>Ga0307380_10003886_pt1 | contig 20424 bp, 15 predicted proteins | sample UN3MG_FD_202239 | JGI IMG/M metagenome (GOLD analysis project Ga0307380, IMG submission 202239) | Soil microbial communities from Risofladan, Vaasa, Finland - UN-3 | ecosystem: Environmental > Terrestrial > Soil > Coastal area > Acid sulfate soil | place: Finland: Risofladan, Vaasa | collected... | reverse complement strand
GGATCACCGCATTTTACTTATCAGCGGGGTTGGCGGTGTGGGAAAGACCACTCTGGCACGGGCTCTTGTTGAAAACAGGCCTGACACAATTCCCCTGCCCTTCTGGTTTGATTTTCGGGGAAGGACGGAAACAACCCTGGGAGATGTCCTGGAAAAGCTGGCCGACTACATGAATACACCAGATATTGCACGTTTCAAAGAAGAAGGAAGGGAAGCGGGACAGGATGATATCCGCAGGTTATTGAAAGAATTGAATAAGGATAATCCTCTCTGGCTCATTTTTGACAATCTGGAAACGATCCTGGATGAGGATAAATGTTTTCATGATCGGGGACTGGATTCATTGTTTTCATTCCTGCGGGATGGAGGCCATAGAGCAAAGGTCATCATTACCAGTCGGATCGTACCCGAAACGGGAGATGAAGAAGGCCTTGTTGATATCCTGGATGAAAAACACGACCTTAAGGGTTTAAAAACTGGTTTTGCTGTTGATTATCTGGTAAAGAACGGACTTGGCGAAGTGGAACCTGTACACCTGGAAGAACTGGCAACTGGCTTTGATGGTCATCCTCTGGCTCTGAAATTGCTGATAGGAGTGGTCAAGAAATTCGGTATACAAAATACGCTGGATGATCTTAGTACCTTCCGGAGACATAAAGAAAAAATAATTAAAAGAACACGGAACCTGTTCGCCAAACTGGCAGGAGATGAAAAGGAACTGCTGGAGCGCATCTCGGTCTTGCGCCTTCCCGAACCTCTATCTGCAATCCAGGAATTTTTTACTCATACAACAACTACTGATGCAGTGGAGAATCTCATTGACAAGTCCCTCCTGGAAACCGACCATGAAGGCCACTACTGGCTTCATCCCCTGGTTCGGGAATTTGCCTACGACGATCTGAAAAATAAGATAGAAGTCCATGAAATTGCATTGCAATACTACCTCCTCCTTCCCCTGCCAGAAGAACGTATGAGCAAAGAAGATATCCAGCCATTAATAGAAGCACATTACCATGCCTGCAGGGCAGAAGATTATAATAAAGCTTTAAATATAATAATGGACAATAATATATATGAAGATCTGGACAGGTGGGGGAACTACAGAACACTTATTGATCTATACCTGAAATTATTACCAGAAGACCATTTTAACGATACATCTCTTTTAGACAATCCGCAAAGTCATAGTCTTGTCCTCGGAAACCTCGGGTTGGCGTACAGGGATCTGGGGCAGGTGGAAAAGGCGATCGAGTATTATGAAAAGGCGCTGGTCATCGCACGGGAGATAGGGGACCGGAGAGGAGAAGGAGCAGACCTCGGAAACCTCGGGAATGCGTACAGGAATCTGGGGCAGGTGGAAAAGGCGATCGAGTATTATGAACAGTCTTTGATGATAGGTAGAGAAATAAGAGATCCAAGGATTATTAATTTTTGTGAAACACAGCTTAATTCATTAAAGAATTGAAGGGCGGGAAGCTCAAATTAATCCAATTATCTTCCCGGCCACATCCTCTGGACTCCTTGCCACCGCCACACCAGCAGCTTCCAGCGCCTGAATCTTCTCCTTGGCTGTCCCGCCGCCGCCACTGATTATGGCACCGGCATGCCCCATGGTCTTACCTGCTGGCGCGCTGATCCCCACCACATAACCCACGACGGGCTTAGTGACATGCGCCCTGATATATTCGGCAGCTTCCTGCTCGGCCGTACCCCCGATCTCACCGATCAGTACCATGGCTGAAGTCTCGGGATCATCCTGGAACATTTCAAGCGTATCAATGAACGATGTCCCTATCAAAGGATCACCCCCGATACCCACACATGTGGATTGGCCAATTCCGTTCTTGCTTAACGCATCCACAACCTCATAGGTAAGGGTGCCGCTGCGTGACACCACTCCCACACTTCCGGGCATAAAGATAGAATCCGGCATGATACCTACCCTGGCCTGGCCCGGTGTGGTGATGCCCGGACAGTTGGGGCCCACCAGCTTCACATCCTTACCCTCGATATTTCTAAATACCCTGACCATATCTTTTACCGGCACCCCTTCTGTTATACACACGATAAGGTCAATACCAGAATCTGCCGCCTCATGGATGGCACCTGCTGCAAAGGGAGGGGGCACGAAAATAATGGATGTGTTTGCGTTTGTGGAATCCATGCATTCCTGTACAGTGTTAAAAACCGGCACTCCTTCCACGGTACGACCGCCTTTGCCTGGAGTGACACCACCTACAATTCGGGTGCCGGCCTGCAGCATAAGCCTGGTCTCAAACGTACCCACATGACCGGTAATACCCTGTACGATCAGCCTGGTGTCCCTATCAACAAGTATGCTCATAATGCCATCTCCACTGCGATCCTGGCTGCATCTGCCGTACTTTGGGCCACTGTTACATTGGCACCTTCAAGTATCTTCCAGCCTTTTTCCTGGTTGGTCCCTGTCAGTCTGATGACCACAGGAATATCCAGTTTTTGCAGATTACTTTTAATACCTTCAGCGATTTCGTCACACAGGGTAAGGCCGCCGAACATGTTTATGAGCAGCACTTTTGTATTTGGGTTGGATGCGGTGATCGCCACAGCCCGCCCCACATGGAAAGCGTCGGCCCCGCCGCGCACGTCCATGAAATTAGCTGCGCTTCCGCCTGAATGGGTGATCATATCAAGTGTGGCAAGGGCCAGTCCCGCACCGTTTACGATGCAGCCGATACTTCCCTCCAAAGCCACATAACTCATACCCAGTTTTTTAGCTTCCACTTCCAGGGGTTCAAGGTCAGCCAGGTTTTTCTCGTAGAGCTCCTGCATGCCTTTCTGGCGGAACAGGGCATTGTCATCCACATTTATCTTGGCATCAAGAGCGATCAAATCGCGATCTATTGTTAACACTAATGGATTTATCTCGACCAGCGTGCAGTCCAGTTCATCGTATATGAGATAGAGGTTTTTTATTATGGTTGATAGTAAAGCTGAATCAAGGCCAAGGTTTTTGGCTATACGCATTAATTGATCAGGTTCGGGACCTGAGTAAGGATCAATGGATTCCTTATGGATCAGATATGGTGAGATCCTGGCCACTTCTTCAATATCCACACCCCCGCTGGCGCTGGCTATTAACAAAGGCCGCCTGGAATTCCTGTCAAAGGCAATGGATAGATAGAACTCCTGCTTAATGTCCACCTTCTGCTCCACAAGTACCTTCTTTACAGGCAGGCCCTTGATTGTAAGACCCATTATTTGTGCGGCAATCTCTCCTGCATTCTCTGGAGTTGCAATGGCAATGCCGCCTGCTTTGCCTCTGCCTCCCACCAGGACCTGGGCTTTTATTGCTGCACCTTCAAAACCGTGAACAGCTGTTACTGCATCTTCAGGTGTTGTGCATAACACCCCTTCCGGTATGGGTATGTTATGTTGCCTGAAAATTTCCTTAGATTGATATTCGTGAAGCTTCATCCAATTCCCGCCTTTATGGTGTTATCTTTGTAAACATTACATATTTAACTGCCGAAAGAGTGGGTTTAATATTAATCATGTATAATCGTTATAAATAAACACAACCTTTATATATCATCAACAATAATGTTGGTTCGGTGATTCAAATGGAAACCAAAATCAAACCAGAACTTGCACTGAAGAGGAAAGTCTGCGATTCATGCGGAGAGAAAAAATTCGAACTTGCCCCTGAAATCCAGGTACTGCACAAATACATCTGTATGGATTGCTTGACATAATTTTCGATTTTATCCCTCACTCCCCTCTTTTTTTATTTTTTTTCCCTTGCAGGTCAGAAATCCTCATAGTCCATCCTGAAGGCTCACTACATGCTACCAATTAAAAGATATGCCATGTATCCCATATAAATCATAACAAATAACTGGCCTGCAATTCGTGAGAACTTTGCTTTTTTGAGATGATATGCCATGATACCGGTTACACCCAGAAAAAACACCAGGTCCCATTTTATCAGATCGAAATCCAGGAGGATTGGATTAACTGACGCTGAAAATCCGAGGATCCACATGATATTGAAGATATTGGAGCCGACAATATTACCAATGGCTATACCAAACAAGCCTTTTTTTGCTGCCGTCACACTGACCACAAGTTCAGGTAGAGATGTGCCAACAGCTATTATGGTAGCACCAATTAGCCATTCAGATACACCCAGTGCCCTAGCCACCTGAATTCCAGAATCTACAGCCAGTTTCCCGCTTACTATGACAAATATGAAACAGAGGAGGACAATGCTCACTTCCTTTAGTCGGGATATACTCTCGTCCTTCTTCTGAGTTCCTGAGTGCCTTTCCTGGTCAAATATGTAGTAAGTATAGATCACCAGAATCAGGACCATAAAAACTCCTGTTATTCGGTTAATACCATCAAAAAAGAAAAGAAGGAAGGTCAGCAGAAGGGCCGTGATAATCATAATGTAATTATCCCTTCCAATGAGGTTTGCTTCCGCCACTGTGAATGGTCTTATGAAGGCAGCCAGCCCGATAATGAATGCGATGTTGAATATATTCGACCCCAGCACGTTGGAGACAGAAAGTTCAGGATGGTTAGAGAGGGTAGAAATGGCAGACACTGAAAACTCGGGAAGGGAGGTGCCGTAGGCTAGCAGTGTAAGACCGATGACTGCATCTGAAATACCCAATGCTCTGGCCAGTCTGGTGGATGCAATTAACAATTTATCAGCAAAGAAGATCAACCCTGCTAGGGATATAATGAGGATACCAGACTGTATGATCAGATTTTCTGTAAGTACATTCATGAGAGAACAACCTAAACACTTGGTGGATTATAAACTATATTTCCAGATGCCATTTTGCAGTAACTATTGACGAGCTACAGCAAGAATAATATACTGTTAAAACCCCATCTAAATAATAAAAAGGGGGATTGATCACCATTGTGAACAGTAATACTCCAATAAAAGTAATAATTATGGGGGCAGCCGGACGGGATTTCCACAATTTCAATGTTTATTTCAGGAATAATCCTACGTACCAGGTAATAGCATTCACAGCCACTCAGATCCCAAATATCGAGGAGAGGAGATATCCAGCTGCTCTGGCAGGCGAATTATATCCGGACGGGATACAGATATACCCGGAAGAAGAGCTTGTAGAGTTAATACATGCACATTCCATTGATCTGGTAGTGTTCGCATACAGTGATGTGCAATACCAGTATGTCATGTCAAAGGGTGCAGTGGTAAATGCAGCTGGTGCTGATTTTACCATGCTGGGTCCTGATTCTACGATGTTGAAGAGCAAAAAGCCCATAATAACGGTATGTGCCGTACGTACTGGCAGCGGCAAGACCTCAGTTAGCAAAAGGATCTGTGAGATCCTGAGGCAAAAAGGGAAAAAGGTCTCAGTTGTCAGGCATCCCATGCCATACGGTGACCTGGTAAAGCAGGCAGTACAGCGTTTTTCATCATATGAGGACCTGGATGAAATGGACACTACCATTGAAGAACGGGAGGAATACGAGACCCATATCAATGCAGGCTGCACATTATTTGCAGGTGTGGATTATGAAAAGATACTACGCAGGGCCGAGGCAGAGTCAGATATCGTGGTATGGGATGGGGGTAACAATGATTTTTCCTTTTTCAAACCCGACCTGAACATTGTAGTGGCCGATCCCCACAGGGCAGGGGACGGGCTTACATACTACCCTGGTGAAATAAACCTGAGAATGGCAGATGTGGTAGTTATCAATAAACAGGACACGGCCGAACTGGAAAATATCGAACTGGTCCGGCGCAACATCCTGGAGGTCAATCCGGATGCTTTGATCATTGATTCTGCTTCACCCATCACAGTGGAACATCCTGAGATCATAAAGGGTAAACGGGTGCTGGTGGTGGAGGATGGACCTACACTGACCCATGGAGGCATGAAATACGGTGCCGGGACCATAGGAGCCAAAAAGGCCGGAGCCCTGGAGATCGTTGATCCAAGGCCGTATGCTGTGGGTACCATAAGCGAGACCTTCCGGAAATATCCTGATGTGGGACCACTGCTCCCGGCCATGGGATATAGCGATGAGCAGGTTAGCGATCTGGAAGAGACAATTAATAATACAGACTGTGATGCTGTGGTGATAGGTACTCCCATTGATCTTAAACGGGTGGTAAACATAAAAAAACCATCAACAAGGGTCAGATATGAAATCAAGGAGATAGGGGAACTGAATCTTGAACAGGTAATTGATGAGTTCTTGAAAAAGGTGAGTGTTTGAGCCTGATAGTGGCTGCTTTGGGTGGTAATGCAATTATAAAACAGGGGCAGCGAGGGACTATTGAGGAGCAGTTTGCCAACACCTTCGAATCAATGGGATACATTGCCCACCTGATCCGGGCAGGTCACCAGCTGGTCATTACCCACGGGAACGGGCCCCAGGTGGGTTTTATTATGATCCAGGTGGAAGCTGCTATGGGAAAAGCCCCGTATATGCCGCTAAACGTGGATGTAGCCCAATCCCAGGGAAGCATGGGTTATATGATAGCTCAGAGTCTGAGAAACCAGCTTGTAGACCACAACCTGAATACACAGGTGACGGCAGTTATGACCCAGGTGCTTGTTGACCCACACGATCCTGCTATGGAACATCCCACCAAACCAATAGGTCCTTTTTATAATAAAATACGAGGCAAAGAGCTGAAACGTTTTGGTCATGCAGTAATTGAAGACAGCGGCAGGGGTTGGCGCAGGGTAGTGCCCTCACCCCGGCCTGTCGAGATCATAGAAGTCGATATTATCAAGGACCTCCTGCAGGATGGAGTGATCGTGATCGCCTGCGGGGGCGGAGGTATTCCTGTAGTGAAAGAGCAGGGAGACCTCAAAGGAGTGGATGCAGTGGTTGATAAGGACCTGGCATCCAGCCTGCTGGCAGTTGAAATTAACGCTGATCTGTTATTGTTTCTGACTTCTGTGGATAAAGTGGCCATAAACTACAATACGCCTGAACAGGTGAACCTTGATATGATAAATCTGGATGATGCGAACCGCTACCTGGCAGAAGGACATTTTCCTGCAGGAAGTATGGGGCCAAAGATCGAGGCGGCAGTGGAATTCATAACAAATGGTGGAAAGAAGGCTATTATTTGCAGGCCCGAAGCAGTGATTGACGCCATGAAAGGTACAGCTGGCACGGTAATTGAAAAATAGGACATTCCAGTTTTGCCAATAATTTATAATGGATAAGGTTCTTTTATAGTTATGGGAGGTTAACAAAATTGTCAAAAAATTGGATTTTTTTATTTATAGTATTGACTGTTATTGTTGCAGGATGCACAAATAGCAAGACAGTTACGACAGATGATGGAACCGAAATGGAAATGAATGTGCCGGACAGTGCCAAGGATGACTGGTGTCCGACAGGAGCTTCGTGGCAGGCTTCCAATCCCCAGAGCGGGGAGAGCACATCAATGATGATTATTGGTACAGTAACGGTGTCCGGTGTTGAGATGTGCAAGGCGACCTTTGAATCAAATGTGGATGAAGAGTTTGCTGAGGGCGAATATCTCTGGTCTGAGGATGGGGAGATTTTTACCTGGACATTCTATGATGCCCAAGGGAAAGTCGTGTATAAGATGGAAATGAAAGATAGTAAGATGACCTATACTGATGAAGAGGGGAATGTCCAGACGGTTTGATTCTGGAGGTAATACCTGAGCAACTTTTCAGTATGGATTTAATGGGGAATCAGAGGATGATTCCCTAAAAACGATCTATACATGCCGAGGACATTTGTCCTAGGCATACCGTTACTGCGGGATGGAGAATTCATGCTCGGTATAAAAACTACTCCATATTGACACTGTATGATTAGATTGAGTGTTGTTCTCTAATCATCTGGTTAATTTTTTATAGCAATTGTAGCAGACAGGTTTTTCGACAGTACTGCTATATTTAGTTCCGCACGCATGACAAAATTTCTCCTTATAATCTGGATTATTATAATTTGTCCAAATTTTGAAACAATTGTAACAAAGTGGTTTTTCAGGATTAAGTTTTAAGTCATTTCCGCAGCGAATGCAAAAACCTTTGCCATTCTGTGATTGTTGATTTTTTACAGAAGCTTTGTTGGAAGCTATAGGTATTTCCTTTTTCAATTTTTTTACTGAAAACTCAGGTTCCTGACTAGTTTGTATAATTATCATTACTTCTTTGAAAATATCATTATATAATTCAGGTTCTTTTTCTTTCTCAACTTGAATACCCATTTCCCGATTATTTTGCTGAGAATACTGATATAGGTTCATAGAAGCGATAATTACTGTATTTTCATTCAAATAACATTTTGCATGAAGATTTTCATGAGCAGAAATTTTAACACTAGTTAATTCTTGTAAGAAACTCATATCTTCGGCATTTATTTTATTATCCTTCCTATAAATAACTCTTATATCGATTTTTCGTAAATCTCTCTCAGTTATTAGATGTTTGAAACTATCTGCAATTTGCAAATATGGACTAATTAAAAATAGTTTTTCTTCTGAATTTTTGATTAATTTCTCAAGATTATAGGATATTCCAGTAGTCGTTAAAAATTCTGCCATTTTTATTACCTCAATTAATAGATAATAGACATTCATAAATTGTTAATTCAATAAAATTGTTTTGTTTTAATAAATACTTAGAAATTTCATAAATGCAACCCAACGTCTTGTATAAATGCAAGTGATAAAAGTCTGATTAAAAAAATCAGATTATCCAAGATCAGATTTTGCGAAGCAATCCGGGGTCTTTGACTCTAAATGGGTTATTTGCTAACTAGAGATACTACCAATTTAAAATTTTTTTTAGTTAATTTCAATGCTCGCCAAGATACCGCACCACCGGACATGCTTCATGACATATCCCGCAATGACTGCAATGCTCATGCACCACCGCTCTGCCCTGTGAGATCCTGATCGCCTTATCCTTGCACTTAGCCGCGCACAGCCCGCAGCCTGTACATTCCAGCGCCCGCCTGATCGAAACCTCGGCCCACTGCATCAGCCTCCTGGCCCGGATTTCAGTATCGCTTCTGGCAGTCACGGTCCCTGAGGCGAACACCTGCACATTGTCTTCCCCATTACCGGATGTGATTACTCCGTCCATGAAATGCACCCGGCCCAATATATTCAGCATCCCGGAATTCTCTATTCTTTCCAGGTTCAGCGGGGCCCCAAAACTGCCTTCTGCCGAAATCCCGCCAGCCTTACAGGGCCTGTACCCCACAACCACGGAAAATTCCAGATCGCCTTCATGTTCCTTTGGTACCAGGTTAATATCCAGCCTCTCTGCCATTTCCCTCTGCACTTTCGGAGGATTTTGCCAGCGCCACAACCCGTACTCCACCCAGCCCTCACCATACCCGAATTTTTCGGCATGGGCCCTCAATTTTTCTTCCAGCCTTGCCCACATCTGGGGATGGATTTCCCTGATCCTCTCCATCTCAGCCAGGCTCCCGGACGGGCACAGCCAGCAGCCGATGCGGTCGAAACCCTGCTCGTACAGGATATTGTGAGGTGCATCTTTCCAGAACAGATACAGCCAGATATGCATGGCAGTCCAGTTCTGAATGGGTGAAGCTGCGATCTGGTTACCTATCCAGGGGTTCTTCCAGATCTTATCAGACCGGGCCCGGCCCTCGCTCTCGTACTTGCGCTGCCCGATGAATGTGAGGCAACCGTCAGGGAAGTTTTCTTCAATTAGCATTGCAATGGGACCCAGTTTACAGGTCTTGCAGCACCATCTGGCCTCCACGGTTGGGGGGCCGAAACGGTCTATGGATTGCCAGAACACATCCCCTGCAATATAGGTTTTTACAGAGAGGTTATACTGCTTTTCTACTTCCTTCACGTTCTCCAGGGTTTCAGGGAACTCCAGCCCTGTATCTGCGAAGAGTACATCAAAATCTTTCATGCAATCCCTGACCAGCAGCAGGGTAGCAAGGCTGTCCTTACCCCCGGAATAGGAAACACTGACCGGTCTGTTTGTGGATTCTGATACGTTTTTAATAAAAGAATGAGCTTTATTTTCAAAATCCTTCAATATTTCAATATTTGCAGCAACCACATCGTCCCATGATTGAATATCTGAGCAGAAATCTTTCTCTACAATTCCGCTCCACCTGGTCTTGACAGCAACCCCCTTGCTTGATTCAACCATTTCCGGACCGCTCATCCTGGCCCGGCCTGCTGATACAGGTATCCAATCCGGGGACAGTACTACAACCTCGTCTCCTGGTATAATAGCTGGATCTGCATCTACCACACCAGGGGCCAGCGTACTGGCACCTTTTTCAATAAAAGGTACTGCCGATTCATCTATTATCACCCAATTCTTCCGGCCTTCTTTTTGTTGAAATAACCGGGCTGCTCCTTCCATCCTGGGCAGCAGCGTCCACTGCTTTGATTCCACCTCGAACCTGATATTGGCGACTGCCATCCCGTCCACGATCACCTCTTCCATCCTGTCGTCAGATGGGACCTTGTTAAGGATCGCGATCTTGCCTTCAGGTATCAACAGAGCCCCGAAACTTGCCTGTGCAACAGCATTGATATGATCTATATCATGGGGGAACGCGGGCCTGATATCACCCGGGGGTGTGACCTTGACCTTGCTGGCAGGTGAACCGCACGCGCATGTGGAATCCAGCACCGGCAGATTACATTCAGGACACCAGTGAAGGACCAGCTTACCCAGATATATCTTGGACATGGGTGCGTGATATGATATAAGGGTATAGAAATGTTATGCCGGGCATATTAATAATAATTAATATAGTGTAAAACCCATTGTTGAGGTTTGGATGAGATACAAGCAAATCATCAGGGTGCAGGTGATCGTGCTGGTACTGAACGTACTGGTAGCGATGGCCAAGATCATCTATGGTACAATAACTGGTTCCATCAGCATGGAGGCTGACGGTTTCCATTCATTAATGGATGGAGGGGGGACTCTGGTAGGAATGCTTGGGATATATATGGCCTCCCGCCCGCCTGATGAAAGCCATCCATACGGACATGGTAAACTCGAGCAGATGGCTGCTTTAATTATTGCCGGACTGCTGTTGATCACCGGGTTTGAAGTGGCAGAAGGGGCCATCAACCGGTTTTTAGAGCAAACATCTCCCCAGGTCACTCAATTAAGTTTTGCGATCATGCTTGCAACAATGGCAATAAATCTGGCAGTCACTACCTACGAGAACCGCAAAGGCAAGGAATTAAATAGCGAAATATTAGTAGCTGATTCCCTGCATACCAGAAGTGATATCTTTGTGTCGTTGGGTGTGATCGTAAGCCTGATAGCAGTCAGTGCAGGTTATTTTGTGATCGATGTTATAGGAGGGATAATCATCGCCTTGCTTATTGTCAGGGCAGGTTACAAAATAGTCAAACATACCTCAAATTCTCTTATTGATGCTTCCATACTGGATACTGATATCCTCTGCCAGCTTGCACTGGAAATGGAGGGGGTAGAAGACTGTCATAATATCAGGACCAGGGGGACGGCTGACATGATTTACGTGGACCTGCATATTAAGGTAAAAAAGGATATGCACATAGATGAGGCTCATGATATTGCCCATAATGTTGAAAGCCATATCAAATCCCGAATGAAAGGTGTGAGAGACGTAGTAGTACACCTGGAACCTTATAAAGAAAAAAAGTGATGGTTGCAGGTAAAAAAAAAGATTTCCCGCCAGGAAGGCGGGTATATTAAATTTCAGGTTACTATTATTTCCTGGCCTCTGGATTCAGCTATTATTTCCGGATTATAGTAAGAGTAGGCACTGCTGTCAGGTATTATGGCCTTGACAGGGAACTGTGCCAAGACCTGCAGTTCGAATGTCAACTCTTCCCCTCTTAGCAGGTCATCAACATAGAGAATGATCTTGCGGCCTGCTATCTCATACCTGCTGATCCGGCGGTCCTGCTTCAGGTCATCCAGACTGGATACCACAGGTGTGAAACCGGTAGGTACTGCCACGTCCAGGATGAGCATACCTGTGGAATCTGCCTGACCCGTGTATTTCACTCTTGCATGGACATCCACTATGTCGTTCACTGCCACATTGGCGGCATCGTATTCAACATCGAACTCAAGGTCAGTTACTACCGGGATATCTGGTAATAGTACATTGAACCGCTTGACAAGCTGGTAATTGATGTCGCCCTTGCCAGACATGCTCAATGTGACTTCTTTTACTGATGCCGGGATCTCCACTATCTGCAGCACATCAAAATTGTCCTGGTCCACCCTGACCTGCTTGATCTGTCTGCCGTCTGCCTTGACCGTGATAGTAGCATCAGTATCCTTCCCCTGATTGGCGGCTGCCGTCATCATGGCCTTAAACGCCATAACCGTATCCTGGGTACTGCCGTATCCGCCCAGGCTGTTGCGCTGGGCTGCTATCCATTTCAAGACCTCATTGGCCCTGGCATCCTTATGCTCTATCAATACCAGTGCGCCGTATGCAGTCACTTCAATATTCTTGCTGGAAGGAGGCTGCCAGTACATATCATTGGGTGAGGACTGGGGCTCAAGCTCCCAGTACAGACCATTCTCGTCCTGCTTTGCCAGATCCATCAGCATATCCAGGGCGTCATCTGCCCTATCACTGTCCAGGCGCTCCAATACCAGCGCAGTCATTGCCAGTGCATATGGATCATTGCGCTGTTCGTTCAGGTTTGATTCCAGGTATTGCTGTGCCTTATCCAGTGCATTGGAAGCCCTGCCGTATTCCAACAATGACAACGCTGTATAGGCTGTCAGTGAATACTTGCCGTTTATGCCGCCCATCATGTCCTGGTGGTGCACGAATCCGATCTGGTCCCAGGAACCATCCTGATTCTGGTTGTCTACTATCCAGTCAGCCGCCCGGTCAAGTACTGATTCGTCAATGGTTGTCACGTCTCTTGCGCCGCTGAATGACTGGAGCACGAAGGCTGTAAGCCACAAACTGCCTGTAGGATCGCTCTCCCCGAATGCCGAAAATGAGCCGTCGTTATGTTGATACGTCAACTCCCGCTGGTATCCTGTTATGATGAACATCTCGGCCTTGGCCTGGAGTTCAGGATTGGTCTGGTCCGAGGCTTTCAGGTAACGCAGGATCTCCACATCAGGTGCAAAAAGCAGCATGTTCTGCTCACCGCAGCCATATGGCATTCCCAGCAGGTCGTCTATACCACTGATGGACTGTGCAACTAACGACGGGGTGAAGCTCAACAGCACCTTGCCTGAATCGGCCACGATTCCGGCTGGCAGTAAAGCATCCAGGGTCACGTCCTGACCTTTCAGGATGCCGTTCTCCACCATCTCACGTCTGCTTCCTTCAGGTTCCACAATGACCTGCTTCTTCACTGCATCGGCTTTGGAGGTGGTCTGACCAGTGATCTCTACCAGCTGGGTGCCTACTTCGGTGGGTCTTATCGTGAAACGTACCGGCTGCACGCTGTTGGCCTGGACTGTGATCGTTTCTTTGCTGCTGCCCAGGATGTCGAACCAGTTGGTAGCTTTCAAGGTCACAGTCACCTGCTGTTCCTTATCCAAATAATTATACACCTGTATGGTGACTGGGAATTCTTCGCCCCTTGTCACGGCATATGGAAGATCAGGGTCAACAAAGAAATCCTGGAATACCCTGAGATCGGTCTCTGCTATCCCTATACCTTCAGGTGATGAAGATACGGCATGGAGCCGCCAGGTTGTGATGGAATCGGGAGCGTTCAGCGGCACGCTGACCATACCATTGCCGTCTGTCAGGAGTTCAGGCTCCCAGACCCAGGTCTCTGGGAAGAACTGCCTGACCCGTTCGACTTCAGCCAGACCGCTTTCGGCCGGTGGTGCAGTGGATGTCGGTACCGCCCTGGGAGCGGCCGCATCTTCCATAACAGCCTTCTCCATTATCATACCATTACCAACAAAGAAACCGCCGCCATCTCGCCTGAATTCTTCCTGCTCAGGTACTTGTCGCGGGACGTCCAGATTGGGTGATTTCAGGACCTGTAGTCCTGCGTCGTTGATAATATCGTTAGCACCTAAGGGTACGTTTCCCCAGAACTGTGGGTGGGCCTCTGCCTGGGGTTCCATGAACCTCTTCTCCAGTTCGTCGAACACCTGTTTAAGGTTCAGCCTGCCCTCGCTCAATGCAAAGACCGACTCGTCAACTATGGAATAACCGATCATGGACCTGGATTTGGCATCAAAGGTAACACTTACATCGTCCCCTGGCTCCACTTCGGCCTGATCAAAAGCAACCTGCAGGTCAACCGGCGTCTTCAGTACCACATCGAACGGGAGAGTATCAGCTGATACCTCGCTGTTGGGATTGATTATATAGGCCACGATTTCAGCTTTCGGGCTCATCTGGGGTGTTACGGCAAGGCTGATGTTGCGTTCATCGCTGGTGGCAGAGAATACGGTCCTGCCGCCTGCAACAATATCATAATACACGGTACCTGGATTGGTGCTGAACACCTGGAAGGTAATGGTATCGCCCACTTCCGGTGTCCCATCGCTGGTCTGGCTTACATGCAGGAAACTTCCGGTAGGTGAATACACCACGCTCAATTCCATATACTGGGATATGCCGTCTGTTTCGCCCGACAGGTCAGCTCCCGCGGTATCTTCTGGCACCTCGAATGTGACAAGAGCAATTCCATTTTCAGTAGTTACTGTCTCTGCATGGGTATCCTGGACATATCGTTCACTCATGAAATTGATCTTCACGTCCACTTCCATTTCCAGGGGTTCGCCTTCAGGAGTCTCGGTAACGACCAGTACATTAAAAGGCATGCCTGGCTTGACCAGCCTGGATTCCGGAATGAGCTGCAGTACCACAGGTGATTCGGTGATCTTCAACAGTTCTGTGGTGGTCTCTGTGTGGTTTCCGGTGTCGGTCACTGAGATGTTGAGCATCAGACTCCCCATCCCTCCGGCACCGTAAGTGCCTGCTACCCATCCGGCTGCAGGCAGCTCAAAGTCAGCAAAACCGGCCTCAAGATCGGCCCTGTAAGTAGCATATTCTTCCCATACTCCCACATACCGGGAAGCTACGATATTGACCTCCCCTTCTACAGGTTTGCCAAAGAAGTAGGCTGAATCCACCTGGCCTGTGATGACTTCATCCACCAGGAACCAATCCCGTGGAGTAGTTACATCCACACTGAATTTTGGCAATACATAATGCTCAACGCGCAGGTCGATCTGGGTCTTGGAATCTCCCATCTGGGCAGTGACCTTCCAGGTACCGAGATTGACTTCACTGGCCAGGGGCATGTCAAAGGAAGCCACGCCGTACTCGTTGGTGTCCAGGGTCTCTTTTAACACCTTGATACCTTTGGCATCAGAAATTTCGACGACTACCGAACCTGTTATGGGTACCAGTTTGTTGTTCAGAGAAAGAATCCTACCGTGGATGATCTGGCCCGGTTTGTAGATGGGCTTGTCTGTCTCAAGGAAAAGGGCACTGCTTTTCGCGATCCTGACAGTACCGTTGAAGGTGTCATTCGTACCTGCGGGCTGGGCCACCAGGGTATAGATGCCCTGACTGAGGTTTGGTACGTCGAATGCAACCACAGCATGCCCCCCGTTTCCGGTAGAACCTTTTGCCAGCTCGGTGGTTACACCGGCGGTATCTACCAGTTTGAAGCTGACACTCTGTGCCATAGGCATCCCCTCCTCAGAGGCAGCTATTGTGATTGCAGATTCTCCGCCAGTGAACATAACCCTTGGCGCCAGGATGAGCAGGTCATTGCCCGTGTAGGCAGCCGCAGGGTCATAGGGTTGGGCTGGTTGGTTGGTTAGTAATTCGGTTATTGCGGGTGAGATCTTGGGTAATGCTATAAACAGTACCAGTGAAATGATTAATACTGAGATCAGTATGCCGATTTTCTTTTCCAGGTTCATGATGAAATGCTCCTTTTTGGGTGATTAATTTTTTATACTTCTTAATCTGGAGATGGAGATGAGACATTATTAAGATTGTTTAGACTTCGAACTGATTCGTAGTTATGTTGGCAAGAAAAAAACTGAAAAATCTGGCAGTATTTATCAATATTTTGATTTATTCATTTTATACCCAGACCTTATTATGGGGTGTCCTGGCTGCTGCTCTGATCATGGTTTTCATGGCATTATTGGCAATGAATAAACATGTTGGCCGAAATTTCATGCGAAACCTGAAATTTACTATTCCCATTTTAATAGGTATTATTATTTACGCATTCTATCTCCAAGTGCTCATCTTTGAAGTGATCATTGCCGTTCTTATCTTGATAATCTCGGTCAGCGCATCAGCAATTGATCGGTCTGCTATTGATATTTGAGAATTCTGCTTATACCCCTACTTAACCTGCAGGGATAATCCCCACAGCTCAAACATGAATCTACATCTTTTTTAACAGATTTTGCTTTATTTTTTATATTATGAAGGCAGAAATAATAAAAAGCATAAACTACATATTTATTATTGCTAGGGGGTTAGCAACATATCAGATCCATTAATCCATCAATACAATATAATCATTATCGGCGGGGGCCTGACAGGATTTAGGGCTGCCATCGAAGCGGTTAAGTCCGGATTTAACACTGCAGTCATTTCAAAGGTGCATCCTCTGCGTTCCCACTCGGTTGCAGCCCAGGGAGGTATCAATGCGGCCCTTGGTAATGCACCGGGCGCTGAAGACGATTCTGCCTGTCATGTTGACGGGGAAAATCCGGACTATCTGGGTCCGGCAGCCCTGGCCAAACTGTACCGGTTCTATATCGACCCCAGGGAAAAGAATCACGATTCACGATTGTTTCTGGCTGATAAGGAGCCGGGCTGGTGGGCCTGCCAGGTCCATGCAAATTGCAGACTTCAAAAGATGGGGGAAAAGACACCATGATGAAACATGCCGCTATCTGGTTTATTGCATTCTGCCTTATGGGTACGGTCCAGGCCCACGTCCCCATCATAGCCAGCGACAATGAAGGGCTTGACCATGCTACAGTTATCAAGGACCCCCTCAAATCCTGGGCAGTGTTTGACCATCTCAATGCAAGTGGTGAGGTCCATTACTACACATTTTACCTGGAACAGGGCCAGAAGCTCCATGTTTCGTTATTCATTCCCTATGAGCACAATTTCACCCCGACCCTGGCGATCATGGGTCCGGGCATACCGTCCCAGGGAACTCCTCCCGACTACCTTGAACTACCCCAAAATGCCGGGATCATGGTCATCCAGGGAGAACAGCCTGGCCAGGCAGTCTTCGAACCATTTACGCCGTCCGCTCAATACAATCTTGTCCAGAAAGATATGAATGTCACACAAAGCGGGACCTACTATATTGCAGTATATCATCCATCCACCACGGGTGCTTACGGACTGGCCATCGGTTATAGGGAAGAATTCGGACTTGCAGAATGGATTCGCGTACCATTGGATGTGATCAGTATCCACGAATGGGGAGGACAGTCCCTGGGTTATATACTGGCTCCCATGCTGGTAGTTGTTGGTATCGGGTTCCTCTTCCTCCTGCAATTGAAAAACACCCTGGCCGGCCTGTTCGGCTGGACCGGGTACACGGCAGGCCTGCTCTATATTGGCAGCAGTGCAATGATTTTCATGCAGATTTTTATTGCACTGGATCAGACCGCTCTGACATCAGAGGTGTTCATCACCTTGCTTTTAGGTCTCTTGCCAACCATTGCAGGGATCATCATGATAAAAATGGCACTGGAAGGGAAGATCGGACGGAAAACAAGGATAACTATGGCTCTTTTGGGTATTACCGGTTTATTTATCTGGGCCGGCCTTATTATCGGGCCTGTTCTGGCAGTTCTGGCAAGTCTGCTGCCTTCTGCAAAATTCAAAGATAGTTATCTTGATCAGAGGGTTTGAATCCCTTGTTGTAAGGATCATTAAATAAAAACCTTTATATGCAAAAAAACGTTAACAAGCCCGGCACCCTTCAAGTACGGGGTATAGTGACTTCAAAGAATGGCCATTCAACGCATCATTTTTAAATTAAAGGCAATGGCATCTTAAGAAATGCCAAATTCAAAATTACAATGACTCAAAATTTTTTTGCGCTTTGAACTTATCATTCTGCCATCAATCTTGATCTTTCTACTATGCGGGGATTGGATGCCCCGTTTTTTCTAAAACGGGGTCGGTGACTGAAGGCAATGGATTATCATGCTTATAAAGGCGGTGGGTAATCAATGAGACTTTATATCAGCGCTAAAAACAGGCGCAAACATTGTATTTATGCAAATATTTTTATAAAAATTTTTGGTGCGTTAGCGACGCATTAACCTTTTAGCGCCTGCGCTTCGAAAGTCTTATATCGTTTAATGTATCAAACATATAAAACACTGTTCAAAGAAGTGATAGGTTTCAGAAGATTACTATTTTTTGGATGGGTTCCTGTAGATAGAAAGATGGAAATTTTATTGGGTCGAAAAGAAGCTGCCGATTATCTTAAGATACAGCCTCCTCAAAAAATATTAGACGTAGCTACAGGAACTGGAGCCCTAGCCTATGAACTTGCAAAGCTAGGTCATTCTGTAATCGGAATAGATATATCCATGGAAATGCTAAGTCAAGCCAGGAAAAAGTGCTCTGATAATCTGAACCTTTATTTCCAACAAGCGGATGCTACTCATTTACCTTTCAATAACAATGAGTTTGATGCGACCTCAATATCATTCGGACTTCATGACATGCCATATGAAACTGAAATAAATGTCTTAAAAGAAATGAAAAGAGTAACGAAGACGGATGGCAAAATATTAATCGTCGATTATAATGAAACCAAGAATCATTGGGCTGCTAAATTAGCTTATCCTCTTATTAAGACCAGTGAATCAGTGAATTGGACGCCTTTCATCACAAGGGGTTTGGAAAACCTTCTTAACAAGGCAGGCTTAAAAGTAGCCAAATGGACAACAATTCTTGGGGTAATACAAATAGTTATAGCTGACAACCACAAAGGACATTAATTCTATGGAGGTTGAGGGAGCATACAAAGCAGAATGCAAGAAGTATAGCGTTTTATCTGCTAAACTAAAGGAGATGAAGGAGTTCCTCCATCACTTACCAGCATATAGGGTCGCAGAAATACTGTTGTGCAACTAAGCTCTATTTGTTGCGACTTATAGTGTTCGTATTCTGTTATCCGTTAGCTTGGGATTAACCTTTTAACGCCCGCGCTTCGGAAGTCTTATATCGTTCAATGCAATAAAAATATGAAACACTATTCAACAGGTGATTTAGGTTTTGGAAGATTGGAAAATAAAGATTTCAGTGCTGTGGCTGTTTAGTGCAGTGGCTTTCTTGGCTCACCAGATACTGGCGCTTATGGAGCCGGGCGTAATAGCGGGAATAATGGCTGGAGAAGTAGAGGGCATGAAAATAGGAACTGAACTGATACTGCTATTTGCAATCTTATTCTTAGTCCCATTAATAATGGCTTTCCTGTCCCTGACCTTGAAGGATTCGATAAATCGCTGGGCAAACATCATCGTGGGCGCCGTCTTTGCCGTCTTTTTCACTGGTGTGATTGCGAGTGTAGCAAAACTGTCTGGGGAGACACTAATGACGTTTTCAACAGTTGTGGCTCTAGCATTGATTGTTTGGTACGCTTGGAAGTCTAAACAGATTGTCTAAGTCTTTCATATCGAAATTTCAGAATGTATCCTTATAAAACAAACGCGACTACATCCGATAATTGTGCTCCTGTTTTTAATCTTGGGCTACATCAGCTCTTTAAGAGGAAATTTTGCTTCGGCTTCTGTTTTTGTTGTTATCGGGATAATTTTCTCTATGCTAATTATGAGAAAAGGGGAGCAAAGAAGTAGCAATTGCTTATTTAATATCGATATCATGGAAATTTTAAGACTTGGAAGATTGGTCAGAGATTGAACCCAAACATTAATAGAAAGAGAATAATGGATTCATGGATAGCTTAAGCGAACACCTATGAGTAAATATCTGCTATTCTTTTGCAATTCTGCGCCTGAATATAACCCATAAATCAATAATGCGAATGGAAATACCAAAGGTATAAGCATCCCCACCGATGCCCCGTTTTTCTAAAACGGGGTAGGTTACTGCAAGAATGGCCATTCAACGCATCACTTTTAATTTTATGACAGTGGCATCTTGAGAAGGGGAAATCCAAAATAACAAGAATATAAAAATTTTTGCGTTTTTAATTATCCTGGGTTGCCACTCCATCTTCATCAATCTACTATGCGACATCGATGCCTGCGACCTCTGGTCGGGGGTGGTGACTGCAGGGATTTATAATTTTTAATTCATTTTTCAATCACATATCTATACTTATAAGGGATTTGTGCCATTTTAAGTTAATATTTCTTTACTTAAATCTCAAATATCGAAAATAAGTAAAGCTAGTTAGCCCTA
>Ga0307380_10003884_pt1 | contig 20436 bp, 28 predicted proteins | sample UN3MG_FD_202239 | JGI IMG/M metagenome (GOLD analysis project Ga0307380, IMG submission 202239) | Soil microbial communities from Risofladan, Vaasa, Finland - UN-3 | ecosystem: Environmental > Terrestrial > Soil > Coastal area > Acid sulfate soil | place: Finland: Risofladan, Vaasa | collected... | reverse complement strand
GAAACAAAACATCCTAAAAATATATCAAAAAGATACCTTTATTCTATAAATGAGAAATATAGGGGAAATTTTGGATCTGATAAAGAAGTTGGAGAAAATTATATCGGTTCTTCAAAGAATCCATTTAAGATATTATCATCTCAAGAAAGTTTCAAAAACAGTTATGACATTATATTGAAGACGATAGTCATGCAGAAAAAAACAAATGGCGGTACGAAGAAGATGCCGAACAAGATTGCCATGTATGAGGCTTTTGAAGATGTGTTGTTGAAATATCCACAGGAAATGATTGATTATATCACTATCGGCGGGCAGAATGGTTCTTTGGCGATACAACCGATAATATATCAACATTTTTCTGATAGATTGTTGAAAAAACTTCCTTTGAGCTTTTTTGCAAAAGGAACACGTGTATATATAGATGATCCTATTGATACAAGATTGTATTTGTTCGAAGGCGTAAGGCAATTCACGAATTTTTTGGATCATAATCTTGTTTTGAAGAAAAAGAATCAATATTCCATTATTGATGGCGATGTTGTTGAAAACAAATCGAATCATTTCATTGGAAAATTGATATCAACAACAAATATTCATGGAAAAGATTTAAGCAATCATATTGATTCTTGCAACTTCATATCTTTAAAGATGAAGAGTGATAGTGTGATGGTGGCGGGGCAAGATATCGTTGTAAGATATTATTCAATAAATCCATCATATACCATGGGTTCAATGATACATATGCAAAGAATAAAGAAAAAGATAAGTGAAAGTGTGAAAAGAAAGCTGGATAACCTTGGAAAACAAAAGGTGGTACTATGAAAAACAATATTAAATTCGTATATTTATATTTTTTGGTTTTATTTGTTTTGTTTATATCAGGATTGATTTACGTTGAGAACAAATCAAATAAAGATTCCGATGAAGATTGGACTGTACATACTGTTTGTGGAGAATCTGTTGATCAGATAAAAGGTATTGATGTTTCGTATTATCAAAGAGATATAGATTGGAAAACCGCAAAAGAAAATGGAATTGTTTTCGGTGTGGCGCGTGTATCGGATGGTACGCATAAAATAGATCCTAAATTTGAAAGAAATTGGGATGAAATGAAAAAACAAGGTGTAATACGTGGAGCTTATCAGTTTTTTAGACCAAATCAAGACCCGATAGCTCAAGCCGAACTATTCATGATGATACTTAATTCGTGTGGTGGCTTGGAAGATGGTGACATGCCTCCTACAATAGACCTGGAGGTTACAGGAGGCGTGTCGAACCGCACTATAATTGATAATGTAGGTATATGGATTAAATATATAGAACAGAAAACAAACAGGAAACCAATTATATATACTGGACCAGCATTTTGGGATTCTCATTATCTTGGAACGACATTCAAAAGCTATCCATTGTGGGTAGCGCATTATACTACAAAAGAATGTCCGTGGGTTCCAGATGCTTGGAATAGATGGATGATTTGGCAATATACCGGCAGTGGTGCGGTAAACGGCGTTCCTATAATAGTTGATATAAATTATTTCGATGGTTCTGTAGATGATTTGCGCTTTCTTGTTGAAAACAGCAAGATAATCAAGCAAGATTCCGGCAATCTAACAGATTCAGATACTCAAGATGTGGACACGCAAGAGGATGTACAGGAGGATGCGTATGTGGACGTGGAAATTGATACGCTTACACCAATTGATACTGATGATTCGGCATCAAAACCAAACAACACGACAAACGGTTGTTCTTGTACAAATAGTTCCAACAGGAAGCAAACAATGCCAATCATGATTGATTGGCTTTTATAAGGAGAGAGTCATGCAAGATATTTTCGTTGATTATCAGGGTGAGTGGGCTGTGGTTGATGCCGGTGTTTCCAAGTATATAGGAAGAGTTGTAAGTGAAGATGAAAAAGAACTCATTCTTCAACCTGTGCTTGATTACATTTCTGGTCTCGAACAAGATGAAGAAGGCAACATATCAAGAAGGGTTATGATCACACCAAGTGATTTATGTCTTGGTTTTGATTCAAAACTGAATGTGAGACAAAACAGTGTGATGAGTGTGATGTATATGTCGGAAATGGCAACAGAGGATCGACGTGAATATGAAAAGAACATTCATAGGGGCGTTGCAATATCATTGAATTCGAGAGCTGCCAAGTCAGGCATAAAACTCGCATCCAATATACCACCGCAAAGTGATTTAAGCTCGTTGATTCTAAAGTAAACCTTTCTTCCTTTCAGATTTCTTCACAGCCTCAACCATCGAGGCAGCAATATTCTTGCTCAACATATTTTTCATTTCGAATACTGGATTGGTATTTATCGTAAACTGATATTCTTCGACTTTTGTGCCGATGAATTCTTCGAAATTGAAATCCTCACCACACTGTCTTCTTTTCATCAATTCAATCATACAGATTTTTGATTCGTTTTTATACGATCCAAGTACCCGATGTATCACCACGACCGAAGCCAAGGCTTCGGAATTTTTATTTGAAACATCGAAATCTTTTTTTTGGTGTTCTGTCATTTTTTGCTTCCATCAAAAATCTATAATTACTCAATAATGCTTTGTATTTTGGATTATCTTTTGCAAAAATACATTCATTGCAGTTTTCAGGAAATGATTTGTTCACACAACAACCAACACATGCTATGAAATAATCCATATGACGATATATATCATATGATGATAGATGAAATAGAATATCCGTTGCCTACAATACAAGAACACAGGGATAGAGTCAATCTCACAAAGAGATTACGCAAGAAATATGGTACAGGATCTTCTGAATATGATGTGTCGATAAAAACCGACAGGACAATCATCACAGAGCTTAGTGAGAAATGTGATATAGATGAAGAACTAGCTGAAAGACTGCTTGTGGTTTTTTTTGAAGAAATAAAAAAATGCATGGTAAATGGTATCGTTTTGATTATAGAGAATTTCGGTAAATTCTATGTATGTGGTTTGAACAGAAACAACAATCGAAAATTGTCGTTGCCTTCGAATAGATCACCTATCATTCCAAGTTTCAAAGCAAACAGGTTATACAAGAACAGCATCTATAAGAAGTCGTTGAAATAGCAATATCAATATATAATTATATGCGTGATATAGAATTAATGATTGCCGTGATTGCTGATGTCGCAGATGAAGCCGATAATAGAGGGCTTCATTCTCAAGCGGATGAACTCACATCTTTGATGATCGCCTTGGCAAATACAAATGAACTTGTAAAAATATCATATATCAAAAAAACAGATGAGGGTTATGAAGTTAAATCTCCTGATAACCCTAAATGGAGTGGCGGTACGTACTCTACTAAAAAAAAAGCAAAGAAAAGATTAAGACAAGTTGAATATTTCAAGCATTTAGGGAAAAAGAAAAAGAAATGAACCCGTCAATCGACATCATTGTTCGTTCTGCTGAAACCAACAGAAATTCCTTTGCTGTCAACGGCTTTTCCACCCTCTTTTATTTTATTTGAAAATTCAGTTTTCTTTTTTTCCATTTCATTTTCAAAATTCACGTCACCTTCCAATTTCATATCAAGACAATTCGTGAAATCTTCAGAAGTAATCATGTCTCTTCCCACAATACTTTCCAGTTTTTCCAAACTTAATTGTATCGAAGCTATTGTGAGCCACATCTTGTTCAATTCGGTGTCAACATCCTTGTCACCTATCAACTCACGGATTTCGCTTACAAGAGATAATATCTTTTCATCTTTGATTATCTTGTCTCTCATTGATGGATTGTAACATTTGGAAATACTTTCAACAATTTCAATCGGTGAAATATCTCCTATATCTTTTTTTTCAGATTTTTCTCTTTCATCGTTCTCGTATACGAGTATTGTTTTTGATTGAGTCTGTATGGCTTTCACGTTTGAAGGCATTTTGCCTTGTTTAAACCATCTCCACGCTGTTATATACGAAATATTGTTTTTATCCGCCCATTCTTTCAATTTCATGTTGTCCTGTAATATATGAATATATATGACTATATATCATAAATTATTACAAAAAAACAGCCAAGAGAAATATATTTTTGATCACTTGTTGTAGTGAAAGGAACCAAATATGCGAAAAGAAAAAGTATTGATAATTGTAGAGTCTCCATCAAAGATAGGAACTTTGCAAAAGCATTTACCGAAAGACAAGGATTATTCCGTACTTGCTTCTTACGGTCATATAGCTGACTTGTCAACGAAGCATAAATACAGGTTAGGTATAGATATAGATAATAAATTCAAGCCACATTTTGTTATGAACAAGGATAAGCTCGAATTCATGAATTCTGTTATAGATATTTCCACAGTAGCTGACAAGATATTATTATGTACGGACCCTGACAGGGAAGGCGAAGCAATAGCTTATCATATAGCGGAGAGGATAAAAACAGAAAAACATAAGATAAAGCGGGTTGAGTTCGGGGAAATAACCAAGGAAGGTGTTTTAAGTGGTTTGAGCAAAGAAAGAGATTTGAATGTTGGTCTTGTTGATGCTGCTTTGGCTAGAAGAGCTTTGGATCGTGTTGTCGGGTACATGGCAAGTCCATATGTGATAAAGGTGTTAGGAAAAGGAGTTTCTGCTGGGCGGGTGCAATCTGTTTCGTTGAAGCTTGCTGTGGAGCGTGAAAGAGAAATCGAAAATTTCAAACCTGAAGAATATTGGGTGATAAAGACCAAGTTGTATAAATTCGCAAATGATCCATTTTTTGCTGTTCTTCACCAAAGCAAGAAAATAGACAATGAAAAGGACGCCATGGCTTTGAAAGAAGAATTGACATCTTCTTCATATGTTGTGAGAAAGATAACGGCAAAGCCGAAGAACAGATATCCATATCCACCATTGAATACTGCCAGGTTGCAGATCGTTGCTTCTGGAAGATATCGGTTGCCGTCAAAAAAGACAATGGATGCTGCGCAGAAGTTGTATCAGTCTGGCAACGTGACATATATAAGAACTGACAGTTCGAGATTATCAAATGAATCAATTGGTATGGTGAGGACATGGATAGGAAAAAATCATCAAGATTGTTTACCTGAAAAAGCAAATATATATAAAAGCAAAAAAAGCAGTACGCAGGACGGTCATGAAGCTATAAGACCTACGGATGTAAATACCTTACCGTCAAAAGATCCTTATACGGATGAAGAAAAGGTATATAAACTCGTATGGGATTATTTTGTAGGCTGTCAGATGAAGCCTGCCGTATATGATACGGTTTCCGTTGTCATAGAAACAAACAAGAAAAAGACATTGAAAGCAAATGGAAGAACTTTGAGAGAACTTGGTTGGTTGTGTTTGAATACATCTGAAGATGATGACGGTGACAACAGTGGTGATGCAAGATTGCCGAAACTCATTGTAAAAGATGTGTTGAACATTGTCAAGGACGGAGTGGTTGCTGAACAGAAATTCACACAGCCTCCATCAAGATATAAAGAAGGTACTTTGGTAAAAGAACTTGAAGACAAGGGAATTGGTAGACCATCAACTTATGCTTCTATAATGAATGTCATATGCACTAGAGGATATATCGAGAGAAAAAAAGATATCTTGTATCCAAGTGAAAAAGGTAAAAAGATTGTAGATTTGCTTGACAAACATTTTACATTCATGGCTTATGATTATACATCTGAAATGGAAAAGAAATTGGATATGATAGAGTCTGGAGAATATTCATATTATAATGCCATGAATGATTTCTTTGTTTCTTTCAAAGAAGAATTGGATAAAGCATATTCATATGAAAACACATCAACGGATTATGTTTGCAGCAAATGTGGGGACATGATGAATCTTAAAAGAAGCATCATAGGATATTTCCTGGGATGTTCTAAATATCCAGCATGTAACAATACTGTAAGTTGTGAAGTAATAGATGACAAGATCACTATATCTGCAAGAAAGAAGAACTTGGCACCTGATAATGTAAAATGTCCAGAATGTAAAGGGGGAATGCAGGTGCTGAGCGGTAGATATGGAGAATTCTATGGGTGCCTTTCGTATCCTTCATGCCGTGGATCAAGCAAGATGCTGTATGGAAAGAAATGTCCGGAGTGTGGTAATGAATTGTTCAAAACGATATTTACAAAACCACCTTATCGTGGTAATGTTTTATGTTGTCTTGGTTATCCAAAATGTAAACATGTGGAAAAATTGGAAGAAAAGAATTTTGAAGAGAAGCATAAAGAAATGATGGACAGATTCAGGAAGAACACAAGAAAGTCGAGCACGCTCGCATAGGAGAAATACATGTGTATTGAAAAGAAAGAGTCACTTGGATATCTATCTGAACTGATAGATGCAATGCCGTCCGTCTTGTTGGATGAGCCTATTCATTATACTACAATGGATGAATATATGAAGAAGATAAAAGTTTTTGTCTACAAGCAGGTGCAACGTCCATACATCATTGTTGACCCGGCGTTGCAGCTTGACGGGTCTTTCCTTGCATTCTGCAAGGACAATGGCTATATGATAGAAAAATTGTTCATGGAGTGTATAAACTCGTTGTCCGAGAAAGATTGTATCGAACATGATCCTTTTATATTTTGTGGTGGGGTGTTGATAACAAAAGATGATTTCAAATTTGTGAAGTTTTCAACTATAGATATGTTGAATGAAAGTTCTATTATTGCTGTAGGTTTTGTAGAAACTGGTTGTTATAATCAATATCTACAAATGAAATCGGATTATTTCAAATGGGTGGACAAGGAAAAAGGACCTATTGTCACGGTTGTTGGCGGCGAGGACTATATAGTTGATGACGCTTATGATTGGGATGCACTTTTTTATGGAGAGAAAGTTGATTTGAAGAAAGGCGTCAAGAAACATATAGATTGTTTTCTTGCAAATAAAAGTCTATATCTAGATAAAAAAATAGATTGGAAGACAACTGTTCTTGTTGAAGGTTTGGAAGGTTCGGGAAAAACAAGTCTGGTCAATTCGATTATTTCTAGTTGTGATATGGATGTTGTTACAATATCACCAGCAAATGTTGACGATACAGTTATGGATCTTGTTTTCAACGCTGTCTCCAAGAGAAAAAGATGTATGTTGCTTTTAGAAGATGTTGATGAGCTTATTGACATGGAAATCACCACTGCGACTTCGTTGGTTGATCTTGTTTTAAAATGCAAGACGAACAAAGGTCTTTTTATTTTGATGACGACTTCTAAAAAAATTGATGAATTTGAATCTGTTTGTTTTGATAAGGTTATCAAATTGGATTTTCCTGATTACGAAAATACTGTCAAGATTTTATTCGGGCAATATATTCCAACAAAGAACATAAAGGAGTTTATATTGTTGCTGGAAAATGGAAAATTTACATATGGAAACATTGATAAGCTATATAATGTCTTTATAAAATCTCATCTGGAAGACAAGTCAATGAAAACAAAATCTTCCAAGTATTTTTCTGAATTGGTGGAAATATTGGAGTTGTTGTCTATGGAAAATGAATTAAACGAAAAGAGTACTAAAACAACCAAATCTGTTGGTTTGTTGTCATGATGAAAAAAAGGATTGTAAAGTATTGCAAGGAGAACGAAACAATGGTTGAAAAAAAATATCTCGATGATAGTTACATGTCTACTTTCTCACCTGTAGAAGTGAAATTGGAAAATTCATCTGATGATGAATTCTATGATGCAGTCAGGAGGTTCAGAAAACTTATAACAAAAGAAAGAATCATGTCTGTATTGAAAGAGCATGCTTCATACGAGAAGCCTTCTGATAAAAGAAGACGCAAGATAAGAGAACAAAAGCAGAGAATCCGAAAGTTGGAACGTCAAAAGTCTACGGCAAGGGATGATATCAATAATTTTGAATTTGAAGAAGACGATTATTGATACAGGTGTAGTGTGGTTGTACCAAAGAAAACAAATATAAGTATTCTGGACGTGAATGTGCCTGAAATGTACATGCCTGAATGGCATAGAAAAGGGTTGACGCCTTACAAGGTGGATCAAAGTAGATTTGACGGCATAGATAATCTGGAAGATTTTCTTCCAAGGAAAAAAGTCATGGATGTAAAAAAGACAAAAGATAAAAATGAAAGAATACAGGAAGGTGCAAAACTTCTTGGCAAGTTGATTGATTCTGGAAAGGTCAAAGAAAAAGATCTTCCCGGAATGATCAAAGAAGGTTTGGATGGTGATGTTGTAAGATATTGGAAAGAGATGAACTCTAAAAATGATGAAGTTGATTTGATAAAACCGGCTGCCATCATGGAGCCATCATCTACAAGCATGTGGTTTGAAGCCGACAATCCTGTAGACGAAATCAATAAAATCGTAGACAACAATGTCATAGTGGATAGTCTTTCAACAATACAGAGAGATGGCTCTGCTTTGGATGCGGTAAGACAGAAATTAACCAAAGTAGTAAAAGAAGATGTGGTTGATGTTGGTGGTTATATCTTGACGCTGTTCGGGAAGATTGTTTGTATCGGCGCAGCTGATAAGGTAAAGAAAACAGCAACGAATATCATAATGGAAGGTAAACATCTTGAAGACGATGATTTGTTGTTGTTTAGAAGAATACCTATCACGGATATGTTTGAGTGAGGAATCATGGCAGCTCCAGATAAATCAGCAGAAATCTTGGAAAAGATAAGAAATATTGAAACATTGTTGAAGTTGCAGGATTTTCAACAGAAGTTGATAATCCAGCGGCTCAACAATCTTGCTTCCAAAGAATATGAGAAAAGAGAAGAGAAGCCTGTAGACAACAAGGTTGCAGCGGCTGTCGCCACAGAGAAGCCGCCACCGTTTGAAGGTAATGAAATAGAAGAAAAGAAATCTGAATTAATGAAAATCGAAAAGCGAACACCTCGCGTTCAAACACCTGTAGAAGATGTCCCTGATTTTGATTTCAAAATAAAAATTGAAAAAGGAAAGCTTGGTGAAAAAAATGAAGTAATGTCTGCTACCAGGATTCCAGTGACTCAAGTTGTATCTATAGACGGAAAACCAATAGTAGCTGCGAAGATAAAAATAAAGAATGGTAGTGGAGATGTCATCAAAGACATACAGACGAACACGTCCGGACGTTGGTTGGCTCCGTTGCTGTCTGGGATATATGCTATAGAAGTAAAAGGTATGAGGGATAACGTGATGATTGAATATGTACAATCAATAAACGTACAAGAAACAAGTGCTCCTATAGTAGTGCCGATGCCGGAAGTATATAGAAAGACACAAATTTGATTGGAGGCTTGAAATGGGTCCTGATAATATTGACATTGAGTCGATTGCTGAATATGGTTTGACGAATATGGGGACAATTGATACTTTAATAAATATGGAAAAAAGTGATTTCAATGATCTAAAATTGAAAATGCAAAATTCCGGAATAAAATATTTAGATGATTACATGTCAAAACCAAAGAATTCTCAATTAGGATATTTTATTGGTACGAATAAAATGAAATTTTTTGGTTATTTGAATGATAATGGTAGGTTGCATAATAGAAACGGACCCGCTTATCATGAATGGCATTATACTGGTGCAAAATTTAGAGAATTATATAGTGTCGAAGGAAAGAGTCATCGTGAAGATGGTCCAGCAGATGTAATGTATCATGAGAATGGGGACAAGCTGTGTGAAAAATATGAAATCAATGGATTGCTTTCCAGAAAAAATGGGCCTGCTTTCGTTTCTTATAGAAAAAATGGCATGATATCTTCTAATGAATATCGTATCGAAGGTAAATTTCACAGGATAGATGGTCCTGCTGTTGTTTTGTTTGACCAAAATGGTAACTTTACTTATAAAGCATATTATATAAACAACAAATATCATAATGATAGTGGTCCAGCGGTAATAAAAAAGATGATGGATGGCGGTTACCAATTATTGTATTATTATCATGGAGAACTTGTCGATAATCATATCATGTCGGCAGATGATTTCAAAAAAGCTTTTGACGATCATAGTGTTAGTTATGAAAATTTGTCAGATGGAGGTGTGAAAGAAACTTTATACGATAAAACAACAAAATTGCATGAAGTATGGAAGAACAAAGATGGAATGACTGATAGAATATATGATCCAGCATTCACCATCTACAATAAAGATGGAAGCAAGTTGGCTGAAGCGTATTTCAAAAATGGAGTACCGTATAGAACATATGGTCCTTCTGGCACGATATATCACAAGAATGGTAAGCCTAAGTTGAAAACATGGCGTAATGATGGAAAAATGGATAAGATTATATATTTTGACGAGTCTGGATATGAACATCATGATACCAAAGCAGCCAAGATGGTTTTTTATAAAAATGGTAAATTAAAGACTGAATCTTTCAAAAAGAATGGAATTATTCATCGTGTTGATGATCCAGCATTCATAGAATATGATCCTGATGGGAAAGTGAAAAATGAAAGTTATTATGTTAATGGAAGACTGATAAAGAATTTGGAATATAAAAATGGTAAATTGAAAGCAAAAAAATTGTATGATAATTGCAAACTGCACAATCAAAGTGGACCGGCGGTATATCATTATGATGATAATACTTCATGTGTAGATGTTGAATATTATATGTGCGGTGACAAATTGACAGAAATAGAATTTAATAAAAAATATTTGGAACTCAAAGAAAAAATTGAACCAGATCTTGGTAAAAAAGATATTATAGATTCTGATATCATAGATTCTTTGGATGATTTGCTTGAAGACTTTAGATCAACGCAAGCCAGTCTCAAAGATACTGCTGGATGGAAATCTTCAAATGTTGATAAAGCTTTGAAAGAACTTTTTGAATTGGTTGCTAGGCTTGGATTGAGGCAGTCTGAAATAAATGATAAAAATATAATAGATAAAAATATAAAAGAATTTTATGATGTTGATAAAGTCAAGCCGTTAGAAATCACCCATGAAAATAATGATAAAAAAATTAATGAAAAGATAATGAAATATCTAACGCTGGAAGAAATAGCGGCTGGAGTGAAGCCAAAAGTTCATAGCCGCAAAGATGGCTCGTTATCTTCAATAATATTCAATAACGAACAAGGATTTCCTCATAGGCTTGGTGGACCAGCAGTATATATATTCCATTCAAATGAAAAAATCTGTGAAACTTTTTGGTGTGTTGATGGTAGGTTGCATAATGAAAATGGTCCTGCTTTCACGGCGTACAACAGTAAAGGTTTGTTGATTAACAAAGAATTTTATATAAATGATATCATTCATCATGAAGATGGTCCGGCGTCAGTAAAATGTTTTGGGGACAATTTTTGTAAAGAAGAATCTTATTATAAGAACGGCGCCCTCCAAAAAAGGATAATATATGATAGAAATGGTGCTGTTGATCTGGTCTATAAATATAAAAACAATGTAATAGAAAACATAGAATATCTAAAACCTGGCAAGATATTGAAAACAGGCAAGATAAAAGATATTCCTGAAGTTGAAAATATAAAAAATGATTTCATTGAAATGACAAAGAATGATTTGATTAATTCTGGATACCGGATTGCTCAAAAACAAATGTCATCGGGTGCCAGGTCTTTGCTCCTCGGTATGATGAAAGACAAGACAAAAGCAAAATCTTTTATTGATTCTGAGCTTGGTGAGTCATTGGTGTCGATGTTGCTTGGAACCACATTGTCTGTGTCAACCAATGAAAAAGTTGAAAGAATGGCGAAAGAATTTCGTACAGACGCGATGGCGCTTGCAGGAAATAAATTGTTGGATGTGGTGTGGAAGAATATTCATAAAGAACTTGAAACAAATAAAACCCATTTGTTGCTTTCAAAAAATGTAGAAAGCATTGACCCGGAAGAGTTTGTGGAAGTAGATATATCAAAGGAATCAATACAGGAGTTTGTTCACGGTGGATGAAATGAACATACAAAATTATATACAGAAGATGAGAATGCCATTTTCGTGGAGCGAAAAAAGTTTCAGCAAGATAGATGACAGCAAGCTTGTCTATATCATAAAAAGTCTTTTTGAACATGAGATAATGAATCTTTTTTTAAACAATGTGGATATTTTCGAGCACAGGGTTGATTTGGGAGAACTCAAAGTAGACATTGTCGATGGCGTTGTAGAAATAGAACTTCCTGAAACGATAAAAAATGAGTTGAGAAAATATCTAGGAAAAGAGGAATTGAATATAAAGGTGAAGGTGTGATTGATGGCTGGTATTAATATCATAGTTGCAGACCCCCCATATGGTTTTGGTGATGGATTAAGCATGTCTAAAGTAAAACGTGGGGCAAAATCTCATTACAAAACAATGTCGATCAACGAAATGTGCGAGCTTGATATAAAAAACATGATAGACCCAGAAGGCGCTCTGCTCGCTTTGTGGGTGCCATCTTCGTTGTTGCAAAATGGATTGGATATAATGAAAGCTTGGGGCTTCCAACAAAAACAAACTTTCATCTGGGTGAAAACGAAAAAAGAGCCTTTGGGTTTCATACAAAAATCCATCAAGACAAAAATCAATGCAGAAAAGATATCTGCTAAAATAGAAAAAATAGTATTTTCATTAGGGGCTCTTTCTCAATTGAACTTGCAAAACATTCTTGGTTTTGGAATGGGAAGACTTTTTAGAGGCTGTCATGAAATATGTTTGATTGGTATAAACAATACTGGAATATATAAAAAGTTGAGGAACAGGTCTCAAAGATCGGTTGTGTTTTCTACAAACTACAAACATTCACAAAAACCAGAAGCACTTCAGGATTCGTTGGATTTGATGTATCCCGATGATGTTGTAAAAGTGGAATTGTTTGCCAGAAGAAAAAGAGAAGGATGGGTTTGTCTTGGAAATGAAGTATGCGATGGTGAAGATATTAGAGATTCAATTGAAAAATTGAAAACAAAGGGAATAATATGAATGATAGACTTGTGAAATTTTATCTTGGAATTTGTACTGATAATGCAAACAGATCATTTGTGGATATGTTATCATTTTCAAACAAACAATTAGAATCAAAACATGATTATATACAATGGCTTTAATATCTTCACAATGAGAATATATCTTTTGCCAGTTTTTTGAATTCAGCTATATCACTCGCTGTCAATTCTTCATCATCTTCTTCATCATCATAAGTAAATTCATTTGAAATTTTTTCAGCTTCTGATGGTTCTTCATCAAGTTCTTCATCGCCTATGCCTAGATCTTTAAGTGCGGTGTAGAACTTGTTCGTCTCACCCCACTCATTATCTCCTTCTTTTTCGCTTTCCACAACAACTTCCCCGTCTGGTCCTACTTTGACAACGCTTCCGCCACCTTCGAGGTGTTCTCCAATATCAAACCTTTCAGGATCTAGATCTACATTGGATTCTAAATCTGTAGGATCGAGATAATTTGATGGTGAGGACAACATGGATTGAAATCTACGATTATTCATATCATCACTATCACTAATATCCCTGTCCCAATTTTTCAATTTATAACGCCAATCACTATCATCTTCATAACCATAATCATCATCATCATCATCATATTTTCCAGCTTTTTTTTCAAGTCTTGACATTTTCATCAAAGTATATGCATTTGCCAATTTTGAAATTGCCGAACCTATTTTGTCTACTCCTTTTTTACTCATTTTTTCATCCTCTAAAATTTCAACGAAAAATTCCATCACGCAAGTCAACTTTATGATTTGTATAGGTCGGCTTGCTTGTCTTTATTGTTTTATATACCACATCTCTCTTGATAACAATGTTTTTTTATTGATAATGGCTGACAAGAATATTACCAAGCATATCAACTCATACATCCAAACAAACAGGAGGAATTTGTAATGACTAAAGATTTAGCAGTTCCGGTATGTTTCAATCTTGTAGAGACCGAAAAGATAAAAGGTTATATACCAGAGAGGTCCGGGGACTTGGCTGCCGGATTTGATGTCAGAAATGCTGGACCAGACATTTCGTTGAGACCGTTTGAAAAGGTGAGGATCCCGTTGGGATTCAGGATGATGGTCACTCAAGGTAATTGGTGGTGCGATCTGAGACCAAGGTCATCTACTTTTACAAAAAAGGATCTTCATTGTCTATATGGTGTTATCGATGAAGATTATGAAGGTCAGGTGCTTTTTGCCGCTCAATACATCCCGACATTGAATTTGAAGAAAATTTCGTATTATCACACGAAAGAAGGTACTACCAATAATTATTTTTCCATGTTGAAGAGGCAATACGAGAATGATGTTGTTGTCATAGAACATGGAGAAAAGATAGCTCAGATGATTTTCTTGCCCAGATATGAATTCAAAGCTGTTGTCATAAACAATGAAGAGTTTGACAAGATGGCAAAACAAAGAGGTGCTGAGAGGGGTGTTGGTGGGTTCGGATCGACGGGGGATAAATGAATATGGAATATTCAAAAATCAATATAGTAATCAAAGATTATACAGAAGAAGAAAAGATGAAATATGTTGCAGATTTATGTAAACAATACAAAAAACCATTATATGTAGGTCCTGTAGAAATTATTCATTTATTTGATCGCAGTGAATATGAAAATTTGTGTGCTTTTAGATATGATAGTAGTATGAGCATGGAAGATTTTACTCTTGGCAGGCAACTTGGAGTTGATGTTGATAAGGTGTGCCATCAAGAATGTTGTGGGAATTATAAAAATGAATGGATTTCCAATCATAATAATTGTTTTGATGTATTGATTTTCGATAGAACACCAGGATATAAATATGAGAACAATTGTAGTAAAAGAGAATTTTTAGATAGATTGAATGTTGAAAATTGGAGAAATATGTGGTGGAAGATCAAACCTCTTTATATTTTTGATGGGCAAGGCATAAAATGAAAAGACATATAGCATATCTAAAATATATCATACGTCATAAATGGTATGTGTTTTTGGCGTGCAGGAAGTTGGGGGTTTCTTTGAGACAGGCAATCATGCATGACATGTCCAAATTTCTTCCAGGAGAATGGTTTCCATATGCGAGGACATTTTATGAAAAAGATGGCTCAGGTAGATATGTCGAGACTAAAGAATTCCGGCATGCTTGGAATAGACATTTGAAATTGAATCCACATCATTGGCAATATTGGATCCTAAATTTTGATAATGGAAAAACAGCCATATTACAAATGCCTATAAAATACATCCATGAAATGATCGCTGATTGGATGGGGGCAGGCAAGGCAATAAATGGAAATTGGAGCCCAACAGAGTGGTATCTCGAACGAAAAGACAAGATCAACATACACGAGAACACTCGTGCTATTGTAGAGGGAATATTATATATATTACCAAATATCATTGACAATATTGAAAACAAAAAAAAGGAAAACAAATGAACAGTATATTTCAACAGGTAGTAACAGCAATAGCTTTGTTGTCGATAATAGGAATATTGGTATATGTTGTAATACAACAACAAAGTATCATAAATTCCGTTGATTCGGCTGCAAAGGAGCAGAAGTTCCTCAAGGACAACATCACCAGGATAGAAAGTTCTTTGTTGACTGAAAAAGCATTCAATGAAAAGCTCAAAACATTGAACATGGATTTGGCTGAGATAAAAAAGGATTTGGCAAAGGTCGGTGGCGAGATAGACCAAATAATAATATCCGAGGGAAAAACTCCTGGAGGAACAGGTACGGGACTTCCAAGCAGCGGAACCATCCCGATAAGCGACACGCCTGTACCTGTGGATACGTCCACGAACACAAATGCATGTTATAAAGATCCGTATGGATATTTAAAGAATATACAGCTTTTTACATTGAAGGAGCCTTTGAATACAAATTCTTCCATACCTTTTGGAGAAATGTCGTTTGATGCCACAAAAGCAAAGCCATGGGGCTACAAGGTGTACCCAAGGACATATATTTCAAGTGTTGTCATTGCGACAGATGCTTCTGGAGGGAAAAGAGCTTACAGCAAGATATCCATAAAACCAGATGACGGGTCCAACAAGATATATGATCTGCCACAAGTAGAAGTGAAGTATTATGAAAAACTACCAGAAGCAAAGATGCATTGGTGGAATCCAAGAGCGACTGTTGGGTTTGATATAGGCTGGTCTTCCAAGCCACAATTCGCCTCTACGATATCCGCACAGGTATTCACGTCTTCATATGGCAAGCTGAAGCAATCGCCATCGTTCAAATTCGTGGGAGTTGGGCTTGGTTACAACATCCCATCATCAACATATTCTGTTGTTGTATCACCGTTTACTTATAAGATAACAGGAGACAAGAGTATTTTCCAGAGTATCAACATAGGTCCAAGTGTGGCTGTCGATAACAAAGGCGACTTTCAAGCTCTTGGTGGTGTTCGTTTGGCTTTGTGACCAAAACAAGGAGTCCAGTATGATAATAGCAAAAGATGATGTACAAGATTTGAAGAATGAAAATATCAGAAGCAAGGTGATAAACGCACTGATATCAGACAACAAGACAAGATATGCCGGGGTATCATCACCTCAAAAGACCGGAAGGTTCAACATACCAAAAAAATGTATAGAAGCATTGAGACCTGAATTTGGAGACAGTCTTCATGTGATAGAAGACAACAACACTCCGACAGGTATAATCATAGCAAAAAAACCGGCTAGAGAAGATGAAGACAAAGTATTGTCCAGGGTAAGATTCGGAACGGGACAAAAAGAAGAGAAGCGCCGTTTGAGGCTGAATCAGAATGTCGCCAAAACTTTTGGTGCTTGTGATATAGGAGTGTCGATATTCAGTTATAATGGTGATCTAGCTTTGAGAGTCAGCCCCAAGGTGCCGGATCCTGATATCAACATATACAAAGCAAGAACCATAGAAGAATTTGGTAGATACATATTGTGGCCTGGAAGAACAATAAAATTCATATCTTTTGCTGGCGAAGGCATGATGTTCGGTGATGAATTTTCATTCAAGCTTCTTGGTGGCATGTTCATCATAAAGAAGCATATTTCATTGGAAGGTGAAAGCGTCGTGTGCAAAGTAAAAGAATGTGATAATTGTGGAAGTGCCGGTAAATTTCCTCTTACATATTTTGCCGCATATTTTCCTGTCCTGTGTAATATCATAAATGGACCATCAAGACCCGCCATGATGAAATTTGTAAACAAGGGAATGCCTGTTTGTCTGCCTTTGATCAAAGACACGTTGTCATATCATGAAAAGACGAAGACAAATTACTGGTCTGGACCTGTAGATTATGAGGGCATTGTATGGAAGGCTGCTAATGATTACAGGAAAAACAAGGTTTGTATTTCTGAAATTGGAGTTGAACGAAAACTGACAGATGCAGAGAGAGGTTGGCTGTTGACGATGAGAAAAGAGTTCAGGAATATTATTTCAGCAAAAGAAGCCGTGTCGAGATCTTCTGTTATATAGTCTGATATGCTGTGCGTCACATGCTCAAAATTGGCTTTACTACCATTGAATCACAAGTGTGTGAATTGTCCTCGCTTGTGTGGTTATAAAGAAGAAAGATGGTGCAAATATTGTTCTGCGATCAAATTGATATGTTCCGTATGCGGAAGAAAGATTATAGCAGAAACAAATATTGTAAAAGCAGAGCCGAAAAAAACGCAGATACAAAAAAATCATCCTTTTTTTGGACCGGAATCTGGTGGATGTAGAAAGTGCGGTGGATGAATGATTATACGAGATGAATCAAAATTACGGGGTAAATGTGTCGATACCAACAAGAATGAAGTGGATGAGCTTGTGTCCTTGTTGGAATTCGAATTAGATAAATCAAATGAAAGAGGCAACCCAGGCGTTGGGTTGGCTGCTCCGCAAATCGGTATAAACAAGAATGTTGCAATAGTAAGAATTGGGGATACCAAGATAAATCTTGTAAACTGTTCGATATCAAAAGGCTTCGGTTCAATGATCTTGGAAGAGGGCTGTTTGTCTTTACCCGGAAAAACATGTTTGATTGAACGTCATGAGCAGTTGAACATAGTGGACAATGAATTGGGATTTCCAAAGAAATTCAGTGTTTTTGGTCTACCGGCAGCAATTGTAAGTCACGAGATGGACCATTGGGACGGTATCTTGATTTCTGACAAGAAAATTGATACCCGTCTCAATATAGCAGTAAACCAAAAATGTCCGTGCGGCAGCGGACTTAGATACAAAAAATGTTGTAAGAGGAAACCGAAATGAAAAATATAGAAGATATGCTCAATATGATATCAATACAAGAACAAGTGCTTGAAATGAATATAAGATTGCGTGTTCTTGAAAAGATGGTGATAGAAAAAACCGGAATCAATGTAGACAAATACAATGCTGAATTGAAGGCTGCCGCTGAATTGGTGGCAGAGAATTTCAAAAAAGCATATGAAAATGTAGACAAGCTGCAGTCTGTGATGAAAAGTCTAAAAGAAGAAAAAGCTGAAGAAAAAACTGAAGAAAAAGCTGAAGAAAAAGCTGAGGATGGTGGTGTATGCGTCATATAAAAGATGAGACCGAAATAGATTTCAATAAATCTGTTGTTGTCAAATTTTCTACAGAGTGGTGTATGCCTTGTAAAAAAATGGATAAACTTTTGGAAAAGATGGATAAAGAATTCCAAGATATTGAAATATATTCAGTAGATGCTGAAAAATTCAATAAATTGGCTCAATCCAACAAGATAATGAGCGTTCCAACCCTTGTTTTCTATAGGCAAGGAAAAGAAGTAGATCGTATGGTGGGGCTTGTAATGACAGAAGCATTAAGAAAAACTTTCAGGAAATTTGAAAAAGAAGGAGAATGACATGGCTATCAAGAAAGAAAAAACAGAAGGAATGATGATGGTTGAATCAGACAAACTAAGCAAAGCTGAACAGTCTTTGAATGAAGAACAAAGAAAAATGTGGGATTCCATAAAAAACAGAGTAATTGATTATTACGCACTTAGTGATCAAAAAGTATATATGGTTTGTACTCCAATCAACATAGACCCAGAATCTTTATATATAAAGATGAGCGGAACGGCTGTTATTTGCGGTTTGGAAGCTGTGTTGAATGCGGATTTCGTAAAGGTCGGAGATAAGAAAATCCCGCGCTTGGTTGTTGAATTGCAAGATAAATATGCTGTTGTTACAAAGAATCCAGATTTGAAGTTCGCGGCACTTGCTGGTTGAAAAAAGAATTTGTAGTTTTAACCAGGTACAGGAGGGTGGTTGCAGAAATGATGAATCAAACTATCTTCTTGGTCGTATTTGATGTTGATAACGCTACATGGATACGTGTGGTTGAATTTGATAAGTCTTTGATGTGCAATATGGTGAATTATCTGAAAAATACACCCTGGGCGGTCTGGGGCTGAAGAGAGACTATGTGTGGATAGCTTATGGAATATAAATGTGCTTATCTTGTTCTTGGATGCAATGGCAGGAAGGATGGTCCATTTACAAGTTGTTCTTCTGTAGAGAATGACATATTGCGCATGGATCCGTCGCTTGAAAGAATAGAAGAATTATTGTATTATCTCAAGTCGTTAGGCATGTTCCAAAAAGATCTTTTGAACTACAATGCCATCAGGAACACGCTCTTCAAAATCCAAGACAGGTACTATCAAAATATAAAACCAATATGGAGTCAAGAGAAATTCCATCTAATAGAGAAGTTCACATTGGCACACAAAGAATGTGGACTATATTTGAAAATTGTTTTCAAATAACAAAGGAGTTCAGATGGTAGTTGAAAAGAAAATCAAGTTCCCAAGGGAACCAAATAAGCCGTACAAGCCAGTTAAACCAGTGGAGCCGGGAAAACCTGTAAAGCCAGAAGAATTTATATTTGTCAAAAATCGAATTGATATTTCACAAACTGAAAGTTTGAGTAGTGTTGTATCAAAATTACCAGAAAATTGTGATTTTGAAAAAGTTTTTTTTCTATGTGATTGTGAGAATTATGATGATGATTGTCACCCGTCCATGTACATAGATTATGAAAGCAACGATTTGGAAAGAGATCCATCTTACAAGAAAAAGATTGATTATTACAATGTTTTCTTAGCACATTACGAAAAAGATGTAAAATTCTACAATAGGAGCGTGGGGCAATATGATAGAAGAATGAAAGTTTATGAGGCAAAACTTGCAAAATATAAAAAAGAAACGGCTGTATATAAAAAAGAAAAAGCTGAATATGACAGGCAACGTAAAATCAGTGACTTGTATTATCACATTGAAAGATCTAAAACAATAGAAAAAGAATTGAAAAAAGAAGGCGTTGACGTGAATGACATTGAATTTAATTCAGATAAGGTATGAATGAATGAATATATGGTTTACATCGGATTGGCATCTGGGGCATGCAAACATAATCAAGCATTGTGGTCGTCCGTTCAAAGACTTGAACGAGATGAATGAAACAATTATAGAAAATTATAATTCGTTGGTCAAACCTGATGATGTAGTATACAATCTCGGTGATTTGTTTTTCAAAACAAGTTATTGGTATTGCCACAATC
>Ga0307380_10003878_pt1 | contig 20449 bp, 29 predicted proteins | sample UN3MG_FD_202239 | JGI IMG/M metagenome (GOLD analysis project Ga0307380, IMG submission 202239) | Soil microbial communities from Risofladan, Vaasa, Finland - UN-3 | ecosystem: Environmental > Terrestrial > Soil > Coastal area > Acid sulfate soil | place: Finland: Risofladan, Vaasa | collected... | reverse complement strand
TAATGCTGGATAACGCTGTTGCATATACCTATTACCGGGTTTGGATATATGATAACTGGGGCGGTGAGAATTCAGTTGTCGTTAATGAAATGGAGATGATCGAAGCCGACAATGCGATGGAGGTCTATTATTTCGGCGCCGGAGGCGAAATTATAATAGGCACGGCACACCGAACGATTACAGCTCAGGTCGGCAATGCGATTACAATTACCCGGCCATTCGGGTCCGGGGTGGCGGCGGGAGATTCCTTTGACGCATACCCCGGCTGCGATCACACGCCGAGCACTTGCCGGATCAAGTACGGCAATGGCATCAATTGCGGAGCCCTGGACGGTCTGCCGGTAAAGAATCATTACGCCGGCGATTTGATTTACTGAGAGAATTGTTATGTTTGAAGTGCTTTTTTGGGCTATAGTTAAAATAGCAATAATGACGGCAATATACTACGCTATTGCCGAGCTCACCAAAAAAGATCCCAAGGATATAAGGTACGAGCCGGACACCTTTGATTTTCCGCAGATAAAAGAGGGGACGAAATACCCTATTATCGCCGGTACATGCTGGCAGACTGCCCCGGTTGTTGGGTGGTTCGGAGATATTTATATTTATAGTATGAGAATCGGATTGGATCATACAGCCCAAGAAGTCTATCTAAACCTATATTATTACGGGGCGATTCACATCCTGGCGCAGGGCTTCTGTGACGGTATCGTGCAGGTTAAGGTCGGCGACCTGGTGATCTGGCCGGACAGTACGGACAAGAAATCGCTCAACGCCGACGCCGCCACTTCGGCTTACATCGCCCTGCCGGAACTCTATGGCGGCATTCACCAGCACAACGGGCAAATAACCGGCCGGGGCGGGATTTCAGGGTTGGTCGATTTCCAGTACGGGCTGCCCGGCCAGGTGCTGAATGATTATCTCACCTCTGTTAGGGGCAGTTATATTTCAGCAAACCGGGGACTGACAACGGCGATATTGCGGCGACCCTATATAGGGTTGTCTACTTCTATTCAACAATGGAAGTACCTCATCAAGCGGACGGCGCACCTGACGACCGGCGAGGAGCAATGGTATCCGGCGAAGGCGACTATTCGCAGTTACGAGATAAATCCTGTCCACTGGCTTCGGGAAATATACACGGACACCGAATGGGGATTGGGATATCCGACTACGATATTCGATAATACCGCATTGGAGGCCGCCGCCGATGCTATATACGACGAAGGGTTCGGCCTGTGCATAAAATGGGAAGGCGACCAGACACTTGAGGACCATGTAAAGGATGTTCTCAGATATATCAACGCCGTGATTCGGGAAGACTATTCGACCGGGCAGTTCGAGATAAAATTGATACGGGACGATTATGTTTTAGGGGACCTTGAAGAATTCGATGAGACGGACATTAACGCCGTCGAAGGCTATTCTCGGGGCACTATTCATAAAGTTCCCGATGTGACTTATGTCAAATACTGGAATCTGTACGACAACCTGCCGATAACCATTCCGAATCACGATATGGCATTAGTCGCCGTTCAGAACGAAATGCTCATTCCCAATAACGTCGATTATACGGGCGTTGTAAATGACAACTTGGCGGGTCAACTGGCGGCCCGCGACCAGCATCAGATATCGGCATTCCCGGCAGTGATGAAAATCAAGGCCAAGCGGACAATGGCGCACCTCATGGCGGGCGATGTATTCAAGATGTCCTGGCCGCCGCTGGGCATTATATCGATGGTCGTTCGCGTACTTACGCCGCATTACGGAACATTGACGGACGGAGAGGTTTCGTTCGACTGCGTCGAGGACATATTCGGAATGAAGGATGCTCTTTACGCCCCGGCGCCAAATAATTGGAACCATAATGTGCCCGATCCCGTGTACGATGAGGATTATCTGATAGCCGAGATGGCGATGAGCGGGGCCGATCCGACCGTGATCGTACCTATAGAACCGGCAGCGTCGGAAGTGGCATTGACTGGGGTGGATCCAACTGTAATTATAACATGATCTAAAAAGGAGATTTAAAAATGATTTGGACTAACAGGGGAAAGTTTTTGCTGCTGGCTTGGGCGTTTCCCAGAGTTGCAATGCCCACCAATTTATACGTGGCCCTGGTAACTGTCGCGGTTGCCCCGACGGTGAAAACAAATACCTTCGGTGAGCTTACTGAAATCGCCGCCGGCAACGGATACACGACGGGCGGTTATCAATTAACTCCGAACGATACCGACTTCGACACAACTACCGAGGACGATGCCGGTGATAAATCGCTGTGTCAAATAAAAGACATTGTCTGGACGGCTTCCGGGGGCCCGATACCTGATTCCGGCGATGATGCGAGATATGCGATATTGACCGATGACAACGGAACGGTAGCAAACAGGCAGGTGATAGCTGCGTGGGATTTGATATCTGGCAAGTCAGTAACCGATGGTCATGCAATAACGCTTCAAGATTGCGAGTTGCGGGCTGTGGAGCCGTAGTTTTCGGAAGGCCGGATTGGCATTTCTCTGGACTGATTTTCTTTCTGTCGGGGGTGGACGGCTTAAGGCCCCGCCCATCCCCGCTTTTTTGATTTGGCAGTAAGGAGACAGAAGTTTATTTTTCAAGGAAGACAATTATGGTATCTTATACGGTAAACGAAAAACTAAAAGTGCAGGCTTACCAACTGGCACAAAGACAATCACTTCCTCTCGAATGTAAAGTTAACCTTTCACTTTCGAGAATAAAACACTGGTACGATCAATGGCAGGGAAATGTTTACGTGGCCTTCAGCGGGGGCAAGGACAGTACGGTACTGCTTCACCTTGTCAGATCGCTCTATAAAGAAGTGCCGGCGGTTTTTGTCGATACCGGTCTGGAGTACCCGGAGATCAGGAGTTTCGTCAAGTCTGTGGAGAATGTCATCTGGCTCAAGCCGACCCAGAGCTTCAAGCAGACGATTGAGCATTACGGGTTTCCCCTGATAAGTAAATCGGTAGCCGATGCTGTCCGGCGGATCCGCAGCACCGGCTGTAGTCAGAGGACAAAGAATAAGGCGATGTACGGTGATGAAAGGGGTAGTTATGGCAAACTACCCATCAAGTGGCGATTTCTCCTTGATGCCCCTTTCAAGATTTCGGACAAATGCTGCGATGTAATGAAGATGAGGCCTGTCCAGAAATACCACAGGCAGACCGGGCGGGTGGGTATCGTCGGGACAATGGCGGACGATTCCAATAAGCGGGCGGCGATGTATCTCAAAAACGGGTGCTTCGTTATGAACAAGTCCCTGCCGAAATGCACACCCCTGGCGTTCTGGAAAACCGCCGATATATGGGAATACACAAAAGGCAATGGAATTGATTACTGCCCGATCTACGATACGGGCGTTAAAAATACCGGCTGCATGTTCTGCATGTTCGGAGCACACCTCGAAGGCTCTCCGAACCGATTCGAACTGATGAAAAAAATGCACCCGAAATTGCACGAATACTGTATTGAAAAGATGGGCTTATCGGTTCCGTTGGATTACGCAGGCATTAAATACTAATTGAATCACAAACCGATAAGTGACGCGAAAAAACGCCAATTTTTATTAAAAATAATTTGCATTAAAATCGTCGTTTTTAGCCCAAAAACCACGAAATATCAACTTTTTTCATATTTCCAGCAAAATAACTGTTGACAAACATCGACAATAGCCGTATGCTTATAATGGAAAGTAAAAGTTAATAATCAATTTCGAAAGGGTGGAAAAATGACAGACTATACAACAATATTTTTCGCCGAAACATATGGAATATCGGCCAATTTTGCTCAGGCATCTGATTCTATTTTTTGCTTGGGTGGCGATGGTGAATGGATCGGGACACAATACCAAGTGGCAGACTTTCAGCATTCGCCAGAAGCGGCATTGCGGCGGATATTAACGGAAATCGTTGAGGCGGGTGGCGATAATCCCGACGATTTTGAGACGGAAATTAACAACGCAATCGCTAATATCACAGAATCCTAACACACCCTCCCCGCTGCCCTCCGGGTTGCGCCGGGCGGCCGGGTTTTTGAGAATGGAAAGATATGATGGCGTATAAAGTATTTTCCGCGCGGAACAACAGGCCCGAATTTCTATACCACGGTCTGGCTGGTTCGCGGATTGTGACGCTCGATCAATGGCTGGATGCCGAAGTCAAATGGGCGAAGGAAGGCAGTAATCCGTACTATTTTACAGCATTTCACGTTTATATGTCTCTCGATGTGGTCAGTAAATGGGTGCATTCGGTACGTAAATTCGATAACCGGTTTGTGACGAAGGTTTTGATTGCAAACACCAGAGACAAACCGACGGCCGGTTCGGCGGTGCTGGCAGAGCGTATGAAACTGAATAAATCAGAATGGGAAAAAAGGATTAAATTAAGGGATTTCGTTTAATGGCAAATACAAATTTACGCAAACAGATTCAAAAAGAGATGAAAAGACGAAAGATAAGCATCCCGGTCATGGCGCGTAAGCTGGAATGTCATCCGGGTACGCTATACGATTTCTTCGCCGGGCGCAAGGCACTCGGCGCCAACTACCTGCAGGACCTGCTCAATCAGCTCGGGGCGACGATTACTTTTTCGGCCAAGCCTTAAGATTCCTTTCTGTCCGGTGGGGCGGGCAGTTTGAGGCGCTGTCCGCTCCCAACCTACCTTCAAACCGAGATCGGCCAGCCACAAGGCGGCTGAGTGCGTAGGATTTGATTCTGGCGATTGGCTCAGCCTTTGCACGGCGTTAGTAGAGATAAATATATATGAATAATTCATATTTTTTATGGACATTTAATGTTCCCATGCGTATAATATAATATACTGAAAGTTAAAAAGGAACCTTGGCAATGACAAACGAATCAAAACAACAAATCAAAATACATTATGAGCCCCAATGTCGCTTCTCTCTTCCTGCCAAGGTTCCGAGTTTGCGGCGGGGCTCATCTTTTTAAAGGGTTGAAAAATGAGTGAAAATATCAAAACATTTGCACTTGGAACAGTGTTGTCGGTGACGACTGGACGGCTTCTCACAGAAAGGGAAGGGCCACGTGACAATGGCATTGGTCGTATTTATGTTTTATTAAATCACATGACCGGGGATTCGGTATATACTCATCAATTGGGAAGATTTGCCGAGGAATGCAAACCTTGGCTTTTTAGGTGGTTCCCTGAATTGAAAATCGCCAATGCTTGCGTAAGTAATCTGGACGGTTGGATTATGAGAGACAAGACGGGAACAAATGAAGAAGGCATTAAAATGTGGCTGACTGAGCTAAAAATGCTTGAACCGAAAATCAAAGACCAATACGATATTGGGCAAATCCCAATGGACGACCACGACAAAAAAGACCCGTATGACGAATTAATTGTCATGCTAGGTACAGATGAAGATATTATTATCCTTGACCATTAGCCTTAACCCGCCCTGTCGGCGGAGAAAGAAGGGTAACTATGAAAAAAATGACCGTAAAAGAATTGATGGCCAAACTCGAAAATGCCAACCCCGATTCACCGATTGAAGTCAAGTTGTATGAAGCGAACGAAACACAACAGATCGAGATATCCGCAATTGAAATCACGGTCTCCGGTGTAACTATACATGGTTGCGTAACGATGGTAACGCATGAATCGAACTCGGAATATGGAGACAGGATCGTGGCCGTGGTTGCCGACAATATTAAAAGTGGCGGGATAATAAGAAGCCTAATCGAGAATGTTATCTTTTAGGATTTGATTCTGTGAGGCGGTTCAATGGCCCGTTCTGATTTTATCCTTTAGCTCGGCAAGCTCTTCGGCAGGTCCGGTTATCTTGCGAATCTCTTGTTTCAAGCTCACTATTGCATCTACGATCGCAGCTCCCGTGAAAAGTATCGCAAATATAACAAAGCCGGTCGGTCCTGCAACCAAATAAGTGGCGGCACCTCCAAGAAAGGCCAGGCCGGCCAAGATAAATAATATCCATCGCATTTTACCTCTCCTTTTAATTGTCGCTCGATCAATTGACGAGGGTTATTTCTTTTTCTTCTTTGGCTTAGCATTAACGACAGCATCTATGAGCCGCTTGGCAAACAGCTTGTCACGTTCTTTGGGCGGCAAGTCTATGCCCGATTCTTTCCACGGCCCTCTCCTGCGATTCTGCTTGCGTACTCTTTCGTCAAATTCTTCAATTTCTTTCTTGACGTTCAAAACTTTTTTGCGTAATTTAGCCATCGTTTGGAGTCCTTCCCAAATTTAAGGCCCGATATCCCGTGCAAAAGAATCGGGCCTTTTTATTTACTATTTTCTATTGATTATTTTTGTGCTTCTTTCTCTTTTCTTAGTTATGCCAACTTTTCAGGATTCCATTTTGAAAAACAAAATAATATTGAATATAACTACGAAGGCCGGTCCGGAGATTTCCATATTCCCAGATTTCTACGCGTTCATCTTCATAGGTAGAGCGGGACCGGTTTGCTGGTGCACCACATAGTTTATAAAAATCATCCTTTATCATACCAACGTAAATGCGCCCCTGCATTTCTTGATTAAAGGCTTCGCGTCGCCGCTTAACCGCTTCAGTACGTTCGTGCAATTTATCAAGAGTCTGGTCGCCAATTACCCAACCTTCCTGTTCGGCTTTATTGATTGCTTCAACTATTTCTTGTTCTTCGGCCCTCAATGAAGCCGCTCTTTCATAAACTTCATTGGTATTAAAATTATATAATTTGGGCTCAAAGAATTCTCTGATTTCTCGTGAAGTATTATACAACCCACCCTTGTCAAAACCATATCGCCCTGACTGTTGCATAGCACATGCAGGCAAAAAGGCCATAATGCAAAATAGAATGTTTTTATTTTTTTTTATAGACAACATTTTCGATTATCAAACGCTTTTCTATATGTAAAGACTTGTCAGTATCCACACTTAGGAGGAAACGATGAAAAAAGAATCACCGCACCGCACCGTAGATTTTGCCAAAGAGCGCGATATTCAGGAAATCAGCCGGATTTTGAGGACTTTTTCTGCTTCGTTTGTTTCTGGCTTTCGATCAGGGCTTGAATTGATACTTCAATGCCGTCTTTTAAGCCTTCCCAAAAATCTGGGTCAACAACCGGCGATCCCTTTGCATCCAGTTTAGCTACCTCTCTTAGTTGGGACGGCAAGTGCTGCCAAAGAAGCAATGCCCCGGCACAATCTTCTTGAGCAATAGCGCCGACATGCGCACAAAACTCAACAAAACTCTCTTTGACATCTACTGGAATTGCCCATCCCGGCTTAGTTTTTTCGGAAATTTTTGTCATATTGATATGATACATAACCCTTTATCCTCCCGTCAATTAGAGAAATTAGTAAATAATTTCCCCTTAATAAGTGAGAAAATATTTACTTTTTTCCTATTTTTTAGTTGACAATTCCTCCCTGATTGTCGATAATACAGACGTACATTGATTAGGAGAAATTCGGCATGGTAAACGAAGTAACCGAAACTCAGGTAACGAAAGCAACCAAAGTTAGAACATCCGTGAAAATGTGGGCAGCGTTTGAGAGATGGATGGCAGTCCGTGGTCATCAAACGTTGTCCGGGGGCCTCCGTGCTGCTATCGAACAAGTTACCAACTTTAACAATGAATGTCAAGAAAAATCTTCTCCAACTTAACATAAGGGTTAAAAAAATGCGATTCGGCAAATCCAAACAAAGACCAAGCAGGACGGGCGGGTTAACAAGCCTTCTTAGCCGAATCGCTTCCTGCCCGCCTGCTCTTTATGGAAGGTTGGCGGGGCGGCGATACGAAATTATCTGCTTGAGACATTGCCCAGAGAGATTGAACGTATTCGCAATAACGGCGACCAACTGGCAAATCAAGGATAAATAGGAAATAATCAATGTTAAGGGAAGGGATCCGGAATGGAAACGATAATAATTAGTAGAATCACATACGCGTTATTTTGTATGTTTGGGGTCATAGGAGTTATTGCGTTCCTTTCATTTGTAGTTTATTTGGTAACTTGGCCGTTTTTCAAACTATCGGACATTGATTGTGGCCAGGATGAAGTCCTGGAGGATCTTGAGGAAATAAAGAAAAAGTTGGATATAGACGTGCCCCCGCGGCGAGCGGAGTAAATCGTAAATCATAAATAATAAATCGAAAATGAAAAGGGCTAATCAGGGGCAAATCGATATGAGACCATACAGGGGCATGACAAGAGAAGGTAAGCGGGTTTATGGGTGGTATTACAAAAGCTATACCACTGGAAAATCGTTTATTATAGCCGATGCTACAAAACACCCCGGTCGTTTTACAAAAGTTAAAGATATTTTTATCGAAGTCATTCCCGAAACCGTAGGCCAGTTCACCGGCCTCCGCGACAAGGACGGCAAGGAGATATACGACAAAAACAAATTCATCCATCGTGGCAGAAATAGTGGAAAGCCTATTGAAGTTGTATGGCATGACGGTGCATGGTGGGGAATCTATGATCCTGATGGTAATTTCATGTTCAGACTGACAAAAGAAGAAGCGGAGTGTACCGAGGTAATCCACGACAACCCGGAAATAATCAATAATAAATCATAAATCGAAAATGAAAAAGATGTCCATAACCATTCACAGTCTCGACAAGATGTGGGAGTACCTGATTAAGAGCCTGGCGGGCTGGCGGTGCGAGATGTGCGGCTCGGGCAGTAAAGGCTTGCAAGCGGCCCATATCATCGGCAGGGCGGCGATGTGGACACGCTGGCGGCTGCGTAACGGGTTGGGTCTGTGCCCGAGCTGCCATAACGATAGTAAGATCAAGGCCTGGCTGATAGCCAATCACCCGGCCCGTTGGCGTTGGGTGGTCAGGGGTAACTCGATAATGGACCAAGAAAAGGAAAATAGAACATCGGTAGCCGAAGCCATCGCGGTCTTGAGCAGGCAGCTTGTTGACGACGATTTCCTTGAAGGCCCGCTGCAGGGGTTAATCTACGATCACGTTGACCTGCCATCCGAGGTAATGCCGTTCATCAAAGGGGTGCGGCTTGGCGCTGCTTACGCCATATCAATGATTTTGACCGGCAAGCTGGATTTGACTTTATTGGAAATTGAAACGAATCAAGGACCGGAGTCAGTTCGCCAAGGCGACGGCCCGGCGGATTCGGATAAAGAATAGAAGCCCTCGCGGCGAATGAGCGAGGCCACACTTTTAAAAGTAAAGACAGTGGCAATGGTTGAATAGCTCAGTTGACGTAGCGGCTGCTTTCTGTTAAGATGGGCGAACCTTAGAAATTTTGTGGCTCGCCCTTAGAAAGAAAGGAGGTGGCCAAATGATTACGAGCCACACGTTATGTCAACTATTTATAGAGGAGAACCGTTGGAACTACGAGCCGTCGTCGATCGATACGTTCGTGCTTGCCTTTAAACACTTTGTCGCGGCGATCGGCAACAAGCGTATCGACAAGGTCAAGCCGGCCGACGGCGAGAAGTTCAAGAGTTATCTGATGGAAACCGGAAGATCCAGGAACTCCGCCAATATGTGGCTTCGGTCGATCAGCAGGATATTTAGCTGGTCGGTCGAGGACAAAGAGATTTTGCCGGTCAATCCGTTAAAGCGGACCAGGCAGTTTCGTATCACCCGCAATCCTGTTGCGTTTTACGAGGACTGGCAGGTCGAAAGGATGCTGCGTTTTGCTTCGGATCTCCGGTGGAAGGGGATCATACTCTGTGCATGGACAACCGGGCTTCGCCGTGGAGCGATTTTGAATCTGACGATGGACAACATTCGCAAGGGCTACGTTCACGTCGAGGCCAAGCGAAAGAGCGAGCGGACCTGGCCGTGGGAGCCAAAGACAAAGGAGGTCCGGCAGGTCCCGATAATCGAGCAGCTCGATGGGATAATTAAATTGCTCGGATGTCACTATCCGTTTTTGAATCATCGCAGATACGCCCACATGCTGTACATGCAGCGGTCGGGATTATTGAATTTCCGGAAGCGGAAATGTCCGGAAGAAAATTTCCGCCGGACGTTTGTCGGGATCCAGCGAAAGGCGTTCGGCTGTCAGATCGGCGATTTCCATCGGCTCAGAAAAACGTATACGACCAACATGATCGAGCAGTTGCCGGACCACATTGTAATGTCCCTGACCGGTCATAAATGCAGAAAGACGCTGACCTATTACACTGGTGTAAGGAAGTCATTCTTTGCTCAGGCCCGAAAAATCGCATCGGACAGGCTCAAAAAAGGGTCTCTGCCAGAAACAGAGACCCAATTTAAGGAGGTCGTATGACCTCGAGCCACATGGGCGATATCAGATTTGAACTGATGACTTCCTGCGTGTAAAGCAGGCGCCGAGAAATGTTTGTAATAAGTCATCTATTTTAACGAGCCACAAGACTTTCTAAGGGAAACGCCGGAGCTGTCGGAAATTAATCACTCCCCTCCTCCTGACGGCAGCCCGGCCGGTATTATCAGCTTTTCATCACCCTCCTCCGAATGGGGTCAGGGATGACCTTGACCTCATTTTTAAGAACATCCGACCATTTTAATGGGATCGATAAAATGGTCGGTCACGATAGTCGATCCGAACGCCGGGGTAGAGTAAACGCGCGTTAGACCATACGGGTTCAAAGATCAAGGCGTGACAAGCCGGGAGAGACCGGCAACATTTTGAAAGGGTAGTTTAACTGCGAAGGGAGGCGCCTCGCTCCGCAGGCAAAACAGTCTGATTTTAACAGACCGATGCAGGTTCGAGTCCTGCCCCTTTCGTTAAATAGTAAATAGTAAATAATAAATGACATCGCGGGGTGGAGCAGTTCGGCAGCTCGCCAGGCCCATAACCTGGAGGTCGCGGGTTCAAATCCCCGCCGGGCACATTGCAATCTTTATCTAATGCTGGGCCGAACCCATCTCCCTCCTCCGCACTCAGGCCCAGCAGATTCCATCACAATCTCCTCATGGTTGTGTTACTTCAAGGGCGCTGATGCTAATCCGTTGGATGGCAAGTTAGGAAGGGACAACATGTGTTAAGGATGTCCTCAGCGCCTGACTTTTTGAATCTTTTATCTCAGTCCCTTAGCCCACAAGGGCGGGGACTGGGAATTTCTTAGGAGATAGAAGATGAGAGATATAATTGAATTCATTTTGACGGTAATCTGTGGGACGGTAATCGGTTTCACGTCTCACATTTGCTATCTTGAAAACGTTCATGCCAAGGATTCCGGCGAGACAATTCCGCCGGCCAGCGTGGCCAGTTCGCCGGGATCTTCTTTTTCAATGCGAGTGACTGCTTACTGTCCCGGCAAGTGCTGCTGCGGAAAATATGCCGATGGCGTCACGGCCAGTGGGCACATAATCAGGCCGGGCGATGTTTTTGTGGCGGCTCCTAAAAATATTCCCTTCGGCACTTTGCTTACTGTTCCGGGATATAACAACGGAAAGCCCGTCAAGGTTCTGGACAGAGGCGGGGCTATCACTTCCGGTCGCCTTGATGTTTATTTTTCTACTCACAAGGCCGCCCTGGAATGGGGCGTTCGAAATGTTGTTGTTTTCATAAAAGGAAGTAAGCCATGAATCGAATAATCGTTGCGGTGGTTTGGATGATAATTACTTTTCGTATGCCCGGTAAAGGCATGTGGGAAATCGAAAGAAACGGAGAAAATCATGAGAATCAAACTAAACTCAATCAAGCTGGAGAATTTCAAGGGACTCAAATCGTTTGAGGCCAAGTTCTTCGGCAGGAACGCCAAAATCCGGGCAGAGAACGGCGTGGGTAAGACTACGGTTCTCGATGCCTATCTGTGGCTGTTTTCCGGTAAGGACAGTACCGGCCGGACAGACTTTGAAGTCAGGCCACTTGACGACTTCAATGAGGTAATCAAGGGACTGGTGGTAGCGGTGGAAGCTTCGATTGAAGTCAGCGGCGTCGAGCATATCCTGCGCAAAGAGCAGCACGAGAACGTCGTCAAGGGCCAGCTACGCGGCTACTCGGTAATCTGCACAATCGACGAAGTGCCGAAGAAGGTCGGCGAGTATCAGGACTGGATCGCCAACGTCATTCCCGAGACCATCTTCAAAATGCTCAGTGATTTGTCGCAGTTCAATACGAAAATGCACTGGACGGATCGGCGGCGTGAACTTCTGGAGATTGCCGGAAAGATACCGATGCCGGCGGGATTCGACGGACTGCTGGAACTGCTCAAGGGCAGGACGATTGACGAATACTCGAAAGTTCTCGGCGAACAGCGTAAAGCTCACAAGAAAGAACGCGATGGTATCAATCCCAGAATAGATGAATTGCAGCGTGGACTTAAAGACTACGCACAGGCCGCCAGCGACAGCGAAGTCGAGCTTATCGCCAAGCGCGAGAACGCCCAGGAGGATGTTGTAAAGCTTGATACGTATATTCAAGTACTACGGGACAGTGAAAAAACGAGGCAGGAAGGTTTTGAGAAAATCAACGACCTCAATGAAAAACTGCTGCACCGTGAGAACTGCGTCAGGAATCAGCAGGGACCGATTGAAGAACTGAACGATGAACGCGCGAAGCTTGAGCAGGACCACACCGACCGGACGCGGGAGTTGGTCATATTGCGGCACGTAATACATTCTGACAGCTCGGCAATCGATTCGGTCAAGAATGCGATTGCAGCGTCATTACTAACACTGGCCGGAATTAAGGCTGAATACCAAAAGGCGAAGAATAAGCCTGCTGATGAAACCTGCTTCAATTGCGGGCAGAGACTTCCCGCTGATCAGATCGCCGACGCTGAGAACAAGAGACAGACGGCTCTCGGCAATATCGAGGCAAGGAGCAACCAGACTCAAAAGGCAATCGAAGAACATAAAGACGAATTGAACAAACAGCAAGAAGCATTTGGCGAACATATAGCCAAGTCAAACGCCCTTGTCGAAGAACTCACTATTGACAAAGCCGCCAAAGACAAACGCCTCGCCGAGATCGCCGAGCAGGTCAAGAACCGGCCGAAGGCCAATTATGCCGACGACGAAGAATGGCAGGAACTGACAGCCGAGATAGAGAAGATTAAGGCCGAACTCGGCGAGCCGGTGTCACAGCAACTCGATAAGAATCAAGCCGACAGGGACGCCAAAGCAGAGCAAATCGCCGAGATCAATAAGGCATTGGCCCAGTACGACAACATCAAAGGGTCAAAGGAACGTATCGCCGAACTCGAAAGCAGGGAAAAGGAACTGGCACAACTGATCGCTGAAGTCGAGAGCAAGTTGGAAGAAATCGGCAGGTTCAAAGTCGAGCAGAGCAAGATGGTCGAGGCCGCGGTCAACGGCAAATTCGAGCACGTTACCTGGAAGCTGTTCAAGTACAATCTTAACGGCAGCGTAGAGGACACCTGCGAGGCATTACTTAACGGCGTGCCGTATCCTGATATATCGGCCGGCCAGCAACTCTATTGCGCCATTGACTGCATCAACACGCTATCAAATCACTACAGAGTCGAAGTTCCGTTGTTTGTGGACCATTCTGAGTCCCTAACCCTACCATTAGAATCAGAATCACAAACTATATGCCTCGAAGCCACCAAAGGATTAAAGGAACTAAAGGTAGAATTGCAATCAGAACCCAAGCTACAGGAAGTCGCAGAGATAAGAAATGGCGAGCATATATTGTGGTAAAAAGAAGACAGATCCATCTTGGTTACTTTGAGTCTGAACACAAGGCAGCTAAAGCCTACAACAAAGCCGCGAAGGAATTGTTTGGAGAGTTTGCAAGACTAAACACTATTTAACAAAACAAAGATTGTGAGGAACAAAATCATGGCTGAGACACAGAAGGAAATACAACAAAACAATAATGCTCCCGACGGAGTTCAGGAAGTTCAGGAAGATCGGCTCAAAAAATTATTCGAAGAGTTGCTCGAAAAGAAATCAAATCTGGCAATGAATCAAAATGGCTTCGAGCCGACGAACATGGACGAAGCGTGGCGGTTCGCACAAGCGTTAGCCGGGTCGGGAATGGTTCCCGACAAGTACATAGGCAAGCCACGAGATTGCCTGGTGGTATTGGATTTAGCTAAGCGATTGAAGTGTTCCTGGCTGGCGGTCATGCAACACGTCTACAGTGTGTATGGCCGCATAAGTATGGAAGCCGTGCTGGTTATAGCGCTGACTAACCAGTCGAAGATGTTTGTCGATCCGCTCGAATATGAAGTGCGAGGGGACGATGCACGCAAGCCTGATTTCTCTGTCCGGGCATTCGCCACGCGAAAGAGTACTAGTGCTGTGCTGTATGGGCCGTGGATTGACTGGCCTCTCGTTAAGAGTGAAGGCTGGCACGACAAGAAAGGCTCGAAGTGGATGACAATGCCTGAGCAGATGTTCCACTACCGGGCGGCGTCGTGGTTCGTGAGCAGGCATTGCCCAGAGGTCAAGATGGGTATGCTGACGACTGATGAGGCTGCGGAAATCCCACGCGAGCACGTCGAGCCCGTTACCTTCGACGAGGCCCAGGCCGAAGCCGCCGAGACGATAAAGAAGGAATCCGGCAGTGAAATCATCGAGACGCCACTGGAGACGCCTACGGAAACCGCCGAGGACCCGGAAGACACCACCCAGGCCAAAGTCGAAGCCGCAAAGAAGAAGCTCAGAGAAGCGGAGCCGAAATACCACTGTAGCAAATGTGGCAAGGACTTCGACGAGCTTAATGCAGAAGATCCCGTCAAGGGCTGGCAATGCCCGAAATGCCTGTGCTGGAACGTCAGCTTGAATCATCCGGCGAAGGAAGAGGCAAAAAGTGGCGCGCCAGAATGAACTGAGGACTAACATGGAAACTAAAGTTGTTTCAAAAACGATACGATATGGCAAGCAGCACTGGAGATTGAATGCTGACGGAAGCTGGTCTGCTTTGGCATTTGGTGTATTTAGTCCCAGAGATACTACGCCACGATACGGATGGATAAGTGTCTCGGAAGAAAAAGTACCCAAAGACGTGAAAGCAGCGATATGACTATAAGCGAAGAAATAAACAAGCTTCCAAAGCATCTACGAGATTATATACACGAACTTGAATCTGCGTCACCGGCTGACCTTGTGCAGGAAGTTATGAATTTAAGAGAAAATCAAAAAGCGTTATTGAAAGCGAGTAATGAAATTCCAATCCTTCTACAGTAGCAGCATGGGCAACATGTACGTCGTGACCGCAGCAAACGGCCAGCGGTTACTCATCGAGTGCGGAGTTACCTGGGCCAAGCTCCAGAAGGCCCTGAATTACAAGCTTGGCAATATCGCCGGCTGTCTGCTCACGCACGAGCACAAGGACCACAGCAAGGCCGTAGAGAACGTTCTGGACGCAGGCATTGACGTTTACGCCAGTGCCTGCACTTTCGAAGCTCTTGGCGTATTGCATCGCAAGGCCCATGTGATTGAGGAATTAAAAGGAATCATCATCGCTGATGAATTTAGGGTATTTCCGTTTGAAGTAAACCATGATGCGGCACAGCCGTTTGGGTATATCATCCAAGCAGATGGTGAGTCTTTATTATTCGTTACCGACACGCGGAGCATCAAGCCGAAGTTCAGCATAGCCTTCGACATAATCGCTATATGCTGTAGCTACGACGTGGCTGTGCTGCGTCAAAGAGAGACGGCGGGAACGATTGACCACACGCTTGCTAAAAGGCTACTGACAAGCCACATGGAGCAGGAAACCACAAAGACGTATCTCCGTGACTATTGCTGCCTGGACAAATGCACGGAGATCCATCTACTGCATTGCAGCCGAGATAATCTTGATGCAGAGAAAATAAGAGCTGAAATCGAAAGTGAATTCTTCACAAGGACGGTAATAGCATGAAACAGATATCACTGACACAAGGGAAGAAAGCTGCACACGCCTACGACGAGGCGGCTAAATTTTATTTTGGAGAATTCGCTTGTATTAACAAGTCATGATTTTCTCCATAGGCGGGCGGTCTTTTCGTCCTTATGGCCGCTCCGCCTTATTTTTGAAAACTAAATAACCCCAGCATGGGCAGCCTTGGCCGGGCGTGATATTGGATTTACCCTCTGGATTGTGCTTTGAAAACGGTTGCCCCATGCTGGTTTTACAGTTGAAGGAAAAAGTTGGTAGGTATTTTTTGAAAATCACATAAAGAAAGGAGAAAATCATGAGTAACACAAACCTAATGAGCACTACAGGATTTCAGTTGATCCCGCTCGATCAGATTGTCCCGACGAAGGACAACAAGCGAAAGAATATCGAGAAGTCTGAGGACTTCCCCGAACTGGTAGCCAGTATCAGGGCCGGGGGCGTGCGTGACCCTGTTCACGTCAGAGTCCATCCCGAGAAGCCGGGCAAGTTCGAGCTGAGGGACGGGGAAAGGCGGTACCGGGCATCGGTAGCGGCAAAGGTCAAAACGATCCCGGCTATCGTTCACGACAAAATGGGCGATGAAGATGCTCTCGACATGACGTTCGTTGGGAACAAGTTCCGCATGGACCTGTCGCCGATGGAAGAAGCGGAGGAAATCGCAAACTGCATCGAGCGGCTTGGCGGTGACGCGGCTGCGATCGCAAAGAGGATTGGCAAGCCGGAAGGGTGGGTCAGGCAAAGAGCAAACGTTTGGGCCAACCTGTCCAAAAAATGGAAGGCGATTTTCAAGGACATCGACGAGAACAGTGAGTTTCGTTCCTGGACGATAGCGCACCTGACGATTATTGCGAGGCTTCCGGAGACCGTACAAGACGAGATCATGGATAGCATTTTCGAGCCCGAGAGTATGCCGATAAGCCAGCTTAACGAGTTGATTGCAGAATACCTCAAGCTGCTCTCTAAGGCAAAGTGGGATCTCGACGATCAGACGCTTGTTCCGAAGGCCGGGGCCTGCTCGAAATGTAACAAGCGGACAGGCTCGCAGCCGCTGTTGTGGGAAGATGCAAAGACGCAGACGGCCGCGGGCGACAAGTGCATCGATTCGGCCTGCTGGAAAAACAAGCTGAGTGAATGGCTGAAGCGCACGTTTGCGTCACTAAAGGAAAAGCATCCGAATCTCGTCTTGATAGCGAATGACTACCCAAACCAGCTCGATGCGCAATGTTTACAGGGCAGCTTTGGAACTTACTTGTCTAAGTGGGATCATACCTCTGCGTCCAAAGGCGTGAAGGGTGCCCTGCCGGCGCTTTGTGTGTACGGAAAAGGCATGGGCAATCTCACTTATGTCACGACGAAAAGGTCGGGTTCGTCCACGAAGGCAAGTACGGGCAAGCCTACGACGTTGACGGTGAGGCGGAAAATGCTCGATGCCAAAAGATGGGCACAGGTGCTGCTTGATTTGCAGGAAAAAGTAGAGGCCTCCGGGGTCAAGGCTATCAATCACAAAGACCCCATAACCGCTTTGATGGTGCTGGTTGCTGTCTATGGAAACTCAAACTTGCCACTAAGTCAGCAGGATCAGTTGAAAACAATCAAATCCGCGATCAAGGAGGGTCCAGACAAGGCCCTGGAGCTGCTATGGGAAAGTTTCAAGCCCACGCTTGTCCGGCATCTTATTTGGTCAGGCGCGATCACGCAGACGCCGGTAGATAAGGCAGAGGAAGCTGAGCGGATTGCCTCGCTTATCAAGGTGGACGTCAAGGCGATGTTCAAGGACGTTTCGGGGTGCAAGGGTTTCACCGAGCCGAAGTCATGGGCCGGCCTCAAAGAAGATGGTACGCCGAAGAAGGCAAAGCCGGCGAAAAAAGCTAAGCCCGCAAAGAAGGCAAAAGCAGAGAAAGCGAAGCCCAAAAAGACCGGCAAAAAAGACAAGGTTCAAAGCTGCCGGATGTGCGGGTGTACGGACGATAAGGCGTGCCTTTACGAAAAGACCGGGGAGCCCTGTCACTGGGTAGAAAAGGATCTGTGCTCGAATTGCCATGAAAACATTAAAAACAATAGCGTGGCGTAAATGACCAGGCCTAAAAGAAAAAAACTCAAAGCCATAGAATTATTTGCCGGCGCCGGTGGGATGGCACTGGGACTCCAGCAATCGGGTATCGATGTGGTCGGACTTGTCGAGATGAACGAATCCTGTCTTCATACTCTTGGAGCAAATCAAAAAAAAGCGTTCCCTAAAGCGGAAATCATCAAGGCGGACATATCGAAAATATCGGGCAGATGGCTTTTGGGAAGGACCGGAATCAAAAAAGGGAAGCTCGATTTATTGAGCGGCGGGCCGCCCTGCCAGGGTTTCAGTATTGCGAACAATAATCGCTCGATAGACGATCCCCGCTCGAAGCTGATGTGGCATTTTATCAGGCTGGTAGGCGAAATGAAGCCCCGTTATTTCGTAATCGAAAACGTACCCGGCCTGCTGCATAGTTTCAAAGACTTTTTTGTCATACTGTTGGAGTCGCTCGAAGGCAAAGGTTATACGGTTCGATTCAATATGCTCGACGCTTGCAGCTATGGCGTTCCACAGCGAAGGTTAAGGGTATTAATCGATGGGGCGAGAAATGACTTGAAGATACTGCCTGCATACCCCGAGCCGACGCATTTCGATCTGGATAAAGACAACGCCATTCCACCCAAAAGTTTAGTGGCGTTGAAATGTTTTTCTGTCAACGGATTCACCAAAGACCAGGTGTTTGACGTCTGGTGGAATACAAAACTCGATATCCTGATGATTAAAAAAACGGCTGCGGAAAATGTAGAACAGGCTGTCAGGATGATACTGATTGAGGGTTTGATGAAACAGGAAGCGCAAAAGAGGGCTTAAATATTCAGGAAAATATTCAGGTTTAAATATGAATCAGCCTAACCTTTTTGAAACAGAACAAAAATGTGACTGCTCCCGGTGCGGGGCTCGGTGCAAAGTCGATCCCGTGGCCGGATCGCAGGCAAAGATGCTCAAGCGAAGCGAGATTCCCAAAGGGCTGTGTATAAGTTGTGCGGTGCATGACTTCCTTCGCAATACGTATCCGGTGAATCTTCTATTGGCCCAGTCGGGGCCGCGGGGACTTGCATTGCCACATATACAGGAGCAGTTTGCCGGGATTATGAGATCGAGATTAAGCGATGCGATGCCCGATGAGATCTCATGGCAGGCTATAATTGATAACTGGGATCTGCCGTTCCCGACAAAACTAAAATCATCGGCCGTCAATCCGGTAAACCAGGCTGAGCTGGACCGGGCGGCTAAAGAAGGCGTTCCTGTTTACGGGTCGGGCGACAAATTTCGTTCAAAAGAAGAGCAGATCGAAGAGCAGAAGTGTAAAGCAAAAGAAGCCATTCGCAAGATATTTCCGGATGGTGAGATTGTAATCGAATGAAGATTTTTAAGCAAATCATCGCTACCGGGCATGAGTGGAAGCCGTGCATTCATTGCGGTAAGCGGTTCGTGATCGGTGAGATCTTAACGGCCATATCGGACGATTCCGGCCATGATTGTCGCTGTTGGTACTGTGCCGAATGTTTCGAGCGGTTCTGGTTTGCCCCGCTGCCGGTTCCCGTTCCTGCGGAGGATGAGGATTTTTGCATGGTTGTAATAAAGGCCGGCAAAGCACAGGTTTGTCCGAAGCCAAAGACACAGGCAGAATACTTGGTAAGAAAAACAGTTTCAGGATTCTCCGAAATAATAATGCGTTAAAAGAGCAAGGAAGCATGGGAGCATACAGAGGAAACGCGGACGTGGTTATGGCGGATGCTGAAAGGATCGTCGAACGGCTTGAAACTACCGACGTAGCCTTAACCACACTAATGCGAGAATATAATTGCGCGTACCCGACGATAATGAGGGCCATCTATTCGCGAATGCCGAAGGAGCAATACAGGCAAATCGCTGTACGCAAAATCGTGAAGGGCGCCGAGTCCACGCAATTCAAAAAGGGACACGAGACGTGGAATAAGAACATGAAAGGTCTACGCCCTTCACCGGCAACCGAGTTTCGCAAAGGCCACCTGCCGGCAAATTGTCAGGAAGTCGGAACCATCCTTGTCTGTAAAAGCAAAACCGGCAATCCGTATCGTAGAATCAAAATCTCCGGCAGTGCCCAGGGAAAACATCAATGGATTTCATACGCAAAATATCTATGGGAGCAGGCGCACGGCAATGTACCGTCAGGCAAGCTGGTGGCTCATGCCAACGGCGATTCGATGGACGACGGGCCGGAGAACCTGATACTGGTTGACCGCGGCGGGCTTATTAACCTGATGAGAAAAAACAATCCAGGCCACAGGAAAAAGGCAATACGCAATCTCAAAAAGACCTGCAGGCGACGCCGAGCAGAGCGGGCGAAAAAGCAGCAATTTCAGCTTAAACTTAAAAAGAGAATCGAAAAGCAAGCAGCCGAGGACCGCGGGCACCGGGAGATCGCAGAGGCAGAGATAATCAAACTGAGAGGTCCGGTTATTTCATGGTACGAGTGTAGGGGTTGCGGCTATGAAATGTCGCCGCCTAAACCGCCCTGCCCCAAATGCGGGCACCTGGTTTTTGAGGAAATAGAGCAACCTATAGAGTACGCGAGACGTCAT
>Ga0307380_10003876_pt1 | contig 20456 bp, 16 predicted proteins | sample UN3MG_FD_202239 | JGI IMG/M metagenome (GOLD analysis project Ga0307380, IMG submission 202239) | Soil microbial communities from Risofladan, Vaasa, Finland - UN-3 | ecosystem: Environmental > Terrestrial > Soil > Coastal area > Acid sulfate soil | place: Finland: Risofladan, Vaasa | collected... | reverse complement strand
TGTGTTATAATCTATATTTATTTATAATTTATAGATTTGATAGAAAATCTTGGAACAATTCAACTTTATGTTCTTGAAGTGTTCTATCATCTACTAAGGTATTAATTCTACGCTTAGTTTGCTCAGCGAGTCTTTCACGAAGAATTCCTCCTTCCCAAACCCACTCTTTACCTTCCATAATTCCTTGAACAAAAGCATCAGGAGCAGAAGGGTCGGCAACGATATCAGCAGCAGTTGCTAACATGAAATCTTCACCGACAATTTTATGACCTTCATTAGTCATCTTTAATGAACCAACACCACGAGAAGAAACACCAAGCATAACTCCTTCACCAATAAGTGATTTTGCAATCTTACCCATTGGAGTTTCTAGAAGTTGTGCCTTACCGATAAAATTGCATCCTTTTTGTTCAAGAGAAACAATTTTATGAGAGACACGATCAAGATTGACGGTAGGACCATCAGGGTGACCGAGTTCTCCAAGAGCACGACCTTTGGAAACAAATGACTCATTGTATCTTGCTACTTCTTTTGCAAGAGTTTGCATTGGATACATTCTGCCGTTACGATTGCAGATATCACCTTGAAGGAAAACTCCTTCAATATACATTTTCTTTTCAGCACCTTTTCCTTCGGTGATGAACTTAACCTGTGATACTTCTTCTGTGATGAGTTTCATTTGTTTATGCGTCTCCAGCAATTTGAACTTGTTGATAATATAAAGCTCCTGCTCCGGTTCCATATGCCGAAATCTTTATGGAATCTCTCAAGTCCCCATCAGTAGAAAATGCAGTTACAATCCCCGATGTGCTAGTAGATACAGTAATTCTGGTTGAATAGTATCCACCAACTCCACTTGATGCATCAACTGCTGTAACAGGTTGATGGGTAAAATTGTAATATGGTTGTCCTACTGAAGTTAAAGTTACATAATCCCCAACTACAAATGGAGATCCCGTTCCATCTGGAAATGTGATTGTGGTTGTTGTTCCTGTTATAATTCCAACAATTCTTTGTGATGCTGGACTCAATGCAAGAACTGCAGTTCCGCCTGCAGGAACATAATAATCTGTTGATGATGCTGTTGGATTTGTTCCAATTGCAATAAAGGCTCCAGCAGTTGCAACAACTCTTAGTGCCTTAGTCTGAACTGACAACGTAGATGAAGTTGTAGCAGCTCCAGAAGTAATTGCAATAGAACTACCAAAACCAACGGGTTTATGTACTGTCATTATTCTTGATCCTCGTATGATGGTTCATTACCAAACATAGATGTAGCAACTAAAGGACGAGCAGCATCAACTCTTTCTGCTGCCTTAGCAAACAGAACGTCTTTAATTTTGTCACTGATTTCTGATGCTGACGAATCAGTAGCAATCAAGTCGATAAGTTCTTCCATAAAATTTCAATATATGTCTATTCTTTATTTATATCTTACCACCTTTAGGTTCTGGAACCTGTGTTACTTGTGCTTGAGCATTCATATCTGGTTCTTGTGGAACATCTCCCATTAGTCCAGGATCACCACCTTCTTGAGGAACTGCACCTTCTGGTGGTAATGGTTCTCCAGTAATTGGATCTACTTGTGATGGATCTGGAATAATTCCCTTCTTAATTTCATCTTCAATTTGCTCATCAATCTCAATGATTTCTGAATCAGTTTGACGAAGTACTTTCTTACGAACATATTCGGTAGAATAATACTTACCAATATAGGGTTCAATCGTAGCAAGAGTTGCTAAACGATCATTCATCAATTCTGATTCTTTGAGTTCGGCAAATTGATTATCGTATAGGAAGTCATATTGAATATGGTCACTAATAGTTTCCCAATCTTCTGGTGATACAATGTTCTTGAGAATCAATTGCGTTCTCAACATATCATTAAACATATTTGCAAAACGCTTTCTTAAACGTCCAACAAACTTGGCAAATTTAAGTTCATCTCTTAAGATTTCTGATGAACGTCCTAAGTTAAATCCACCATCTGAAGCAATTCTTGATTCGGGAACACCCAGTGCTCTGTAAAGTTTCTTCTGGAAATATTCAATATCGGCAAGTTCTCCAAGATTCTGACCACCAGGAAGTGTGGTAATTTCAGTTCCACGACCACCTTCTCTACGTGGTAGCCAGAAATCTTCCATCATGGACATAAACTTACGATCATCACGAACTTCACCGGTGTTTGCATCATACACAAGTTTATTTCTGTAACGAGACATAACCTCTTTGAGGTACTGCTCTGCCTTTACTTTTGGGAGATTGCCAACGTCAATATAGAAAATTCTACGTTCTGGAGCACGTGATAGTCTGTAAATTACAAGAGAATCTTCAATCATTCTAAGTTGATTGAGTGCCTTGATTGCTTTATGTAGATATGATAATACAGTACCTTTGTTTCTATCTACAAGACCTGAACTGCAATATGAGATAGAATCTTTAGCAATTTTTACTGCTCCTTTTTGTCCACTACCACTGGTAATCATTCCAGTTGGAAAGTTTGGCGTTGGTGTATAGATAAAATACTCTTCTAATTCTGGCGAAAGAATCTTTGTATCATCTGCACCTGCTCTTATATTAATATAATCTTGTTTATCTTTTTTCTTTTCTTGACGAATATATCGCATCTTCATTGGATCGATATATCTTAATTCTTTAATTCCTTCTTGAGGTTTTTTGGTATCAATAACTTTTAGATAATAAAGTCTTCCATCAATATACCAATTTCTAAAAATTTCGTGAGATTTTTTATCAAAATCCAAAATTTCTTTAAGGTACTTAAATTCTTCCCTAATTGCCTTCTTTAATTTATCACTTGCATTTAGATTTGATAGTTCAATCTCAATTGGTGAGTCGTACAAATCACTGACAATTGCTTCATTCACAACATCTTCAATGGCTCCATCACACTCTGGATGGATAGCCATTTCACGATATCTTTTGATTAAATCGTGTTCTGTTCTATAGACACCTTCAATATCTACATATTGACCATAAAATCCACTAGCAATATAATTATCAACCCCGTCCTCATTATTGGGAGGAACGGGGGAAACTATAGAGGCGGATTTCTTTTCTGTATCTTCAATTGAAAAACCAAAAAGTCTTGCCATATTATAATTAAAGTTAGTCTGTTATTTAACTATTTAGTTGATATCTTGACCGCCTGCTGCAGGAGAATTACCTTTTACTGCTTCCCACCAGAGAACTTGTAGTTCTACAGTAAAGTTTTCAATGTCTCCACCACTATCATAAGATAGTTCAATTGCAGAAACGTTAGTTGGGAATACATCATAGAAGTGATATGCTCTCAAAGTAGAACCATCACGGTCCAATTGATAAACAAATGCATCTGCCTGATAGTCTGCTGTATTGGTGAGACCAGTGTTATCAGATACTCTGTTGATTGTATTCATCCAGTTCTCAAACGCAGAGCGGATTGAGAAATCTGTATCGTTCATAACAGTGATAGTCCAACTATCAAAAGTTCTGTCTCCAGCAACTTTGAGGGTTCTTCCTCTAAAAGGAACATCAATCGCAGCAACGTTTGATGCTGGAAGATTCGCAGCCTTAACTAAGAATCTTGCCTTATCTAAAACTGTTGCATCTGGTGCAGCAGCATCTGGGAATGAAAGAACAACCTCAAACAGGTTGGGTCTTGCACCACCACCAGTCAGCTTACTTTTGAAGTCAGTAATCTTCCTTAAAGGGGGTGGATTTAGTTGTTGACGGGTTGCCATAGTTTTAAACCTCTAAATTGATTAAACGTTTCCGATTACTTCTTCAAAAGCAACACCAGTTCTGGTGGCGACGAAGGTAAGACCAATAAAGTTAATTGATCTTGCGGGTTTGATGTAAATGTCAGCGATAAATTCATTGGAATCAATAACCGCCGCAGTGTTATTTGTTTCATCACAGATAACAACATAATCAAAGATCCCCCTCTTAGATTGGACATCACGGAGGAATGGTTCAACAATATTTACAAAGTTTGTTCTTGTAATTTCATCGTTGAATTCGAAGAGTTGGTCCTTAGCAGCAGCAGAGATAGCTTCTTCAAGGTAGATGAAGAGACGACGAACGTTAATTCTATCAAATGCCGATGCTTTACCGTATCCGGTCTTATCACCAAACAAGATGATTCCAGCACCAGGCGAGAAGATGACTGGGTTGATTCTGTTTGAATACAGTTTGTCTCTTTGAACTTTACCAGGATTGTATGCTAGTTTTACAGCATTCAAGATAGTACCTCTTGAAGTACCAGCAGGTGAGAACCATGGGAACTGATTGATATCATTTCTAGCACATGTTCCTGCAATATCACCATTTAGTGGGATATAACGGAAAGTATCGTTAAATCTATCGTACATATACTTATACCCACTATCAAATACACCATAAGTTGTGGATGTAATTGGGGCATAGAAACTTACAACGTTATCAGTGATTGTATCATCATTATTTACAGTAACGGTTCCAACAGTAGAGTCACTTAGGAATGCTTGTCTGTATGGTGAAATGAACGCAACAGAATCTTGTCTTATTTCGGCAACAGCAATACACTTATTAGCAAGTGCCTGTGCATCTTCTTTGGCATAATTTGCCGAACCCATTAAGATGAAACTAGTTTCATAGTTTTCAGTATTTTCAAATAGTATATAACCACTGATAATATCATCAAGTCCCGAATATAGAGAACCAGAAGTTGTTAAATCTGCACTTCCACCATAGTTTTTACCACCTGCAAGAGTATAGGTTGGAGCACCTGCTGCAGCAAAGATGATATCTTGTGCTTCCTGATCCCAACCAACATCGTTTGCTGGAGTAAATGAAGTTGCTCCAGTTCCTACAAATCCTGTCGTTACAATTCCTACTGGGGAAGAACCTCCATAAATGTAGGTAGAATTGGTTGCAAGATATTTTCTCCAATAAGATGGACTTCCTACAGAGAATGATGCATCCTTTGCTTTAGAAAGTGAAAGGTGCTTTTCAAGAATTGTTCCAGCATTTCCAGTAATTGTTCCTTTATCATCAATAAGGACTACATGGAGTTCATCGAATCTAGAACTTCTTGATGCTGCATAATCTGATGTTGATGGTCTATCAGCAATTGTGTTCCAAGAAATTGACCCATTCGAAAGTGTAATTGATTGCTGATCAAACCAATCAAGCGCAGATGATACCGCAGATGTTGCAATTGCTGCTGAACTGCTATTACGAACCGTTAGATTTCCGCTTGTTCCAAATGTATAAACACCACTTGGTTGGTAATCTACTGTAGTTACAGTTCCTGCTGCAGAAACGTGACTCAAAATTTTTGTTGAAATTTGTCCAGTACCAATTTCTGTGATGATACCCTTAAAGTATCCATCTAAAATACTAGTTGTTCCTGCTCCTGCTAAAATGGTATTTGCAGAAACTGCTTGAGTAACTCCATAACCTACTACTAGGTTTGTAGTGGTAATTCCTAAAATTTGGTCTGCCTTAGCGTCAATAATTGCAACTTTAACATCATTTGCCCAAGAACCTGGGTTTTTAGCAACAACTGTTACATTGGTGATGGTATTCTCATCATATCCAAGTTGATTGTAATGAGTTTCACTCTTAATTTTAATACTTGAAGCTGTTCCGACAAAAGCATTCTTGAGTCCGGCATCATCTGCTCTTGAAATCAACATTGTTCCACCATACGCCAAGTATGATGAAGCCACCATCCAATGTTCGTAGTGCTTATCGGTTGAATATGGTTGCCCGAAAGTGTTTAGTAAGTCGTTTTCGTTTTCAATAACGGCAGGAGAATCAACAGGTCCTTTTGCGAAAGGTGCTACCTGCGCAGCAACACTATCCGAAACCGTATTAACTCTACCAATTGTTAAATCAACTTCTCTTACTACAATTCCAGGAGATGCTAAATTTAGCGGCATCTTAAGTCCCTCGCAATCCAAATTTATTCTACAAGTATTTATAAATTGCTACTATTACAGGTAGTCCCACATATAAGAACGATCACCGTATTCATCAGTGTACCATCTATCCCCAGATTCATCTACAAAACTGGTCATTTCATCAATACCATCAGAGATAAATCCAAATGGAGCCATATCTTGGTCAATTTGATTCTTTTGTTCTTCATAAATTCTCTTACGGACATCGTTATCCGTCATTTCCTTGAAATAGTCTTGTGCGACTAACCAAGAGAATATAACCAGGCACATTGCAAGGTCATCGTTACAACCTTCCTCTGCCTCAAATGAATTGCCCCTTTGAGCAAATGTTGTGAGTTCTGCGATGATATCATAATCACATACAAGTAATTTATCATCCTCTAATAAGGTCTTTAAATTTGAACATCCTAATTTTTTGACTGCCGCAGTTGTTCTGACTCCAAGTTGTGACTTCTTACCAGAGAAACCAGAACCAACAATCTGCCCAGCACGACCTCTCATCGCACACATCAACACATTATCATACTCAAGATCATATTGTAGAATGCTCGCAACCTGGTCACCAATATCATTGACCTCAACCAATAACCAGGCTTCATTGTAACCCTTTGCTACTTGATGAATGACGCTTGGGAACATCATCGGTTTGATTTCATTATTCCTATACTTTGCTACAACTTTATATGGGAAATTTGTAATATCATAAACAATAAATGCTGAGTAATCATTACCAATTCCTCTTGCAACATCAACTGTGATTAGATAGTTATTTTCTTCCTTTGCTTCCTCATAAACATCCAATCCAGCATTTCTCTTAATCGGATCTTCATAGACAAGATTTCGTAGTTTTGCCGGATTAATAAGTGTGTTTACAGAACCTAAAAATTCGCACTCAAATTCAACCTTAAACTGCTGCTCACTGGTGTTTGCAATCGTCTGCTGCTTCCATTCTTCGTCTCTACCAGGCACTTCGGACCAATGAACGTCTGTAGCCACATATGCGTTCTTACCCTTCTCAGAGTCGTGCCACATACGGTAGAAGTGATTCATACCACGAGGGGTAGAAACAATAATGACCTTTGTGCTTTGACCAGAAGAAATTGTGGGATAAACCGACGCAAAGAAGTCATCGGCAATATGATTTGGAATGAACGCAAATTCGTCCAGGAAGATGATGTTGTATGATCCACCACGAACGGCAGATGATGATGTAGAGTTTGATGATATTTTGGAACCATTCTCAAGTTCCAAAGAACCTTTGTTCCAGGATATCACACCCTGCTGCATCCACTTGGGTAAGTTCTCATAAGCAAGTTGTAATCTTTGAAGAAGATCTCTTGCAGTAGATGCCTTGTTCGCAAGAACAGCAATATTTACATTATCATTAAAGACTGCATAATGTAATAGATATGAGACGCAAGTTGTAGATTTACCTGTCTGACGAGGCATCTTACAAATATTAAATCTGTGCTCGTGGAAATTGCTAATTAACTTCTCTTGAAACGGATACATTCTAAAAGGTTGTAGTCCGTGGTCGAGAGTAACAATCTTAATGTAATTACGTGCAAAATATACGGGATCTTCTTTGCACTTTAAAAATTCATAGATTTGTTCTTCTGTAAATTCAATCTGGGTATTTGCCCTCTTAAGCAGAGGATTACCAAGATAGATATCATTATTCGGCATACTAACAATTCCACTTTCTTAATGATTTATTGATTCTTGAATCTGGATCATTTGCAGTTTTTGCTGATGTCAGTTTCTTTTTCATTCCACTCATACGGGAACAAAATGACTTTCTGCGATTTGCTGATTTTGATCCTTTTTTTAATTTGGAAGGTTCTGTCGTAACCGCAAGTGAGAGGTTTGATCCAGGATTCTCTTTGCGGTAAGAAGCAATTCCTTTTTTATTTAGACCGCCCTCAGAATTCTTTCCCTCTTTTCTCTGCCAAGCAGGTGATGCTTCCGACATAAATTCGTCAAATGATTTTAATTTATAAGAATCTGCAAGTTTAACACCAGCGGTACTTGGAAGACTTACCGAAGCAGCTTTTTTCTTTTGTAACTCAACTGCTTTTGGTCCAAGTTGTGCAGCAGCAGATGGAGTTAACGCACCAGCACCTCTAGAAGGTTTTCCAACATCAAAACTAATCCCCTCTTTTACAAGACGGTCTGCTTTGATAATATCAATAATCTGAAGAAAGGTATTGCCATTTGCATCTTCAATTGTCACATCCTCATTAACCTTACTTTCTCCACTATCAATATAATCTGCTGCGGTATCAATATAGTCTGCTGCCTTTGTGATCTTTGACTGGACCCAGGCTTCAATATTACCCTCACCTTTCATTTTTTTCTTCAGTCTTCTAGCAGCATTCATAATGGTGCTAAGTTCGGATCGAGCCATTGAATACTCGTAGTCCTTCTCCTCATTTGCTGGATGTGGCATTGTGGTATTATAATCTTTCTTTGAACTAATTAACTCTGCAGGTAAAGAAAACATATCCCAATATCTTGGACCGTATTTACATTCGTTTCTTGTCTCAAGTTTTTCACATTTTGGGCAATATCTATCTGCTCTTTCACGAACTGGGGTATGCCAATCATAATCAAATGCATCGGCATTTTCGGATACAGGAACGCAATTTGGAACCATTTTCTTACCTTTCTTTTTCATACCTTCTTGCTTATAACCATTCCAACATTCTTCAGATTTAGTTCCCCAATTTGCCGCACCAACCTTACGACATTTTGTAAGTGCCCCAGAAGCATATGCACTTGGCCAAACATCGTAACGAGATTTTACTTTAGTATAACAAGCATCCTTTTTACCACTACCTTTTCCCGGTTTATCTTTTACTTCTTGGAGATTCATTTCTTCTTTCATTTTTTCCTTTGAATCTGTTGAAACATAGGTTGGTTTTGCAGCACCAGATTTTTCTTGTTGCCCAGGATCCGCTTCTTTTTTCCTTCTTGTTGCAGATAATCTTTGCAATTTAGTCATACTTTCTCTTTTTGCTGAAGATACACATTTTGGAGTTCCTTCTCCAGGTTCATCACTAGCACAAGTTCCACCTGTAACAGCATTTACCCAACCAGGTTTGCCTTCTTTAGATCTAGATTTTCCAAACCAGTCACGAAGACCTTCCTCATTAATTCTCACATCCTTAAACTTTTTATGATGCTTTTTAGCATCTGCTTCCATTTTCTTTAAACGAGTATAATAGTCTGGGATTTCATCTAAATGCTGCAATGCAATCTCAACAGCAAGTTTTTGATTGTTTGTGTGCTCGTGTTCAATAGGAGCACCCATATCAAGTTGCTTCTGAATATCTGAGACATCCATACGATGTTTTTTCGCAATCTGCTCTACAGTTTTATATGATTTCAGTTGCTCGTTCATTACTTGTAAAGACTAATCTTTACTATTTAGAAAACCTTGTTTGAGTATTTTTGAAAGTTCTGATGTTGAACCAACAAACAAAGCATTATTAGTCACACTGCTAGGTGATTTGACAGTATCTTCTTGAACATCCTTCAGTTTCTTCTGCAAATCGATTAATTTATCAGTTGTATCTGCAACACTCTTAATTAATTGTCCAGCAACCTCATATGCCCTAGGACTTCCACCTTCGCCAGCAAGTTCCATAATTCCATTAATTGCTTCTTGACCTTTCTCAATTAATGAATATAGATTTGCTCTTGTATATTCATAGTCCTTCCTAATATCATCAGGTTTTGATGGTACAATATCAACTTTCTCTATAGATTTCTCCACCTCAACTATGCTACTCTCAATGTTGAGTGCCTTACCAATGTCTTCATAATTATTATTCATAATTTATTAAATATCAGTCTGTTGTGTTGGGCTATAAGTCTTGGAGTCATTTAAAAACTCCCAATTCTCATTGAATCCAAAGTCATCGTCTGGTGCAGCATCAATAGGGTCTGGAGTTACGGTATATCTCATTTCACGCTTGGCAGTTGTAGTATCTGTATCTGCATACATATCAACTTGAACCTTGCGGATGAGACCGTCTGTACTATCAGCGATAGGACCAAACAGATATGTCTTTGCCGTAAATTGTAAAGTATATATTAAGGATCTTCTTGTAGAAAAATCCCCTTCATAATCATCTTGAAAGGATACTGAATCTAAAACAATGGGGATATCTCTTTTTTCCCCAATAGAATCAATTAAATCTACAGTTAGATTGAATGATGGTTGAAAGTATGGAAGAATTTGCTCAACGATCTGTAAGGCATCATCATTTAATTTTGTTAAAATGTTAAGTTCAAAACCAATATTATATGGAACCGGCATAAAAACCTTTTTTAGGTTTGTTCCGTCTGATGCCTTAAAGGTTTGAGTGACCCCTGCCTTTCTTGTCGCATCATATTGAATAGAAGTCATTTCAAACGACATTCTAGGCAAAGTCATTGCAACTGCCTTATTTAATTCTGGTTGCTGCTCAATTCTTGCTAAAAACTTTTGTACTGGACCATATGCTAATGGAACTCTCATATCACTAATTCCATTACCATTGGAATCTTTATGGCGAATATGGATATCATTGAATACCGTTCCAAAACTGACTAACGTTCTTCTAATGATTTCGTGATAAAAATAATTTCCTAGCATTAGTAATTACCGAATGGGTTTGATTCCGAAAAATCCAAGAAGGTATCTGCTTCTTCTTCTATTTCGTCATTTTGTGCATATGCATCATATATATCCATATTATCATAACTTTTAACAGAATATCTTGCAGAAGACGCTGCTCCAACAATAATTTCTCCAGGAACAAATCCTCTTGTTGTACTTCCAATACCAACAAACGAAACTTTAAGAATATTAGTATCAACATCCCAAGACTTAACTCTTGCCTGTGTGCGAGATTGTAATCCTTCAACAATTTCATTAAAGTGATATGTACCAATTCCTGTTAAAATTGATGGATTAGCAATAGTTATTGTGGGGTTAGTCGTATATCCACTACCTGGATTAGATACATAAATTGCACTAACTTCAGTACTAGAGTTAATAATTGCAGTTCCTATGGCGGTTTGACCCAATCCAACATTTCCAGTGATAGTTATAACTGGGGCACTGCTATATCCAGTTCCACCATCAATTATAGTATATTTAATTATTCCATTATTTGAAGTTTCTATAGAACAAGTAGCAGCCGCACCGGTTCCTCCACCACCAGAGAAAGAAATTATTGGCGTAACCGTATATCCAATACCAGCATTTGTTAGAACAATACTTTCTACTGATAGCGATCCACCTCTATTTGTTGTGATAGCTACTGCAGTAGCGTTGTTATTAACATTTCCTGTTGGAGAGGTTGATATTGCAACTATTGGCGCAGAAGTATAATTATATCCATCATTGTTTAAAAATATTTGACGAATATAACCAGAATTAATAGATGCAATAGCAGAGGCAGTTCTTCCCACACCAATCAAATTGAGTGTTGTAATAAATCCTTCAGTTTCAATTTGAGTATCAATCTCATCAATTGAAGTATCAATAACTTCATCCTCATATTCAAATAACTCACATTTCAACTCATAAACATAATTTTTTCCTAATTGGTAGAATGGTTGTTCGTGCTCAACAAATTTAACTTCAAATAATCTTTGCCCCAGAGGAAAATAAATTAAGTCGCCTTCTCTGGGTCTAGTTGATAATACAATCGCACTGTCTCCAGTCCCATCATCTTCTGCTGCTAAAAACGGTGAAATAAAGTCTTCAAATCTTTCCTTTGATATTGTAAGAGTTACTTCATCTTTTAGACTCATTCCAAATTTTGTTAATATATCACCAGCTCCAGAATACCCATCATAAGTATTTACATATGCTTCAATTGAATAATTATCATCAAATTTTGATGATTGAACTTCTTCTATTATTGTTTGTTTTCTAACAAATTTTCTGGGAATATAAGTTATTTCAACACCATAAATTTTTAATTGTTCGTTGATTAAATCTTGAACAAGTCTTTGTTCGGAGGAAGCTCCTTGAAGAAAAAAGGGATTAAGTGCCATTATCCAATAAAATCGTAAGGTGGTAATTCATATTCAAGTGACATTCTTTGCTTAATATCTTCTAATTCTTTTTCGGCATCTTCATATATCTCTCTACCATTTAACTCAATTCCCCCTGGAAGTTTAACTCCTCTAAATTTAATTAAATTCTGACCCCATTGCCTTTTAATTAAAGAAGTCAAATATTTTTTAATAAAACTATCGTTATATACATTGGTGAATGTATTTGGATCTAATATCCTATAACAATCAATAACAATATATTGATCTGCTTTTTGTGATGCCCAATCAAGATCCAAATAAAGTCTATCCTGCCTCTTATTAAATCTAAGTTGTTTATCCGTAGTTAATAAGAAATCAATATCTTCTAGATATGATTTGACCATAGCATATTGTAAAAGTTCAACTGAATTAAAATAATATAGATCGTTTAAAAATAACTGATATTTAATACTAAACATTCCACCAGAAATAGAACTGGTATCAAATTTAAAAATCTTTTCAATACCTATAACTGAATCTGGTACTTGAATATAATTTGATGTCTCATAAAAATTAAAGACATTTCCAGTAGTTGATGTTGCAGTAGTTGTAACTATTCCAACACCATTAGTATTCCTTCCTCTGCCTCTGTCAAGATCTTCTTGCGTAATTTTATACTTCAGATACATTCTTTCAACACCATCAAAATGACGCTCCTGGAAGTACTGTAGAGCGTCATCAACTAAATCATCTATCTGGTCATCATCTACGTTTATCTCCAATACAGGGGCACCCAACCGCCTTAGGCAGTAATCTATGAGTTGTTGCCTACTTGCTGGTTTTGCCATTGTACTTATTATTCAGAACTTTTTTTGGTTTTTACTAGAGCATCATATTTTTCTTGAAGATTCAAATTTTCTTCTAAAAGTAAATTTTTTTCCTCTTCAAAATCTTTGCTAAGAGTTTGAAGTTTTGCCTCTAATAAAATATTTTGATTTGATAATTGAGATACTTTTTGATTGTATAAACTCATCAATAGATTAATGTCAACTTCACTAGCCATAAATCAGAATGTTCCTCCATCAAGAGTTGATGTCCAAGTCGGTTTGTTAGTATATATGGTAGTTACAGTTGTTGGAATTAGTGATAAACTTACACTATTTTTATTTACATTATAAGTATTTGTAAATGTTCCTTCTACACCAACAAGTGTAATTGTTGATGAGTTAACAGTTGTTTTAACAATACCATAAGCACCACTAGTATCTTGCAAGATTATATCACCTGCAGTAACAGAAGCAGCACTACCAAAAGTTAGCGTAATTTCAGTAATTGCAGTCAATACCTGTTTAGATGTAATTGTTGGTGATGCTGGATCGTTAGTTGAGGTTTGTAATCCAGTGCTATCAAAATATACAACACCGTGAGTACTAAAATCACCAGTTTGATAATAGATACCTTTAATATCAAGATATCCCCTTGTTCCTATTGCGACACTATTTGAAATAGTTGAATCGGGAATATATGTCCAAGATCTTACTGGTGCGGAACTTCCAGTATTTGTTCCATCAATATAACCAAAGAAACCTGTCTTATTATTTGCTACTCCACTGCTCGTATTATAATCAAAAGCAATACCTCTATCGGTATTAGTATCATATGCATGAGTTATTGTTAATTGTGTAGTTGTAACAATTCCTGAAGATGTAGCACCTTCAATGGTAATAATCTTAGTGGAGGGGTTATATGATGTAATTGTCGTGAGACCTGCATTCGGTAAAGAAGCACTACCTTGAATAGTGTCTCCAGTATTGATTCCAGTTACTGAGTCAAGTGTAATTGTTGAAACACCAGATGCAACTGGCGACATTACTGTTCTTGCACTAGTTACATCGCCAAGAACAATAATTGGATCATTAATTGTTACGGCAGTTGAATTTACTGAAGTGGTAGTTCCATCTACTTGTAAATCGCCTTTAATTACTACTGTGCCTTCATTACTTAAACCATCGGGATATGGGTCAATATAAAGAACATTTCCTGATCCAGGAATAGTTGAAATTACATTATCTTCAATTCTTACATCACCTATAACTACACTACCAGTGAATGTAGATACACCAGCAATAGTAGCATTTCCACCAACATTTAAGTTTTTCTCAATACCAACGCCACCTTCAACTACAAGAGCGCCAGTATCTTTATCTGACGATTGCGTTACATCACCAATATTAATCGCAACTCCATCAGCAAATGCCCAATCAGCACCTTCAATTTCAAATCTATTATCTGTAGCTTCGTCGTATCTTAATTTTACATCTTTATCGGTTCCAAAACTCAAATATGTATCATCAACAATATTGATTTCACCAGTTCCATTTGGATCTAATACAATATCACCATCAGTGTTTTGCGATGAAAATGTATTTCCATCTAATCGTAAATTATCAACATTCCATTGGTCAACTTTTCTGTTGCTATCAAGAACAGCAACAATACCACCATCTTGGTTGCGAGTATTAGTTACACCATCAATAGCACCTGGTTGGTGCTCCATCATAGAGGTATAATAATATCCACCAACTGGATTTACATTAGCGCCATCGTCACCAACAAAAATTCTATCTTTATATTGATTGGTTCCACCATAGCTACCAATACCTGTTACATACGCTAATTCGCCCCAATTTAGACTGGAAGGTTTATTAGTACCAGAAGATCTTTTGATCCTGATAATACTTGCCATTAAAAGTTTCCTCCGTTAATGTCTAAATTTTGTGTAATTCCAGGGGTTAATGATAATGTAGCATCCCATTTTCTAGTCGCACCATTATAAACAAGAACCATACCATCTAAAAGGTTGGTAGCATTAACATCACTTAGCTCACTTAAAGACAGACCTTGAGCACCTGCTAGTGAAGATACTACCTTTACAGCATTTTGTTGCCCGACTCTGACTTTTATCTCAGCCATTTATGAAAAAATAATCTCAGGATCTAAAATATATTTATACTTACTTGATTCCCAATTCGAGCACAACTTCTTGTTGTTTTAAATATAATTTCATAAAGCATTTTGCAAAATCTCTTAGTTGCTCCAAATCATCAATTTCATCAATTTGACGAGAATATTTTTCATATTCAAATAATTTACTAATTGATTCTAAATTAATTTGATCTGGATTCATACAATAACTCCTTAAGCAGATTTTTAATTTCAGACATTTCACTTTTTAGATGTTCAATTTCTTTTTTTTGAGAATCTCTTATAGACAATGAACTAAGATATTCATTATATGAAGTAGAGTCACAATTTATAATTGCTCCAGACCGTTCATCTCTATAAAGATTTTGATGTCCCTCTACTCTTATCATCTTACAGCGATTGTCCTAAGTTCTTTGATTCTTGGAGCATATGCTTGATTAGTTCCGGACATTACAATTTTAATTACATATCCAGTAAATAAATCTAGATCATTTGCTGTAAATTGATACTCTAAAAATTGATTATCAAGACTTGGTGAAACAAAGGTATCAGGCAATCCACTATTTTTTGATTTATCTAGGATTGAATATCCTTGAGTAGTTGTATATTTTAGATTATCATATCCTGGAAATAATTCAAATGATTGATCAATCTCACTAGAATCTGGTCTAATTAAACTATATAGAACTCTAAAATCAGCAGAAGAATGGCGATACGCAGATAAAATAACTTTTAATGTAGTTGCTGGTTGGACCAAGTTTACCATATTTGAAACATACACTGCTGCATGTGGGTCATCTAATATTGAATTAACTCTACCATCGGTTGCATAATTTGTAACAGGGTTATTTAAACGACTAGAAATAAATTCAGTAAATGTGGTATCCAAATAAATTATAGGAGATAAATTACTATCTGCTGTATTTAATGTTATTCCAGTAGTAAATGATTTGTTTCTTGGTAGATTTGCTAGATATGCAGTCTCATTCTCTTTGGAACATACAAGTCTCACTGATGTTAACCTATTTAATGTATTAAGTTCAATAGGTTCAAATCCATTATCAAGGAATGATGTCTCACTACCACTCACACTTGTTCCAGAAGTGGTTCTAATTATAGCAGTAGCAGACGTAGAAGAACCTGGAGTAATAATATCATAATTTGGTACTACTGAACTATATTGAATATTTTCAGTTGCGAGTACTTTAGAACCTCCTAGATTTGCTTCCGAAGTAAACGACAACTCGGGCATATTTGTTGGAGTTCCATCAGAACTCCTATTAACTCCATTTGAAGATCTATCGATTTCAATATAATACCTATCCAATCCAATACCATAATCACTAATGTCGTGAGTTGTGTTTATTCTTCTTAAAGAAATACCGTTTAATTCATATTTGTATATTAAACTATTATTTTCATGGGGAATTGCAATAGTTGAATCAATACCTCTAGTAATAGTACCTAAGAACCCATTACCAATAGATTGATATCTAATAATTTCATTTTCAATTTTTACATATCCTGGGTTGGATCCATTAACTGGAATTCCCTCAAAATTTGCAAAATTTGAAGTATCTCCAATTGCGATAGAAATTGTTGAGTCAGAAGCAGACAATGCTGAAGTAAGTAGAACTGGGGATACATTTGAATCAACGTTACTGATAGCAAGTTTATTTGTATTTGAATACATCCCATGATCAAAATGATCGATTTTTATAAAGTTACCAGAATTTTGATTTCCTACATTTGAGGAACTTCTGATAAATGTGCTCGCAAGAGATACTAATGTCCCAGCGTTATTGTAGTAACTTAGTCCAGCACCAACAGTAAATGACTGACCCTGAACATTTGATAGGTACAGTGTATCAAGACTACTACCAATTGCCCCAATTGTAATTCTTGCATCCTTTCCAGTATTACTTGAAACTGAAGAAGTTACTATTCCAACAACATCGCCAATAGCATATCCATTTCCAGGATTTACTACAGTTGCTATTCCAGTAATCACTCCACCAGATGCGGAAATATTTAATGTGAGACCAGAACCACTTCCAGTAATATTGTAAGTTTGTATAGAAGTATCTGTAACATAATTACTTCCACCAGTAGTAATTCCTACCTGTGAGACAGAACTTCCTGTTCCAACAATATAACCATAAACATACGATTTTGATCCATCAACAATTTTCCTACCATTTGACAAATCACCAATTAATGTTGCATTTGTTGTTGTTGTAATTCCAACAGTAAGTGTTTTTGGTAAAGTTGTTAACGGATTATTTCCCAATCTCTGAACATATCCATTACTTTCATCTAATGTTGGATTATAGAAGAATGCAGTTCCTGTTGATGATGTGAATTGTGCTTTATAAAGTTTGAACTTAAGATCTTGATACTGGTTTGCAGTCCATATAGATCCATTCTGGGATTTAAATAGACTTCCCATAGCAAATTGTTTTGAGTAAGTAACACTATCAACATCTGGGAGTGATTGGGTATTTACAGTCTTTTCTCCCATAACTGCTGTCCAGAGTTCATATTGATCACTATTTTCTGAAATAATTACAACAGCATATTCTTTTCCAGGTGGTAGATAAATTGGTTCACTGAAGGTGACTTTAGTTGCAATTTCTGCATTATCAGAAACATTAACTTCATCTGGTCTTAATGTGACTGGAGTTCCAATAACAATTCTTGTTGGTGTTCCCAGTTCAACAGTCCTTATCTCAACCTTAACGGGAGCATTTCCACTATCCTTGCTTGCAAAGAATAAATCAACCGCAGTCAAGAATGCACCATTTACATCATCATTTGAACTATTTGGAGAAGGAGCTTCTATATTTCCACCAACAACAAACGACTGTGCAAGTGGATCAACAAATCTTTGAACTGTTGTTGTTGTATGGGTGTTTATTGTTGTAACTGATTGTGTTGTATTTGTTGTTAAATTAGTTACTGTTTTTGTTGTTAAATTACTTGTAGTTGTAGTGACAGTGTTTTCCCACTGCTCAAGAGTTCCGTCGGAATTATAATTTGTTTCTGCATGTGAAATCGAATTGCTACCAGGAAGACCTAGATCATTTGTTGAACTTGAAGTTAACTTAAAGGTCTTGGTTCCCGTTGGAATTCTAACGGTTGGGACAGGAATAGTATTTGGATCTCTTAAGTAGAATGCCCCAATCAAATCTCCATAATTATCGGAGATTAAACGCAAATCTTTTACATATGCAACTGCGCCACTAGTTTGTCCAACAAGTTTCATACCTTGGACTAGATATCCAAAATATTTTCCTTGAGCTTCTTGCGATAATGAAGTTGTATCAATATTAAGAACTTTTGATGACTGACTATACGATGATGCTATAGATTCAGTCTTAACATATGGATTTATTGTGTATGTTGTGGATGGGGAATTAAATTTACCATACTTATGATTTGGAGTTGCAACTCTGAATGTAATCAAATTGTCTTCACCAAATCTTCCAATCACAGTTTCTCCAACTGTAAATGCACCAGAAGCTCCATAATTTGCTAATGTGGTGTCGTTTGCTATCTCAATTAATTTTGGAATGAAATCGACTCCACTATTTCCATCAAGGAATTGATAGAATCTTGTGGAAGGTTTAAGATTAGATGCAGAAAATTCAGTATTTCTGGATCTCATAAATGCTTCATCAGATGAAGATACTAAAACATTTCTAATTGTAGTATCAACATCACTTATTGTATCATAATCAATACTTTGTGTTGTATTTGATGTGGTACTGGTAGCAGTTGATGAAGTTTCTGTTGTAGAACTACTAGATCTAGTGAAGTTTCCTTGACCACGTATTGTTCCACCATTAACCGTATTTTGGCTTGTGGTACGAATAGGAGTTAGAGTAACAAAAGCATTACTTACTAGATTTTTTTCAAGTGTCCTAGTGGAGTTTAATGTTATACTAACATTCTTATCTGGAAGCTGAACGGTTCTTACCCAAGTATCAATTTCTGGACTTAACTTAAGATTTCCACTATAAACTATAACATTAAATGGATTTACATTTTCAACTGTTGTAGCAAATGGTTGCTCAATCCATCCAATAGAATCATATTTTAAAGTTACGGAATTTCCAGTTTTTTGAATATTTGGATCCAACAATTCAAAGTTATCTGATAAATCCAAGTCTTCATCAGTAACTGCTGTTGCTGGTGCAATTTGTGATTTAAGTGAATTTCTACTGTTAATTGGTGTTAATTCATTTGCTACAGTATTGACTCTAATATTAGATAATTGCTTGTTAATTAGGGAATAATTTTTAAAATCATCAACAAAAAATCCACTCTTAAATCTATTTCTACCTTCAGAATCTTGAATTTGGAGAGTTTGTGTATTTATTTCAAGTAGAGATAGTGAAGTAACTCTTTCTAGATTCTCAACTCTATCTTCAATCAAACCAATATCTCTCATCGTATATCTTCTATTGTCCACTAAAGATAAGATAGCATCTGATGGATTATAAAGATATGGTGGCAACTTAATAGTTGCTATTTCCATTACAGCATCATTTTTACTTGGTTCTTTAGGATCTTTTGCTGATACTCCCTTTTCAACAATAAAATTTCCAAATCTATCAAGATATAACTTATCAATTCTTGGTAAATAATAATCATATCCAATTAATGAGCTTTCATTTGCAGAAAGAATTAATTTAGGTTCAGTGGTAAGATTTCTTGAAGAAAAATCAAATGGTGAAGAACCGGTTCCGGAAAATACAGGAACTCTTGGTCTAAAATCTAAAGTATCGGAAGATCTTACTAATCTTGGACCAATTGTTGGAATGTCGGTTAAAAATCTATCTTCGTTGTAACTTAATACTGTAAATACGTCGCCATTATCATTAGATGGTATTGAATAATAATCAAATACTATTAGTAATTGTTTAGAAGGTTCTGCTGTATCTTTATTTCTAACAATTCTTGAATAATCATAATATTGATCTTTTTGACCCTTATTTAATGAATATGAATTTGTTACGTCTTTATACTTACCTAGAGTAATAGATTCAATTTCTGTAGTTATACCCGAATCTTTAAATACAGCAGTTTCTCCTGCTAAAAATCTTTCAGGATTTAAATATACAATACCCAAAACATTTGTAGATGGTTTTGAAACAACTCTTGCAATTGCTTTGCTAGTGTTTCCAAGGATATCTTCACCAATAACAGCATTTGTGGTTACATTAGCACTAGAAGTGAATTGAACTTGATCCAAAGTTGGTGCTGACGAATCAAAAGATTCGTATACTGATATTACTTTTACCACATCTGGATAATTTAATGATATTTCTTCATCTTGAACTCTTAGTCCATAATATTGGTTGTAGGTAAGACCGTCACCAATTGAAGAACTAATTCCACTTCCAGATTGTGAATATTTTGATAGTGATACTGATAAAGTTTGACTTCTATTATATTCTTTTATTTTGCTTTGAACACCATTTTTAA
>Ga0307380_10003875_pt1 | contig 20462 bp, 23 predicted proteins | sample UN3MG_FD_202239 | JGI IMG/M metagenome (GOLD analysis project Ga0307380, IMG submission 202239) | Soil microbial communities from Risofladan, Vaasa, Finland - UN-3 | ecosystem: Environmental > Terrestrial > Soil > Coastal area > Acid sulfate soil | place: Finland: Risofladan, Vaasa | collected... | reverse complement strand
CTGCAATAAGATCGCTCTTACTCCGCAGGAGATGGATGACAAGGGCAGCGCTCGTACCTACCAGGGCACCGGCAAGGACATCAAGCGGAAAGTGAACGCCACCGAAGACCCGCGCAAACGCGACAAGGACGGCAAGGAGGAGGGCTTGTGGCCATAACGCGCTACCTGAAAAGAGAAGGCTCATCGCTAGCCCGAACGACAAGCTCACGTGGTCGCTGGGGAAGCTGTTGTTCGCCGCGTGCAGGATGAGCGGTCGCCCCAAACCCAGGACAGAAGGGATCGCTTGGTAATGGAACGCCCCAACGATGCGAGCGAGGACGAGCGCCAAGCCACCACTCAGCGCAGCGCGAACAGCCAACTGCCTTCCCGCCCGTTTGGCAAGGGTCCACAGATAAGCGAGGAAGGCAATGAGAATGATCGGGATGTACTCGGCACAGAAGACCATCAACGCGTCTAGGAAACCGCTGTGGTGCGAAAGGCGGTTTATGGCAAGAAACAATCGCTCATTCACTATGCTATTCTCCCTCCTCGATCTTCAGGGAATAGGTTCCGGTTCCCGCTTCGCCGCGCGTAACGACGATGCAGATTTCATCATACGAATCCGGCGATTCTACCGCTACGGGTGTCCCCTCAACAAGTGAATGTACTGTATACGTCTCGCCCGTGGCAAGGACAACGTCGGCCCGGAATGCCGTCCCCGCGTCGCCGGCAAACGATATCGTCATCGTTTTCTGCGTGCTCGCCCGCAGGCGCAGGTAGTCGATCCCGTAGGCATGCGCGACGCGCAGGGGTCTCCCCGCGGGATCATCGGCATGCAGCAGCTCATAGGGGGGAACGTTCTTCGCGTTCGATCGATCGATCAACTACCTGGTCGTCGATGCGATTCTAGAGTACCTCAATCGCGAAGAGAAGAAGGCCTAAAGTGGAGACCGTAGAGGGGAGGACTCCACCCTCTATACGCCAGGGTTCGTCAGCTTGTTCTCCTCGATCCACGTTACCAGGTCGACGCCGTCCACGGTTCTGGCTACGAAAGAGGGGGGAACTGCATAGCGACGAAAGCCGCTACTGCACCAAAGATACCGAAAATAAACATTCGTTCCCTGAGGCGATTCTTCAAATAGAACAGACGAAAATACTCTCTGCGGGTGCAAGCCATCGGATCCCTGGGACACTTCGGTACAGGTGGGGGAGTTATCGCCGGCAGCACTATGCGCGTATCCTCGAATACCGCAAAGAGTGTAAGAAACCAGAACGCGGCCGTAACTCCCCAGAGAACCCAATGCCAGTCTATCATTGGGATGTTTTCCTAACAGTGATGAGACCGGAAAACATTTCTCCAATGAGCGATGGACTCCTTGACCCAAGGAGTGCCTACGCGATCGGAAATCAATTTAGTGTGGTTGGAGAACACGACAATCGCTGCGATGCTTAATCCAAGACTACCTAGGACACAGAGAGCGGTGTTGTTGTCAACTTTCCCAAAGGCAGCAAGGGGGAACATCGCTAGTCCAGCGATCAGTGGCACTCCCAGTAATGAGTACAGCCATTTCCTTGACATGCTATCCACCTTTTCCCAGTGTTTCCTTTTATCTTCGGTCCGAACTTGTAATAGAGACAATGGCTCGGACAATCTCTCCGGTCTGCTCATAACTTACACTCCTCGCGTGCCACCTGGGTAGGGGGTATGCCCCTTCAATTCGAGACGTTCGCTATAGTATTAGCGGACATTCGCGAAACCAGCCTTACACGGAAGAAAACAGAGGAACTCCCGTGCAAGGATTCTCCGTATTGACGTTACTCCTATGCCCGTCTCCATTTCACACCTCTTCTTCACCGCAGGCGTCGGTGAGACTAAAAGGCGTCTCCGAAAAGTAAACGGCTGCGCCAAAGTAGCGCAGACCGCAACACTCATCAACGCGTAGCAGCACAGCAGCCTGTCCCAAGTCCTCGACCCCCCCCCTGAGACCACCAGATAGAACCCCTCCCTTGGTGAACCGGAGGAAGGATGTTATCTGGTGGCCCAGATAACCCCGTAAGTATACAGTAAGAAAAAGGGGTGTTGTTATAAAACAGCCATCCTATGGGGCGTCCGCCCTCTTGACAAGTTCTTGGTTAAGCTGTTTTGGACCGTTATAGCCCCCGAATAAGAGAGCGGCGACGGACAGGGTCTCCCCCGCCCGTCAACCCGTCAAAAGACCCGCACCCCGTACAAGGTCGATGCTTTCAGGTCGATTCACGGGCTCTCATTCGATCAGGTTACTCATCAAGTAGGGAAGGCTGTGCTGCGGCCTGCTTGCGCCTCCGTTGGGCCTGCTTATACGTAAGACGTCCAGCGCCACGCGGATACTCGGATTGCTTCCCGTTAAGCAGTTCTTCGATGGTGAGAATCTGTAGACGGGGATACTTCTTGCCTAGCTCCTTGGCCTCATAGAAGCTCGCAGTGGCAGCCTCTTCGATCATCGGCCTTGTCGGTTCCTCCAGCGTGATGAAAAGCCCGATCGCGGCGTTCTCTCGATCAACTGCATGGCAAAGATCACTGACTTGGGATCTCATGACATGGCCGCTCTTGACTTGCACGAGGATTCTCTTCAGCTTTCCTTCAGCGTTGTCGATGAAGTAGATGAGTCCGTCGATCCCCTTGTCAGCACCTTTCTTCTTGTCTTGCGCTGGTTGCGCGTCAACCAAGCTGAGCGCCCACCACTCGAATTGGTATCGATCTTCTTGTGCAAGAGCACATGCTCCGCCGAGATCCTTCGGATCTCCGATGACTTCGTAAGGAGAGAGCTCATCCACGAAGGTATCGTGTAAGCGGTGTTTCATGAGCGCGATAGCAAGATGGGTGATGTCGATTCCTACCCAGCGGCGGTGCAGTCTCTCTGCTACGGCTATGGCCGTACCACAGCCGCAGAACGGATCTAGTACAACGTCGCCCGCGTTGCTGCTGGCTTTGATGATACGCTCCAAGAGTGCTTCAGGCTTCTGGGTGGGGTAGCCGAGGCGTTCTAAGCCGTTTGCTATCTTGATGTCTCCCCAGAAGTCATCAACCGGGACGCCTTTCTGTTCGTCGAGATAGCGTTTGTACCTGGGTATGCCCTTACCCCCTCTTGGAACGATGATGCGGCCTTTTGCGGCCTCGGCCTCCATGCGCTTGCGTGTCCAGCGCCAAACCTTCGTGACGCCCATGAACTCGTATGTGAGGTTAGGTCTGTTAGGGTTAGGATTTAGCAAACTAGTCAACTGATACCGCCGGCCGTCGTCATCAGTTACTGAATACTGCTGAGCGGCTTTGACTGGGTCATAAGTCATATACGGAGGATTCCAACATGCTTTCGAGGCATCTTTTACGTAGAACAGTAGTACGTCATGGTTGCTGCCAAACCTTGTGCTGGCCTGCCCTCTTGGATGCGAGCGTCGCCATGAGATCTCATTCTTGAAACTCACAGGTCCAAACACTGCATCCATCACGAGTTTGAGGTAGTGGCTTGCCGTCGGATCACAGTGCAAATAGAGACTTCCCGTATCCTGAAGAACTCGGTGCATCTCTTGCAAGCGAATAGCCATCATGGTGAGGTAGGCCATCATGTCGTTCGAGCCAAGGAACTGACGAAGCGCCCCGACAAGATCAGCCAGCTTACCGCCGCCAGTGACAATCTCGTGGTAGGCCGCCTCTGACTCCATTCCCCAGTGCCATGTATCCTCGAAGGCTGTTATTTGTGCCGCGGACTGGGTGCCGTTTTTCTCACTAAACAGAACGTTGTAGGTCGCCTTGCTGTTGAACGGGGGATCGAGATAGATTAGATCAACGCTTTCATCGGGAATGTGTTCACGGAGAATGGCAAGGTTGTCGCCGAAGTACAGCTTGTTCTTCCACTCCTCCCTCACCATATTTCCCACCTCTCTTTTAGTATAACCGCAGACTCCTGGCAGAGTGAAAACAATCCCTACCGGGTCAACTAAATGACCCTCCAAAAGCTGCCTGATTAGCTGCGTGCCATTGATTCCCTCACCGCCCTAGAGACGATCTAATGGCAGCCTGGCTCGATCGGAGGCCTGGGTTCGAATCTTTGATAACGGTCTTTTTACCGTGGGGAGAAACTCCCTTATCTTCGCACGCGGTTAGCTGTGAACGTGCCTCTGTTGCCCTCTTCATCCGCTGAGCTCGCCGTCCTTTCCCTCCACTAGGCGGAGCCGTGTAGGTTCTTGCTAGGGGTGCTCCCTCTGGCATACGAGATAAGCGCGGCGGGCAAGCGTAAAAGGTGCGCCCAGATGCAGATCCAAGCGCGTTTGTAATGTACAGGACCGCCGCGCCGTGCCCATTATACCATTTAATGGTTCCGAATGTCAGCTCTCGGGAGCAGGTGTAACGCTCGCCGCTGGTTGCCGCTGGTATCCTCAAGCCAATTGGGAAGCTGATAATACGCTACCGATCAAAGAAGCTGCTACTGCGCTGGGGCTTAGTCCCCGACAGATTTACCGCCGGGGCTCCTCGCTGCGCCCCTTGCCTTGCCTCGCTTTCGTCATTGGCTGCACTGGTTCAGGGGTAGGCCCCCCAGTACAGGGGTAATCCGTTTGAGGGCAGCAGCGTGGCGCTCATTCGATCCGTTCCACCTTTTCCTCTCCAACGGGGATTGACAGCGTTGTTCATTTGTGCTACTCTACTTAGCGAGGGGGTGAACAACATGGCAAAGAAAGAGATTCTTGACAAGCTCTCGATCTACATTCCACAGAAGAAGATGCTGGAGAAGCCAGTGGAACGCCTGATCAAGTTGGGAAACAAGAGAGAACGCTCGATCAACTACCTCGTCGTTGAGGCAATCATCGAGTACCTAAAGCGCGAGGAAGGGAAATAGGGAGACGGATATTTTGCCTTGGTCTCCTGGTAGTAGTTGGTCTCACCTTCGCTACCGCTTATAGATTCTCGAATTAGTTCATGGTGAGGAGGCAACAAGAGTGAAAAGAGTACGCATCCTGATTGGAATTACATGCCTTGCAGTAATCGCTCTTGCAACGTCTTGTCTTAACGGTGACCTGCCACCTGCGCCAATAAACCAGGCTCCAACTGCAAATTTCAGCTGTTCTACAACCTCTGGCGAATCACCACTAACTGTTTCTTTCGATGCTTCCGGCTCACACGATCCCGATGGATCAATAACCAGCTTTGCATGGGTCTATGGCGACGGCACTACAGGAAGCGGAAAGACGGTTTCCCATACGTATTCAACAACAACAGCCAAGCTCTTCTCTGCGAAACTTACCGTGACTGATGATGGCGGAGCGCAGTCATCAGTAACCCATAAAATCTCTGTGACGGTTCCCTATTCCCCTCCCCCATCTCCTTCTCCATCCGCTCCCTGCAACTGCGGTGGCCCGGATCTCAACTGTAGTGATTTTGCAACTCACGCAGAGGCTCAACGCTGCTACGACTACTGCAAATCAAAAGGGTACGGTGATGTCTTCCGGCTTGACGCCGATAAGGACGGGATTGCTTGTGAGTCTTTGCCCTAGGAAGGGAGGAAATGCTGAACCATTCAAATGCTGGAAATCAAGGCGTATTGAAAGGACGAACGTTGATCGGGAGACTGGTGTTTCTTGCGCTAATCGTCACAAGTCTAGGGGTGTGTGTTCTCGCTACCAACGAACCCATCGTCTCCTCTACGTTGTGCTATCGAGGCTTTCCGCTTGGGGTCACTGATGAAGTGCTCGTTAATACCGGGTATGTGCTTGGCTATTCGGATACAAGAGAAGACCCATTGTGGGTTAGCTATCGTGTGTTTGCTGTCTCGAATGCTGTCGCTCATCCGCGGCCCTCTCGATTCAACATCGACACACGAACTACTACTCAGGTATCGCATGATGACTACACGAACAGTGGATACGATCGGGGACACATGGCGCCGAATGCTACGATTGACTACTGCTACGGTAAAGGCGCGCAGCTAGAGACGTTCTACATGAGTAACGTCTGCCCACAGATCCCAACTCTGAACCGCGGCATCTGGGCTAAACTCGAAGCCACGGTACGTGACTGGGCGAACGCTTTCGAGGAAGTCTGGGTGTTCACTGGACCAATCTTTGATGATGCGGTTGAAAGACTTCCTTCGGGCGTAGAGATCCCCGATGCTTTCTACAAGATCGTCATTGACGAGGTCAACGGTTTGCCTCGCGTGATCTCCTTTGTGGTCCCGCAAGAGGTGCAACCGGGAATGGAGTTGGATTCATACGTGACCAGCGTCGATGTGGTAGAAAAGATGACTGGTTTCGACTTCCTGTGGAACATCACCGACCCTATAGAGGAAGTGATCGAAAGAGAGATACCAACAGAACTCTGGTCTGTTACGAGTAATGCTGATGCAGACACAGGTGTCTCAGGCTCAGGGGAATTGTGCATCTTGGAGATTGGGCGTGTTGGTACAGCAGGAGAATGTATCGCGATTCGCAACACATCCATAAAGCCCCCTGAGTGGATTGATAGTACTTTACGAGGGGACTGTATTTGAATGCCCCGTCTCGAGAGAGAGCGGGGATGAAAAATGCTTGCTGCCGAAGGCAGCACAGTTTGTAGTACAGTGGAGGCATGGCTACAAAGAGGGGGAGTCACTGTGTGTACGACACGAAGTATCACTTGGTATGGGGACCGAAGTATCGGAAGTGGATACTGAGGGGAGGGATCAGAGATCGGCCGAAAGAGTGTTTGAAGGGCGTTTATCCCTTTGCGGCAGCAAGGTGTGGTATGGATTGCATGGGTTTCTAGAATTTGCTGTAGAATGAACACATGCCAAATGAAATATGGGAAGGGCCCTATTTCAGAAACCTGGATAAAAACACACGTATCCGCTATCGATTCAGAAGAGCAAAAAAGGAGGTAATCGACTATCTAGTCCAGTTGGAGACAGATGTAGCTGGCAAGTGGAAAGCCGTTATTAGGTACGATGTATGCCATGGGGGTCCGCATAAAGATATTTACCGAAAAAGCGGTGGGCACAAAAAAGAGGATATTGATACTACATACGATTCATCGCTAGGATATTCAGAGGCTTTTAATCAGTCGCTAGATGAAGTGACTGAGAACTGGGAGGGTTACTATCAGAGATACACCGATGGAAGGTGGTCAATATGATTTCGCAAGAGCGCATTTACCAGGAAGTTATAGCAATTCTCGGCAGGGGCCTTGATCGCCGTATTATTGGCGATCCTGATTTTTCTGCTCGAATACCAGCGTTTTCTCATTTTGTAATCAAGATTGCTGTGTCGCACGACACAACTCTATCGATTAAAACCGCTATAGAAGAATTCAACCAATGGTCGTGTAGGATCTCGACCGCCAATGTTGAAGAGGAACATCCTATTTGCCATGTAACTTGTCATCTTCGACCCCTACTAGTTCAGGCAGCTAATGAATTTACACCACAGATGGTTTCCGATTCTTGTGATATCTACGAGCTAGTTCCTGCCTAACAGCTCGCAAATACAAGATCCATCAATTTAGCCTTTTCATAACGGTGCGAATATCGAAAAGCGAACTCGTCCAGGTACTCCTGTAGATATTTTGCACTAACATGGTGATACATGCCAACTAGCCCGCGTTTGAACAGCGACCAAGCGTTCTCGATCGTGTTCACATGTGCCCCATCCATAACGTATTCTTTGCGAACATGGGCAACAGACCGATGCGGGCCGAATTCATGCAGGAAAAACAATGCCTTTGCTGCATCGCTATAGATGTCTTGAACCTCTCCGAAATTCTTGGCAACGACGCGCTTGATGTCGCGTGCTTTTAGACCATCTAGGATCATCATCCGAAGTGATCCGCCGCGTTCTACCATGCCTAGAACGTTCTTGCCCTCGAACTTGGCGCTGCCTATCGGCGGTCCATCCCCGCTTGCACGAATAACAGCATCGTCTATCTCGATGGTCCCACCAAGACGGTCCTCAAAGACACCGTGTTTCATAGCTTTGCGAATCCGCTTGGCCATATACCAAGCAGTCTTGTAAGTAACGCCTATCTCGCGTTCGATCTGCTTGGCTGATACGCCTTTCGGCGAGTGACACATAAGCCAGACGGCCATCATCCAGCGCGGAAGATCGATGTGAGTTTGATGAAAGATTGTGCCTGCGGTAACTGAAAACTGGTAGCGGCACTTGCATTGCCACTTTCCTCGCGCCTCAAGATATGTGACATCCTTCGATCCGCAGCGCGGGCATATAACCCCGTCTTGCCATCGCATTTTAGCAAGATACCTCTCGCACTTGATGGGTGTAGAAAACTCTTTTTGGGCTTCTACCAAGGATTTGATCTTCTCCATGATGCCCTCCTTTTACGTCTTAGTATTATACTACAAGGTAAGTCGGTTGTCAACCCTTAGTATATTACTTGACAAGTATCACCGGTGGTTGTATACTGGAGGGCAAGATGGCAAAGATAAAGCTTAATGGGTATCGTTGTGAGCGATGTGGGCATGAATGGGTTCCTAGGAATAAGGAAGAGACGCCTAGGGTATGCCCGAAATGTAAGAGTCCATATTGGGATAAACCAAGACGTGCTTCCAAACAGCAACCAGGATGAGGAGGGAATATGTGGGATTTGCAACTATCGGGTGACATAGCACTTCTTGTAGGGATCGCTCTCCTGCCGGGGGCGATTGCAGTTTTGGTCCGCAATCGGCTAGGCGGAGTAAAAGAATTGGGCGCTTGGTTGTTCATGATCCATGCGGCTGTATTTGATATCCCGGTTTTTCTTGCCCTTCTTGCTATGCGTCCATGGGGACTCACTCCAATCTCTACAGGCGGAGATTTCAAGTGGGTGACTCTTGTTGCAGCAGGAATGCTGGCTGTCTTCTTTGGTGCGGTTACGGGCCGATGGGCGGCACAGGGAACTTGGCAGAAGATTCTATTCAAGCTAGGCTGGACCAAGAAGGGCAAGCTAAACGCGTGGGTTGACGCGTTCCAATACGCAGAGAAGGAAGACGCGTGGGCCTATGTTTATCTGAGGGATGGCCGTAGGCTTCTAGGCGCACCGAAGTACTACTCATCCGACAGCGAATCTACAACTGTCTTCCTTGTGCGCGGCCCCACTAGCGGGGAGCCAGTGCAGATCTTTGACAAGAATGGTCAGAATCCTATTCCCCAGACTGGGTCAGGGGTGCTGATTACTCCTGCTGCTGAGATTACTCTTGTGTCGTTTCTTGATCCTCCTGAGAAGGCTTCTGAACGTTAACGGGTTTCTGTTGTTCGCTTGCCTGTTGCTCAGGAGATGCAGGTTGACTTCCGCTTGGCGGTGAGTATTCGTAGTCGGCGTCCTCTTGGAACTCGATTGTCTCAGATCCGGTAAGGATGGACCGTTTCTCTGGTTCTTTGGGATCTTGTTCCTTCGGCTCCTTGATTGGCTGTGCGTCTCGCTTCTCTTCTTCTGGCACTTGCTTCACCTTCCTATGTCATCAATTGCACATACAGCGATGGACGCCACCCACGGCAGGAACAGATATATCCTTCCTCCTCCAGCGATTGCAACGGATTGATAGCCATATGCAGCATGGTAGCGGCATATATAGTCAATGATCTCGTCCCAATCATGGTCGGGAATGGCGACTCGTGCACTCTTGAGAAAGCTGGTCTCGCCCGCAGCTAACAACTCCTCAAGTGCTTGACGGAACCCAAGACCGTCATCTTTCATCTGACGGTCTATTTGTCTGATTTCTAATCCCATGTGCTTGCCAATATCGCACAGGAGCGCTTTGACGAATATGGTAACAGAAGATTTGTACTGCATTCGTTCCTCCCTTAGCTCTTCCATTCTATCAGGATAACAGAAGGAGCGTATTAGAGACAATGCCAATGTTAAATAATAATCTTGTTCTTGACGGCCAGCCCATAGATAATGGGGCCATTATGACACTTGTTATCGCACTGCGTACTGATGAAGCGATCGTGCTGGCGAGTGATTCACAGACCACCAACATCGCCGATGGAAGGATCTATGAGGACACTCCGAAGTTGTTCAGCGCAAGCGACTGTGTAGCGATCGGGATAAGTGGTTCGGACCAATTTACGCAGCCGGTTATCGACCGCGTTCGCCATAAGGCAACCAGCAAGGCGGAGATTGCCCAAATCGGGGACATCCTTCGCGAGGAAGCGGTGAAGGAGCATAAGCGTCAGTGTGTGTTGCTTCGCGAAGGGGCTCGCATTTCCGCAGAGTTCCTGCTTGCGGGATGGGTCATTCCGCCGAATAGGACGAAGAAAGAGCCATTTATCTACCTTTCCGGTACAGCGAACGGATTTGCCCTGACAGAGTGTGACTTCACCCCGACTGCGGCACTAGGCAACACGGCGTATTGCGAAGTGTTGCTACGGCGTCTTTTCAACTCGCGCGGAACCATAGAAGACGCACAAAAGCTAGCAACCCTGGCGATCCTCGAAACTCCTCGCGTTGTGAATAATGTCAATGACAGGATACAAATGCTGGTTGTTCGCGAAAGAGAGGTTGAGAGGATTTCCTCAGAACGTATTGACGAGCTGAAGGCTATTGCCCAACGGGCAAATTGGAGTCGTTTGCTGCCCTAAAGGGATAAACGCCGTTTGAAGAGATAGTGCAATACCACGGGTTTGAGATGGAGGTAGCAGCAGACCACGTGCACATTAGGCAGTGAGCGCGCGGAAGATACGGAAGGAATTTCCGAGGGTGAAGAAACAGTTATGGGGAGGGGAATTCTGGGAGGATGGGTACATTGCGCGGACAGCGGGTGACAAAGTGACGGCGGAAGTGATCAAGAAGTACATTCGGTTTCACAAAGGTAGGGCGGAGAGGCCGGAGCAGTTGCAGTTGTTTTGAAAAGCCCCATCCCAGAAGGGCGGTTTTTTTACTCTATACGTAAATCCAGTCAACCCTTCGAGCTTCACCAATGCATGCCCTCCGCCAAATCTAATCTCTAGCTGTCCGGTTCCCAAGAACTCCCTAGTTATTCACTGTAGCACAAACACGCATCCACTTCAATAGATAGAGTTATTCCATAACAAGATGGGCACGGTACGCAAGGGTCTCTCTCGTGCAACTACTCAAGATCCGGAAACGTAACACTCGCAATCTCATCACTCCAAACGCTTGAAGAAGCCCGCGCTTCTGTCGATTGCCATCACTCAGGCTGCATGAACACCCAAACCACTTCTTTCAGCACACTGCTGCCGAATCTCCCTTGTCGCGTGAGAGACTGCCACTCCTGCTCCGTGTAGACCAGGAGATCCACGGGTACTGGAAGCATGGTCGTGTCCCACTCAAATCCCCTCCGTTCAAAGGATCGTTTTGAGCTTCCGACAACCACGACGACGTCAAGATCACTCCCCACGCCCCAATCACCGCGTGCGTAGGAGCCAAAGTAGCCGATCATTTGAACATCCTCGCACTCTTGTCCAACGTTTCCCGCCCAACGACGGACCGCTGAGTCAACCGCCTCTGCATCAGGCCATTTGAGAATCGACGAACTCAATAATCTCACGGGCATAGCGGATCGCCTCCTCACTCTGCAGGGGACCATAGTGCTCAAACGGGGCTCCGGCTGGGTGACTATTCGGGTAGCGAGCAGGGATGTAGAAATTATCCAGGACGCGCCCCTTTTCAATGAGGTCTTCCACGCCGCTAATCGTTCCGGGCAGCTCACGAAGTAGATGTGAGATAACGTGTCCCCACGCCTCTTGTCCTAAGTGAAGATGCAGGGCTTTCACCGCCTTCTCCCCGGCCTGCTGGGCGGCAAAGCACGCCCACTCATGTCGTCCAGCCGTGCGTGAATCCTGTGCTTGCTCTAAGTCCCTGTGCGCTTGGCCTATCCAGTCTAAGGCACGATTCGGCATTGTCCTTCACCCCCATGAATCGCATATCACGGCCGCTAATCGCTATCCATAGTACTTCACCGCAATGGTATTGCACAATGGCACTGATTGGCATGTAGTGCAATGTCCGCGCTAGATTCCGATCACGTACCGAGCGAGGACCTGTGCGTCGGTTTCATCCACGTCTCCGTCATGATCGATGTCCGCCTGTTCTCTCTGCGCTGGCGTCCCGGGGATGACGCCGAGCGCTATCTGCAGGCACAACCGCACATCAAGGACGGTGATCACTCCGTCATCATCCAGGTCGCCAGGACCGAGCGCGACGGTAATCTCGCGGATCACCGAATCGCTCAATCCATCGTCGTCCGTCACCTCCAGAACAACCGCATACGTGCCGGGATCCCAGTAGCGGTGCGCAGGGCTCCGGTCCACAGAGACGGCGCCATCCCCGAACCGCCAGGACCAAGAAGCGATCATGCCATCGATGTCGGTGGAAAGATCGGTGAATCGGACCGTATCCCAGATGGTAGGAGATTGGGGGTCGCAGGTGAACGCGGCCACCGGTTTCACCTGTGCTGTGACCATGACTTGGTCCACATCGCTCCCTTGATAGCTTTCGCTGACGACTAGTTCAACGATGTATTCGCCCGGCTGATCGGCGCTAAATGTGGGATCGACAATCGTCGTCGCGGAGAGCGAGGCGCTGCTTCCGCTCGGGCGCGTGACGAACGTCCAGTCGTAATTCAGCGGATCGCCGTCGAGATCGTAAGAGCCGCCTCCATCGAGGTATGCCGTGTCCCCTACAATGACGCACTGATCACTGCCGGCATCCGAGATCGGGTCTGTGTTCGTGGCTGAGTTACGCGCTTTCGGTGTGCCGTTGACCGGATTCAGGTCAGCGTCTTTCCCGGTTCGCGCGATCGAAGGATCGTTGGTTGCCCAGTTCGCATCCTCATCGGAGACAAGCGGGTTGATACGCTCCATTGTGTATTTGGCAGAGTTATTTCCCGCTGGCCAACCGCCCCCGTTACCGTTAACCGTGTCGATGACTTTTCCTAACGAGTCTTTCAAGAAGAGGGTTTCCGCTGAGGGATTGTTCTCCAAAGCGCCAGTGTAAATCTGATCGGCTGAGATGTCGCTCACCGTACTGTCCTCAGTGCGCTCTAGCAAGAAATAGGCGTGGGCAGAAACCGTGCCGGAGAGTACGATGCTTGGCGTGCCGTCGGCGGCCGAGAGCGTCCAACCTGAAACGTCGATGACGTCCTCTGTCGTGTTGTAGAGCTCGATCCATTCGTCGGCTGTGCTGGCCTGCGTCCCCATCCAGGCAATCTCGTTGATCACCACATCTCCCGGAGAAGCGGCAGCACAAAGAATGGAAAGGCTCACAAGAAAGCTGAGAAGAACCAGGACCAATAACAGTCCCTTCTTGGCAAAGATTATGAAGCATCGGGCCTGGCATTTGGTCTTCGTCATGTGGTCGTCATCCATCTCCAGTATAATACGTTCAATGAATCAAGAAGTCGTATCTTTACTATAGCGCACCATGCCGCAAAAACCAATAGGCTCCCTCCCCATATTGTGGATGAAGCATTGCTGCCCAAGACGTTCTCTGTCCGATTTGGCAGCATCCCTTCTATCTTCTATTTCCCTTCTCTCCGTCTGCCGACACACGCTCGCTCGGACCACGAGACACGGTGGTAGTCGGTACAGCCCCCTTTGATCGGCCTTGCGGGATGCTCCAAATCAGGCTAGGATTCACTCGTTTGCTAAGGAGGACACTATGCGCAGGCACTTTCGCACGTCGGAATCGGTGACGGAGGGGCATCCGGACAAGATCGCCGATCGGATATCCGACGCCGTCTTGGATGCGATCATCGCCCGTGATCCGCAGGCACACGTAGCGTGTGAAACGTTCCTCACCACCGGGCTCGTCCTTGTCGGAGGAGAGATATCGACATCAACGTTTGTCGATGTCGATGCCGTCGCTCGCCGCGTGATCGCCGATATTGGCTACGACAAGCCTGAGCTTGGGTTCAACTACCATGACTGTGCCGTTCTGTCGACGATCAAGGAACAGTCATCGGATATTGCATCGGCAGTAGGAAAATCAGCTTCCGATCCGTACGAGGCAATCGGGGCGGGAGACCAAGGGATCATGTTCGGCTACGCGTGCAGCGACACAGAGGAGCTGATGCCTCTTCCCATAGTCCTCGCTCATCGCTTAACGCGACGGCTGGCGAAACTTCGCAAGGAAAAAACGCTTCCCTACCTACGACCGGACGGAAAGTCGCAGGTGACAATCGAGTATGAGGACGGCCGACCGCTGCGAGCAAGCGCGGTCCTGATCGCCGCGCAACATGACCCGGATATCGATCAAGAGACGCTCCGCCACGATGTGATCGAGCAGGTGATCCGCCCGGTGATGAAGGATTGGCTGGACGCAGAGACACTCCTCCTCGTCAACTCCTCTGGTCGATTCGTCATCGGCGGACCGGCATCGGACACCGGTGTCACCGGCCGCAAGGTGATCGTCGACACCTACGGTGGGTACGGATCGCACGGCGGAGGTGCCTTTTCCGGCAAGGACCCGACCAAGGTAGACCGCTCCGGCTCGTACATGGCACGCTACGTGGCGAAGAACATCGTCGCCGCGGGGCTGGCAAGCGAAGTGGAGGTACAGATTGCCTACGCCATCGGGCGCACAGAACCACTGATGGTGAACGTATACACCAACCGCATGACAGAGGCAAGTGATGACTCCCTGCGACAAGCGGTCCTCGACGTCTTTGACTTCCGCCCGGGGGCGATCATCGATCGCTTCGATCTGCAGCGTCCAATCTACGAGTCACTCTCCGCTTACGGACACTTCGGCCGCACGGACCTCGACTTACCGTGGGAGAAAACGGATCGCGTCGACGAACTGAAAAGCGCGATCAGCTAAGGGTATCCCAGCTCCTCGCTGTATCCGGTGGGTAACTGAAGATTCAGTAATGAGTGATGAGTGATTAGAGAGGAAAAGCATTCTCTCGCAAAGCCGCAAAGCGCGCCAAGGGAAACATCAAAATGGGAAACACACGATAAGGCAATCTATTTCTTAGCGATCTCAGCCCTACCTGTACATGTCCGCAGGCAGGCCTTGAGCGAGCGATAGCAAGCGAGTAAGAGGAAAGGCTTATTAGTCCCTCGCGAAAGTGCAAGACGCGGAGAACAACGCTCTACCATTTGCAGTGAGGACTTCCTTGCACACTCCAGAATAGCGAACAACCACTATTCGAACCGCAGACTGAGCACTCCATCAAGGGCAGCGATTGGTGAGGCAATAGCAGCCATATCGACCGAGCCGCGATAGCGAATATTGAACCGCAGGGTGACGCTTTCCTTCCCCTCGTTCATCTCCCAGCCTGTCAGTTGAACGCGCATCCTCTTGTCGGAGCGCAGGCGGTAGACAGTGGCGATCGTCTCCTTCTGCACCTGCTGACTGACTTCAAGCACGAGCTGGCGATAGACAGCACTTGGGATCCTCTGTTCGAGGCGATCCACCAACGTCAACACGATCAGCCCGATCACCATCCCTCCAACAGCGAGGACGAACAGCCCTTCGCCGGCAGCGATCCCCAACGCACCGACAAACCACAGCGATGCGGCGGTAGTCAGCCCGAAGACCCAATCGCCCATGCGCAGGATCGTCCCCGCACCCAAGAAACCGATCCCGGTGATGATCCCCGCGGCAAGCCGCCCCGGATCGACCCGCACCAGTTGTCCCCACGCCCCGTCAAGGGGAAGGAGGCGCGCGGTGAGCGCGAAGGTAACCATGACGAGTGCGGACCCAGTCCCCACAAGCAGGTGCGTGCGCAGGCCGGCCGGACGTCCGTGGAGCTGTCTCTCGGTCCCGATCACCCCCGCAAGAATGGCGGCGACGAGAACGCGTATCAGAAGAGTCAATTCATCCATACTACCCTCCTAGAGGAGCGCCTTCTCCTCCACCTTGCGCGTGATCATCGCCACGACATCTTCCACCGGTAACGCGCCAAGGTCCTCTCCGGTGCGCAAACGCACGGCCACGGTGTCGTTCTCCATCTCTTTGTCGCCAACGATGAACATGTAGGGGATCTTCTCCATCTGCGCGTTCCTGATCTTTGCGTTCATACGGCTCGATGACGTGTCGATCTCGGCGCGCAGATCGGCCGCATTCATGGTATCCGCCACGCGGCGTGCGTAGTCGTTGTGGCGATCGGAGATGGGGATCACCATCGCCTGTACCGGAGCCAGCCAGACGGGAAACGCGCCGGCGTAGTGCTCGATAAGGACGCCGTAGAAACGCTCCAGGCTCCCCAGGAGGGCGCGATGGATCATGTATGGCTGATGCTCGGCCCCATCCTCGCCGATGTAGGTCATGTCGAAACGACCAGGCAAATTGAAGTCAAATTGAATGGTGGTGCACTGCCACGTGCGGTTGAGGGCATCCTTGATCTTGATGTCGATCTTAGGGCCGTAGAAGACGGCCTCTCCCTCCATCCGCTCGTAGGGAAGATCGCGTGTGTCGATCGCCTTGACGAGAGACTCCTCGGCCCGAGCCCACATTGCGTCCTCGCCGGCATATTTGCCCGGCTTGTTCGGGTCGCGCACTGAAAGCTCTATCTTGAACTCCTCGAACCCGAAGCCGCGCAGGAGATTCAGGCTAAAGTCGAGAACCCGCAGGATCTCGTCCTCAACCTGATCCGGAGTGCAGAAGATATGCGCATCGTCCTGGGTGAACCCGCGCACGCGCAGCAGGCCGTGCAGGGTGCCGCTTCGCTCGTAGCGATAGACCGTTCCCAGCTCCGCCCAGCGCAGCGGCAGATCCCGGTAGGAGCGAGTCTTTGACTTGTAGATCATGATGTGGAACGGGCAATTCATCGGCTTGATGTAGTAATCCTGCCCGTCGATGTCCATCGGTGAGTACATCCCATCGCGATAGAAATCGAGGTGCCCGGAGGTCTCCCACAGCTGGGCACGACCGATGTGGGGCGTGAACACGATGTCGTATCCCCCCTGATAGTGGAGCTTGCGCCAGTAGTCCTCGATGATCACGCGCATGCGGCCGCCCTTGGGGTGCCAGTAGGCAAGACCGGCTCCTGCTTCCTCGTGGAAGCTCACCAGATCGAGCTGCTTGATTAACTTGCGGTGGTCGCGCGCCTCGATCTGTTCCAGCTTCTCCAGATGTGCGGCGAGGTCCTTCTTGACATCCCACGCGGTCCCGTAGATCCGCTGCAACATCGGCCGCGACTCGTCCCCCCGCCAGTAGGCGCCCGCGACAGAGAGTAGCTTGAACGCGTCCTTCTTAACCTCACCGGTATTCTTAACGTGCGGACCGCGGCAGAGGTCGATGAATTCGCCTTGCCTGAACATGGTGATTGTCTCATCATCGATGTCGGCGAGGAGCTCGAGCTTGAGCGGTTCGTTCTGCGCACTCAGGATCTTCTCCGCCTCGGCGCGGGTTACTTCGAGTCGTTCGATCGGAATCGCCGAGGCAATAATCTTCCGCATCTCTTCCTCGATCAGGGCGAGCTGTTCGGGAGTGAATGGCTGCTCCACTCCAAAGTCGTAGTAGAATCCGTCCTCGATCGCCGGACCGATCCCGAGCTTAGCCTCTGGAAAGAGCCTCTTCACTGCCTGGGCCATGATGTGCGTCGTCGTGTGGCGCAGGACCAAAAGCGCCTCTTGTGAACCGCGCGTGAAGAACGTCACCGTGGCGTCCCTACTTACTTGCTCACGCAGATCGCGCAGTGTTCCATCGACAAGCGCACAGACCGCGCCCTTGGCAAGGCCCGGCCCGATCATTTCTGCTACCTCGAAGAGCGAGGCACCAGGGGTGATCTCCAATTTCGACCCGTCCGGTAAAGAGATGTGGATCATGCTCTTCCCTCCTTCCATGAATGCGACATCATACACGCCAACGATGTCCTTCGGCAACGAACGGGCAGTGATGGGTAATGGGTAATGGGTAATCAGAGAGAAGCACAGTTTCTACAGGATGTAGCGAGAGAGGTCGGGATCATCGATGATTCCCGCCAGGCACTTGTTGACGTAGTCGCGGTCGATGGTGATCGTCTCGTGTTGGTGCTCATCGGCGGAGAAGGAGATGTCCTCCATCAGCTTCTCCATTACTGTCGCCCAAAGGAGGGCACCGATGTTCTCTGTACTCTGATTCAGTTCGTAGGCCATCCGAGCGATCTCATCGATTGCGTCGTCCTCAAAGCGTAGGTCGACTTTCTCCACACCAAGGAGGGCCTTATACTGTTTTACAAGCGCGTCCTTCGGCTCGCGCAGGATGCGCTGAAAGTCCTCCGCAGTCAGGCCATCGAGCTCAACACGGATCGGCAACCGCCCTTGCAGCTCTGGGATCAGGTCTGAGGGCTTGGACATGTTGAACGCCCCAGCAGCGATAAACAGGATGTTCTCCGTGGAAACTGTCCCATAGCGGGTGCGCACGGTTGTCCCTTCGAGAAGGGGAAGGAGGTCGCGCTGTACACCCTGGCGCGATACGCCGGGACCGCCCATCTCTTGCCGCCCACCAGCGGCGATCTTATCGATCTCGTCGAGGAAGATGATCCCAGTCTCTTCAGCAAGCTGCAGCCCGCGGTCGCGCACATCCTCCATGTTGATCAGATTGTCCAGCGCCTGATCGAACAGGATCGGGCGAGCATCGCGAATCCGCATCTTTTGCTTCTTCCGATTGGGAGGGATGATCCCGGAGAACATATCTCCCAGATTGATTCCCATCTGATCCATCCCGTCCTGTGAGAAGACGTCAAGCTGCGGATTGATCTGTTCCTCAATCGTGATCTCGATCATTCGCTCTTCGAGGTCGCGGGCAATTAGCTTCTCCCGCAGCTTGGCGCGCGTCTTCTTCGCACTCTCCACTCGCTCGGGATCGCTCTCTGTCGTCATTGGTAGGAGGGCATCGACGATCTGGCCCGTAACGACGTCCTCAGCTCGGTCCTCCACACGCAGGACCTCATCTTCGCGCACCATGTCGATCGCCATGTCTACGAGATCGCGCACCATCGACTCCACATCGCGCCCTACGTATCCGACCTCGGTGAATTTGGTGGCCTCGACCTTGGAGAACGGGCATGTGGTGAGGCGAGCCAAACGACGAGAGATCTCTGTCTTCCCAACGCCAGTAGGCCCGATCATGAGGATGTTCTTCGGCTTGATCTCCTCACGGATCTCGTCCCGCACCATCTGGCGGCGCATCCTGTTGCGCAGGGCAATCGCCACGCACCGTTTCGCCTCGGCCTGACCAACAACGTACTTGTCGAGCTCCGTGACGATCTGTCGCGGCGTTAATCCAACCGGTGATATTCCTTTCACTTCAACCAGATCAGTCATTTCCCGCTCCTCACCACGAAACCTCTTCCACAGTAATCTCTTGATTCGTGTAGATGTCGATCGAACCCGCTATCTCAAGCGATTTGCGTGCGATCTCGGCGACCGGGATCCCGGAGACAGAGAGGTAAGCCCGCGCCGCGGCCAGCGCATATGCCCCTCCTGACCCGATACCAATCACCTCTTCGTCCGGTTCGAGGACGTCGCCAGCTCCGGAGATCATCAGTATTCCCTGTTCGCTCGCCGTGACGATGACCGCCTCCAAGTGGCGCAGGATCCGATCGGTCCTCCATTCCTTGGTCAGCTCAACGGCTGCTCGGCGCAGTCGGCCGTCATGCTTCTTCAGCTTTCCTTCAAAGCGCTCGAGCATGGCCAGGCAATCGGCTGTCGCGCCGGCGAAACCGACGAGGACCTTGTTATCCTGTAGGCGATAGACTTTCTTTGTCTTGCTCTTAATGACCATCGTGTCCAGGGTCGCCTGTCCATCGCTAGCGATTACGGCTCGTCGTTCAGACTCCGAGCGAATGGCAATTATCGTTGTGTGTTTGACTGCTTGCATAGTGCCTAATTGTAGCGCGCTTGCTACTTGCCATCAATCTCGTCGAACTGGCACCCCGGGCAAATCCCATCATTGCCGAAGAAGACGACACCGCAGCGAGGACAACGGCGTGCCCCTGCCCGCAGCATCGCTCGTTCCCGCCTGCGCTGTGTGCGATAGAGGGAGCCAAACGAATCACGGAGATGGGCATCGTCGATGCCAGAGAGTGCAAGCTGGTCGTCCGCAACGTCCTCTGCATCGGGCACACGTATGCTGCGAGGAGCGGGAAAGTGGCCGGGAACAAAGCGGATCCTCTGCAAGACGTCTCTCTTCATGCGTTCGTTTAGTAGATCAATGTAGCGCTGCTTCAAGAGATCGAGTTCCTGTGAAACCGCTGATGAGGCTACCTCGACGATGAGTGTCCCGCTAGAGAACCTGGTGGCGCGTGTCATGCGAGCCAGTTGTGGCCCAACGATCTCGTCCCAACAAAGCAGAAGCTCTTGGTCTGAGAACTCGTCAGCGAGGTTGTAATGGCTAAGGATTTCTCGTACCCAGTTCATCATCTCATGATTAGTAAAGAAGATAGTAGTAAGAGTAGTCGCACGTCCGCTCTGTGGAAAAGCGAGAAAGTTCCGCTGTAGATACCGTTTGCTGCTGTGGAAAACCCTGTGGATAAGGTGTTCATAACGGTGGATAACCGTGTACAAGCGGAGTGGAGAACCCGCGACCCCGAATT
>Ga0307380_10003874_pt1 | contig 20467 bp, 18 predicted proteins | sample UN3MG_FD_202239 | JGI IMG/M metagenome (GOLD analysis project Ga0307380, IMG submission 202239) | Soil microbial communities from Risofladan, Vaasa, Finland - UN-3 | ecosystem: Environmental > Terrestrial > Soil > Coastal area > Acid sulfate soil | place: Finland: Risofladan, Vaasa | collected... | reverse complement strand
GTCGTTGGGCGTCGACTCGATCTGGACGTGGGACCACTTCTTCCCGTTGTACGGAGAACCCGACGCAGGCCATTTCGAGGGGTGGACGATTCTCGCGGCGATGGCCGCCGACACCGAGCGGGCCAAGTTGGGAATGCTCGTGACGTGCAACAGCTACCGCAACCCGGAACTGCTCGCGGATATGGCGCGCACCGCCGATCACGTGTCAGGAGGCCGGATGTACCTCGGTATCGGCGCCGGGTGGTTCGAGCGCGACTACACCGAGTACGGCTACGAGTTCGGCACAGCGATCAGTCGACTGCACAAGCTCCGAAACGACCTGCCCCGTCTGAAGGAACGTCTCGCCAAGTTGAACCCCGCTCCGGTCGGCTCGCTGCCGATCCTCGTGGGCGGCTCGGGCGAGAAGGTCACGCTGAAACTGACCGCCGAGCATGCCGATGCGTGGAACTCGTTCGGTCCTCCGGAGACGTTCGCTCACAAGAACGCGGTGCTCGATCGGTGGTGTGACGAGATCGGTCGCGAGCGATCCGAGATCGAACGCACCGTGTTGATCTCCGTCGAGGACGTGTCGATCGCCGATGAGTACCTCGAAGCCGGCGCGACGCACCTGATCGTGATGACTGGTCATCCCTTCGATCTCGCCCCGATCGAAACGCTGATGGCGCGTCGCGACGCCTGAACGGTCGATCGGGACCGCAGGGCTGGGCCGCGTCAGCGCGGAGCGTTGGCGCTGATGAAGTCGTCGATCACCTGATCGGCGGCGTCGTTGTCGAAGACGATGCTCGACATGAACCGCATGAACAAGAAACTGCCGACGATCGATGCCAGGCTGCGCTCGGCATCGACGGAGGGTCGAAGTTCACCCGACGAGATCGCCGTGGCGACGATTCGTGCGAAGACCTCGGCGAACTCGGTGAGGAACTCGTCGCGCATTGTGACGACCTCGGGGTCGTGGAGCGCCCGCTGCATCATGGTGGCGATCATGGTTGCCCGCTGATCGTCGGCGAGATCGGTGATGAGCGGAGCCAGCACCGTTCGTAGGTCGGCGCGTAACGCACCCGTGAGATCCTCGATGGCCGGCTTGTGATTACGGATCGAGTCGATCGCGGTTCGGAGCAGGTCTTCGCGCGAGGTCCAATGGTTGTACACGGTGCTGCGACTGACGTTGGCGGCGGCCGCCACGTTGGCGTGGGTGACGGCTCCTGGACCATCGTTCATCATCAGCGACGCCGCCGCATCGATGACCGCCGCCCGCGTGCGTTCGACACGGGGGTCCTCGTGTCGTGATGCGTTGCTCGGCATGATCGTTCGCTGTTCGTTCGTGGTTCGGCCGGTGTGTCGTTGGACACGTCTCCGATATTTGCTTGCGAACACCAAGTCTATTGGACAGAATGTCCAACAATGACCATCACGTCGACTCCCCCCATCGACGCCACCGACTCCGACTCGGACGCGCCACCGCCACCATCGCCCTCTGCGTGGGGCCGTCTCGGCAGCTTCGGTTTCCGTCGCCGCTGGTTCGTGCTCGGAGCGTGGATCACCGCGCTCGTCACCGTCTTCGTGCTCGTCGGCGTCGTCGGCGCGTCGAGTGACAGCTCGTTCTCGATCCCCGACTCCGAGTCGAAGAGCGGATTCGACACCCTCGACGAGTACTTCGGCGGCGCCGGCAGTGGCCGATCGGGAACGATCATCTTCCGCGCCGAGCAAGGTGTCGACGATCCTGAAGTGGTCGCGGCCATGACCGAACTCTTCGACGAGGTCGCGGCCGTCGAGGGCGTCACGTTGACCAGTCCGTTCACTCCCGCCGGGGCGGCGTTGGGCCTGACCGCGACCGAGGGCCCCCTCGCCGGGCAGGTCGCTTATGCACAGGTCGATCTCTCCGCCAACCTCAGTGAGACCCAGACCGGTGAGATCGGTGCCGAGATCGCCGACCTGAAACCGACCGACATCGAGGGCCTCCAGGTCGAGGTCGGTGGCCAGGCGCTCGGCGAGTTCGAGCCGCCGGAGTCCGAACTGATCGGCCTCGGCTTCGCCATCATCATCCTGATCCTGTCGTTCGGTTCCGTGTTGGCGATGGGCCTGCCGATCGGCGTGGCGCTGTTCGGCGTCGGTATCGGTGCCGCTCTGATCACGTTGCTGTCCAACGTCATCTCGGTGCCCGACTTCGCGGTGACGTTGGGCGCGATGATCGGCATCGGCGTCGGCATCGACTACGCCCTCTTCATCGTCACCCGCTACCGCGAAGGACTGAAGGCGGGTCTCGATCCCGAGCAGGCGACCGTCGTGGCGCTCGACACCGCCGGGCGTGCCGTCGTGTTCGCCGGATTCACGGTCGTGATCTCGCTGCTCGGCATGTTCATCATGGGCCTGGCCTTCATCAACGGCCTTGCGACCGGCGCTGCGATCACCGTGCTCGTCACGATGATTGCCTCGATCACCCTGCTGCCCGCACTGCTCGGCTTCGCCCAGCGAAAGGTCGAAGTCACGCGCTGGCGCGGCGTCATCGCCGCCGGACTGGTCGCACTGACACTGGTCGGCGTCGGTCTCAGCATCCAACCGCTGCTCGTCGGACTTCCGCTCGCGATCATCGTGATGCTCGCCTCGTTCGCCATCGCGCCGCTGCGCAAGGAGTTGCCGCCGCGCAAGGAGAAGCCGCTGCGTCAGACCTGGGCGTACAAGTGGAGCCGGTTCGTGCAGCACCGTCCGTGGCCGATCGCGATCGCGACCACGGTCTTCCTGCTGCTGTTGGCGCTTCCCGTCCTGGGGCTGCGTCTGGGCTTCTCCGACGAGAGCAATTTCGCCGAGGGCACCACGACACGCGAGGCGTACGACCTCACCAGCGAAGCGTTCGGGCCCGGCACCAATGGCCCATTGCTGTTGACCGCCGAGGTGTCGTCGCCTGAGGACTTCCGGGTGGTTGCCGAGCTGTCGACCACGTTGCAGGCGACCGAAGGCGTCGCCGACGTCGTTGGTCCGATCCCGAACACCGGCGATCCGGCGACCGCCGAAGCCGCGATCATCCGGTTGACCCCCACAACCGGCCCGCAGGACGAGGCCACTGCCGATCTGGTGAACTCGCTCCGCGATGACGTCGTCCCGTCGGTCACCGGCGGCACCGAGGTGGTCGTCAATGTCTCGGGGGCTGTGGCGGCGAACATCGACTTCAGTTCGTATCTGGCGAAGCGGATACCGATCTTCTTCGTCGCGGTGCTCTCGCTGTCGTTCCTGCTGTTGATGATGGTGTTCCGCTCGGTCCTGGTGCCGCTCAAGGCGGTCATCATGAACATGCTGTCGATCGGCGGCGCCTACGGCATCGTGGTCGCCGTCTTCGGCTGGGGTTGGGGCGCATCGGTCTTCAACACCGCTGGCGGGCCGATCGAGCCGTTCCTGCCGATGATGATGTTCGCCATCGTGTTCGGTCTGTCGATGGACTACGAGGTCTTCCTGCTGTCACGTGTCAAGGAGGAGTTCGATCGAACGGGCGACCCGAAGGGCTCGGTGGCCGACGGTCTCGCCGCGACTGCCCGCGTGATCACCGCTGCCGCGGCGATCATGATCGTGGTGTTCGCGGGTTTCGTGCTCGAGGACAACCGCATCATCAAGATGTTCGGCCTCGGCCTCGCTTCGGCGGTCTTCCTCGATGCGACGTTCGTCCGCATGCTGTTGGTGCCCGCCACGATGGAGTTGCTCGGTGCCAGGAACTGGTGGTTGCCGAAGTGGCTCGATCGCATCCTGCCGACCCTCAACGTCGAAGGCGGCACGCACACCAGCGCCATCGCTCTCGCCCACGAGGAAGAGGAGCGCGAGAAGGCCGAGCGCGATCAGCAACTCGTCGACGCGTGAGTTCTGCAGGGTCAGACCCGTGTCGTCATCGCAGTTCTTTCCGAATCGGGAACGGTCGGAGAACGAACGCGGATCGGTGCCCTGTCACGCGATGAAGTCCCTACGTTTGACGCCATGAGTTGGATTCGACGCAATCTCAAGATCGTGCTGCCGGTGGCGGCGGTGGCCCTCGTGGGAGTTGCCGTCCTCGCGTTCGGTGTCTTCGGCGTCCACACGCTCTTCATCGACGACAAGGTCGACGAAGCGGGCCCGGTCTTCGACTCTGGCACCACGGCGAGCGATGTCGCCGCCGACGAACCGGCAACGACCGACGTCCCGTTGTCGACCGAGGCGACCGAGGTGCAGGAAACGAGCGACGAAGCCCCTGCTGCCCCGCCCGTCGCGACGGTCCCCCCGGTCACCGCGCCGCCGACTCCGCAGATCGTCACGATCGCCGACGGCTCGTTCATCCCCCGCGGTCGGTACAGCGGCGAGGGCGACGCGCTGGTGTTGAACGACGGCAGCGCTCAGCGGTTCCTTCGCTTCGAGAACTTCTCGACCGACAACGGGCCAGACCTGCGCGTGTACCTGTCGGCGTCGGACGCCAACGGTGACAGCGGCGCATTCGACGACGACTTCATCGACCTCGGCGTGCTCAAGGGCAACATCGGCGACCAGAACTACGAGATCCCGCCCGAGGTCGACCTGTCGGTCTACGACACCGTCGTCGTGTGGTGTGTCCGCTTCTCGACCCCGTTCACCGCCGCCGACCTGGTCGCTGCCTAATCCGGCCTAATCCAGCGACGCCGAGGACACCGGGGCCGTCCGGTGGCCTCCGTCTGCAGTCGGCGGTCGTGCAACCTGCTCGGCCTGGTCGGCTCGTCGACTCCTGCGGTGGCGTTCGGTGAGCCTGGTCGTCACGGGAGCACTGTGGATCGGCGCGGTCCTCGGTGTGGCCATCGGGCCGCTCGTGTTCGCCGTGGTCGGTTGCGATCACGGCCATGCTCGTCGGGGCGTCCTTGGTCCTCGCCGCCGTCCAGAGTTGACGGGGGCGACCGCCCGGTCAGACCAGCCCGAGTGCGAGCATCGCCCGCGCCACCCGTTCGAATCCGGCGATGTTCGCCCCGACCACGTAGTTGCCCGGTGCGCCGTACTCGTCGGCGACGGTGAGACACGTCGTGTGGATCGCCGCCATGATCTCGGCGAGGCGCCCTTCGGTGTACTCGAAGCTCCAGGCGTCACGGCTCGCGTTCTGCTGCATCTCCAACGCCGAGGTCGCGACGCCTCCAGCGTTGGCCGCCTTGCCGGGACCGAACGCGACACCGGCGTCGTCGAAGACGTCGACCGCGCGCGCCGTGCACGGCATGTTCGCCCCCTCGACCACTGCGATGCACCCATTCGCGGCCAGCGCGAGTGCGCCCTGTTCGTCGAGTTCGTTCTGGGTCGCGCAGGGCAACGCGAGCTCGCACGGCACGCTCCAGATCGACTCGGTGGAGAAGGCCGCGCTGCATCGTTCGGCGTAGTCGGTGAGACGGCCGCGTTCGATCAGCTTGACCTGCTTGAGGAGCTCGACGTCGATGCCGTCGGGCTGGTGCACGTGGCCGCCCGAATCGGAGCACGCAACGACGACAGCGCCCAGCTGCTGCAGCTTCTCGATCGCAAAGATCGCGACGTTGCCCGATCCGGACACCACGCATCGCCTCCCGTCGAGTGACGCACCGCGTGCCTGCAGCATCTGCTGGGCGAAGAACACGGCGCCGAAGCCGGTGGCCTCGGTTCGCACCAGCGAGCCGCCCCACGTGACGCCCTTGCCCGTGATCACGCCCGACTCGTACCGGTTGGTGATGCGTTTGTACTGGCCGAACATGTAGCCGATCTCTCGCTGGCCGACACCGATGTCGCCAGCGGGCACGTCGGTCAGTTCGCCGATGTGGCGGTAGAGCTCGGTCATGAAGCTCTGACAGAACCGCATGACCTCACCGTCGGAGCGCCCCTTGGGGTCGAAGTCGGCGCCGCCCTTGCCGCCGCCGATCGGTTGTCCGGACAGGGCGTTCTTGAAGACCTGCTCGAAGCCGAGGAACTTGATCACGCCGAGGTCGACCGTTGGTGCGAAACGCAGCCCGCCCTTGTACGGGCCCAGGGCGCTGTTGAACTCGACCCTGAAGCCCCGGTTCACCCGGACCTCGCCGGTGTCGTCCTGCCACGGCACCCGGAAGATCACCTGACGCTCGGGCTCACAGATCCGCTGGATGATCTTGTGTTCCGCGTACTCGGGATGCTTGTCGATCGCGGGCCCGATCGACTCGAGCACCTCTGCGGCTGCTTGGTGGAACTCCGGTTGTGCCGGGTTGGTTCGCACGATGTCGTCGTAGACGGCTGCGAGCGTGTCGTTCGGCATCGGGTCAGTGTGACAAGCGGTGATGCCGATACACCGCATCGGGAACAGATCGGCGCGGTGCGCTCACCAGATCATCCCCGTTTGCGTCGAGATGTCGGTGGGGCGGGCCACCCGTAGCTCGACGCAAACGGGGGTTGATCGCGCTGATGTCAACGGTCGATCGTGCCGAAGCTCATCGCACCAGTCGCCGGGCGGATTGCCTCGATCGGGTCGCGGACGTCATCGATGTAGCCGAGCGCGTACGCGCCGATGCGGTAGCCCATCAGCCGCAACAGGTCGTCGGACAACGCGGCAGCCACCTCGTGGGGCACCGACAGATACTGGTTCTCCTCCTGGCGGAGCCAACCGACGTTGTAGGTGACGTTCAATCCCGTTCGGGTCTCGTCGGAGGTGTTGGCGCCGCCGCCGTGGAAGACCTTGCCGGTGTAGAGCAGGCACGAACCCTTCGTCATCTCGGCAGGGAGCGTCTCGTCGACCGTGTGCTCGAAACTGTCGGGCAGGTGCTGGCTGCCGGGCATCAAGCGTGTCGCGCCGTTGGCCTCGGTGAAGTCGGTGAGCGCCCAGATCGTGTTGCACTGCACGTCGTAGTCGCTCGGGAACTCGAAGAAGTCGAACGCCCACTGGTCACGGTGGATCGACTGACCGGGCGAGTCGGGCCCGATCGAGATGATCTGGGTGAGGTGCAGTTGAAAACTCTGCGCACGGTGGAGCAGTTTCTCGGTCACCCCGAGGATCGTCGGATGCTGGATCAGCGCATGACTCGACGGAGAGCGTGCGATCAGCGCTCCGGTGCGCTTCGTGTTACGTCCGGAGAAGTCGTCGCTTCCCGGTGGCGTGGCCTCGATGAACGGCGCCATCTCGGCCTCGATTGCATCGATCCGGTCACTGCTGGCCAGGTCGTCGATGATCAGTGCGGCGTCACGGTGCAACACGTCGTGGATCTCGTCGACACTCGCAGTGGCAGGCAGGTGGACGATGCTCATGGCGCGACCGTAGCGAACACATGACCGGTGACGCGGTGCCTGTCACTGCGTCACCGATGGGAGCTGCGAGACTGAGCGTCGTGTCGGCGATCATCGAGACCCGGGGACTCGTCATGCAGTTCCCTTCGACTCGTGCGCTCGACGCGCTCGACGTGTCGATCCCGAGCGGTGTGACGGGTCTGGTGGGGGCCAATGGTGCCGGCAAGACCACGCTGATCTCACTGGTGCTCGGCTTGCTGGCGCCGACGGCGGGCTCGATCAACGTGCTCGGCCTCGACCCGGCTCACAAGGGCCCCGAACTCCGCGCCCAGATTGGCTACGGCCCCGAGCGCAACGTGTTCCCCGACGATCTGCGCGCTTACGACTTCGTGCGACACCTCGCCGAGGTGAAGGGCCTCCCGCGCGACGAGGCGCGCAGCCGGGCCAGCGACTCGTTGTACCTGGTCGGACTCGGCGAGGAGCGGTTCCGTGCGCTCGGCACGATGTCGACGGGGCAACGCCAGCGGGTCAAGCTCGCCCAGGCGATCGCGGCCGACCCACGCCTGATCGTGCTCGACGAACCGACCGACGGACTCGACCCCGTGCAGCGCGACGAGATGCTGAACATCATCGTGCAGGTCAACCGCGATTTCGGCATCGACGTGATGCTGTCGTCGCACGTCCTCGAAGAAGTCGAACGGGTCTGCGACCACGTCGTCGCGCTGGATGAGGGCAAGCTCGTCGCGCAGGGCTCGATGACCGAACTCGCCGGTGCATCGGGCGGTATCGAGCTGGAGTTGGTCGACATTCCCGATCGGCCTCGATCGATCGATGACGTGTCGGCGCGGCTCGCTGCTGCCGGGGCCGGTGTGCGACGAAACGGCAACACCTTGTCGGTCGTCGGGCTCACCGACGACGAGCTGTTCGACCTCGCCGCCCGCACCGTGACCGATGCCGGTGCGCGAATTCGGCGCCTCGGGCAACACCACCGGAGCCTCGACGACATCTTCGCCGACGACCGGGCCACCACGGTGTCAGGACCGACGTCGTGAGCACACCGGGTCGCGGCGACGCCCAGATCGTCGAGCGCGGATTCCAGCGTTACGAGGGGCGACGTTCCGGTGTGCCTGGCGCGATCCGCAGCGTGAGCTGGGAGAGCATCAGGGCCACGCTCGGGCTCGGGCGTCCGGCACGAAACAAGATCTTCCCGGTGATCGCCGTGGTGATCGCCTACCTCCCCGCCGTGGTCTTCATCGGAATCGCGGTGCTGATCCCGAGCGACATCCTCGAACCCGAGGAGGTCGCCGACTACCCGGGCTACTACGGCTTCATCATCCTCGCCATCGTGCTGTTCACTGCGCTCGTGGCACCCGAGGTGTTGGTGTCCGACCGCCGCAACGGGATGCTGGCGATGTATCTGTCGACGCCCCTCGACCGACGGACCTATCTCGTCGCCAAAGCGGTCGCTGTTGCCGCGATGCTCGGCCTCGTCACACTGCTGCCACCGGTGCTCATGCTGATCGGCTACTCCGTCGAGAATGCCGGGCCCGACGGCGTCGGGGGCTGGATGTTGACCCTCGGTCGCATCGCGCTGTCCGGGATCGCGATCTCGGCAGCACTCGCGGCGGTGTCGATGGCCGCATCCAGCCTCACCGATCGGCGGGCGTTCGCAGCGATCGGGATCGTGTTGGTGCTGTTCGCCACGCCGATCCTGGCGGCAGCGCTCGTCGACGGTGCCGACCTCTCTCCGTACTGGCGGCTGATCGACATCTCGACGATGCCGTTCGAGCTGGTGTTCCGAATCTTCGGTGACCCCGGCAACTTCCCGGAACTGGCGACGTGGGCGGTGCTCGCCAGCAACCTGGCGTGGACGATCGGCGGTACCGCGATCGTGTGGTGGCGGTACTCGAAGCTGGTGATCGCACGATGACCGGTCTGCCCCCACCCCGCGTCGGTCCAACCCCGCCAGTGGGCGCGCTCCCGCCGCCTGTGACTCCGATGCTGCAGGGCATGATCGCGGTCAACGCCGTGTCGAAGTTCTTCGGGTCTGTGGTGGCGGTCAGCGACGTCAGTTTCGCGATCGACCAGGGTGTCACTGCGCTGCTCGGTCCGAACGGGGCCGGCAAGTCGACACTGTTTCGCATGTTGTGCGGCTTGACACCTCCGTCGCGGGGCACCGTCGAAGTGCTCGGCGCCAACCCGCGGACCGACCGTGACGTGCGCGGACGCGTGTCGCTCGTACCGCAGCAGGACGCTCTGTTCGACCATCTGAGTGCGTCCGAGTTCCTCGAGTTCGCGGCGCGATCCCATGCAGTCGCCGATCCCGATGGTGCCGCCCGGCACGCACTCGAACTGGTCGATCTGACCGAGGTCGGTAGCAAGCCGGTCGGCCAGTTCTCCAAGGGGATGCGCCAGCGAGTGAAGGTCGCCGCCGCACTCGTGAACGACCCGGAGGTTCTGATCCTCGACGAGCCGCTTGCCGGCCTCGACCCGGTGCAACGCCGACACATGATCACCCTGTTCCACCGTCTCGGCGACGATGGGCGGTGCGTGCTCGTGTCGAGCCATGTGCTCGACGAAGTGGCGAAGATCGGATCACGTGTCCTGGTGATCGCGCAGGGTCGGTTGGTCGCGAGCGGCGACTATCGCGACCTGCGCGAGTTGATGGACGACCGTGCCCACCGGATTCGACTGGCGGCGTCCGATCCTCGCAAGCTGGCGACCGCGCTGGTCGAGCGTGGCCTGGTGAGCGGTCTGTCGATCGACGACCGCAACGTGATGGTCGACACCCTCGACGTCGACGCATTCGGCCGCCAGGTTGCGGCGCTGAGCGTCGAGTTGGGCGTCCGCCTCACCGAGGTCGCACCGCTCGACGACGACCTCGAATCGGTGTTTCGTTACCTGGTGGAGGGACGATGAGCATGGTGCCGGTCACCGACCGACCGCGCCGTCACGTGGCGCCGACCGCTGCCGTCGCGCTGTCGTACCGCGTCGTGTTGCGTCAGCTGACGAGCCGTTCACGGATCATCGGTCTCTCGCTGTTGGCGCTCGTTGCACCGATCTCCGCGTTCGCGCTCGGAAGTGCCGACGCGTCGCTCGACGACTCCGTGCGTTTGATTGCCAGCGTCGGGCTCGGCCTCGTGTTGCCGGTGGTGGCTCTGGTGTTCGCCGGCGCAGCGATCGGTGACCTCCGCGACGACAAGACGCTCGTGTATCTGTGGCTGCGGCCGATGGATCGCTGGCCGATCGTCGTGGGTGCCGCGCTGGCGGCGGGCACCCTTGCGGCACCGATCACGATGGCCCCCATCGTCCTGGCGGCCGCCCTGACAGGGGCCGGCAACGGCATCGTCGTCGCCACGCTGCTCGCGACGGTCGTCGGCCTCGTCGCGTACGTCGCACTGTTCACGCTGTTCGGTGTATGGCTCAAGCGATTCATCGTCTGGGGCCTCGCGTACATCCTGATCTGGGAGGGGTTCATCGCTCAGGCCGGTGCGGGCGTCGCACGGATCGCATTGCGCAAGTACACCCGCTCGGTGCTCGTCGAACGGACCGGCGCCGACCTCGACCTCGCCGACTTCTCGCTGGCCATGGCCGTGATCGTGCCGATCGTCGTCGCGTTCGCTGCCCTCGCCGTCGCCGCCTGGCGCCTCTCCAACCAGGACATCGACTGACCGTCACACGGTGCCGGACTTAACGTGACGCAATGGCTCGGCCGCTGCGGATCGGACACCAACTCTCGGCATGCATTGAGGGCGATCCGGTCGCCGACGCAGTGCGCGCGGAGGAACTGGGCTTCGACATCGTGCTCGCGGCCGACCACGTCGGGCTCGGATGGTCGCCGTTGCCGACGCTGTCTGCCATCGCCTCCTCGACCGAACGGATTCGGCTCGGCACCCTCGTGCTGAACAACGACATGCGATCGTGTGGCACCTCATCACCTGCAACGAGCGCTGGGGGATCAACTACTTCGCCGTGCGCGAGCTCGACGAGTTCGAACCCGTACTCCGGGCGCTGCGCTGACGCGAGCCATCCATTCGCTGCAGCCATCCATTCGCTGCAGGAGGAGTCGACAGCTCAGGCTGCGGCGCGGGTCTTGCGAAGTATCGGGTCTGCGAGACCGAGCGTCTTGTCGGCGAGCGACAGGACCCGACCGGCGGCTCCCGGTGTCGTGTTGTCGACCAGGTTGCCCATCACGGCGAGCGTGATGTTGGCAATTGCGTCGGTACTCACCGAGAGGCGAAGGCCGGGCTTGAGGATCCAAGGGTGTCCGATCAGGAACGAGAACCGCCGTCCGGTTCGCAGGAACGCGTCGAAGCGTTCCCCAACGAGTTGGTCGTATCGGACCGGCGCCGTCGCCGGATTCTCGAGGAACAGGTCGGCAGCGAGCATGCCGGATTCGAGCCCGTAGTCGATGCCTTCGCCGTTCATCGGGTTGACGAGCCCCGCCGCGTCGCCGATTGCGACCCATCCGGCGCCGTGGCGGCGCTGCGTGGACATCGGCAGCCGCCATGCCCGCGGACGTTCGAGGTTCGGACCGAGATCCCAGTCGTCCTGGACGAGATGGCGGTACGCCTCGAGCAGCGTGTTGAGGTTGAGCTTCTTGAAGCCCTTCATCGTCGACAGCGCGCCGACGCCGATGTTGACCGTGCCGTCGCCCGCGGGGAACATCCAGCCGTATCCCGGGATGGCGGTTCCGTTCTCGTCCTTCAGCGACAGGCACGCTTCGAGATGGACGTCGGTGTGCCGCGGGGTGGCGGCATAGGTACGGATGGCCAGGCCGAACGGTTCATCGGGCACCCGGTCGGCGCCGAGCTTGCGCGCCACGGCACCCTGGGCACCGGCGGCGATCACGGTCAGGTCGGCGTCGACCCGGCGACCGTTTGCTTCCACTCCCGTGACCCGTCCGTCGTCGGCGATCACGGGTGTCGCTTCGGTCTCGTACACGATGTCGGCCCCGGCCTCCGCAGCGGCATCCATCAGTGCAGCGTCGAGGCGTCGACGCGGCCACACGGCGCCGTGGTTGGGGAAGCGGTCGGTGGTTGGCCAGTCGAGCTCGCGAACCTGCTTGCCGGCGATCATGCGCAATCCACGGATGCTGTGGGCGTCGTCGAGCGGGATCTTCAGTTCGTTCAACGCACCGACCGCGCGGGGCGTCAGTCCGTCGCCGCACACCTTGTCGCGACCGTGCGCCGCCTTCTCGAACACCATGACGGTGGCGCCCGAACGGGCGGCCTGAATCGCAGTTGCCGCGCCCGCCGGCCCTGCGCCGATCACTGCGATGTCGACTCGTTGCGAACTCACGGACACCACGCTGCCGGAACGTTGCCGGAAAAGCACCGTCGAGCGCCCGAAGTCACCCTCGTTTGCCCCCGTTTGCGGCGAGGATTGGGTGACCCACCCCACCCAAACCTGGCCGCAAACGGGGAAGGGAGTGGGTGGGGTGTCGGAGTTCGGGGGCCGCCGACGATGATGTCGGTGATGGGGATGCCGCAACCGACGACCGATCACGGCGCGACGCTGCTGGAAATCTACGACGAGAGACCGTCGATGCGATGTTCGCCGCCCGGTTGCGTGCCCGAGTGCAACGAGCCCTCGGCTCGACGCCCGACCGGATCACCATCGACCTCCCGTCACGAGCCGCTCCGACCACGACCGACACCCGATCCGAGAACCGAAGCGAAGGGAACACCACCATGACCCAGGTCATCACCCCGTACATCTGCGTGCACGACGCCTCGGCGGCGCTCGACTGGTACCGCGACCACTTCGGCGCCGTCATCAGCAATGTGATCCCGTGGGAGGGTCGCGTCGGCCACGCCGAACTCGACGTCGCCGGCGCCGTGTTCTACCTCAGCGATGAGGCGCCGCAACTCGGCGTGGTCGCACCGGCGCGCGACGGGTCGCAGTCGTCGACGAGCATCGTCATCCAGGTGGCCGGCGTCGAACAGTTCGTGGAACGCGCCGTGCGCGGGGGAGCGGTCGTGCAGCGTGCGATCGAGGAGGCGCACGGCTCACGAAGCACCTGGATCATCGACCCGTTCGGTCATCGATGGAACGTCGGCACCCCCGCGTACGACGCCGCTCAGGTTGCAGCCCGCCGGGCCCGTCCGAGCCGTACTACATGACGATGACGACCGCTGACGTCGAGCGTGGCGCGGCGTTCTACGGCGCCGTGCTCGGCTGGGAATTCCACGAACAGGACGACGGCGGTCAGCACGTGACGAACACCGAGATGCCGATCGGCCTGCGCGCCACCGAGAACCCTCACGGCAACACCGAGCCCGGCGAGGTCCAGATATAGTTCACCGCGCGCGACTTCGATGACGCGGTCGAACGGGTCCGGGTGGCCGGTGGCACGGTGGTCGAACTCAACGCCTGGGACTCGGGACGCGAGGCGATCTGCGAGGACGACAAGGGGGTCGTCTTCAAGCTCAGCGAACCCGCCCCGGGCTACGACCGCTGAGTCCCGGCCGTAGGACTCCTCGACATAGCGTGGCGTCGTGACCGACGGCGTCGATCTGTACTGGATTCCCCTCGGCGCGGGTGCCGGGGGCGCGTTCGTACGTTGGAGTGGCCGTAGCTACGAAGCGGTTGCGGCAACACTCGGTCGGCGTCGACGCCAGCCGTTGTTCCACTCGGCGCTCGCCGTGCGCGTCACCGGCGTGACGACCGTGATCGAGATGACACCGGTGTGGATCACTCGGGGTGAGCGCGGCGTGGTCGGTGAGGGTGCGGTCGGGCTGAGGGGGCTCGGGCGGTGGCGGGTCTTCCGGTACGAGGTGAGGCGGTGGGCGGGCGGCTCGATCCCCGATGTCGCCCACGCCATCGGGGGTGCGGTGAGGGTGAGTGACGACGCGGCGGTGGCGTCGCGAGTCTGCGACCTCGTCCCGCTGGTTCCGCTCGTCACGTGGGGCCGCGACGAGTTGCGCACCGGCGACATGTGGAACTCGAACTCGGTGGTGTCGTGGTTGCTGTCGAGTGCCGCGATCGCGCTCGACGACCTGCGTCCGCCCGGCGACGGTCGGGCGCCGGGATGGGATGCCGGGATCGTGGCGGCACGCGATCGACCATGAGCGGTTGGAGGTCGGCGTCGCCGGGCACTGCGTCGGACGCGTAGCGTTGACCCATGGCCGATCCTCTGCGTGCTCCTGCCGAACTGTTCTGCCGCTCGACGTTGAACTTCGCATCGCGCAGCGGTGAATTCGTTGCTGCCCCCGAGGAGATCGACATCCTCGATGGCCGCACCGCTGATCTGCCTGGTTGGCAGGATTGCGGGTTCGAGCTGTTGTCGCATGCGTCCGCAGCATCCGGATGGAACGACGACGACGAACTCGCTGCCGTCCACCATGGCGAGATGGAGGAGATCGCGCGCCAGATGACCGGCTGTGACGTCGCCCTCGTCTCGAACCACATCAAACGTGGCCCCGAGCACGCGAAGCTGCACGAAGACCTGGCGCCGATCGCGTTCGTGCACTCCGATTTCGCCGCCGGCTACGACACCCTCGTCCGCCGGTCGTACGTGGAGCCCGAGCGAGAAGGCACGTTGCGAGCGCTCGAGCGCAACGGCGTCACGGGAGCCGATGTCGTCGATGCATCGCGTCTCGTGATCCTGCAGTTCTGGCGGAACATCGGCGAGCCGAAGATGGACTTCCCACTTGCGTTCTGCGACGCACGCACGGTGGTGCCCGCGGACGGCCATCCCATCCCGGTCAAGGACTACGCCGGCTCCGGGATCGACTTCGAGGCGCTCGCCCTGCTGGCACCCACCGAGGTGTCGCCCTACCGCTGGTTCGCATTCCCTGAACTCCTCGACGACGAAGTGGTCGCATTCCGCACGTACGACACGGAACTGGTCGACAACGGCGACACCTGGTTCACACCGCACTCGGCCTTCCGCGATCAGGACGTCGAGGTCGGCCATCCTGCGCGGCACAGCATCGAGCTCCGCGCGATCTGTCTGTATCGCTAGTTCGGGGGTCGTTCGGCGAGAGTGTCTTCTCCGGGGTCAGACCCGCGATGTCATCGACAGCCACGACAGGGAGCGACATGGAGATCCAGGGACTGAAGGCCATCATCATCGGCGGTGCGTCCGGCTTCGCGCGAGCGACCGCTGAGCGAATCGCGGCCGGCGGCGGCTCGCTGGCGATCCTCGACCGCGAAGAATCGGCGGGGGCCGAGGTCGCGGCTGCGCTGGGCGGCACGTGGCACCCCACGAACGTGCTCGACTTCAACGGGATCGCCATGGTGATCGCCGAAGCCGTCGAAGCGCTCGGAGGATTGCACGTCGCCGTCAACACCGCCGGCGGCGGCAAGGCGGGCCGCACGCTCGGACGCAGTGGTCCGTTCGATCTCGACGACTTTCGTGCGGTGATCGATCTCAATCTGATCGGCACCTTCAACACCAACCGGTTGTGCGCCGCCCACATGGCCGAGGGCGAACCGAACGTCGACGGGGAGCGTGGCGTGCTGATCAACACTTCCTCGATCGCTGCGTTCGAAGGCCAGATCGGCCAGGTCGCCTACACCGCCGCGAAGGCGGGCATCGCCGGGATGACGCTCACGATGGCACGCGACCTCGGCTCGCTCGGCATCCGGGTCAACACGATCGCTCCGAGCCTCTTCGCCACCGGCCTCACTGCCGGCGTCACCGAGGACCGTGCTGCCGGCCTCACGAAGGATGCCGCCTTTCCGAAGCGCCTCGGCCGCCCCGACGAGTACGCGCGCCTGGCGATCGCGATCATCGAGAACCCGATGCTCAACGGCGACACCATCCGACTCGACGCCGGCACCCGGTTCGCACCCAAGTAGTTCACGTTTGCGTCGAGCCTTTCGAGGGACGCACCGCCCGAACCTCGACGCAAACGTGGTTTTCGGGCGGGGTCAGTACTCGAGCTGACCGGCGAGTGACTCGACGGCGTCGATGAACTCGGTGACCATGTCCATCACGACCTGGCCGGCGGACTTCGGCTGGTTCATCGTGCCGACGATCTGGCCGACGAAGTAGCCGGCAAGCTTCTCGGCACCCGAGCCGTGCGTGTATGCCGCCCGGTTGATGCGGGCCTGGGCCTCGTTGGTGAGGATCGGCTGCAGCGGCATGCCGAGCGGTGCGGGCGTGTCCTCGCGGTCCCATTCCTCGGTCCAGGCGGTCTTCAGCATGCGTGCGGGCTTTCCGGTCATCGACCGCGACCTGATCGTGTCGGCCGACGTCGCGGCGAGGAACTTCTGCTTCACCACCGGGTGGGTCTCGGCCTCGTCGGTGGTCAACCACACCGAGCCGCACCACACGCCCTGCGCGCCGAGCGCCATCGCCGCGGCCATTTGGCGACCGCGCCCGATGCCGCCGGCACCCAACACCGGGATGTCGACGGCGTCGACGATCTCGGGGATCAGCACCATCGAGCCGATCTCGCCGGTGTGGCCGCCCGCCTCGGAGCCCTGAGCGATGATGATGTCGACGCCGGCCGCCTGATGGCGCTCGGCATGCACGGGCCGCCCGGCGAGCGCCCCGATCAGGCGGCCCTCCTCCTTGACCCGGTCGATCAGGAACTGCGGTGGCGGGCCGAGCGCATTGGCGACGAACGCTGTCTTGTGGGCGAGCGAGATCTCGAGTTGCGGACCAGCTGCGGCCGCGCTGAAGGGAGCGATGCCGCCGTGGCCTGCCGTCGACCGACCGGAGGCGCGTTCCTCGTCGGCCGGGAACTCGGGGACCTCGTAGCGGCGCAGGATGTCGTCGATGAACTCACGGTGGGTGTCGGGAATCAAGGCGCGGATGTCGTCGAGCTTGTAACCACCGTCTTCGTCACCGGCGTACTTGGCGGGCACGATCAGGTCGACGCCGTACGGGCGATCACCGATCTCGTCCTCGATCCACTTCAAGTCGATCTCGAGCTGCTCGGGGGAGTGGGCGACGGCGCCGAGTACGCCGAGACCACCAGCTTTCGACACGGCGGCGACGACGTCGCGACAGTGACTGAACGCGAAGATCGGAAACTCGATGTCGAGCATCTCGGTGGCGGCGGTCTTCATCGTGGTCTCCTGACGGCGGGGCTGACGTTCTCATTGTGACCGCCGGGCCACACCACCGACGAAGCCGCACGTCGACGCCGCTTCGAGCGGCGGGAGCGCGCCGAACGGTGGACGGCGTACGATGGAGACCGGCACGACATTCCGTCGGCCGCAATCCAATCAGGAGCCGATACCTCATGTCCGTGACCGACTCGACCACTACGTCAGAGCTCGTCGCCAGGGCGAAAGAGATCACCGAGCGCGAGCTGGCGGTCTACGCAGAACGAACCAAGGGATCGCAGGTCGCCACGGAGCGCGCTCGCAAGGTTCTCCCGGCCGGCGTTCCGTCGAGCTTCCAGGCCTACGACCCGCATCCGATCGTGGTCAAGCACGCATCCGGATCGCACATGGTCGACGTCGACGACAACGAATACGTCGACTACGACATGGGCTTCGGCGCGCTGTTCGCCGGCCACATGCACCCGGCGGTTCGCGCCGCCGTCGAAGCGCAGCTGTCCGACGGCACGCTGTACGTCACGCCGTGCGAACTCGATGCCGAAGTCGCCGAGTTGCTGGGCGAGCGCTACGGCTTCCCCATGTGGCGCCCGACCAACTCGGGCACCGAGGCCACGATGGACGCGATCCGGCTGGCCCGCGGTGTCACCAAGCGCGAGAAGCTCGTCAAGGTCGAGGGCGGATATCACGGCCACCACGACGAGGTGATGATCTCCAACAAGCCGGCGATCGCCGACGCCGGCCCGGCCGACTCGCCGAATTCGATCCCGCAATCGGCCGGCATCACGCAGGGCACGATCGACGACGTCATCGTGATCCAGTACAACGACGCCGCTGCGCTCGAACGGGCGCTCTCCAACCGCGACGTCGCCTGTTTCATCGTCGAGCCGGTGATGGAGAACATCGGCATCTGTCTGCCGGATCCCGGGTACCTCGAGGCCGTCCGGGAGATCTGCGACAACTACGGCACGCTGCTCATCTTCGACGAGGTCAAGACCGGCATCACCGCCGGCGTCGGCGGCGCGACCAAGAAGCTCGGCGTCACACCCGACCTGATCACGCTCGCCAAGTCGATCGGCGGCGGTTTCCCCGTCGGCGCGTTCGGTGGCAAGGCCGAGTACATGGACCTGATCACCACCGGCGAGGTGCTGCACCTCGGCACGTACAACGGCAACCCGCTGGTGATGGCCGCCGCCAAGGCGACGCTCACCGAGGCGTGCACGCCCGAGGCGATCGACCAGGCGATCGCGCTGAACCATCGCCTGGTCGAGGCGTGCCAGAAGATCATCGACGACGCCGGCCTGCCCGCGCACACCGTCGAGTTCGGTGCGAAGGGCTGCATCACCTGGTCGATCGACCCTGTTCGCAACTACCGCGACTACAAGGCCACCGACTTCGACCTCGCGTTCGCGCAGTGGATGCACGGCATCAACCGCGGCATCCTGCTGCCGCCGGGCCTCGACGAGCAGTGGCTGATCTCCGTGATGCACACCGAGGCCGACGCGATGCGCTACGCCGACGTGTTCGCCGAGTTCGTTGCCGAACTGACCGCCTGACCGATCGACGGATTACATCGCGGGTCTGACCCCTGATGTAATCCGTCGGGCACCGGTCCGGCCTCGGCTGGAGCGGGTTGGATGGGCGAGACTGGTCGGCGTGGCACTGTTCTGTACCGACACATTCGCCGACGCGTACGCTGCGGAAATCGCGGCAGCAGCACCGGGACTCGAACTGATCGTGCTCCGACCGGGCGAGGAAGTGTCGGTCGACGACATCGAGCGCATCACGATCGCGTTCTTCTCGAACGATGCATGGCCCGAACGGGCAGCACCGTTCTTCAAGGTGGCCCTCGAAGCCATGAACATCGAGTGGTTCCACTCGATGTCGGCGGGCGTCGACAGCCCGGTGTTCTCGACGTTCCTCGAGCGCGGTGCACGGCTGACGACGTCGTCGGGAGCGAGCGCCCCACCGATTGCAGGGACGGTGATGCTCTATCTCCTCGCACTCAGTCGCGGTCTCCCACGGTGGTTGCAGGCGCAGGCAGCCCACGAGTGGTCCCCGGCACCGTTCCGCGACCTCGACGGTCAACGGGTCGTCGTCGTCGGCTACGGCCCGATCGGCCGCGAGGTCGTGAGGCTGGCCACCGCGTTCGGGATGCAGCCGACGGTGGTTCGCCGAACGGCCTGCGGCGACGAACCGTGCCCGGTGCAACCTCTGGCCGAGCTCGTCGACGCCGTCGAGCATGCCGATGCGGTCGTCATTGCGCTGCCGCTGGCACCCGAGACGCGCGGCATCGTCAGCGCCGACGTGATCGCGTCGATGCCGGCGCACGCCGTCTTCGTCAACGTGGGGCGTGGCGAACTGGTCGATCAGGGCGCACTCACCGCGGCGTTGGCGACCGGGCAACTCGCCGGCGCTGGCCTCGATGTCTTCGATCCAGAACCGCTGCCCGCCGACGATCAACTCTGGGATCTGCCCAATGTGATCATCAGTCCCCACACTTCGGGGTCCAGCGATGGGACCACCGCTCGCGTCGCCCAGATCTTCCTCGACAATCTCGCCCGGTTCGTTCGCGGTGAGCCGTTGCGCAATGAAGTGATGCGCTAGCTCGGCGTCCGCTGCGTGGCGGTGTCGTCGGAGCGGTCAGGCGGCGATGGGCTCGGCGTGGGTGCGCAGCTTGGCGATCGCCCGTTCGACACGGCGACGAACGGCTTGTGGGGTGACGCCCAGTTCCTCGGCTATGACGGCGAATGTCGCCGGCTGCCGTCCGCGCAGACCGAAGCGTGCGGCGACTGCGAACGCACTGGTGGCATCGAGATGGTCGAGGAGCGCATCGATCTGTTCGCGAGCGACGCGCCGTTCCGCCGCCTCGTCGGGCCCCTCATCGTCGCTGGCCACGAGTGTGCCAAGCGTGTCCTGCCCGTCACCGATCGGGCGGTCCATCGACTCGAGCTGCGTCAGCATGTCGATCATCGCCAGTTCGTCGTCGAGCCGTGCACCTGACGCAGTGGTCGCGGCAACGGCGGTGCGGAGCTCGCGGGTGCGGTGCCCCGGGATGCGGATGGTCGTGGCAGAGGCCTCGAGTCCACGCTGGATCGACTGTCGGATCCACCAGGTCGCGTACGTCGAGAACTTGTAGCCGCGGCGCCAATCGAACTTCTCGACCGCCTTCTCGAGGCCGATCATCCCGTCTTGGACGATGTCGTCGCGGTCGAGGTGCACCGGCACGCTGAACCGGTTGGCGATGCTCTGCACGAGCCGAACA
>Ga0307380_10003873_pt1 | contig 20469 bp, 19 predicted proteins | sample UN3MG_FD_202239 | JGI IMG/M metagenome (GOLD analysis project Ga0307380, IMG submission 202239) | Soil microbial communities from Risofladan, Vaasa, Finland - UN-3 | ecosystem: Environmental > Terrestrial > Soil > Coastal area > Acid sulfate soil | place: Finland: Risofladan, Vaasa | collected... | reverse complement strand
TCCTCGACGACGAGGTGTACCCGCACCTGCCCCGTCGGGGCCTCGGACACCACCACGACCACCTCGGCGGAGGCACCCGTGACCTCGGGAAGCTCCGCAGCCTCCTCTCTCAGCCGGTCGAACCAGTCGTCGCTGAGAAACGGGCTCACGTCCGAGCAGCGGGCTCGCGGACCCCGGCGAACAGATCGTCCTCGGGCAATGTCGACTCGACCAGTGAACGTGCCAGCTCGAAGTCGTCGTAGGGGTGCACGGTCCTGGCAACATCGCGCGGGAGCCCGAACCAGTACTTCGACTCGGGGTCGACCTGGGTCGCGTGCGCCGTCAGAGCCTCGTGGCGGACATCGGCATGCTCGGCCACGTCGATCGTCGACGTGATGCGATGATCCTGTGAAGGACGATCGAGCCAACGCTCGTCGAATGGAGATTCGAGGCCGAGCTCGAGGAACTTCTCGTGCATCGCCTCGATCCGGCGATGCGACCAGGTCGAGTAGTAGAGCTTGAGCGGCGTCCACGGCTCGCCGAGGCCGGGATAGGCGTCGGGGTCACCCGCCTTCTCGAACGCAGGCAGCGAGATGTCGTGGACGCGGAGGTGGTCGGGGTGCGGGTATCCCTGCTGATCATCGCCGTAGGTGATGATCACCTGCGGCCGTTCCCTCCGGATGACCTCGACCAGACGGCCGACGGCTTCGTCGAGGTCGGCTGCTGCGAAGCAGTCGTCGTGGTGATTGGAGTCGGAATCGGGCATGCCGGAGTCGCGGTACCCGAGCATCACGACCTCGTCGAACCCGATGGCCGCGGCCGACTTCATCAACTCCGCGAGACGGACCTCGGCCAGGTTGTCGCGCACCTCAGGTCGGTCCATCGCCGGGTTGAGGATGTCGCCCTCCTCGCCACCGGTGCAGCACACCAGGACGGTCCGCACCCCCTCGGCGCCGTACTTCGCAAGCGTGCACGCACCCTTGCTCGCCTCGTCGTCGGGGTGAGCGTGCACGGTCAACAGACACAGATCGCCAGCCATCGCCGGTCACGCTATCGCCGGCGGTGTGTCCCGGTACGCTGAGCGCGTGGACTCTCCCGAGACATGGCAGTGGATCTGGCTCGGCTGTGCGTTCCTGTTCGCCATCGGCGAACTCGCCTCGCCCGGATCCTTCTTCCTCGCACCCTTCGCAGTCGGCGCAGGCGCTGCGGCAGTCCTGGGCTTCCTCGACGTGAACGTCGGCCTCCAGTGGCTGACGTTCCTGCTGGTCAGCGGCGCATCTTTCGCAGCGCTTCGACCCCTGGCCCGCCGACTCGATCAGGTCGAACCGGCCCGAGGCATCGGAGCTCGGCGCCTCATCGGCGAATCCGGCGTCGTGCTCGACCAGATCCCCGCCGGACCACAGGCCGTGGGCCTCGTTCGTGTCGGCCGCGAGGAATGGCGCGCCGAGAGCGTCGACGGCACGGCCGTGCCTGTTGGCGCCAACATCAAGGTGATCGAGGTCAAGGGGACCGCCGTCGTCGTCTGGCCCGAGGGATCGCCCGCACCGCTCCAACCCCCTGCCCGCGAAGCCTGAGAGAAGAGACCCCCCATGACCGCCGCCGTCATCGTCCTTGCGTTCCTTGCGTTGCTGCTGTTCGTCACCGCCGCGATGGGTGTCCGCATCGTGCGGCCGTATCAGCGCGGCATCGTCGAACAGCTGGGCAAGTACAAAGAGACCGTCGACCCGGGCCTGCGCATCATCATCCCCTTCATCCAGACGCTGCGGACCGTCGACATGCGTGAGCAGGTGGTGGACGTGCCACCGCAAGAGGTCATCACCGCCGACAACGTCGCCGTCTCGGTCGATGCCGTGATCTATTACGAGCCGACCGATCCGCAGCGGCTCGTCTACAACGTCGCCAACTTCATCCTGGCGGTCACCAAGCTGGCGCAGACGAACCTTCGAAACGTGATCGGTGATCTCCAGCTCGACGAGTCACTCACCTCCCGCGACAAGATCAACGTCGCGCTCCGCGAGATCCTCGACGATGCGACCGACAAGTGGGGGGTGCGGGTCGTCCGAGTCGAGATCCAGCGCATCGACCCACCACCGGACGTCATGTCGGCGATGCACGAGCAGATGAAGGCCGAACGGACTCGCCGTGCCGTCGTGACCGAGGCACAGGGCCGGCGCGAAGCCGCCATCACGACCGCCGAGGGCCAGAAGGCGTCGGCCATCCTCGAAGCCGAGGGCGTGAAGGCCCAGAACGTGCTCGAGGCCGAGGGTCAGGCCGAGGCCGTGAGAACCGTGGCCGCCGCCGAACAGTTCCGGCAGACGACCGTCGCCGAGGGTGAGGCAGATGCCATCCGCAGCGTGTATCAGGCGATCCACGACGGCGGACCCAGCGCCGACCTGATCGCCATCAAGTACCTCGAGACTCTCCAGCGCATGGCCGACGGCCGATCGACCAAGATCATCGTCCCGACCGAGATGGCAGGACTGGCCGGCTCGGTCGCCGGGATCGCCGAGCTGTTCAGCTCGAATGGTGCCGACGACGGCGCCACGCTGGCGCCCCCGCCACCTCCTCCCGCCTGAGCACGCCGGCGACACGGTCGCGTCGGCCGAACCTGCTTCACTGGGCACCATGACGTCACGAGTGGCCGCTGCGCTGGTCGCCGGGGCGATCGCCATCGCGGGGTGTGCGAACGACGGGCGTGAACTGAGAGACCCGGTGGCCGATCCGCCCGCGGCGAACGGCGCCGATCAACCCGCCGCCGGGTCCGAGACCGAATCGACTCGGGGCGAGTTCGTGTTCTCGGCCCCTGCTTTCGCAGACGGAGGTCCGATTCCCGTTGCCAACACGTGCGACGGCGAGGACCTGTCGCCCGAGCTGACCTGGAGCGGAGTTCCCTTCGGCGCAGCCGAACTCGCCATCGTCGTCTCGGACCCGGAGGCCGACTTCTTCACCCACTGGGTCATCACGGGACTGTCGCCCGACAGCACCGGGATCGCCGCCGGCGAGGTGCCCCGAGGTGCGGTCGAATCACGCAACACCTTCGGCACCGTCGGATGGGCCGGCCCTTGCCCGCCGGCAAACCACACGTACCTCTTCAGCCTGCACCTCCTCCCCGAACCGCTCGGCATGGCGCCGGACCTCGACGCCGACGTCGCAGTCGGGCTCATCGAGTCGGCAACGATCCAGGCCATCAGCACAACCGGGACCTACGGTCCGGCAGGCGGGTGAACGACCTCGCTGTCGACGTGGTCACCGTCGGTGTCCTCGGTTTCGTCGGCTACCGAGTCGCCATCGGAGCCGACATCGCGATCCGGTCGCGTCGAAGCGACGTCATCCGGATCCTTCGAGGCATCCGGGTCCGCCACGTCCTCTGGGCCTTGCCGACGCTCATGGCCGTCGTGACCGCGGCGATCGTCCTGGTGAGCCTCCCCGTGCTCTCATGGGGGTGGTGGTCGGCCCTCGGGGGTACGGGCAACCCGGTCACCGGCTCGACTGACCGGACCGCCGGCACGGCGCTGGAATGGCTGGTTCCCATCGTCTTTCTCATCGCGCTCCTCCCTGCTCTGCCGCTGTTCGCCGAACGCGAAGAGCAGATCTTCCGACTCGGTGCAGAGCGCCGGACTCTCTGGGGTCGATGGCGCCGAAACGTGGAATTCGGACTCGTCCACACGCTCATCGGCATCCCGATCGGGGTGGCCCTGGGGCTGTCGCTGGCCGGAGCAGCCTTCACCGCCCACTACCTGCGAGGGGTGGCACGGGGCGGACCCCAGCACGGTCTTCACGAGAGCACCTGCGCCCACACTGCCTACAACGGCTTGATCATCATCGGGTTCGTCCTGCCACTGTTCGTCGCCGGCGCCCTTGGCCTCTGGTAGCGGCCACTTTGGCTAGCGTCACGCACGTCATGCAGCGCACCTCATGTCGACAGCACCCCGGTTCGGGCCGTTCACCGTTCCCTGGCTTCGGACCGTGAACCCGGCCGAGCGGGTCCGGATCGTCACCCAGACCGCGCGCGCCGTGTTGCGAGACGAGCTCGAGCCGTCAGTCGGAGCTCAGGTCCTCGGACTGCAGCGCCAACAGATCGGCGATCTGCTCCGCAGCGACCGCAACGACGTCACCCGCTCGGAGGCCGAGACCGTGGCACTCACGCTGCGGCGCCTCGGCGAGCAGATCAGTGATGCCGGCCGTGGCACCGACGGCACCCACTACCAGGACATGGCGGCACACCTCGGGGCATTGGCCCAGATGCTCCGCTAGTCGACCTCGTCGTCGTCGATGTCGTCGTCGTCGATGTCGTCATCGTCGACCTCGTCGTCGCCGATGTCATCGGCGGTCGTTTCGATCACCTCGCCACCCCCGGCGATCCGCTGGACCACCAGCAACTTCTGCTCGGCTCGGCGACTCTGGAAAGAAGCCACGGTCAACGCGATCATCGACGGGACGAAGAGCAGCCCGCCGATGGTGAACAAGATGAGGTAGACCGCGAGTGCGACCAGGCAGAACGTCCAGATGCGCGACTGACGGTCCCGCGTGGTGGCCCAGAATCCGACACCGGTGATGAGCAAGGGGAGCAGCAGGATCAGGTAGGCCACGAAGCCCAACTCGTCGGGGATCGTGACCGAGTCCCGACACGTGAGCTGCACATCGTCAACAGGTTCGTCCTCGCCGTCGGTCGCGGATGTGGTGGTGGTCGTGGTCGTCTCCACGACGCACCCCGCTGGGGCGTCGGCCGGCGAATCGATGGTGCGTTCGATCGGGATGGGGATGAACAACAGCAAGGTGACCGCAGCCGCCGCGAACACCATGGCGAACAACGCAGCCCGGTAGCCCGGCACCTGGCCCCGGTCGTTCCGGGGGATCGGGCCGTCGGGTCGACCGCGGATGGGCGCCGGACGTTCTCCACGGCCCTTGCCGGTTGTCGATGACCGGGCGCTCGATTCCTTCGACCCGGAACTGGGCGCATCGACCCGCCCGGGGCTGATCATCCGCGAGAAGAACCCTTGTTTGGGCGGCTTGTCGTCGCCGGACCCGGGCCCCTCGGCTTCGGCGCGGGCACGTGCGACTTCGGCACGGGCCGCGTTGGCTTCGCGGCGGGCTCGGTTCTGCGCCTGGCGCTTGTCCTTCGAGGGTCGCTGCTTCGCCATGGCACAAAGTTAGGACGCGTCGGCCGCTGAGTTCGCACTGCGACGACCCGGCGTGTCGTCGATTCGGAGCTGGCACCGATACGATCCAGCATCAGTTCCGTACAGGAGAGGCAAGACGCATCGATGAGCATGGTGGACGAGTCCGACTTCGGAGTCGGTGACGCAGTGATCTATCCGCAGCACGGGGCAGGACGGATCATCGAGACCGAGAAGCGATCCTACGGCAACGAAGAAGACGGCTTCGAGGACGTCATCTACCTCGTCATCGAACTCGAGCTGGACGACATGCGTGTCCGCGTGCCGCTGCACAAGGCCGACGAGGTCGGACTGCGCAAGCCCGTTCCCGAGTCCGAGATCGAAGACCTCTTCGAGCTCCTGGGCGATCACGACGTGCGGATCCCCCAGAACTTCTCACGCCGCTTCAAGAACAACCAGCGCCGACTCAACGAGGGCGACGTCTGGCAGCTCGCCGAGGTCGTTCGCAACCTCGCCATTCGCCTTCACAAGCGCCACCTCTCGCCGTCGGAGACGACGATGTACGAGCACGCTCGGGGCCTGCTGATCGCTGAGCTCGCGCTGTCTCTCGACGTCGCCCCGGAGAAGGCTGAGGAGAAGCTCGACGCCGTGCTCCCCGATCCTGACCCCGACGAGAAGGACTGACCCAGGTCAGCTCGCGATACATCCGAACTGCCGGCGTCCTGCTCGCCGGCTTTCGTTCACGTGGGGTGAAATCGACCAGATCCCGTCGATTCTGACCCGGAGATGCCCGTCGTTCAGATGCGTTCGAGGCTGCCGCCGTCGAAGATCGGTTCGATCTGGTGCACTTCCGCGTCGGCTGCGAGGTCATCCGCAGAGGGGGCCACCACCGGATCGCCGAGCCTTCCAGCGATCTCGAGGACGGCGCCCAGCAGCGTGGCGTCGCTGCTGGTGTTGAAGAAGAGGTCGTCCTCGGCCAGCACGAACCGGACCGCTCGCTCGATGGCGGCAGGATCGCGGATCGGCTCGTACCACGAGAACTTCTTCGAGGGGTCGTCGTCGCGCCAACGCCGCCGGGCGATGGCCTTGATGGTCTGCACGGCGACACCCCGGTCGCGGCACGTCGCTCGGAGGAGATCGACATCAGCGCGGTACCCGGCGTCCGCCATCAGGACCGGGCTGTAGGGCAGCAGCACCGAGTCGAACGCGAACTCGTCGAGGCTGCGCTGGTGCATCCCGGCGATCCGCAGCCCGTGGCCCGTGACACCGATGAATCGCGCCAGCCCTTCCTCCCGCGCCTGGGCCACGGCCTCGACCACTCCCCCGGTGTCGAACGCCACGTGCCACTCGTCCTCCTCGACCAGGTTGTGCAGTTGGATGAGGTCGACGTGGTCGACGCCGAGTCGATCGAGCGAGCGCTCGAGTTCGGCACGAGCGCCGGCGCCGTTGCGCTCGCCGGTCTTGGTGGCGAGAAACACCTCGTCGCGATGGTCCTCGAGCCAGGGAGCCAGACGGAGCTCGGATTCGCCGTAGCTCGCCGCAGTGTCGATGTGGTTCACGCCGGCTGATCCGACTGCTTCGAGCGTGGTGTCAGCACGATCCTGGCTCATGCCGCCGAGCGCCGCCGCCCCGAAGATCACGCGAGTGCTGGCATGGCCGGTCGAACCAAAGGGGCGAACTGGGATCATGCCCGCACCGTAGACCCGTGTGGTCAGCGGAAGTCGCGGCTCTTGGTGTGGGCCTGCACGCGAAGGGGTTCCATGGTCTCGGCGACCACGTTGATGACGCCCTCGCTCTTCTCCACGCGGCCGCGGATGAGCAACGCCGGAGCTTGGCGGGCCACCCGGGCATGGTGCTTCCAGCACCCCTTCGACACCACGATGTTGATGAGGCCGGTCTCGTCCTCGAGGTTCATGAACAGTGTGCCGCCGGCAGTGGCCGGACGTTGGCGGTGAGTGACGATGCCGGCCACCAACACCTTCGGCTGGTCGTGGGCCGCCAGGCCCGAGGCCGGGACCACTCCCATGCGGGTGAGATCGTCGCGCAGGAACTTGGTCGGGTGGCCGTCGGGCGAGACCCCGGTCGACCAGAGATCGGCCCGGGCCTGCTCGGGAGGTTCCATACCCGGGAGCGTTGGTGCCACGGCCCCGGTGACGATGCCTTCGAGGCGGTCAGCACCGCTCTGGGCGACGGCGCCGGCCTGCCAGATGGCCTCGCGCCGCTCGAGCCCGAAGCACCCGAAGGCTCCGGCGGTCGCCATCGCTTCGAGTTGGGGAAGGGTGAGCCCGGCTCGCCGGTGGAGGTCTTCCATCGACACATAGGGCCGGCCCTCAGCGATGCGCACGGCTTGGTCGTCGCTGATCCCTCGCACCTCGCCGACCCCGAGACGGACGGCGGGCTGACCAACACCCCAGGTCACCGGATCGGACCCGCGGGCGGCCGGACCGAGATCGAGATCGGGAACATCGGCTTCGAGCACGGCCTCGGCAGCCGAGGCGTTGAGATCGGGGGTGCGCACCTCGACCCCGTGACGTCGGGCGTCCTGCACGAGCGAGTGGGTCGAGTAGAAGCCCATGGGCTGGGCGTTGAGGAGCGCCGCGCAGAACGCCGCCGGGTAGAACCGCTTGAGCCACGAACTGGCGTAGACGAGATGGGCGAAGCTCACCGAGTGGCTCTCGGGGAAGCCGTAGTTGGCGAACGCGGCCAACTTGGTCCAGATGACATCCGCCGTCTCGCCGGTGATGCCCCGCTCGGCCATGCCGTCGTACAACCGGGCCTGGATGCGCTCCATGCGCTCACGGCTGCGCTTGGAACCCATGGCCTGGCGCAACTGGTCGGCCTCGGCCGGGGTGAAGCCGGCCACGTCGATGGCCATCTGCATCAGTTGCTCCTGGAACAGCGGGATGCCGAGGGTCTTGCTCAACGCGTTCTCGAGGAGCGGGTGCAGGTAGGTGATCTCTTCCAGCCCGTTGCGCCGGCGGATGTAGGGGTGCACCGAGCCGCCCTGGATGGGGCCAGGACGGATGAGGGCGACCTCGACCACCAGGTCGTAGAAGCTCCGGGGCTTCAAGCGGGGCAGGGTGGCCATCTGAGCCCGTGACTCGATCTGGAACACCCCGATGGTGTCGGCCCGGCACAACATGTCGTAGACCTCGTCGTCCTGCGGCATGGCCGCCAAGTCGACGTCGGCGCCGTGTACGTCAGCGACGAAGTCGATCGCCTCGTGCAGCACGGTGAGCATTCCCAAGCCGAGGAGGTCGAACTTCACCAGCCCCGCTGCGGCACAGTCGTCCTTGTCCCACTGGAGCACGCTGCGGATGGGCTGACCATCGAACGACTTGAGCGAGGCGTTGGGGCGACCGGTGAAACTCGACCACTCGACCGGGCAGACCTCGACGATCGGCCGGTCACACATCACCATGCCGCCCGAATGCACCCCGAGATGTCGGGGGAAGTGCTCGACCTGGCGGGCGAGGTCGAGCACGTCGTCGGGAATCTCCGAGATGTCACCGGTCGAGTGACTGTTGGGGTCCGTGCTGCTGCGGTCGACTTGCTTCGCGGCGTCTCCCTGGTCGGCCGGGCGCTGGCGCTTCTCCCCGGCCGACGATCCTTGTTCATCGAGGCCCGACCACCGATCGAGGTTCCTGCTCCAGGCATCCTGCTGGCCGGTGGCGTAGCCGAGCGCCTTTGCCATGTCGCGGATCGCCGACTTGGCCCGGTAGGTGATGACGTTGGCCACCTGGGCCGCGTGCCGCCGACCGTGCTTTTCGTAGACGTACTGGATCACCTCTTCGCGACGGTTGGATTCGATGTCGATGTCGATGTCGGGAGGGCCGTCACGCTCGGGCGACAGGAAGCGCTCGAACAGCAGCCCGAGCGCCACCGCGTCCGCGTTGGTGATGCCGAGCGCATAACAGACCGCCGAGTTGGCCGCGCTCCCTCGCCCCTGGCAATAGATGTCGGCGTGCCGGCAGAAGTCGACGAGATCCCAGACCACCAGGAAATAGCCCGCGAACCCGAGTGATTCGATGAGGTCCAGCTCGTGGGCGAGCTGCTCCCATGCCCCGGGGATGCGCTCACGGTCGCGGGTGCCGTAACGCCGGGTGGCACCCTCGGCCACCAGCCAACGCAGGTAGCCCATCTCGTCGAGGCCGTCGGGACATGGGAACGGTGGGAGCGACGGAGCGATGAGCTTGAGGTCGAACGCCAGCTCGCCGCCCAACTCGGCAGCACGTTCGATGACTCCCGGATAGCGAGCGAACCGGCGGGCCTGCTCGGCACCCGAACGCAAGTGGGCGGTCGAGGCGGCCGGCAACCAGCCCTCGATGTCGTCGAGGCTGCGTCGCGAACGAACCGCTGCGATGGCAGTGGCAAGCCGACGGCGGGCCGGCGTGGCGTAGTGGACGTTGTTGGTGGCGATCACGTCGACCCCGGCCCGAGCCGCCAGTTCGGCCAGCGCGTCGTTGCGGGCCGAATCGAGTGGCGCTCCGTGGTCCCACAACTCGACCACCACCTGCTCACGACCGAAGGTGTCGATCAGCAGATCGAGCTCGCGCCGGGCGGCCGCCGGCCCATGATCGACCAAGGCCTTGGGGACGGCCCCCTTTCGACAGCCGGTGAGCACCTGCCAGTGGCCGCCGTGACCGTCGGCGAGATCGGCCCACTCGTAGACGGGCTTGCCCTTCTGTCGACCACGGAGCAGACCCCGGCTGAGAGCATCGGCCAGACGGGCATATCCCTCGGGGCCACGGGCAAGGACCAGAAGGTGCGAACCCTCGGGATCGGCGATGCCGTTCTGGGGTCGGGTCAGCCCGAGACTGAGCTCGGCACCGAACACGGTGGGGATCCCGACCTCGCGGGCTGCCTCGGCGAAGCGCACCACCCCGGCGAAGTTGTCGTGGTCGGTGACCGCCAAGGCCTCGAGCCCGAGACGAGCGGCTTCTTCGGCCAGCTCCTCAGGATGCGACGCACCGTCGAGAAAGCTGAAGTTCGTGTGACAGTGCAACTCGGCATAGGCGACCTCGGCCGTACGGCGGGCAACCGTGGTCTCGAACGGCATCCGCTTGCGCGACCACGCCGGGCTGTCACCCCCGTCGGCTTTCGGTGGCACGTTGTCGGCGCGGCCGTTCGGCAGACGTCGGTCCGACAGCGTGCGCTCGATCTCGGACCACGGGACACCAGGATTGTTGAACCCCATGGGGTGTTCGATGTTAGTCGAACACCTGTTCGCACGCCAGTGGAATCTTCAGAGAGCCAACCCGTATTCGACTTCGAGGAGGTGACCATCCACCTGCTCGAGCGGGTGGACGGATTCGACCCAGCCGAGGCGCTCGTACCAGGTACGGGCTCGGAGGTTTCGAGCGAGCACGTGGAGCGTCGCGCGCTCGAATCCTCGACCACGGAGGTCACCGAGACAGGCGCCGGAGATCGCTCTGGCCACGCCGAGACGCCAGAACCAGGGCTCGACGTAGATCTTGGCCACGTGGCCGGTCCTCGGGTCGGTCACGTCGGTCCGTGAGATCCCGATGCCGATCAGCCGTCCTTCGAGCGTCCGTGCCGCATGGCCGACCTGCCCGGAGTCATCGAGCCAGCCGCGCCACAACTCGACGAGGAGACCGAGCGCAGGGGGTGCAGCGTCCGCCGGAAACACATGGCCGAATCCCGCCACCGACGACCTCGAATTCACTGCCGCCGCGGCCACAGCATCGTCGACGGTGAGGCGCCCCATCTCGAACGACACCTCGGTCGGCGGATCGAAGTCGGGCAGGTCGAGGCGACCATCAGATGCCGGCGCGACCGCCGCGACGTCGACGACAGCGTCGGTTGCGAGCGGCATGAAGAGGTGCGGAAAGCCCTCATCAGAACCCTCCATCGCCTCGACGACCGGATGAGAGGGCAGCCGAGCGGGGTCGATCGACAGCAGGACCACGTCGTCGCGACCCACGTAGAAGCGGTCGGCCGTGGCCTTCACCTGGTGCGCGAACGACGCGTGCACGAACCCCACCTCGGCGAAGGTCATCCCGAGGGTCGACATCTCGTAGACACCGGCGGTCTGCGCACGCTCCCAGTCGCCACGGAGCGCCAGGTGGTAGAGCAGGTCGAGATCAGGCGTCATGGACGACGGCGCCGACCGACGAAGAAGGTTGCTCCGGCCAGTCCGAACGACACGATCACGAACGCGAGGACGACCAACGGATTCGCCGGCTCGCGCCCGGCCGAACTCGACGGCGCGACAACCTCGGTGGGCTCGGCGGGCTCGGTGGGCGGAGGGGTCGTCGTGGCGGCTTCGGAGGTCGTGGTCGAAGCGAGCACCGACGACGAGGTCGATGACGCAGTCGAGGCGGTGGTGCTGCTCACGGTGGGCGGCGGTGTCGTGGGCGCGGCGGTGCTCGGAGGTGGCGGCGGTGATGACGTGGGAGGCGGTGCTGGTGAAGGAGGAGGTGGCGCGGCCCCACCGAGCTGGACGAACCGGTGCGTCGTCCAGATCCGCCCGTCACCGCCGGTGTCGACGCAGACGCCGATGTGCGTGTAGGTCGGGTCGAGGATGTTCTTGCGATGCCCGGGGCTGTTCATGAACGCCGCATGCAGCTCGCCGATGTTGAACCCGACACCGACGTTCTCGCCAACGTGCTGCCAGGTCGGTGCAGCTTGATTGGCGGCGCCGACCAGGTTCGGATCGTGAGCAAGGGTGGCGTTGTCGCGCATGTGGTGGTTCCAGCTGCAGCTCGTCGCAGCGATCGGACTCTGGACGGCGAGCTGTGCGAGACCGCGGCTCGACCGCTCGGCATTGATCGAACTCACGAACTGAGATGCGGACCCACTCTCGTGCCGGCGAGCCGATGCCGGCGCTGCCTCGGCCGTCGGGGCCGTCAACAGCATCCACAACCCCACGAGCGCAGCCGCCGCGAGCAGGTTCGCTCCGATGCGCACCGTCCGGCGCTGACTCACGGCACGGATCACCGCGCCGCGCTCAGGCGGCCTGGGTCGGGGTCGCTTCGAGAAGCGACCATCGACCTTCGACCTGACCGAGTCGGGCCAGGGTCCATCCGCCAGATCCGAGATCGCGGGCGGTGAGCACCAGCACCTCGTCGAACTTCCCGTTGCGACACGCACGCTCGGCAACGGCCCGCATGAACCCCGTGTGCCCCCCGTCGGAACCCGCAGCTGCGCAGGTGACCGTGCCATCGCCTCGATACTGCTCGAAACGATCCTGATCACCATCCTCGAGATCTCTCCGCAGGCTCGCGTCGGCGAGCACGACGATGGTCAGGTCATCGGACTGGAGGTCGGCCAGAGCGTCGTCCATCTGATCGAGGCTCGCCCTCGCCCGCCGAAACCCGGCGAGCATGCCGGCATCGGCGAGCAACAGGCGTCCACCGCCGGCTCCCCCAGCCCTTCCCCGACGCTGCGCTCCCATGCCGACAATGGTCGCGGATGCGACCACGCCGCGCGCGGCATTCGACTTCGCGAGAGACTCTCTCCATGGCCTACAACGAAATCCGCGTGATCCACGATGCCGACGCACACATCATGGAGACGCCCACCTGGCTGCGCGACCACGCCGACCCCGCCATCCGCGATCGGATCGCGCCGCTCGACCTCAGCGGCGGCAACGAACTCCGCCAGACGGGCGATCCGGACGAGCAACTGCGAGACCTGGCGGCCACCTTCGACCGTCTCGCCGAAAAACACGGCTCGGACGAGTACCGCTCGACCGAGGCCGCCGACATCATGAATCGGAAGAACTTCGCCGCCACCGGGTCGTTCCTGCCCGAGGACCGACCCCGAGCCCTCGACCTGCTCGGCTTCTCGAGTCAGTTGGTGTTCAACACATTCCACAACCGTCGCCTCCACGACTGGGAACACGCCGACGATCTCGACTTCGCGTATGGCACGGCGCGCGCTCACAACCGAGGGATGGTCGAGTTCTGCTCGACCGACGAACGACTGCTCCCGACGTGTTACGTGCCGCTCGCCGACTTCGCCCGAGCCGCGGCCATGGCCGACGAGGCCCTCGACCAGGGCGCTGCGGCGCTCTTGGTCGCCAGCGGCTGCCCTCGAGGTCACGCTCCCAGCCACATCGGTCTCGATCCGGTCTGGGCACGAGCCGAGGAGGCGAGCGTGCCCATCGTTTTCCACGTCGGCGGCACCGGCGACCTGATCGACTACACGTACTTCCAGAACGGGCTTCCTCAGCCGACCGACTTCCACGGAGGCGACGAGAACTTCCGTTCGGTCGACTACATGGGCATCCCCCATCCACCGATGCTCACCCTGGCGACGATGATCTTCGACGGCGTCCTCGACCGCTTTCCATCGCTTCGCATCGGGGTGATCGAGCAGGGGGCGGTCTGGCTGCCGAGTTGGATCAAGCAGATGGAGTCGGCCTTCGACGCCTTCGAACGGCACGAGGATCGACTCGCGGCGCTGAGCCTGCGACCCGCCGAGTACGTCGAGCGCCAGATCCGGGTGACGCCGTATCCGACCGAGGACATCGGCTGGATCATCGATCAGATCGGTCCGAACGTCGCGATGTTCAACTCGGACTACCCGCACGTCGAAGGCGGCCGTCGGCCGATCGAGCGCTTCGAGCGAAGCCTCGGTGACCGAAGCGACGACACCCGCCGGCGCTTCTACGCCGACAACTTCCTCGACCTCATGGGAAGCGCAGCTGCGAAGCTCGCAGCCTGAAGACCGCCACTTCAGTTGGCTCGGTCTTCGCAGCCTGACGCCTCGACGATCCGATCGAGGGCAGCGGCGACTCGGGTCTCGGTGAGACGGCCGGCCTGCATGGCCTCGGTCAGTCGGTCGAGCACGGCGCTGATGTCGGTTTCACGAGCAAGCAACGGCATGTCGACACCGGCGATGATCGCCCGTTCGACCGCTTCGGGCACGCCGAACCTCCCGGTCACCGCATCCATCGCGACCAGATCGTCGGTGAAGACGATGCCATCGAACTCGTAGCTGCCTCGAAGGAGTCCGACTGCGGCCGGAGAGAGCGATGCCGGCACCCCGCTCTCGGTGAAGCCCGGGACATCGAGGTGCCCGACCATCACCCCGATGGGAGCTTCGGCGAGCAACGCCTCATACGGCAGCAGGTCGACCTGCATGAGCTCCGCAAGGCTCGGCGTCGTGGCCGGACCGTCGTGTGTGTCGCCCGAGGCCCGGCCGTGGCCTGGGAAGTGTTTGATCACCGGGAGGACGCCGGCCTCCCGGAGGCCCCGCGCGTAGGCACCGGCGTGGCTCGCCACGACCGCAGGATCGTCACTGAAGGAACGGTCACCGATCCCGGCCCCGCCCCCGACGTCGACGACCGGCGCGAACACCACGTCGATCCCCAGGTTCCGCAGCGCCTCGCCTCGTCCTGCCGCATCGGCTTCCACCTCCGCTGGGGTCGACGACGCGAGGGTCGCTGCCGCCGGGATGTCATCGAGCGTGCCGGCCAAGGGCTGCACGCGACCGCCTTCGTCGTCGACGGCGACGATCTGCGGAAGCAGGTCCTCACGCTTGGTCTCGAAGACACCTTCGTCCCACACCGCCGTCCCCGATTGAACGAAGATGCCACCGGGCCGGTCGGTGCCCCCGAGGTACGCCTCGGCGAGCAGAAGATTGTCGCCGTCGAACCCGACCATCAACAGCAGTGCGAGACGGCTGCGCTGGCTCAGGAGGTCGACCGCCTGCCGGCAGCTCTGCGGCTCGTCGGTCGGTTCGGCAGGTGGAGCGAGCGACTGCTCGTCACCCGAACCCGACGGCCGCGTGATCAGGAACAGCGGGACGCCGACGAGCAGGCCGACGACCACGATGGCAATGAGGCGACGGCGGGCGTACACATCGGAGCCCTTGCGGCGCGGCGCCCACGCACCGGTTGCGACGGTCTGCCCGGATCGTGAGCGCGTTCGTCGACGAGGTTCCACCAGAGATCAGTGTTCCCGATGGGTCGAGCCGACGCTGGTCGCGGCGAGCATGGTCCGATAGGCGCTGCGGACGGCCAACGTCGTCCTGATCTCGTCGAGCAGTTCCTCGAAGAACTCTTCTCGGTACGTGCCGTCGGTGACGACCTGGACCGTGAAGTACAGGCCGCTGAACGCGCTGAGGAATGCAGCCACGGTGAGCAGCTCGGCGGTGACGACGACGGGGTTGCCGAACAACGTGAATTCGGCCAGCACATGACCGGTGGTGCCGATCCATGCCTCGATCACGTCGGGGGCGACGGCAATCAGCCCGAACGCAACGAAGAATCCGCCGATCAGCACGCTCACGATGGCCACCTGGAGTACCTGGCTGAACAGCAGGACGAGCAGCAGGTTCACCCGTTCGGTCCGTCCGAGGCCGTCGACGAGGTCGCAGGCGAGGCCTTCGGCGGGGGTGTGCTCGGTGAGGTCCGGTCGCGGGGTCTCCTCGGCGAGTCGATCGACCTCGGCCGGCAGACGAATGACGAGAAACACCGCTGCGAGGCCCACGAACAAGCAGAAGACCGCAGCCAGCGTTGCGCCGGTCAGGCCGTCGGCGACCTGCCACATCTCCGCGTTGATGAAGAGGAACGCGTTCACGAGCAGCAGCAGGGGAAGCGCCCGCACCACCAGGCCCAGAACGGCTCGGAGCTGGGTGAAGGTCTCGACCAGGGCGAACCTCGTCATCGGTATCAGTCCGTAACTGGTGACCACGTAGATGACTCCGAGCAGGATCAGCAGGGCCACCATGGTGCCGAGCGCGGCGCGGACCTGGCCGCCGAACAAGACCTGCAGCGTGGTGGGTGCGAGCACGAAGATGGCCAGTTCGACCGTGCCGATCTGATCTGGTCGCTGTCCCATCGGTCGACCGCGAAGCCGGTTGGCCGCAGCCCAGATGCCGAGGAGCACCACGAACCCGCCGACGATCGCAGCGGTGTTGGCAGCCCAGCTCCATTCGAGGTTTCCGGCCCCACTGACCGACACCAGGAACACCAGCGTGAGGACGGGAAGCGCACGGGTGAACACGTCGGTGGTGGCCCGGTAGTCGGCAATGAGGTGCGGGGTCCCGCGATCGAGGAACCAGTCTTCGCACTCGCCACAGCGGTCTTCGCGCTCGGCCATGGCCGGGTCTTCGGTCGCCACCATCGACTCGGAAACCTACGACGTCGAGGTCGAGATGTCTGTCGAGGTGAAGTCGGTCGACCGACGGACCCATGTCGTGGTGGGCTGGTGCATGGCCAACGTCGTGCAGGACATCAATCACCGAGTCGATGCCCGCTATCGAGGGGCTCGCGTCGTGTGCCTGGGTGGGGTGGCCGCAGGGTGGATGCCGACCGTGACGGACCTCCGGCGACGCGATGTCGACTCATTTCTCGTGCTGCATCACGGACCGGGGACCGGCTCAGTGCCCTCTGGCGACGACGTGCTGCTCATCGACGCCGAGGTCACGATCCCGACCGGCGAGATCATCGAGGAGTTCAGGGTGTGGTCAGCACTGGCCTCGGACCCACCGGCGCGGCTGGCCGCTGCGCTCGACGCGTTCGATCCTGACCACACGGCACTTCTCCTGTGCACGCCCCCCACGCCCCTCGAGACCTTCGGGGACCGGCCGATCCACGGTGGACGGCGTCGAGCGTGGGTGGACTTCGAGGACAAGACGCGTGTCGATGCCCTGCTCGACCGCGCCGACGTGGCCCACCCTCGATCAGAGGTCGTCGACGTGGCGGGTGCGCCTTGGGCCGCGCGCCGCCTCGACGAGGGGGCGGGAACGGTGTGGTCGGGTGACTCACGCGAGGGCTTCAACGGAGGAGCGACGAGAGTGCGGTGGGTCGCGACCGAGCGCGACATCGACGACGCGGTCGCCTTCTTCGGTGCCGAGCACGACACGGTTCGCGTTGCGCCTTTCGTCGAAGGTGTGCCCTGCTCGATCCACGGATTGGTCGGGCCCGAGCAAATCGCGGTGTTCCGTCCGTGCGAGATGCTGATCATGCGCCGCCCCGATCGCCGCTTCGTCTACTGCGGCGTGGCCACGGCCTGGGATCCGGACGCCGATGACCGAGAAGCCATGCGCGAGGCCGCGCGAAGGGTCGGGTCCACGCTGCGCACCGAGGTCGACTTCCGAGGGACGTTCACGGTCGACGGGATCATGAGCACCGACGGGTTCGTCGTCACCGAAGTGAATCCACGGTTCGGCGGCGGGATGGCCCGGATCGCCGGCGGGGTCGAGTCACTGCCGCTCGTCGAACTGCACCGCGAGCTGATCGCCGACCCGACCTACGACCCCGATGCCGAGACACTCGAGGCTGTCGTGCTCACGGACGCCGATCGACATCGCAGCTTCAGCGCCTGGACCTTCCTGCACACTCCCCTCGCCGAGACCACGACCTTCCGCTTCCTCCTCGACGGCCAGACCACCGTCGCTGCTTCGCCCGGCGAACCGGCCATCGAGGCGACCGTTGGGCCGGCCGTGACCGGTTCGATGCTGCGAGTCGATCTCGCCGAGGTCGCGCCGGAGCCGGGGCCGATGTTCGCCCCGCTGGCAGCCGATGCATTGCGGGCAGCGGCCGGGATCGGTGGGGTCGACCTCGGTGCGATCGAGCCTGCCCGATCGGTTCGTTGACGTGCAACGATGAAGCCATGTCGTTGCAGATGACCCAAGACGAACGTGAGGCCTTCCTCGCCGACCTCCACGTGGGGGTGATCGCCATCGCCAGGGCGGACGGCCCGCCGCTCGCCGTTCCGATCTGGTACTCCTACGAACCCGGCGGCGAGGTCACCGTCCTGACCGGAGGCGACTCGCTGAAGAGCAGGCTGCTTGCTTCGGCCCAGCGCTTCAGCTTGTGTGCGCAGGTCGAGACACCACCGTTCTATGCGTACGTGAGCGTCGAAGGCCCGGTGACCTCGGTCGAACCCGCAGACCGCGAAGCCGATGCCCGTCCGATGGCCCACCGGTACTTCGGCGAGGAGATGGGCGACCTCTACATCGAAGGCAGCGAGGGTGAATCGACGAAGTTCACCATGCGCCCCGAACGCTGGTGGACCGTCGACTACGCGAAGATGTAGCGAAGCAGGGAGGCGACGAAGGAGCCGACCGCAACAGCACGTGAACGCACCACTAATCGTAGGTGGCCTCGAGGTACCACCGGCCGTCCTCGAGGGTGACCAGGTGTGCCGTGCCTTCGACGGTCACCAGCTGGAATCGGGCGCGGCGACGGTGCTGCCCGGGTTCCCACCAGCGTTCGTCGGCGGGCCACGGTCCGGCCCAGCCGGTGATGGCGACCGGTGTGCGATGCCCGATGCGCATGCTGGCAGGGTCGGCGGTGGGTTCGCCACGACCGGTGACCCCGACCTGCATGCCGGCTCGGTCGAGCACCTCGACACGGGGTGGGTCGGTGAAGACGTTCGCGGGTGACGGCGCCGGGATCTTGCCCGGCCACGGCGCCTCGACCGCCGATGGCCGGGCGGCCGGCCGGGCACCTTCGAGGTCGACGGTGGCCGCCGGGACGAGGGCGACCTGTTCGATCGGGCTCCGCCCTCCACGGAACTCGGGCACGAAGACCTCGTCGGTCCCGAGCAGTCCCTGCACCCTGGCGAGTGCCCGGACCGCGCGTTGTGCCGCCGCGGCGTCACCGCCCCAGAAGCCGAGCTGACGGCCGTTGGCGGCCACGATCTCCTCTGGGATCAGCCAGAGGCGGACGATCCCGGCCGTCGGGCGGTGCCGGACCGATCCGTTGAGCCACCCGTCGAGCTGCCAACGGAGTCGGTCGGCGATGGCGCCGGCCGACAGGGCTCCTTCGTGACGCCAGACACGCTCGCGTATCTCGCCGTGCTCGGTCTCCGCGCCGATCACGATCCGGGTACACGCCGACCCCCGTGATGCCAGCCGGTGCTCGAGTTCGTCGGCGAGCGCCTTGGCGACGAACGCCGCCGGGGCCACGACATCGGCCGGCGGGTCGAGCTCGGCGGTCATCATCAGGTCGTCGGGCGGCGGATCGGTCGACGGCGGGCGTTCGTCGAGACCCGAGGCCAACCGGTGGGCGAGCTGGCCCTCGGTCCCGAAACGGCCGAGCACATCGGCGGCGGGCAGGGCGGCGAGGTCACCGAGGCTCCGAAGCCCCAGGCGGGCGAGCACATCGGTGAGGTCGGGGAGATCGAGCGCAGCCAACGGCAGAGGTGCGAGGAAGGCGGGGCTCTCCCCCGCCGGAACGACAGCGAGCTCGCAACGACGGGCCGCATGGCGAGCGGCGAACGGGCCGTCGGCGATGCCGATCTGGGCGGCCACGTGCGGGGGCAGAACCGAGTCGACCAGCGCCTTGGCCTTGGCCGCCAGCGCATCGTCGCCACCGAAGTAGCGCGACGGTCCCCGGGTCGGGAACGCGCACAATCCGGGGCGAGTGAGCTCGATCCGGGGGGTGAGTTCGTCGAGTGCTGCGGCGACCGGTTCGAATCGGCGTGCATCGCGGTCGGGATCGGCGTCGATGACGTCGAGCCGAGGGCAACGCGACTGCGACTCGCGGCGCCGGAGATGACGCACCACACCGTGGTGACGGGCGACCGCCGACGATGCCACCACCCGGTTGGCGTGGAACACCGCGGCGGCGGCGTCAGCGGCCACCCCGGCTGCGACGATCGGCCAGTCGGGCACCCACACCACCAACGTCCGAACCCCGGTCACCGCGTCGAACACCCCAATCCCCCACGATCTTCGTTGCTCTCGCGCCAATAATTGGCCGGAGAGCAACGAAGATCCGGGGGGGTGGTCATGAGACGGCGACGAGGGTGGGGACCTCGACCGGTTGGACCCCTCCGCCCTCGGCGGGGAGCCAGAGGTCGACTTCTCGGGGACGTGAAGCCTCGCGTCGACCTCCACTGGCGACGGTGACCCGTCGGGCTCTGAGGTGCCCGTGGCCGACTCCGAGTCCCTCCCAGTCCGAGGCCGTGACGGTGAGCGTGGTCTCGGCCTTGGTGGGCCAGGCCATGCCACCGACCTGCATCACCACTGCCCCACGCTCACGCGCCCGAGCTGTCAGCCGTCGGGCGTCGCGTTCACCGATGTGGTGGCTGGCTCGGACGAGGACGACCTCGAACGCGTCGACCAGTGCGGCGATGACCGTTGCCCACGACGAGGCATCGGGCGCGGCGACCATGGCGAACCGGCCGAGGTCGATGCCGTACTCGGCTGCGGCGACCAGCCCGAGCGACGGGAATCCGACCGTGGCGATCCAGGAACCCGCCATCGAAGGTCCGGCTGCGGTCGCCAGGGCGAGCGACGTGGCGCCGACACCACTGACCGACACGGTCGAACCACGGCGCAGTCCGATGGGCAGCAGGGGTTCGAGTGCGTCGATGACCTCGAGTCGTTGCTCGCGCGCCAGGGTCGTCGGCGCCACCTGCTCGGCGAGGACTGCGGTTCTCCAACCCAT
>Ga0307380_10003872_pt1 | contig 20469 bp, 19 predicted proteins | sample UN3MG_FD_202239 | JGI IMG/M metagenome (GOLD analysis project Ga0307380, IMG submission 202239) | Soil microbial communities from Risofladan, Vaasa, Finland - UN-3 | ecosystem: Environmental > Terrestrial > Soil > Coastal area > Acid sulfate soil | place: Finland: Risofladan, Vaasa | collected... | reverse complement strand
TGTTCCTGCATTGGGATATACGGTCCCCGATATTACGGGGATGTAATGACGGTTCGAACCGGTGTTTATCAAGCAATGGAAAGGTTGTCTTGAAGCACTCTCCAATCGTTGTCCTGTTGAAGCGGTAAACTTATAAACTCCGCTCCGGCTCTGTATCTTATCCTGTGACGAAGCTTTCGAGTTTCTGGCTTCGAGACGGATGCTGCAGCCTGCTAATCGCCCTTTTCTCGATCTGTCTGATCCTCTCTTTTGTGAGCTTGTACCTGTCGCCTATCTCCTTGAGCGAGAGGCGCTGCACGCCCTCGAGTCCGAAACGATACCTGATAATCTCGGCTTCCCTTTCATCAAGTGTTGAAAGCGCCTCACCGATCGATTCCTGGAGGGCTCTATTTATCATGGTCTGTTCAGGGCCCACGTTATCGTTGTCTTCCATCAGCTCAAACATGGTATTTGCATCCTTGTCACTTGACAGCGGGCTCTCGAGAGAAGCGATGGTTTTAGAGGCGTTTATAACGTCTGTTACGCGGTCTTTCTCCATTGCGAGGAAATCGGCGATCTCTTCGATATCGGCATCTCCCTCCTTGTTCCGTTCGATCTGTCTTCTTGCCTTCTCGATCTGCAGCAGTTCGTTGGCACGGTTAAGGGGCAGCCTTATCATTCTAGACTTCTCCGAGAGCGCCTTTAGTATAGACTGCTTTATCCACCACACCGCATATGATATGAAATGATACCCTCTGTCGACATCGTACTTGTCCACAGCGGTGATGAGCCCGAGATTGCCTTCATTGATGAGATCTTCGAGTGAAAAGCCCTGGTTCTGATACTTCTTTGCGACATTGACGACAAACCTGAGGTTTGATTTTATCAGTTTTTCCTTGGCCTCTTTCGAGCCTTTCTTTACTTTTTTTGCGAGAAGAACCTCTTCCTCCCTCTTCAGCAGCGGTATTCTGTTGATCTCCTCGAGGTATATTACCATCGGGCTTCTATCGGTGCTTGATAGAAGCTCTCTGTATCTTTTATCTACTGACAAATCCGACCCTCCCTTTAAAATAAGTATATTCCCCTATATAACAAGCAAATACCATACCATGTTACCAATTATCGCTGCTGTAATTTTATTTGTGATAGATAGTTATAGAACCATACTTCAACAAACGAAAAAAACAGTACGCATTGTTGCATTTTGATACTATTTTACCGGCAGCACATAAAACCGTGTTATTATGTCTTTGGGGGGAAGCAGATGTTCTTCACTTTCTCATAAGGCAGGATCTGTTCAAAGTCTTCGCACAGGCCGGCGTAACTTTTTGCGGTGCTTGCATGGCTGCCCTGTCTGTTACCCTTACTTGTTCTGTTTTTCGATCATTTTAAAACGTCAATACCGATCATTCCCTGTACCCCTCGGTACAGCGATCCTTCCGCGGTTAGTGCGGTTTTCTCACAAATTGCATAGCAATGGGTTTAAATGATGACCTGGCAGCTGTAAAAAATAGAGTTATAGTGAGAAAAGCGCTTAAATACCCATTCCTTCGTAAAGGAATGGGTATTGACCTTCCTATTACGATTGCACATAAGGAATGGGAATTGAACCCCTATGTCCAAATATTTACAGAGTTTTGTGAGAAATGGGGGTTAGGATGCTTTTCTATAAACTATCATCAGAACCTTCACAAGCTTTTGTTGTTAAGGGTTGATATTCTTCAGCCGTTATTTAATCGGCATCGGCATAGGGATTACTACGGGGAATGTAATCGTCGGAAACATAGGGTCTGAAATGCGTATGGATTATACGGCGATCGATGATGTGGTGAATGTAGCATCCCGAATTCAGGGCCTTGCACAGGACTGATTAAAATCTATGCATACTGTCGGCAGGAATAAGCAGTGATCGAATGAGAATCAATTAGAGGTTCCTCCCGCACCGGCCCTGCCGGATTTTTACAAGGGTTTCACGATCAAAGCGAAACCGCCCCAGGGAAAAAGACTCTTCTTCCCCGGTACGCTCATCGGCGAGAGCCGTGGGCTTCGTCTTCCCCTCCGGAAACAGGCTACCTATCTATTTTGTATTTTTTAATCTTCCTGTACAGGGTCGCCTCGCCTATACCCAGAATTTGCGCAGCTTTTTTACGGTTGAAATCGGACTTGTTCAGGGCATTCAGAATGGCCATCCTTTCGTAAGAATCAAGACTATCGTCCGAAGGCTCGTCCGTAGGACGAGCAGCGCTTTTTGAGGTTATTTGGGACGCCGTATTGATATGCGGGGGAAGGTCAGCCGGCATTATATCATTTTCCTTTCCCAGAACAATGGCACGCCTGATAACGTTTTCCAGCTCTCTGACATTCCCCGGCCAGTCGTAACTCTCGAGACACTGGATCGCTTCTCTGGAGATAGCCTTCGCCGGCGTGACATCTGTACCCAGCTGTTTCACAAAATATCTGGCCAGCAGTGGAATGTCTTCCTGTCTTTCCCTTAAAGGCGGAATGTAGAGCGTGACGACGTTCAGCCTATAAAAAAGGTCCTCACGGAAATTCCCAAGCCCGACTTCTTTCTCGAGGTCACGATTCGTGGCGGCCAGCAGGCGAACATCCACGGGATATCTTTTTGAACTGCCTACAGGTTTTACCTCTCTCTCCTGTATAGTTCGGAGGATCTTGGCCTGAACAGCGGGTGACAGTTCTCCTATTTCGTCAAAGAAAACGGTACCGGTATGTGCGGATCGAATGAGTCCGGGTGAGGACACATGGGCGCCCGTGAAAGCTCCCTTGATGTGCCCGAAAAGCTCGCTCTCCATGATGCTGTCACTAATGGCTGCGCAGTCAACGGGGATAAAGGGATTATCGGCACGAAGGCTGTGTGCATGAATAGCACGCGCGGTGAGCTCCTTGCCCGTGCCTGTCTCTCCCTGTATGAGCACAGAGGTATCAGTCGGTCCTATCTGCGCGATCATGGCCTTGAGTTTCAGCATGGCCTGTGAATTACCCATAAGCCGTTCATACCCAAAGCTGAATTCAATCTTGTCCTTTAAAGCCCTGTTTTCCCTGTTCAATACCCAAAGCTTATAGAGCTGTTTAACACGAATACGAAGTTCTTCATTGACAAAAGGTTTCTCTAAAAAGTCCGTAGCCCCCAGTTTACAGGCTTCAACGGCCTCTTTGATCCCTCCGTGGGAGGTGAGAATAATCACCATGATCTCGGGGTAGGATTTCCTGATCTCTTTTAGAAGTGTAAGGCCATCCATACCTGGCATCTTAGAATCGATGAGAGCAGCATCGACGTTTTTTCTCCTGAGTAACAGAAGAGCTTCCTGTCCATTATTTGCTGTGTAAATGATGTAGTCGTCTTCGATGAAGATTCTTTTAATCGATGACAGAATATTGCGGTCGTCGTCGACAAATAAGAGGGAAAATGTAGTTTTTTGGTCATTCATATAAACACTATGCTACAGACACTCTTTATTTTCAACTTAAAATCCCTCGTTTTGAGAGTCATCCAGCACAACGGGAACCGGTTCCGGAATATGAAAATAAACCGGAAGCATCGTCTCGCTTGCCGTCTGCTGCTTCAACTGCTCACATGATAGAACATGACCGATTTCGCCGGTTTTTCAGAGATTCCGATTCTGCAATTCCCTGTCAGAGCGGTAAAGCCGATACTGCCGTCATCAAACCGGCTCTCAAAATGAGTGCCGGTTTGATGATGTATCTATCAATTTGAAAGCCTTAGAAAGAGCACCCAATTTTTATCTATGAAACCTCCCCTCATGACCGGTTTAATACAGCCTTTTTTGGGAAGAGAAAGCGCGTTATCGGGCCCTTTTACGAATGAGACAGGGCCTGTTGAAACAAACCGACAGACGTTATTTGGCACGGCAATTGCTTTATCTTCCTGGTCTATGAAAAAAGTGCTTAAACAAAAAGAGGAGAAGAAGGTTGTACAGGCACTTTTTTCAGAATGGTCGAGGAAAACCTATAAAAAGCTCGGGATCTTATTTTAAATATATAGCTGCTGTTTTCTCTTTTGTGATTCTGCTGTTGGCTGTCTTGCCCCTCGCTGCTGAAAATTTAGATGGATATCCTGATGGGAGCTTCGGTTATGTCAACGGATACGACTATGGTGGCAATAAAAAGTATAACTATCAAACGGAGATTCCTCTAAGCACAATATCTGCAATTCGTCTTTCATATACCTCTGATCCTCAAATGGATCTTTTCAATAATGCCTTCGGGGCTTTTTATGAGCTCGAAGGAAGGCCCTTCACAGTAGAATCGCTGGAGCAGTTAAATACTACCGGCAGGCTCATGGTCGGATTGATAAACATGCCGAATTATGCCGGTGTCGAATATTTCGAAGGACGTTTGAGATCGGATGCCGAGAAGACTCTTCTTCTTTTGGGTACACAATTCGGATTTGACTACAGGCAGCAGTTTGATCTGTCACAGAATTTAAATCTCCGGTTTGGTTTCAAAAATGATAGTTTTGTCAGGCTGGCCTATAATCTATATGATCTGGCGCCGTCGATTTATGAATGGGAAAGAGGAGGGTCGATAACCGAGATCCTGTCAAGCAAGGCGAGCGGTCTATCATATTCCACTCTGAAAAACCTCACCCTGGCACAGATAGGAATTGGAAACGGATTATACCACCTTGATATCTCGCTCGTAAGCAGTCTCACAGATTTCTTCTACTCTGATAATTCGGTGATACTTTCTTATTCAAGAGAGAAGCAGTTCAATGCCGCGGTAGCATATGAGTGGGCGTCGTATGATACATTGAACGGTGTTACCCGGGAGAAAATAAGAGCAAGCCTCTCTTTCGAGCACCCGGACGGCATATTCAGCATTGATGGCCAGTATAGGGCTGACAGCACATGGAGCCTCGGTGTATCGGGCACAATTTTTCTGGATGCTGGTAATACCGAAAAGAAAGATGATACTAACGAAGCTGAAAACCGGCTCTTAAGAAAGGAGCCGTCCTCTTTATATCTGGGTAAGAGAGAAGAGTCTCCACCGCAAAAGATACGAGAGAAGTTCGGCTCGAATATTCTAAACGAGGCTTCAAAAATCGAATGGGACAGGACCCTGCTGGAACATAACGACCTTTCACTGAGAGAGATAGGAGCAATTCTTGAGGTAAATCAGATCAGCAGAAGATACGACTACGATAGGGTTGCCGAATTGGACTATAGAGATATACGTACTCCCGAAGAGTATATAACAGATGGCGGCATCTGTAGAGATGCTGCAAATGCCGTTGCAAATATCCTTTTGAATAACGGGTACGATTCAAAGATCGTTTATTCGAAACAGGGTAAGGCCACCCCACACACATTTGTCGTTACGCAGGACAACGACGGTTCTTTTTATCTTTTTAATTACGAACATATGTATAAAGTACCGGATGCCGGCAGTTTACAGGAAACGGCCCGGTCATATTCAAAGTTCCTCAGCCTCTATCTTATTGACCCGGTAACTCATGAAGTAACAGACATTGTGATTACCCCTGACTCAGAATACCTTGAGAGTATCGCAGGAATGAGATAGCAGGTGAAAAGGAGAGTCATCGCACGAGAGTCTAGAATAGAGGGCGTGTCATGAGGAGGAGCTTCCTTTTCAGCTTTCATATATAAAGCCGGTTTTTTAACACAGTGCACAGTAGATAGCCCAGGATCCGTGCTTTAATATTTGGTTTTTACAAATAGTACATGCCTTTAGGGTATGCTCAAATGTATCTTATTATATGCTTCCCGGATGAACCTACTGTTTCAGAGGTGAACCGCAGGCAAAAAAGCTTTCATGGAAAATTAAACCTAGGAGTTTTGGCGGCCACCCCAAGATTTCCTTGAAAAAACCAATTCGACCGAGTATATTAAAAACAGGGAGTAAAGATGCGAATACCATGGTGGATATGGGTAATCATAGGGCTTTCGGTTATCAGCTGGATAATACCTGATGGAATACCGGGTGAGGAATTCATTCTTCCTGCAATAGCAGTAGGCAGCCTTCTCCTCAGAAGGAGGATGATGCGCGGTTTCTATCAGCAGCAGTATCAACAGTACCGGTCGGCCGGGGCGGGTCCCGGGACGGGGTCGGGTCAGAGCTCCTCGGGTTACGGTTCGTCGAACTTCTACAACCGGTTCAGCGGCTGGGGGCAGGGTTTCCAGCAGCCTAGTGGGCAGGAGAGAACATTAAAGGACCCGTACGAGGTGCTAGGTATAACGAGGGGAGCCGGGGCTGAAGCGATAAAGAAGGCATACAGAGACAAGCTCAAGAAGTTTCATCCGGATGTGGTTGAGAGCCTCAAGCTCGGCCCTGAGTACAGAGAGATGTTTGAGGATAAGACCCGCGAAATCCATAACGCATATCAGAGCCTCGGTGGGAAGTAGAGCCCATAGTGTTCAAGAGAACGTACGGCAGCCATAAGGATATTGACAGGGCTATAGAGAAACTGAAAAACCTCTACAGAAAGTATGCCGACCAGTACAGCTCACGGATTTTCAACCTCGAGGGGTTCGAAAACAGATATAGGAATGCCCTCAAGAACAAGGTTAATTTAAACGCCTTTCTTCATGCAGAAATACTCGCCTTTGAAGAGCTTAAGCGGAGAGTTGAGCAGAAGGTAGCGATGAAGAATAAGCCGGAAGCCCCTGCTGAACCTTCCTACAGTGAAATAGCGGACAGGATAATAGAGGAAAACCTTGCCAGAGTAAGAAAATACTCCGGCATCGATTTTCATCCGGACGCCGAGGAGGAGGCCACGTTTCTGCTCGGGGCTGTGACAGATTTCTATTACTCGGTATGGGGCAATACCGTGAAACTTCTGAGGCCGCTGGGAATCAGGAGTATGGACGATTTCATCCAGAAACTGGAAAACGATTTTTCCTACTACGTGGTTCCCCTGAGAGGACAGTATTCGAGGGCCGTGGAGGACTACCTCCTCGTCCTGTCGAGGAAGCAGCCAAGGGACAATGAAAAGGCTGCCGTAAACTTTATTAAATACGGCGGTATACTCCTCAACAACTGCCGCAAGCTTTTCATTGACGGGCTGAACTTCATGAGTGGCAAAAAGGAGTACGTCAGCCACTATAAGGAACTGGACGGATACAGGGGGCAACTCGAACGATTAATAGAGGATTTTCGTCTCTCCGATATACGGGGCTATTGAGGGGGATTTCGCTTGAATAAGCGGTTGAAATTTATTATTCTTTGAACAAGTTTATTTGATATGAAGCTTGAACAGACGAACCGGCACCGTTTTTAAACGAGAGCGGCGCAAAGAACTGAAAGACAAGCTGTTGCTTAAGCACCATGAACCAATCAGTTCTTGGTAATTAAAGTGCGTTTGATATCAAGTTTACTTGTGCTTGCCGGCATCTTTTTAATAGAAGTCGATTCCAAGAACTGAAAAATGATCTGGCGCTTTTACACCATGAACCAATCAGTTCTTGGTAAATATAACTTTGTTTGATAGAAAGTTTAAATAGATCTGCTGGCATCGTTTTTATACGAGATCAGCTCCAAGAACTGAAGAATAAAATGGTGCGAAGCACCATTTTATTACGCGGCCGTCGTAAAGTGGTATTACCTCAGCCTTCCAAGCTGAAGTCGTGGGTTCGATTCCCATCGGCCGCTCATTTTTTCTCTCCTGCAGCGGCTCAATATCTTACCCGCAAGACACTTCAGATCGGACGAGTACCAATCCCCTAATTTTTAACGTGATTTGTGAGTAATCTGAGGTAGTAGGGAGCTATGCTGTGGGAGCTTCTTTCTTCTGTTTTGCAAGAACCTCTCTCGCAATACCGAGGAGGGTTTCCCTGCTGTTTTTGTCCGGGTTGTCGAGGATCTCTTCGAGCAGCGAAGAGAGGACCTTCCCCACGAGAGGCCCGGTCTTCAACCCGAACTCTTTCATGATATCATGTCCGTCTACCGCAAGGTCCTTTACGGTTATGGCGTTCTCCGCTTCGAGGACCTTCTCTATACGACCCTTCAGGTTCCTTACGGAGTTTGACTCGCCTTTCTTGAGGCCGTTCCCTATGCGGTCCGCGCGTCTGAGCTGGAAGATAGGATCGAGGTTTTCGAACCCCACTTTTTTTATGAATCGGCGTACCGCGCCGTCGGTCCATTGACGTGTATAGTGAAACATATGGTTTCTGATGAGATGAGCCACGAGCCGCACATCGTTGTTGCTGAATTTCATCCGCCGCATCACTCGCTTCGCTATCCCCGCACCAATCATCTCGTGGTTGTAGAACACGGATCTCCCCTCTTCTATATCACGTTTGACATGGTACTTGCCGATATCGTGGAAAAGCGCGGCGATCCTTATCCTGTAGTCTTCATGAGGCGCTGCATCACAGGAATAGAGATTGTGGTAATATATATCGTACCTGTGGAAGCGGTTCTGTCTTACACCGAAGCCCGTGAGGAGCTCAGGAATAGTCTGTTCGAGCAGCCCGCACTTCCGCATGAGATCTATTCCGACAGAAGGCAGCCTCGATCCGAGGATTTTAACGAACTCATCGCGTATTCTTTCCGCTGATATCTCAGAAGTCATGTCAAGGCAGTCGGAAATCGCCAGGAATGTACGCTCATCGATATCGAACTCGAGCTGGGCTGCGAACCTGCACGCCCTGAAAGGGCGAAGGCCGTCCTCTCTGAACCTCTCCCCCGGATCGCCGATGGTCCGTATTATCTTTCTGCCTATGTCCTCTCTGCCGTCATACGGGTCTACAGTCACACCAGTGAGCGGATTGAATGCGATTCCGTTTATCGTAAAGTCCCTTCTTGCGAGGTCTTCATGGATGGAGGACGCATAGGTGACACTATCCGGTCTGCGCTTATCCGTGTACTCTCCGTCGCTCCTGAAGGTTGTCACTTCGACCTGGTGGCCCTTCGTAAGAATTGTAACAGTCCCGTGTTTAATCCCCGTAGGAATCGCCCTTCTGAAGATCAACATTACTACATCAGGGTGCGCATCGGTTGCAACATCATAATCGTATGCAGGCCTTCCGATTATAAGGTCGCGTATGGAACCTCCCACCACCCATGCCTCATGTCCGTGCCTGGCGAGAGATCGGGCTATTTCGGTCACATAGTCGGGAGCTTTCATATTAACAAGGTAAGAAAAATGATTTTTCATGTCAACGATTATAGGGCCTCTACCGCGGCCGACGAAGCGAAACTGCTGTGCGCATAAAAAAAGGTAGCCCGAAACTTTGTCCGGGCTACCTGTCTTGGGGGTAGTACAACTATCTCAGCAACTGCAGAACAGATTGAGGCGTTGTATTTGCCTGCGCCAGCATTGCAGTGCCTGACTGCACGAGGATCTGGTTTTTCACGAAGTTCACCATCGTCTCAGCCATGTCAGTGTCCCTGATCCTGGATTCGGCGGCCTGCATGTTCTCATACCCTGTTAAAAGACCCTTTGCTGCGTACTCGAGGCGGTTCTGATAGGCCCCGAGGTCCGCACGCTGTTTCGAAACCTTCATGAGTGCCTGATCGATCGCACCGATTGCGCGGTTCGCCTTTGCAGGTGTGCTTATGCTGATGAACGTAGCTGCGTGCGCGAATCCCGTTGGATTCTTGATCCCGAGCCCCTGCGAGGACATGGTTCCTATGTACACCCTCTTCCGCTGGTCCATGTTCGGTCCCATGTGGAGCCACATGCTCGCGGAAATGGTGTTCTCGCCGGTGGCCATGGCGAACCTTCCTGTAAGGATGTTCATGCTGTTGAACTGGGCATGGGATGCAATACGGTCGACCTCATCGACGAGCTGTGAGACCTCGACCTGGATCAGAAGCCGGTCTTCGTCGGAGTATACGCCGTTCGAAGCCTGGATCGCGAGCTCCCGAAGTCTCTGCAGGATCGACTGCGTTTCTTCGAGATACCCCTCGGCTGTCTGGATAAAAGAAATACCATCTTCGACGTTCTTCTCAGCCCGGCGTAAGCCCCTGATCTGAGACCTCATCTTTTCAGATACGGCAAGACCTGAAGCATCATCACCCGCGCGGTTTATTCTCATACCCGAGGAGAGCTTCTCGATATCCTTGGTGACGTCCCAGCCTGTGAACTTGAGCTGCCGGTTTGCAAAGATGGCAGACAGATTGTGGTTGATAACCATTTCACTCCTCCTTGAATGGTAGTTACATCCTTGTTCTAAAATTTGTTTCGGATGAATAGAAATTTCCTTTAGACATTTCTTCACAATCGTTTTACCTTAGGTTCGGGCGGGTAAACGTCGTATGAGAGTCTACATCTTCCTCCATGGGAAACGGTCAGAAGGGAAATTTTACAGGATGCACTACGACCTCACGAGGAGGGAGGCCGATGTCGTTATCTGCGCCAACGGAGGATACGAAACCGCTCTATCTCTGGGGATCGAGCCGCACATGGTCGTGGGAGATCTCGATTCCTTACAGGGGGCCGAAATCAGCCAGGGGATAAAGGTTTTACGGCACCCGCCGGAAAAGGACCACTCGGATTTCGAGCTCGCCCTCATGGAGGCTGTGAAGCTGAGGCCGGAGAGGGTGTTCGTGTACGGCGCTCTCGGAGGGAGAAAGGATCACGAGATTATCAACGTGAACCTGCTGGCGCACGCCGCCTTTCCAGTCGTCTTTCTGGAAGAGGAAGTCGAGATCTACAACGTGATCCGTGAGCTCGAAATCGCTGGGAAAAAGGGAAGAATCTGTTCTCTCGTGACCTTCGGGGAGGGTTGTTACGTTGAGACCACGGAAGGTTTTCGTTACCCGCTTAAAGATGAGGTCCTGCTGCCCTCAAGCAGGGGTCTCTCAAACGTTATTGACGGCGACAGGGCATATATCAGAGTAAAACAGGGAGCGCTTCTCGTAATTGTGACCTCCCATCCGGAAGGGTAAGGGTTGATCTTCATACGGTTTCTACTCTTTCGATGCTCCGTATGCCGTATTGAAGGCCTCATGAAGTCTCGCCATGGTGACGGCAGGGTCCTCAACGATGATCTTTGACCCTCCCACGATATCGATGAACCCAAGCTCATTCTTATACCTTGGAATCACGTGCAGGTGGAGATGGGAGATGCTGGCGCCTGCGAAATCGCCGATGTTCAAGCCTATATTGTATCCCGCCGGGGCGTAGAGTGAATCGAGTACATCGAGGCTTTTTCGCAACAGCTCGTCGATTTCCCTCCTTTCATCCGTTTCGAGCTCCCTGTAATCGGTTATATGCCTCTTCGGGAAGATGAGTATGTGTCCTGAATTGTAGGGGAATTTGTTGACACAGACAGCAGTATGGGAACCCTCAGTTACGAGAAGACTGACCACATCTTTATTGTTTTCCACAATAGAGCAGAGGATACAGTCGACCTTCGGTTTACCACCCTTGATGTAGCTCAATTTGTTGAGTGAAAAGAGGTTTTGAAACTTCAGAGTCATTTGTGAAGAATGCCTATTTTTTAATTAATTCCCAGAATTTCAGGCGGTTGTACCAGCGATCGCTGTCACCCCCCTCAACGAGCTCCTCCTGCCGGATCTCTCCTTCTGGAAGCGGCTTTTCCTCCTCGGCCGCCGGAGGTAGAGTCTCTGCCTTTTGTTCCGGTTCGGGTTGCAATAACTCCTTCTGCCGCCCTGTTTCATCCCGCTCTAGCATTTTCGGGAACCCCGTTGACTCGGATTCCGGCAGCACAAGGACCCTCGTCTGTTCACTGAACTTCTCGATATAGAAGTACTTCAGGAGCCCGGGATACTGATCTATGAGCTCTCCGTACTTGCGGAGCCTTTCGATTTCGACATTATCCTCCTCTCTCATCAGCCGGTGTTTCGATTCCAGCTTTATATCTTCGGTTTTCATTCTGCTGATGTTTTCCATATACTCGAAATATCGGGAGAGGGCCTTCTGATACGTTTCTATCTGCGGGATAACGTTGAATGCGATTTGGGTCTTCACCTCACGCAGCTTGTACTCTTCCGCGTAATCGGCTGCCGACGACTCCATCTGCTTTTTGAGCTCACCGATCGCGGCATAGTCGAAACTCTCTGTCATGAGGGAGTAGTTTGAGAGCCTGTCGAGGACATACTGGGTCAGAGATTCCTCGGCCCGTGACCGAAAGCCCTTTGAAAAAAAGGTCTCGAACTCTTCGATTATGCCGTACTCCAGGAGGACAACTGCGGTGCCGTAGTCTACCCTGTACTGCACGACTACGGTTCCGCCGAGGGCGAAGTTCCCGTACTCCTTCAGCTCCTCGCTTCCAGGAAGAGGAAATAGAAATTCTACTTCCGCGGAATAAGGCTCTTTTTTAAAGGTATAGAGATGAAAGCTCTTCGGTACCAGTTTCTGCCACAGCCAGTGAAGATTTCCGGATTCGAGTGGGTAATCCAGCGTGCCCGTGAGTGTGGAATGTGCGAGTGAAAAGGTTCCCGGTTCGACGTTCACCCATCCGAAGTAGAAACCGGCTCCTGCTGCAAGGATGAGGAGTACAAGGATGAGGATGACCTTTTTCATAGGAGCGGTACCTCGTAATGGAGTTTCCTGGATCAATGAAAAATTTACTGCACGTATGATATGATATATTAATTATCCATAATATCAATAGGTTTTTCAGACCGCTTTGTGAAATGCTTTTACTTTTATCGCAGGCTATATTAAGTATTAGACTAACATCTCAGTCAGCAAAAAATTAGCTGACGTATATGCTATACATATTATTACAGGAGTAGCGGTTTGAAAAGTATGTACGAACTCGTGGAAGTAATGAGCAGGCTGAGGGCAAAAAACGGCTGTCCATGGGACCGTGAGCAGGACCACAAGACCCTGAAGCCGTATCTCGTAGAGGAGACCTATGAGGTGATCGATGCGATAGACGGCGAGGATGATGATTCTCTGAAGGAAGAGCTTGGGGACCTCCTGCTGCAGATCGTGTTTCATGCCCAGATAGCGGATGAGGAGAGAAGATTCACCATAGACGATGTTGCGGCCTCGATTGTGGAAAAACTGAAACGGCGCCACCCGCATGTATTCGGTACGGTGAAGGTCGCCTCTTCTGAGGAAGTCCTGCACAACTGGGAACAGATAAAAAAACATGAGGGCAAGAACTCCGTCATGGACGGTGTTCCGAAATCGCTCCCTGCACTGCTCAAGGCACGGAGGGTGCAGGAGAAGGCGAGGAGGGTCGGTTTCGACTGGGACGACGTGAAAGGAGCGGTTCACAAGATCTCGGAGGAGATAAAGGAGCTCGAGGAAGCTCTCCTCAATGGAAGAAAGGATGAGGCGAAAAAGGAGTTCGGAGACGTTCTCTTCTCTCTCGTCAATGTTTCGCGGTTCCTCGGAATAGATGCAGAGGACTCGCTGCGAAAGACGATTGAAAAGTTCATCGAGAGGTTCAAGTATATAGAGAACGAGGTACAGAATCAGGGGAAAAAAGAGATGGGAGATTACACGCTCGAAGAGCTCGACCGCCTTTGGGAGCAGGCAAAGGGTGAATAAGAAGCTGGAGTTTTCGGACTTTATTGAGATAAAAGGTACCCTTTAATGAGCGAAACAGGGATGAATAAAAAACCCATTGTTAATAAGAAGCTTAAGTCCTCGGACTTTGTTGAGATAACGGATAAAGTGTAAGAAGAGAAGCGTGTATGAACGACAAGCCCATCGTGAACAAGAAGCTGAAGTCCAACGGACTTCATTGAGATAAAAGGTACCCATTAATGAGCGAAACAGGTATGAACAAAAAACCCATTGTTAATAAGAAGCTGAAGTCCGAAAGTGCCTTCACCTACTATCTCATTAAGAAGGTTGGCAAGACAATAAAGAAGTACGGTATGATAGAGGAGGGGGACAGGATCCTCGTCGGGGTATCGGGAGGTAAGGACAGCTTCACGATGCTTAAGATACTGAACGACAGGATGGGATTCTATCCGAACATGTACGAGCTTCTCGCACTGCACGTCGTATCGGACCTGGAGTGTGAGGGCCACGCCGGTCCGGCCACGCTCGAAGAATATTTCAAAGAGCACGGATACCGGTATAAGATAGTAAACCTGAAACTCGATCCAGGAAATAAGGGCCCCAGCTCTTACTGGTGCTCTCGGAATCGAAGGAGAGTGCTGTTCGATACCGCAAACCGTCTCGGTTACAACAAGATCGCGCTGGGACATCACAGAAACGACGTCATAGAGACGCTCCTCCTCAACATCTTCTATCACGGTGAAGTCTCGACTATGCTGCCCATCCAGAGCCTCTTCGATGGGAAGATGTCGATCATAAGACCGCTGTACAACCTTCCGGAATCCGATCCGAGGAAGTTTTCCCGCATACACGGCTTTGAGGCAGTGTCCTGCAGGTGCCCTTTCGGGAAGGAGACGAAGAGGGAGATGTTCAAGAGACTGCTGGCCGAGGTAGAAAGAACGCACCCCAAGGCGATGCTCAACGCGCTCCGCGCCCTGGAAAATGTAAAGGAGGAATACCTTCCCGGAATTGCGGTAAAAGAGGACGTGGTGATATAGTAAATGCAGCAGTAAGAAAAAACCCTGCCGGCTTGACACCAACAATAATACTTTGACAATATCCTGCAGTTGTCTGAAAATTAATATACTTGCCGACTGAAAAGATGAGCCCGGGACACGGGCGAAGGATCGATATTTCTCACCGAAGGACGGGTACTCTACCTGGAACTACTATAATGAGCCTGCAAAGCTGCGGGGCCTCAATACCGTAAGTTACCGGCGAAGACCTGTATATGAGGATATATCCCATTCTTCACAGGACGAAGCTCGATGGCTGGCGGTGCCATGACAAACGAATGCGGATAGTGTGATAAAGATATATGTTTTACGGTTTTTTAAGAAGTTGAAAATCTGCATGAAAAAGAGTGCGAAGATACCGGCGAGAGCAGTAAACATCATATTAGGCCAGGCCCCAAAGAGCCGGCTATCATCATGCCCGTTCCCGGGTCGATGTACGCACAGTTCTTAGAAAAACCCGCGGTATCTGTGATTATAGTATGAACATCCTTTTATCACTACTGTTATATTAGATATTTAGAGTAGGCAATTGGTGCTGCGAAGAAAGATAGTAACGATATTTGAAGCTTCCGGAAATCTTTTATATTGAGAAAAGAACGATTGATATGTGTTCGATTGCGGCCGGCGAAGGTTACAAACGACTGTGATCCCGGTTTTCGCATAAACCGGACAACAGCTGAGCTGAATTAATATGGAGTTTCCACCAAAAAAATATTTACACGACATCCTTCAGCGCCGATGAGTATTCGCCCTCTGTCCGGCCGTCGAAACCGCAGAAGATGATCTCTTCGAATGCTCCTTTGTTTTCCAGTACAAATTCGGCAACAGCACCAACGGCGACAGCTGCGGCTTTACCGACCGGATACCCGTAGATCCCGGTGCTGATCGATGGAAAAGCAATCGTCTTCAGGCCGTTGTCGACCGCGACCCTGAGGCTGCTGGTATAGGCGTTTCGTAAAAGCTCGGGTTCTCCCTTCGCGCCGCCGTGCCAGACAGGGCCGACGGTATGGATAACATGCTTCGACGGCATCCGGCCTGCGGTGGTGATGACAGCCTCGCCAGTTGGGAGGCGCCCGATCTTCGATACTATTCGCTTGCACTCTTCAAGGATTGCGGGCCCTCCTGCCCGGTGAATGGCACCGTCGACTCCGCCTCCTCCCATGAGAGAGGAGTTGGCCGCGTTTACCACGGCATCGACCTTTAAAGTGGTGATGTCCGCTACAATAGTCTTTAACTTCGTAGTACCGATATTTATATCCATATTGTGTAGCCTCCTTAAGAAAGAGCATACTGTGAAGAGCGTTGATGTCTAATCCCCATTCCTTATGTGCAATCGTAATAGGAAGAAATGGGGCTTTAATCCCCATTTTACTTATGTGAAAACGTAATAGGAAAGAATGGGGCTTTTGGCGCTTTTTTCACCGTAAACTTTATCTTTTACATCGAAACCCCTTGCAATGCAATTGTTTAGAAAACCGCACTAAAAGGTGCGGATGGTTTTGGTGTGACAGCGAGCTTATATATTTTTGGCAGTAAAGCTGTAACAGGCTTTGTTCCATCCCGGAAGGGTCTTCTAAGTTACTACACCCGCAAACAGCACCGTTATTTAACTGCTCACGATGGGTTTGCCGTTAATCCCTGCTTTACTTATTACTGTTTATCTGTCATCTCAACAAAGCCCGAGGGTACCCTATTTCATTATGTGTGCCGCAGAGATTCGCCGGTATCGATCGCTTCGACGATCCTAACATTGTAGTTAAGAAACTCGAGCCACCCGTATTTGTCCGCCTTGTCTCGCGATATGATAAGGTAGGGCATGTACTTCGGCTCTACAGGTTTTCTCAAAAGAGAGAGCCTGCATTCACGGAGGAGCTTGTTCCCCTTCAGTGTGTTGCATCTCTTGCAGGCACAGACCTGGTTTTTCCAGGAGTTCGGATCCTCAGAGCGGTGGGAGGGATCTACCGATTCCCATTTTGAGAGAGGTATGATATGATCGACCGTGAGCTCGTCCATCCTGTATCTTTTTCCGCAGTACTGGCACCTCATATCGTCCCTGTAAATAATATTAAGACGGGAGTAGACGACCTTCTTCTTCGGTATTTTGTTGAAGTTAAAGAGCATGATGACTCTCGGGAGTGGAAGGGTAAGGTACTGTGAGTGGATTTGTTGCTGCGTGTCGACCTTTACTGCTTCGGCTTTATTGAGGATTTGAAGGACGATCGCCTGCTTCACATTGCATATGTCTATCGGAATCATCCCGGAATTGAGTGTGAGAACAGGCGCATTTAGCATAAAGTTATATTAATATATCATCAATAATAAAGAAAGAAGTTTTAAATATGGATCTTCCGGAATCGAGTGGGTAGTGTATGAGGAATATGAGTAAATAACCGGGGGTATCGCGCAGGGGTCACGCATGGGTGATGAGTATCCGATGAATAATGCACCGGATACTTCCGAAGACTCCTGAACCTGACAGGTTCACTGGCGGCTGGGTAAATGTATTCTACAGTTGACGATACGAATTATTCACAAGGCATTGATTAACATAGTCAGCCACCCGAATAATTATCCGGTATATCTTTATAACGCCGCGCTGACATACACTGTCGCGTCAGTACGGTACAGACCCGCCGTTTACGCCGATACTCTGGCCGTTGATAAATCCCGCCCGCTCGCTTGCGAGAAACAGGGCGAGCTGTGCAATGTCATCGGCTGTACACGACCTTTTCATAGGATTTTTTTCTTTGCGTTTCCTTATAAGCTCCTCGAAGCTTTTAACGCCTTCCTTCAAGATCGATACCTCCAGGAGGGACGGGGTCCTCCAGCTCTTCGCTTCTATATCGCCTTCTGGGTATATGTCCGAGGGGCATATTGAGTTTGATGTGATATTGTGCTCGCCGACCTCGAGGGCGGTAGATATGGCAAAACCCCTGTCGAAATATTTGGATGCAGAGTATAAGGAGAGGCCGGCAGAAGCCTTGAGCCCGGAAGTGGAGTTTATGTAGATCAGCCTCCCGAAACCCGAAGCCTTCATCATAGGAATGGCCTCGACCGTTGTGTATATGTATCCTTTTATGTTTACCGCAACCACTCTCTCGATGTCCTCTTCTTTCAGATCCTGGACCCAGGCCGCGGTGTTGACTGCGGCACAGTTTACCAGTACATGGAGCGTTCCGTACAGTCTTCCTATCTCAGAAAACAGCTGCTTTACCTTGGCCCTTTGGGAGATGTCGCACACCATATAGCTGCTGCAACTGCCCAGCCCTTTTACCGCGTTTTTAAGTCCGCTTTCGTCGATATCTGTAAAGACGGTCGTTGCCTGTTCTTTACAGAAGGCGCGGGCAACGGCAGCGCCGATACCGCTTCCGGCTCCTGTTACGAGCACGACCTTTCGTTTTATTCCGAGTTCCATTGATGCCTCCGGAGATAGTAGTATGCTGATAATAATATATTAATCCCACGGAGAATGAGCACGCAATTTACATGGAAAACGATACCTGCAGGCAGCATCACATATCAATAATATTGTTGGAATATCGGGTGAGAACGGTAGGATAACAGGATGTTTCGCGTCCTTCGCGGGTTTTTACTGCCTCAGGAGATGATATCCCTCTCATGTGAGCATTCTCCGGGAGCAGGGGATAAGGTGTTGATAGAATGCGCTGAGTTCAATATATTATATACTGTCATTCACGATACTGTGTCCTGTGGATCCGGCTTTTTCCGGGATGAGAGGCCGCGGTTTTGATTCATGTATTTATGATGAATGCTCTGCATGGTTCTTGGTAACAGTCCCGTTTAAAGGGGTGTTCTGTCCTTAACAGTACCTTTAAAACATACGATGTTTTCATTACTCAAGAACTAAATTATTTCATGTGACTTGTCGAACATCTATAAGAGGGCATATGAGTAGTATGTTACATCCGAAACATGCTCTGCTTCAGCAAAAATAAACGAGGGTTGTAATTTGCGGATTATTATCATTGTCGCCGTTGTCTTCGTTATCATAGCAGTAGTCGTATGGCGTTTAAGGGGTGGTAAGGACAAATTTCCCTGGTACGAGTTCTTCTCAAGAGGAAGAAAAGAGGGTTTCTCGTTCAAGGAGATCCGGTTTCTGAAGAAGATAGCGATAAGCAATAAGCTCATTAAACCGCAGTCTATTTTCTGGTCCACTCGTCAGCTCGACCGCTGCCTCCGTCCTGCAATCAGGAAGATTAATGCAGATGAGAACATGTCCAAGGAATCCAAGCTCTCAATGATCAATAAACTGCTCGAGCTCCGTAAGAAGGCGGAGTTTAATCTCCCGAAATATCAGAAACGGATAAGAAACACCAACGCTCTCCTCCCGAGGCAGAAGCTCATAGTCCGGGAAAGCACCTATGGGAGTTTTGTGAGCTGGGTTGTAGAGGTAAACCGGCGGTATCTCGTGATCACACAGCCGTCCGGGCAGTCGGGGTGGAGGTCGCTGAAATGGACCGGCAGAAAGGTTAATCTCTATTTCTGGAGAATGGAGGACGCCGGCTACTCCTTTGAAACAAAGGTTCAACAGCAGATCTCCCATGAAGAGTACCCGCTCATGTACCTGATCCACTCAAACAAACTCAAGCGGGTACAGAAACGCCAGAGTGTGAGGGTACAGGCGAATATCAGGGCAAACTTCTATCCTGTCGGTTACTCGTCTGCCGATGGAGGGGGCAAGCCTTTCATCTCCAAAAAGAAGCATGTGGCGAAGATCATCGATCTCTCGGATACAGGATGTGCCATGATCGCAGGGAAAGGCCTGAAACAGAATGCCAAGCTAAAGCTTGATTTCTTCCTATCAGAAGAGAAGCGGGTTGTTGTGCTCGGTTCGATCGTCAATGTTTCCAGCACGAAGGACGATCGGGTAGAGAGGTACCACCTCATGTTCCTGAAGATAGGGCAGTTCTCCAAGATCAACATCCTCCTCTATGTGTACAACATATTCGGGGAGCGCGAGGAGCTCACGGGAAAGAAGAAAAAAGTGAGCGTGACTCCCGTAAAGCAGTAGATTCCCTCCTTTCCTTTACAGAAAGATCAGCCGTACGTTCCGGGATCATGATAAGCAGTACATATGTGTTGAACAGGAGGGCGTTTGTTATATATCTTAGTAGAGATACCTGTTTTTTCAATTCGGGTTATTGATAGAGTGGTGCCGTATGTTTCTGGTAAAAATACTCTCTCACGTTTTTGCACCTGTACCTGATCCGCTGGTTATGCTTTTCGCAAGGTTTTTTGCACCGCTTTTCCTTCGAGCATCGAAAAAGGGAAAGTGGGGGTTGAAGTATACGGATATAATACCGAAGGCGTTTCCTGAAAAGGACAGAGAGTGGCATCGCAGGGTGATAGAGGGAAATTCCCTGCACCTGTTGAGTCTTGCGGGAGAGCTGCTCAAAGCCCGACACAAGACGAGACGGGGGGTAAACGCAAAATGCTACATAAAAGAGGGGAAACAATATTTCGAAGAATTGCTGGAGTCAAAAGATGGGTTCATCATCATGACATGCCATCTCGGAAACTGGGAGTATGCAGGGGCATACATTGCGCAGAACTACCGCACATTGTATGCTCCTGTATTCACCGAGGATTCTTCCGGAAACAGGGCCTTGAATTGGATGAGGGAGGGGCGTAATGTAGTGGTCCTGGAGACAGGGTATGACCCGAGGCGTTCCGCTAAATCGCTTCTGAAGATGATTGATGTTCTTAAGAAAGGTGAGATCGTGTTTATCGTTGCAGATCAGGAGGCGCTCGGTGGGGAGTATAAAGGAATACTTTTCGGTAAGGAGCTGAGGGTATTCGGAGGACCGTTTATCCTGGGGCAGAAGACCGGAAAAACAGTTCTCCCGCATTACAGTTTCAGGGACCGGCACGGTAAGATAGCCCTCTGTTTTGACCCCCCGATACACCTCAACGGGGAAAATCTTAAGGATGACATCGCAGAGGTGATGGGGTTCTTTGAGC
>Ga0307380_10003870_pt1 | contig 20474 bp, 21 predicted proteins | sample UN3MG_FD_202239 | JGI IMG/M metagenome (GOLD analysis project Ga0307380, IMG submission 202239) | Soil microbial communities from Risofladan, Vaasa, Finland - UN-3 | ecosystem: Environmental > Terrestrial > Soil > Coastal area > Acid sulfate soil | place: Finland: Risofladan, Vaasa | collected... | reverse complement strand
TCCCGAAGATCTTTACGAAAGGAGAGGCGAAAAGAGGGTAGATGTAGGATTTTGCAAAGAACAGCCGGTCATCTTTTCCTTTTTTTAAAAAGATCCCCAGAGGGCCCGAATCGAAGGCCTTGTAATAACGGATCAGGTCCTTCTTGGTGTATTCAAGGTCAAAGTCCTCGGCGAGGCTCTGTGTCATCGAATAATAAATCGCCTCATCGGCAAAGAGAAAATTCCCTTGCAGGGCCGGGAGGTTTATGAACAGAGATAATCCGAGGAAGAAGATAAAGATAACACAGCAAATCGCAAGGACCTTTTTATTCTCTGGTATCATTGATAAACCAATACCACACTCGGTACCAAAATACAACAATCCCCAGACTCGAGGAAGCATTTCCAAATCCGTGATGAATGCTATCCGAGTGTCCCAATTGGTGATTGCGAAAACACGCTCAGTTTCCCCAGCGAGGGAACTTCGCTCGGATCCGGGCTTCCCTCACATCTCCCCTAGGGAGATGTACCATGCCCGTCCAGCCCTTCTCACGGTTTTCTCCACCACACAATTGAGACACTCAATAACGCAACTTGTGTTCATATGATCACAGATTTGGAAATGGATATGCGACTCTCTAGGCAGGATTGTTTTCTTTGAAAACGATTGTGCATAACGATCTAATGAATGACAGTTCTTGAGCAGAAAGGAGGCGATTGGGTTGACGAAAAGGTGGGGAATGGCGGTAAGGGGGTGAGATGTGGGAGTAGAAAAATCACCCTGAGTATCATCTTTAGGGGTTATTGACGGTATATATGGTGAGATATTCTAATACTATTAAGAAAGAAATAGAAGTGGAATGGCAAATATTGTCAGGGTTTTGACAAATATTGATAAATCGGGAGGAGAAACTAATCGCGAGATATGCAAGTCATTTAATATCAATTACTTAAAATAAATTAGGATGGCATAAAACTTGCTACGTATATTATGACTATATATATGTCTTTGAAAAAACCAGGGGCGAGGGCAGAAAATCTATCGCTCCAGCTTATTGAGCATGCAACAAGGAACTTGCAAAGAGGGACTTCATTGAGTAGAATCAATCACATAAGGGTTGAGTTCGGCATTTTTGAACAAGGAATTAATAGAATGATCATGTTTCCCGAATGCCTTTTTGCAGATCTTGAATTCCATGTGAAGCACAAGGACACGATTACCCTTAATTTAAATCCGAAGGATAAGGGTGGAGTTCATTAAAATGAGAAATCTAATAAAAAGACAGCGGTCTCACCGTTTCCATAAGCCGATAGGCCGAGCGGGTTTTACTCTACTTGAGCTCCTGATAGTCATTGGGATTATTGCCGTCATGGCAGCCGCCATGTATCCCAATCTTATGAATTCTCTGGAAACGAGGACGCTTGAGAATGAAACGAGAGATATTCTGACCAGTTTGCAGAGGACAAAATTTTTGGCTGTGAAAAGCAAGTTTTCCCACAGACTCAGGTTCGAGCAGGATGCAGAAACAAACCTCTGGAAATACATCATTGAAAGAGAAGAAACCGCGGGGAACTGGATAATGATCCCTAGATTTGTGAGCAGACTTATCCCGTCCAAATTTGTTGTCACGGTTGATCTGCCGGATCCGGACTTTGCAGTGGCTTACTCGCCGTTGGGAACAGTCACAAATTTTGATCTCCAGCACAATACAGTGATCTTACAGAGTGGGCGGTTGGAAAGCCACAATCAGCTAGACCAGAGGGAGATCCATGTGTACACAGGCGGGTCTGTGCGGTTTGTAAAATCAGAGAGCTAAAATGAAAAAACAAAATATGTCTGTCATTGATCAGTCATCCGAGGAAAAGGGAAAGCCATCGGGTAAGAGGAAAGGATTCACCTTGATTGAGGTGCTCGTAGCCACGTTTCTCGTGGGTGTCGCGATCATGGGTTTGGCGCAGATTTTTACACTCACTATCCTCAATAACTCGCGTTCTGAAAGGATGGCCAATGCGACCTTCCTCGCCCAGCAGAGAATTGATTTTTTACGGAACATGACAACCCTCGAACTGAACACCGCGACTTTGAGCGACGGAACGGCGATCCCTCTGGATGAACAACTGGATGTCAACAGTGATGGGACTATTGACTACAGACGGATCACTCAGATCCAATCTGCTGGATTTTATTGGGATATCAGGGTTTTGGTGTTCACAAGTCATCTCTCGACCGAGTCTTCGGCGCAATTACTTGCAAATCCCCAACAATATCGGGTCATGGCTGACATGAACACCATCATCAGCAGATGAGGCTGTGTGAGCAGGAGGCGGTAGCATGAATTTGAAGGAAGTTAAAAGCAAAATGAAAAATAAAGAACATACGCGAATATCTCCCCACCTCAAAAATAGATCCGGATTTACCCTGGTTGAGGTACTGGTTAGTAGCTCTATTATGCTGGCTGTCATTCTGGCAACACTGTCCTTGTACATGAGGAGCAACAAGATAGCTGTCGACCAGCAGCAGTTTGCAGAGTTGCAGCAGGACGTCCGGTCTTCCATGTTCTTCGTTTCCAGAGACGCCCGATCGGCGGGAGTAGGGCTCACCTCAGATATATTGGGTTATTTTATTGAAGGAACAGACAGCTACAGTCCCGCCCCTGAAGAGTCCGATGCCCTCAAACTTTTGGGGAATTTTGACAATCCGTTGTGTCTGATCATTGAAACCTATTCAGGTGGAACCGGAGGCGGGGCGGCGACTGCGTTTCTCTATGATTGGTCATTGGAAAATTCTCCTTATCCCTGTCCTGACTTTTACAATAACAGGGTCGTTATGGTCATATCCACTCGATGTCCCGGGTGTTTCACTTTTAGGTATATTCCTGCCAATTCTGTCTTCGGATGTGGCTCTGGAATAGAACATTTCAATATGCAGCCTGGACAATCGGAGCTCAATCCTCCGGGAGGGCTGGTCGATACGGGATGTGCCGCTGATTGCTGGGAGGATGCCATCGTGACACTGGGACAGATCAGATACTACTGGGTGGACACCACAGGAAATCCCAACGACTATCCTGACTTGACGGCGTCTTTGCTCCCGAATAGAGGGTATGTGGTCGATGAGAGTGGAAACGGTGTCCCGAATACCCTGTATATGACAACTATTGATGAGAGCACGGCGGGTGGCCTTATGCTTCATTTTCCTATTGCCCAGAACATCGAAAGCCTCCAATTCCAGTACAACGGGGATTATTTGAATGCCGATAATGTCCTTGATGGATTCATTGACTGGCAGCCCAACTGGACCGGAGATCTCAACACCATTTCGAGACTCTCTCAGATAAAGATGTGGGTGTTGGGAAAAACAGCCAGGCCGTTCGTCAGTTTTTCAAGCACACCTCCTGCCAACCTGCACAACTACAGAAGGCCTGCCATTGCAAACAGTTTGGTCGCGCCTGACGATGATATGCACCGCCGGTTTTTGCTCGAGTCAACAGTCACGATAAGAAATATGTCTCTCAGCCTCTATAACACGGGGGAGCGAAATTGAGGTAAGAATGGATAAGACACATCAAAATCAGCCGAATAAAAAAAAGGACAATAAACCCCATGAAAAAGGTGTGGGCCTGATCGTTGTCATCCTTGTGCTTGCGTTTATGTTGACTGTCGGAATCGTGCTTGTGACGATTACGAGTACCGGCTCTAAAGTGACAGGAAACATCAGGTGGCAGGAGCAGGCTTTTAACGCGGCAGAGGCGGGATTTGATTCGTCCTATTTAGCCATCGAGGATTTTTTCGCAGGGCAGTCCTGGACGAGTTTTGATGGGCACTATCTGATCGATCCCGCAGGGATCGATATACCCCTCGATGACTATTATTTCCGGAAAAAAACGGACGCAGAAGTGCTCGATCTGCTTGATCCCACCGGGGATGGAATCCCCGATTATGACAATGTCATTTTCTACAAAACACCTTTTATTCCTGATGGAGCGGGAGCGTATGACACTCGGTACACCTACACCGTGTTTTTGATCGATGATGAGAGAGGCGGGGGCTCTCCCGATCCGGGTGATGCGCTGCTGATCTGTATCGGCGCTGTTCAGCTTGGAGATACTCTGATCACATCAAGAGTTGAGGTAGAGCTCGTCATCGAGCTTCCTGGAACGTAAAAAACAAATTTTATATAAAACAAGGAAAAGGAAAAGGAAGAGGGAGACAATGAATAAAAAAAGGAAATTTATCAGCATTTTATTGCCCCTGGTGTTTATCATCTCGATCTTTGTCGTTAGATACTGGGCGCAGGAAGAGGTGTTGTGTCCGCAGGATACCGGGGATTACCAGGAATCTTTTGACACGACGATATTCAAAGATCCCGCAAGCTCCGTGGACCATTGGGGAGAAGGGTATGTGACACTCAACATGCTGGGTTCGAACTTCGATATCACTAATCCCCAACACATTCCGGTGTGGATCAATACGGTTACGGCCAATGATTTCGACCTGGATGGATGGCCCGACCTTATCGGTTCAAGCTCAAGCTACAGCAACGTTCTTTCCTTCGTGAAGAACCAGGGCGTGAACGGGGATATCGGGACTTTTGAGATCACACACTGGATCGACGGAAGCGATGGTGCGGGAGGATGGCCAACACTCGGTGTCCAGGGAGCGCCCATCGATAACTCCGGCCACTGCGGTATGACGTCGGGGGATTACGACGATGATGGTGATTTTGATTTTTTGTTTATATCTTCAAACGCAAACAGCCCTTATGCTCCCAAGAGGATCTGGCTCTATGAGAATCTGATCGCTGATAGCGGTGTGCTCGATTTTGTTCAGATCGACAAGACAGCCGCTTGGTCTGCCGGTTTAAAAGGCATAGCCTGGTCGGCCACCATGTTGCAAACCATCGATTTTGATGGGGATGGCGATCTGGATATTCTGATGGGAAACAAAGATGGCGAAGTGGTTATGGTCCGGAATGGCGGAAAAAGTAGTTTTACCCACCCCTTGATGTTCACCATAGTTCCCGTTTTGGATGCAGGATGGGGGCCCTTAGGTGTCAACACAGTCGCGGTTCAGGATTTCGACGGGGATGGAGATATGGACATCATCGTCGGAAGCGTGAGTTATCCGGACTTAAAGTACTATAAAAATGATGGAAGCGGAAACTTCTCCCTTTACATCACTTACCAGGCTCCCTCCTTTGATGGCGCAGCCACGTGTACCATAACGGCCGATTTCGACAAAGACGGGGATTTCGACCTCGTTGTTGGGACAGATAACTGGAATTACAGTCCAGGCGGAGAGGACATCGGCGGACAGTGTTTCTATTTTCGGAACTCCGGAGGGGATTTTGTCAGAACATGGAAATATGACAACCGTCCCGTTGTTTACGATTTTGATCTCGCCATTTATTGGGATTATGATCAGGATGGTGATGATGACTTCCTGATCGCTGATGGAAACCATTCGGAAACATATTACCTGTTCATCAACAATCTGGCAGATGTGTATAACCTTGAAGGCACGGCTCTGTCGCTTAATGTCTCTCCCATTCTCAACCCTCAGCAGCACGCCATTACAAAGGTTCAGCTCATAAATATCGACCAACAGGTTTTAGGCGGGTCGAGTTTGGGTCTTGCTATCGAGATTTTTGTCTCCAACAATGATGGGACGAACTGGGAATTTTATGACAGATTTGAGGGGACTGATATTCACGGTTACACCGATCACCATATTCACACCTTCAATCATTACGGATCAAAACTCAGATGGAAGGCGATATTGACCGCAGAGGATGATAACATACCCAATTATCCCAATGCGTCTTATGAGACCCCGAGGATCGACGAGATCGATTTTGAGTACACCTATGTGGAACGAAGAGAGTATTCACGCACATCAGTTGCGGCGACAGTGAATTCAGAGGCCGGTGGGGATATTAAGCTGATCATCGGTGGGACTTTTTATTATCCCGGTTGGCAGGGACATTTGAGGGCATATAACGTATCTGCGATGGCACCCTTGGATTCAAGCTACACAGAAATGAGGACAGTCACTCGACCGGACCTTTCGGAGTCTTCCGGGAGAGAGATTGTAGCTGAGGGCGTAGAAATCTTGTGGGATGCGGGAGTTGATTTGGATCTGCGCAGCCCGGATTCGAGGAATATCTATACAGCCTTACCCACAGGTGATGGAAACAACCAAACGAGAGTTGATTTTATTGCAGCCAACGAACCTTCTCTGGATCTGCTGCTTGACGATGTTAACAGCGACAATGTGGGATTGATCAATTTTGTGCGAGGAGAGGGGCGGTACTGGAAGCTGGGAGACATCAACCACTCTAACCCGGTTGTTGTGGGTCCCCCGAATGGCGACCCTGGGTTGAAGGGTGCAGATTATGAGGACTTCGTGACGACTTGGGAAGACAGACCCAAAGTTCTCTATGTCGGGGCGAATGACGGTATGTTGCACTGCATCAGCCTCCTGACTGGAGAAGAGCTCTGGGGTTTTATCCCCTACAACCTTCTGCCGAAGTTGAAAAATATGTGGGCAGTCGATGAAGCCAGTGCGGACAGATATTTTCTGAGAGATCTCTATGTCGATGGGAGTCCTGCTGTTGCTGATGTCGAGATCGGAGGGGACTGGAAGACAGTCCTGATCTGTGGGCAAGGACCGGGGAAGGGCAGTATTGTCGGCGGAGGAATCACTGGCAATTACTATTTTGCCCTGGATGTTACCGATCCTGCTGATCCGCAGCCTCTCTGGGAGATCACACATGACAAAATGGGCGAATCCTGGTCAATTCCCGTGATCGGAAAAATCGATAAGGATGGAGAGACCTGGGCAGCGTTTATGGGATCAGGGTATGATAACTATGCGGATGATGTGATCGGGAATCACTTTTATGCTGTTGAATTTGAGACGGGTAACATTTTTTGGTTGTTCGACGCAGGAGAGGTCGACACCATAGCGGATCGGGGTTTTTCATGGAATATTCAAAACACGATACCTGGCTCTCCCTCTCTGGTCGATTCCGATCTAAACGGAATGGTAAACAGCGTTTATGTCCCCGATCTGGATGGACGAGTCTGGAAAATGGATGTGACTATCCCGTTCGTCGATATCGACTCTTGGAGTGCTGAAGTGCTCTATACTGATTCGAACAATTATCCGATCATCAGCAAACCGGAGGTCTGGGTCAATCCTATGGTCCAGGGTGCGATTCCCCGTATTTTCTTCGGAACCGGTGGCGATGACAACGCTCCAAATGATGCCGATTATTCCTTTGTGGCCTTACTCGATAATGAGGCTGCTGATCAAGCCGACAGGGTGGAATGGTATCTGGGGGATCCCGATATTCTAAATCTGCCCGCTGAAAAACAGGTTGGCGTTTTGGGATTTGGTGACAAAGTCTGGGCGGATCCGAAAATTGGAGATTTTATCGTTTACTTCAACACACTGACAGGGAGTATCGAGAGCGTCGATCCCTGTGAGAATATTGCCGGAATCGGGAAATTGTACGGAAGGTTCATCGTTTCCAAAGCGGGGACTGTTGTTGGCGGCAGTGCTTTCAGAACGGCCGGGGGCAATGTGGAGAGTCTGTCCCTATCCATCAAAACCAGGTCCGCTGTGACATTGGGTGAGCGGTCTGCTACGGAAAGCGGTATCGAGAAGAGAGATGTTTATATTCAAGAATATGATTCCACCATCCAGAAACTGGAACAGGTGACCGGCGGTCTTCTCAAGATCAAATCATGGAGAGAGATTTACCAGATCATCAAATAATCCTGCAAAATGAGGTTCACGGCTGCCTGTAAAGCGACAGGTAGGCATTGATGATCTTCTGTCCGTAGAGGAAGGCCACAAAGGCCGCAGGAGCCAGAAAAGTCCCGAAAGGAAGAGCGTGCTGGAGGTCTTTCTTCTTAAAAATGATGAAAAATACACCCACCACAGCCCCCCCGAAGGAGGCCAGGATAAGAGTCAACAGGGTTTGCTTCCAGCCGAGGAAGGCGCCGACCATCAACATCATCGTCACATCACCCAGTCCCAGGCCCTCTTTTTTGCGCAGAAGGTAATAAACCCCGTAAACGAGCAGGAGAAAACCCGCTCCCACGCCAGCTCCCAGCAAGGACTGAGTGAGGCTCAAGTCATTACGAAAAAAAGTGTAGATGAGAGCCAAAACGAAGCCGGGCAAGGTTACTTGATCCGGCAAGATCTGGTGGTAATAATCGATAAATCCCAGGACGATCAACGTACTGGCAAACAGACAGGATACAAAAAAGTGGGGGCTCAGTGAATACTGCATATAAACCAGCATAAAGCAGAACGGAGTGAGAGCCTCGACCAACGGATAGGCCGGAGAGATCCTGGCCTTGCAGTTCCCGCATTTTCCCCTTAGGAAGAGATATGAAAGGATGGGAATGTTTTCGTAGGCTTTGATCTGTTTTCCACAGTGAGGGCAGGACGAAGGGGGCCGGACGAGGCTGAAACCTCTGGGCAGCCGGTAGATGACGACGTTGAGAAAGCTTCCCCAAATAAGTCCGAACACAACGATTAGAATTATCTCTTCCATGGGCTTATCCGTGTTGTAATGATCTCTGTTTCCGGGTCATAGAGATAGTCCTCTCCATCCAAGTCTTTGGGGACAGCTGTGATCAATCCGTCGCTCACCAGCAGTCGGAAGTCGTCGGGAGCACGGCCGTACTTGTTTTTGTACAATTCAATAGCTGATTTTAATGTCTCGAAATCCATGGCTGCTTTTGTCCGGTAGAGATGGTTGGAGGCGATCTTTATAACCCGTTCATCGGTGGCTGTTTCATAGATCTCCAACCAGTTTTTCCAGGCAGTTTTGTAGTCGGAGGTCCTGAATGCGGTGTTGGCATAAAGCCTGTGTGCGATATCTGGAGCCCCCTCGACCTCCATGGTCTTCTTGTAATATTTTTGTGCGACCTCAAAATTTTTGGCGATCATCTGGGCGAAGTGTCCGGCTTGCAGGGGCAAAATCCACTGTGTTGGATTCTTCTCCAGCCCGCGGTCGAGAATACCGAAGGCAAGATCGAGGTCTTTTGCGTCATACACGGCGATGAGAGCCCCAATCTCGTAAGGATCCAGATACTGAGGGTCTAGCTCGGCAATAATAGAGAAGATGTGGTCCAGGTAATCAAACCTTTCCCAGATAGTCTGGTCGCTGAAGTACTGGATGGCCCATAAATAGATCAAGTCTGCCGCGAGAGAATTATAGCCGAAGGTCACATATTTTAACGACTTACCAGAGGGGATGTAGATGATGGATGAGCCTGGGACTTTGTACCGGGCGACTGCATCGGTTTTGAGTTTTAATCCGGCAAATAGCGCGAGACTGACCAAAAGGATCAAAAGGATTGTTGCCTTTTTCATGGCTCAGATAAAATCCCGCCTCCTGAAGATAAGCACAGCCAGAAACAGGATGAACACCGAGTAACAGAAGCCATACAGAAAGGAAAAAAGGAAAAGTTCTGGAGGGATAGGAAGGTGATGAACGATCTCAGTCTTGATGTTGAAATTTTCCAGGTCGGGAAGGAGTGTATAGAGGGCTCGAGCCAGGGCCCTCCCCAGCCCCGAGTTTATTTTTTCTATCAAGGTTTCAAGCCCCCATGATAGATGGCCGATCAGATAGAAGGAAAGGGTGTAGATCGAGCTCAGAATGGGTGTGGAAAAACAGGAGAACAGGATGGCCACTGCCGTAATAAGACAGAGTTCGCAAAAAATGAGAAAAACGGCTGCGAATATCTGCCATTCGAGCTTAAACGTATGGAAAAAGAGCAGGATGAGGAAAAGAATCGTCATGAGGAACAGCATGACGAAGAGAGTCAGAATCATCCCCAAATACTTGCCGAGAAGGAATTGATACCTGTGGATCGGTTTTGACAGGAGCGTGTACAGGGTTTTTTTGTCGATCTCTTTATAGACAAGTCCGGTTCCCACAAGGATGGCCATAAGTGCGCCGAAAAATGAGAGGGCAGCTAAACCCACGTCGGTGATGATCTTGACTTGGTCGCCGATTGTGAGCAGCGCGAGAACCCTGGAACAGAGGAAGCAGACAGCGGCAAAAAAAATGATCACATAGAGGATCCTGTCTCTGATGGCCTCTCTGAATGTGTTGAGGGCGATGGCCTTGATCTTCATTTTGTCTTCACCATCTCGACAAAGAGGTCTTCCAGAGTTTCTGTCCTGGGGATCAGGGAGTGAATTTTCCCTTTTTGGGAGTGGACGAGTTGGAGGACTTCTTCGAGTTTGCTCTCATCTGTGATTTTTAGAAATATCTTGTCACCGGATGAGACAAGGCTTTCACTCAGGTCTCTGAGCTGTTCTTCCATCAATCCCGAGAGGATGACTTCCGTGAAATGAATCTTTTCTGAGACAAGATCTTGCAGTCTTCCCGAGTTTATGATCTCTCCGTTGACAATAATGGCGACTCTATCACAGATCATTTCAATATCCTGGAGGATGTGCGAGGATAGAAAGACGGTTTTCCCTTCATCACGCAACCGGATGATGATATCTCTGATCTCTTTCCTCCCCAATGGATCGAGACCTCCGAGAGGCTCATCCAAGAAAACGATAGAAGGCTTATTGAGGAGAGCCTGCGCCATGCCGATTCTCTGAAGCATTCCTCGGGAGAATTTCCTCAGCTGGAGGTGGGCGGACTTCTCCAAACCGACAATGCGGAGAAGATCCTGGATTCTGTCTTCCCTTTCAGTTTTGTTTATTTGGAACAGCTGGCTGTAAAATTCGAGAAATTCCGATGCCGTGAGATAATCATAGAAGTATGGATTCTCCGGCAGGAAACCGATCCGCTCTTTGGCCGAAAGAGAGAGGTAGGGCTGGCCAAGAATGCGGATCTCTCCTCTTTCTGGAAAGATCAAGCCCAGTAAACATTTGATGGTTGTGGTTTTTCCAGCTCCATTCGGGCCGAGATAGCCAAAAATCTCGCCCTGTCCAACCTCCAGGGAGATCCCTTTGAGGATTTTCTTTTTTTTGAGAAGGAAACCTGTTTTGAATGATTTGTGGAGGCCGGTGATCTTGAGCGCTTCTACCATGAAGTTCTCTCCGATTATACCAATTCCATTTTCAATTTCAAAGACTTTTCAAAAAAGATCAAGGATGCGCTTGGGATTATTTGAGCCCGGTGATTTTTTGGGCGTTATTCAACAGCCAGTGCTGAGTGAAAACATGCTCTCTATTCAAGCCCAGATGTATTCCCAATTGCTCCTTGATCTCGCCGTCTGGTATCATGGGGATCAGGGCCTCGTAAGCGCTGATGAGCTTTTCTTCAGCGGGAATGAGAGTTTCCAATGTACTCATCCGGTCATCTCCGGGATATACAGAGGGCATGGGATTCATGCTCGTTTCCACTCCATCGGCATCTTTCTCCGCGTTTTCTATTTTGACGACATCTCCCAGCTTGATGAGTATGCCGGAATTCTTATCCCAGCTCCTCATGAGGTCAATGGAATTTTTGAATAATCGTTGGCTCAGATCTTGGTGTTCACTGAACAAGATCGTGTAATAGAGATATCGATGGAGAAGTTCATTTTCCAGCCTCATGATCTCGTGCAGAAGCTGCACTTCTTCTTTGTGGGCATTTTCCGGGTTAGCCTGGAAACACAGGTCATCTTTGGCGCCTGTGGCCTTCATGGCTTCCATCATGGCGACGAATTGATCTGAATGCCGGACTTCATCGTATGAGATATTTAAGATCATGTTTTGGATCTTCGGGAAAACTCCCTCTTCGAATTCTGCTGATTGATACAGGTTGGTCACCATATCCTCAGTCTCTTGGTCTCTTTTTAAGTTATCCATGATTTTGGGATACCGGATGACTTTATCCGTTTTAAAAGAGGGCTCTCCTCCCATCTGTTTGATGATAATGCCCAGCTGCAGAGAATGATACATCTCATCGATCCCGATCTGGATGGTCTGCGCCCGAACGTCCGTTGTTTTTTGCATGATGGGGTCTTGGTAGAGGAATTTTCCCTTAGGCATTGAGTATGCGTGGATGGTGTACTCAAAACTTACGGCCCACTCATGTTCTAATGCAATGTTCAAGAGATGTATGGCTTCTTCTTTTGACTGGATCGGCTTATTCTGTTCCATTGCTCCTCCTAACATAGATTATTCGTAAAAACTGCCGATACTATCCTTCCAAAAACTCCCAATTCTTATTATCGGCATTTTTTACCCTTCGGGCGAACCAATCTCACAGCATCGGCTTCATTGTAGCTCACGTCAGGTGGTAGTTCACTACAACTTCATGAGCCAATTCTTCGCCGCTACTGCAACCTTGGTCCGCGAATAATCTATCTTGAATCTGAATTATTCGTAAAAACTGCCGATGCAGCAACCTCAACTCGTGAATAATCCAACTTTCTTTTTAATTATTCATAAAAGCTGCTGATACTTTCTTAATAACAGGTATACTAATATAAAATAAAGGATTAATCAAAATCAACAGGTTCTCCCACTCGCAAGATCATCTCCAAATGCTTGAGAATGAACAAAATCACCCCCAGAATCACCTTTAGAGGGGATTGACCGAGAACAGGGCCTGTGAGAACATGGGACCATTCAAACGGCCTTTGCGCAATCGTTCACCTCATCCAAGGCAGCGCGTCGAGGTTAAGAAAAGGGAGGGGAAGGACGATTCCTCTCCCGCCCTCCTTTCATCCCCTAATAAGAAACTTAGGGGATGTTTTTACACAAGCATCTCCAAAACCGTGATGAATTACGTTTCGAGTGTTCCAATTGATGATTGCGAAAACACGCTCAGTTTCCCCAGCGAGGAAACTTCGCTCGGATCCGGGCTTCCCTCACATCTCCCTATGGGAGATGTACCATGCCCGTCCAGCCCTTCTCACGGTTTTCTCCACCACACAATTGGAACACTCAATAACGCACTGTGGATTCATACCATCACGGTTTTGGGGATACGAATTGTTTTTTACACATTCCTTGATTGAACGAATCCTTGAGAATATAATTGGATGTCCCGATAACACCGGTGTTACAGAATGATGTCCACAGAATCTCGGATACCAAAACTCAGAACCGACCTGGAGATTTTTTCCACCTATTACCAGGGCCAAAAGGCCTTGGTCGTGAAGGATGCGTTAGGCTTGATAAAGAAACCTGTTGTACTCCAGGGACAGATCCTTGACTTCATCGGCCTCATCGACGGGAGGCATACTCCCCGCGACATTCAACTCGAGCTCATCCGTCAGCGAAATGGTGTTTTTGTGAGTGTCGAAGATATCCAGTCACTTCTTTCCGAATTGGATTCTCTATTCCTCTTGGACAGTGATCATTACAGGGACACGATAAACAAGATTTTTACTGACTACAACCAGCAGCCAGTTCGGGCAGCTGTGCTTGCCGGTCAAGCTTATCCAGACTCTATCGAGGCTCTTGAGAAATACTTGGACTCTTTTTTTCCAGAGAGGCCAGGAGTATCCGTCGATAAAAGTGACAAGAAGGTATCTGCTCTCATCGCTCCGCATATCGATCTAAGTGTAGGAAAAAAGGTCTACGCTCAAGCATACGCTGCTGTTAAGGAGGCATTCCCCAAGACTGTTGTACTCCTCGGCACTGGACACAGCCTCCATCACTCCTATTTTTCACTGACCGAGAAAGATTTTGAGACTCCCCTTGGGTTGGTTAAGACAGAAAAACCGTTCGTCCGGAAACTCAGAGAGGCCGATGAAGAAGTCGTAACGCCCCACGACATCGACCACCGCAACGAACACTCCATCGAGTTTCAGCTGATCTTTCTCCAACATCTATTTGGTTCTGATTTCTCTCTCGTCCCTGTGCTCTGTGGATCATTGCACAATGCCCTGGCTACTTTTTCCCGCGCTTCGGATATTCCTGGAGTGAATGGTTTTTTGAGCGAGTTGAGAACACTTGTGGAAGAAAAGGGATCAGACGTACTTGTTGTTGCAGGTGTGGATTTTTCTCATATCGGTCCAAAGTTCGGACATTCCTTTCAGGCGTCTAGTTTGATCTCAGAAGCAAGAGATCATGACACGCGCTTGATCGATGCCATATGTCGTGGGGATCCTATGGATTTTTGGGCTGAGGCAAAAAGAGTCGACAACAGGTATAATGTCTGTGGATTCTCCAGCATCGCCTGTTTGCTGGAGGTTTTGCCCGAATCTGTCGGGCAGTGTCTCGGGTATGATTTTTGGGAGGAAGAAGAAACTCAATCCGCCGTGAGTTATGCTGCCATCACACTGTCTGCGGCGAACTAAAGGAGCACGGAGTGAAACCTGTTTAGGAGAAAAGGTGAATACCGATGAGTGATTTTGGAGGGGCTGTTAAAGAGAGCAACACATTCGACATTGCCATTTTGGGTGTCCCCTATGATGGAAAATCCTCTTATCTCAAGGGGCCGTCCAAAGGCCCTCAGGCCATTCGGGCAGCTTCAACAGGTGAGGCTATAAATGCCTGGACTGAGCTGGACATCAACCTGGAGGATGCTGTGACGATCGTGGACTTGGGAGATGTGGATGTGGCAGGAAATTTCTCCGATATCTCTGTTAGAATTGAGGAAAGAGTGCGGGAAATCTTGGAGAGAAATGGGCTGCCCATTGTGCTTGGTGGAGACCATTCCATAAGTCTTCCCGTTGTCAGAGCAATGGCCAAGAAGTATTCCATTCTGGATATTCTCCATTTCGATGCGCACCCCGACCTTTATGAAGAGCTATATGGAGATCGCTTTTCCCATGCCTGCCCTTTTGCGAGGATATTGGATGAGGGTTTGGCAGAAAATCTGGTCCAGGTCGGCATACGCGCCGGCACAGGGGACCACAGACAAAAAGCCGCCGCTTTTGGTGTGCGGACGATCACGATGAAGGATTGGCAAGATGACCTCACGCTCGCTTTTTCCAATCCTCTGTACATCTCCTTCGATGTGGATGTCCTCGACCCTGCGTTCGCTCCGGGCGTTTCCCACCATGAGCCGGGCGGTCTCTCTACACGGCAGGTCATCAACTTGCTCCATGCCCTGGAGGCCGATATCGTGGGAATGGACTTGGTAGAAGTCAACCCTGCCCGGGATATTTCTGGGATAACTGCTGCTGCGGCTGTAAAGATCATCATGGAAGCTGCAGCCAAGATGACCCTTACGATTCAAGCAAAGCAAAAGGAGGCAAAATGAAAAAGACTCATTTCGTGATTGCTCTGGTCCTGCTGCTGTCAGGGATTCTGTTTGCTCAAGAAAAGCCGGTTTTCGAGGATTATTTTGTCGATAGGACCATGCGTGTGGATTACTTTCACGTCGGTGATGCCAAGGAGGAGACGATAACCATCGATCGGGTATATGAACAGGGCATCTGGGCTGGGAGCAAACAAAACATTATCGATCGCCTCAACTATGGCCGGTATAACATCAAGATTTATGACTCTTCATCCGGAAAACTCATTTTTTCCAAAGGATTTGACAGCTATTTCGGTGAATATAAAACAACCGACAGGGCTCTTAAGGGGATCAAGCGCTCTTACCATGAGAGCTTTCTCCTTCCCTATCCGAAGAGAAAAATTCAATTCTCCTTTGAAGCGAGGGACAGGAAGAATGTCCTCCACTCCCTATTTACACAGGAGATAGACCCTTCCTCTGTGGATATCTTGAAGGAGCACTTGGATGATGGGGTTAAAGTGTTTAAGCTCTGGAATGGAGGGGACCCTCATGTGAAAGTGGACCTGGCGTTTATCGCAGAAGGATATACTCGAGATGAGGAAGCAAAATTCAAAGCGGACCTCCAACGATTCATGGAGGTATTTTTCAAACAGGAGCCCTACAAAAGCCTTAAGAAAAAATTCAATCTTTATGGCGTCTTCAAGCCATCACAGGAGAGCGGGTGTGATGAACCGCGGCACGGCGTTTTCAAGAATACATCGGTCAACGCCACTTTCAATTCGCTGGGATCGGAACGATATCTTCTGACTGAGGACAACAAGTCTCTTCGCGATATAGCGGCGCATGTGCCCTATGACACGCTCGCCATCATGATCAACCAGGACCGCTACGGCGGAGGCGGTATTTACAACCTATTTTGCACATTCACTGTTGATAATCAGTGGCATGAATACCTCTTTGTGCATGAGTTTGGCCATTCATTCTCCGGTCTTGCTGACGAGTATTACACCTCATCTGTGGCATACAATGAATTCTATCCTCGGGGGATCGAGCCCTTAGAGCCAAACATCACGGCACTGCTCGACCCAAAAAAGCTCAAATGGAATCAATTTGTAACGTCCGGAATTGCCATCCCCACACCCTGGGAAAAAGAAGAATTCGACAGGATGGACAATGAATACCAGAATATCCGTCATCAAATCAACGAAAAGATCGCCAAGATGAAAAGAGAAGGGGCACCAGAGGAAGAGATCCATAAGGCAGAGGCGGAATCAGAGCGGCTCTCCAAGCAGCATGCCGACAAGATGGATGACTACCTTAGAAAAAGTGTGTTCACGGACAAGGTGGGAGCCTTCGAGGGTGCCGGCTATTCCTCACGGGGACTGTATCGTCCGATGCTGGATTGTCTCATGTTCACAAAGGGAGCCAAACCCTATTGCAAGGTCTGTGAACAGGCCATCATCAACGTCATAAAACAGCACACCCAATAGTTATGATCGAAATTAGTTTTCCTGGCCATGAAACAGATCCTGCTTCTTTTGATCTGCTTGGAATAAAACTCAGAGCAGCCCCACGATTTTTTCAAGCCAGTGTTGGTCGACAAGGGAGAACGCGTTACGCGTTTTACTGTCCACATCCAGTACTCCCCAAACCTGCCCTTTATCGTCAAGCAGGGGAACTGCGATCTCAGCATTGGACCGGGTGTCACACGCGATGTGACCCGGAAACTTTTGAACATCCGGAACGATTATCGTTTCTTTGTTGAGAAAACCGGCCCAACAGACACCTTTCTCACGCTCCAGGACTTGACAGGCTAGAGGACCTTGATATGGTCCCACGGTCAGATCATTGTTTGTGTGGATGTAGAAACCGGTCCAGAAATAATGGGGCATTTTGTGGTGAAGGATCGATGCGACGGTGGCCATACGTGCAATCCTGTTATCTGTTCTCTGGAGAAGCTCTTCCAGTTGGTTAAATATTCGTTCGTATCTCTTGGTGAGAGTTCTTGGGTCGAGCACAACATACCTCCATTTTCTCCGGCTTTAAGGAAAACTCAGTCGAAAATGTAACACTGCCCCCTCACATGAGTCAATGTTTTATTCTGGATTGGGAGCATCTCCAAAACCGTGATGAATGACGTTTCGAGTGTTCTAATTGGTGATTTCGAAAACACGCTTAGTTTCCCCAGCGAGGAAACTTCGCTCGGAACCGGGCTTCCCTCACATCTCCCCTAGGGAGATGTGCCATGCCCGTCCAGCCCTTCTCACGGTTTTCTCCACCACACAATTGGAACACTCAATGACGAACTGTGTATTCATGCCATCACGGTTTTGGGGATGTTTTATTCTGGAGCGAAAACATTCTGTAACGCTTTCTGCTTTTATGAAGGGATGCCGGATTGACATTTGATAGTGCTTTCATTGTTGTCACTATGATGGGGAAGGAGATCCATAGAATGCAACAGAGAACTTTTAAACTTTGTGTATTTCTGTCTCTGCTTTCTTTTATCGCGGTGGCTGCAACAGGAGATGCGAGGGGCAATATTTACCAACTAATAATCCCTGGGATCATCTCGTAGATGTTCCCTATGAAACCCTCGAGAGGATGGAAGAAGGGCCCGTCCTAGACCTCAGTTTCGAAGGAGAACTCGTCAAAGAGCTCAGCACACGGCCCAACAGGCCAGTCTGTCTCATCGAACGCGGAAAAAAAAGAGGAGTCACATCACCGAAAGTTCTCCAGCGCTTAGGGGGCTGGGAGAATGTCTATGAGATTCCTGCAGAGATCATCAACTCCTATCCGGTAGTTAATAGGAGGGGTTTGAGTGCGGGCTGATGTCAGCAAAAGGGGGGTTGATGATGGGAACCAAAAAAGGTGGGGGCTCTCCCCAGCCCGCAAAAAAGAGCCAATATCATTATAACAAAAAAAATGCTGTTGTAAAGAAAAAAATAAAAAAAAATTGAATTTCTATAATTTTATGAATTTATCCCAATAAAGTGTTCCCCATTTTCTCTTTTAAGTTTCAAACTATTCATTCTCTCGGGAAAACAATTTGTAGAGTTTGAGATCGTGGATCTGCCGCATTTTTTGTAGGCTTGAGGACGCTTAGCAAGTGAGTTTTGAGGATTTGGGGATGTCTACCCTGTATAGGTGGCGTTCTACAGGGAAGGATTTTTTCGAAATATATCTTGACATTATCCCTGTTTTTTTATAAAAATTTTGACAAGACCAGTAAAATTGGTTCAAAGTTCTTTTTAGAAGCGGATTCCATGCTAGATAAAGCATTAAATTTTACTTGGAGGTAAAATAAATGGCATACGAATTCACAAATTCAAAAGGTGTAAAGTATTATCTCCATTTTAAGGATGTAAACCTAAAAGGGGGGAGACAACAACGAATTTACTTTTTTGCACGGGATGTCAGAGACGGTTCCCTGAATGCGGTTCCTGACGCTTACAAAGTCATTGAAACCGAAAGAACGGGGATGCCCATCCTGAAAAAGAAATAAGCTTCTCCCGATAGGAGGGAGTGGCCTTACGATCTGGCCACTCCCTTTTGTCATTATTTCTTTTCTGAATTCTTTCCGCGCTTTTTACGCTACATCTTTACTTCTGGACTAATACAGTATGTAGTCCTATTGTGTATGCGTTTTCCTTCCGTGTGATCGTTTCTGTTTTACTGCATATTCGGCAGTTTCTCTGCCGTTTTCCTAACGTTTTGGTGTGTTATGGGGCCAGTTGTCCTTTAATTGTGACAGAAGGGGCCTTTGTCTTTCTCTTTTTTCTGGGTGAGCGGCCTGGCATATTTTTTGCAATATTGATTAGCAGAAAGGAGGAAGCATGAGAAAACTTCTGATAATTACCGTAGGCTTTTTGCTTTGTCTTCCCCTCTTCGTTTATTCGGATAATGGTGATGAATACTATGACTATAGTTTTGCGCGGATGAGCTATGTGACAGGCGATGTGTTTATTGAGAGAGCTGCTGATATGGGATATGAGCAGGGAATAGTCAATCTCCCTATAGTCGAGAATGACAAGCTTGGAACCAGAGATGGCCGAGCAGAAATTCATTTTGGTAAAAAAAATTATCTCAGGATCGATAGATACACGCATGTTGATTTCGCCGAGCTTCCCAGGAAAGGATATGACCAGGTCAAGCTCAACTTGCTCTCTGGGAACATCTACTTGAGAGTGAATTTTTTAGGTCAAGAGAAGGATTTTGAAGTTCATACACCGGATGCCTCTTTTTACATTCTCGAAGAGGGACTTTACCTAGTTAAAGTTGTGGAAAACAGTGAGACAGAGATCCATGTTGTGGATGGGGCTGTCGAAGCAGCGGGTGAAGAGGGATCTGTTCTTGTCAAGTCTGAAGAAAGACTGGTGGCTTCCAATGGCACTTTTCGTTCTGACCCGGAATATTTATATGCCAGTTACAGCGATAGTTTTTCCGAGTGGAACAACTCGCGAGATGTTCTCCATTTCCGGACCGTTCAAAAAACGTATCTCCCCTCCGAACTCTATGAATATGAATCGGAACTTGCCACCAACGGTCGTTGGGCTTATGAGGCCTCATACGGTTATGTCTGGGTCCCTAATGTTTATCACCACACCTGGCGGCCTTATCATGATGGAAGATGGCTGTGGTATCCGGTTTGTGGTTGGACCTGGGTACCCTATGCGAGCTGGGGATGGTGTGTCAGCCATTATGGCAGGTGGCACTGGCGGTTCGGTTTGGGGTGGTACTGGATCCCGACGAATTCCTGGGGTCCTGCATGGGTGCACTGGCATCACGGATACGACTATTTCGGTTGGTGTCCTGTAAGCTATTGGGGCTACCCTGTTGTCGTTCAGAACAACTACTTTTACGGGCGTTGGAACGACCGGTATTATCCCGTAAATTCAAGAGCTCTGACTGTCATTCACAAGAATCAGCTTCAAGCTCCTCGAATATCTAAGGTTGCTCTTTCACAGAGTCAAACGAATCGATTGGGAAAAATCTCTCTTGCTGCTAACCAGCCAAGAGTAAAAGGCACTCCCCAAAAGAATAGTTTGGCGAGTCAAAAGGCTTCCAAAGTTCTGGAGAGGTCAAATATCCGGAAGGTCGGCAAGAGTTATGCCACCACCCAAGCCCTGCGCTCCACGTCTCAATCACGATCGGCTAATATCACAGGCAAAACCAAATCCGAACGTTCGGCAGTGACAAGATCAGAGCAGGCCCAAGTACCAAAAAATTCTGTTTCTCGTTCATCGTCGCGGACTTCCACAACAACCCTTTCCTCCGAGCCAGTGAAATGGGGGTCTTCAAAATCGGGGGATTCGGCCACGTCTCA
>Ga0307380_10003869_pt1 | contig 20476 bp, 19 predicted proteins | sample UN3MG_FD_202239 | JGI IMG/M metagenome (GOLD analysis project Ga0307380, IMG submission 202239) | Soil microbial communities from Risofladan, Vaasa, Finland - UN-3 | ecosystem: Environmental > Terrestrial > Soil > Coastal area > Acid sulfate soil | place: Finland: Risofladan, Vaasa | collected... | reverse complement strand
ACTCAGCGGCCCTGGTTATTTTTTCTCCCACCACAGAACCCATACTGCCTCCCATAAAGGCAAATTCCATGGCTGAGATAATGACTTTAATCCCTCCCATTTTTCCTTCAGCGTTCAATACCGCATCTTGGAGCGACGTGCGTTTTTTGTATTCCTTCAGTCTATCAGAATATTTCATGCTATCTTCAAACTGGAGAGGGTCTTGAGGAAAAATATTCTCGTCCAGGAGACTATATTGGCCATCATCAAAGAGCATTGTCAGGCGCTCGGTTGCCGATAGCCTAAAGTGGAAGCTGCAGACAGGACATACTGATAGATTATCCAAGATGTCCTGCTTATACAAAACACGACGGCAGTTGTTACATCGAGTCCACAAATTAGACATGAATCTTCACTGAATATCCATCAGCCCTTTCTGGAAAATCATTTTTTCCCAAAATCCTATTTTTTCTTAAGCATCTCTGTAAGAGTTTCGATCACGGAATCTGGATCTGGAAGCCCCAGAATCTCTGAAATATCTTCCTCTACTTCTTCTCTCTCCCCGATTAGACTCAACACACTATTCACTAATTTGTCCTGATCATAAGGCTTCTCATAATAATCAGAAACACCAAAGCTACGTATAGCCTCATTCCTATACTGATGACCCTTATAGACTGCTGTAATAATGATAACAGGAACTCTTCCCTTGGTATCCTGGTAGATCTTCTGAGCTAGGTCAAAGCCATGCATTCTGGGGAGCATAGCTTCAAGGAGGACTAAATCTGGCTCATCGGCTTTAAATTTCTCATAGGCTTCAACACCGTCCATGGCTGTCATGACCTCGATTTTATGGGCTTCAAAAAGCTTGGATAAAGACTCTATGCTTTTTGTATCGTAGTCGACGATAAGGATCCTTTTTCCTGGCATGCTATATCTTCAAAAATAAAAATTTTAGAATAAACTACTTAGATTGTCAATGAATGGAGGGGTGGCGCAAGTGGGAAAAAAGGAGGAGAACAGGGCTGCTCTCCTCCTCAATGCGAAGATGAAGTCTGAGTATTATTTTTTCTTCAAATAAACACTGCCGCTAAAGGTAGAAAGTTTCACTAAAGGTCCTCCTCTGTTAACAACGCCAGATATTCTTTTCGTGCTGATTTTACCTGACATCTTAATTTCAAAATCGCTTTCTATCCTTCCGCTGAAAGTCTCTGCCTCAAGGTCAAAACCAGAATCAGCAGGCAGGGTCATCTCAATTCTCCCGCTGTGCGTATTAAGAGTGTATCTCCCATCGCGATTAATTTTTCCATCATAAATAACTGAACCAGTTACCGTATTACCATCCACAACATTGGCCTCGGAAACTTCCCTCAGCTCTATCCTGCCTGTAACTACATTGGCTTTTATGGAACCTTTGATTTGGCTGGCGGTTATCCTCCCGGTTACTGTCTCCATAAACACATCTCCTGTGATATTCTGAAGTTCAATTTTTCCCGTCACAGTTTCACAGTCCACTCCTTTATCCGCTGTTTTTACCACAATGCCTCCGGTTACTAGATTAACCTTAATGGTGCCACCAATCTTTTCGAGGTCGACACTGCCTGTCACTGAATCGATCTTAACAGACGCCTTTGCTGGTATCATTAAGCTGTACTTGACGGAAACATTCAACGATCTTCTTCTGAAAATTTTTCCTTCATCGGGGTATTCGGTCTTGATCCGAAGAGTATTGCCTTCTTTTTCAACCTCAATCTTGACCAAGCCTGCATTTTCTTTAGCCATATCAAGAGTCGAAGCTCTAGAAATCTTAGTAGCATCAATCTTAACCTCTCCCTTATTCCAGCTTTTAACATCTATGCTTCCGGTTATATTCTCTAAAGTAACCTTCCCATCCTGAGCCAAACTGACAGTTTTTTCGAATTTCTCTTCGTACGTCTCCTTGGCTATTGCCCCGGCGGCATAAACTCCCAGAAGGAGAAATAATCCAGCCAGGATGGCCAACAACTTTGTTGTTTTGTATGATCTCATAATAGACCTCCCATTTTAGTGCTTATATTATCGTCTTGAATTCCCTTCTCGGGGAAGACGCTTGCTTTGTTTCCATCATTTCATTAAGAAAATTCATTTTTCCCCTGTAAGCAACCAGCAAATAATTCCTGGCGTCTACGTTCTCAGGATTCTGGAGAACCATTTGCCTGCAGGCCATTATGGAAGAATCGATGACTTCAAGGTTGCTCTTAAAAACCTGAGCGATCTGAGGATCCATCTGCCCCTCCTGCGCAGAAATCGCCTCCCCCAGGGCCTTTATAGCCTTTTGATAATGGTGCTCAGCCTCATCCAATTTGGCAAGCGTGTATTTCTGCAGATCACCTCTGTCCAGAAAATCCCTTCCTGTCCAATGCCGCAATCCTATTATCACCGCACCAACTATAAAAACTAAAATCACTGCCGAACTTAAGGCATACTTAAGCTTTGGCGGGGAAAAAATAAGGCTAAACCAGGCTCTTTTCCGCGGCTTGAAAGCCAGGACTCTCTGCTCCTCTGGTTTCAATCCTGCCTTTATTTTAAGCCATGTTTGGTCTGAGGGTGCGAGCTCTTCTAACTTCTTGGCATCCTCGACAATCGTCTTAAAGTCCTCTAAAAGATTCCTGCAATCCGGGCAGACAGCGAGATGCTGCTCAATTGAGGCGCTCTTCCGGGCTTGAAAACTCCCATCGATATATTCGCTTATTGATTTTCTCGCTTTTGAGCATCTCATTTTCCTCTCTCCTTAAACATGGTTTTATTTCCAAGGTACTCGCGGATCTTCATCCTCGCTTTGAAAAGCTGTGACTTGGATGTCCCCATCGAGCATCCCAACATCCGGGATATTTCCTTGTGCTTAAAGCCTTGAACGTCATGAAGGAGAAAAACACTTTTCATTTTTTCCGGCAGCTTCTGTATGGCATCATCCAACGACTTCTTCATTATCTCATCGCCAGATTTATAAGTTTCTGCCTCAATTTTTCCTTCCACATCATCTAGAGGCATTGTTCTCTGAAGTTGGCTTTTCTTTCTCCGTAAATAGCTATAACAGGTATTAACTGTTATGCGATAAATCCAGCCGACAAAAGTCTCCTCGTTCCGGATGTCATGGAGGTGAGAAAAAACTTTGAGAAAAATATCCTGCAACAAATCTTCAGCAATTTCGCTATTATAGGTGTAACGATAAACCAGGTTGAATAGGGGACGGTTAAAATGCTTGTAAATGGCCTCCATAGCTTGGATGTCTCCCTCGCGGCTGCGTCTAATCACGTCTTTAAGAAAAAAAGGGGCTGAGAGATTTATTCCGTTAGCCAGCTCTTTTTCTTCCTCAGTCATGATTCGACTCTCTGTATTGAGTTCCATTGTAGCAGAATGAGCAACACTTATTCTATACTGCGCTTCATGGATTGCGGTTACTACTGGAAAAAACATCTATATTTTTCTCCTCATTTTATTATGATGAAACAGAGGCCCAGAAGGTTGCCTGCCTTTTTAAAAAAAATGGCATGAGAAAGTTTTTTTTGAATATGAATATGTTATGATGTTTCGGGAGGATGTCATTATTTGTAACAGAAGGAAAAATATATAATCCACGATCAACGCTTGAGAAAAAAATGAAAAGGTTTATACAACTTGGCTTTGTTCTCGCTTTCTTCCTATCCCAAATTTTACAATTTGGCTGTAAAACAAAAACCGCTCAATCTGGAATGCTCGAAGTTTCAGGCCTGATTGAAGCCATAGAAACAGAAATAAGATCCCAAGTTCAAGGGGAAGTCAAAGAGGTTTTAGTGCGAGAGGGTCAGCAGGTCAAAAAAGGAGATTTACTCTGTCTTCTGGATGAAGAGAAACTAACGATCCAGTTATATCAGGTTCGAGCAACCCTTGAAGGAGCTCGCTCAAAGCTAAAGCTTTTCCAAAAGGGGACAAAAAAGGAACTCATTGCTGTAGCTAAAAATCAACTTGAGGTGGCAGAAAAAGAACTGGAATTAGCCCAAAAAAACAAGAAGCGCATGGACATACTATTCAATGAAGGAGCTGTCTCCACCACGCAAAAAGAACAGGCTGATTTGAAACTTAAAGCAGCCCAGGAGCGTTATGAGAGCGCAGAAGAAAATTATCAACTCGCTTTGCGGGGAAAAGAAAAAGAAGAAATTGAAATGGTCAAGGCAGAGGTCAGGAGTCTTCAGGCACAAGAAGAATTTTTGCTGAGACAGATTCAAGATACAAGAATAGCATCTCCAATCACCGGGTTCCTCGAAACAAGACATATCGAAGTTGGTGAACTGGCTCTTCCAGGAACACTTCTTTTTAGCTTGATTGATTTAAGCCGAACCTATGTTAAAGCTTATGTCCCTGAAAAATACATCGGAAAAATAATAATCGGAAGTAAAGTCGAAGTCCTCTGCGACTCATTTCCAGATAAAGCTTTTCAAGGAAAAGTCGATTTCATCTCTGATCAAGCTGAGTTTGCTCCTAAAAACATCCAGACTAAAGAGGAAAGGCTGAAACTTGTGTTCATGATAAAATCCTATCTCGAAAATCCACAGAGAGAGCTTAAGCCAGGAATGCCGGTGGATGTTAAAATTTCCGTTGGTCAGTAACTCCGAAACTCGGAGTATCATTGTTGGGATTGCCGCGTCGCTGCGCTCCTCGCAATGACAATTTACTGTACGAGATTGCCCAGCTTGTTCCGACCAAAGCGAGGATTCCTCGACGCTGCTTGAATGCACGAAAGCGTTGCATTTATCAATAGATAAAATGACTACTTTCAAAATTAAGAGCCTGACGAAAAAGTTTAACCAGCTAGCTGCTATCGACAATATTAGCCTTGAGATAGAAAAAGGGGGAATTATCGGACTTATCGGGCCTGATGGTGCCGGAAAAACAACGTTTCTTCGCCTCCTCGCCGGCCTGCTCAAACCCTCCTCAGGCTCCATCATTTTTAAAGGAATAGATGTTGCCAAAAATCCGCAGAAAATTAAAGAATGGATTGGCTATATGCCTCAACATTTCAGTCTTTATGGAGACTTAAATGTCTCAGAAAACCTTAAATTTTTTGCCGACCTCTATGGAGTCCCATCGAAAAAGTTTAAAGAACGGAAAAAAGAATTACTGCACTTTAGCGGCCTCTCTCCTTTTGAGGATCGATTAGCCAGGAATCTCTCAGGAGGCATGCAGAAAAAATTAGTCCTTGCCTGCAACCTCTTTCACACTCCAGAAATTCTCCTCCTTGATGAGCCGACAACAGGAGTGGATCCTATCTCAAGAAAAGAGCTCTGGGATCTTCTCTTTCAATTGAACGGCCAGGGAACAACGCTTCTCATCACTACACCTTACATGGATGAAGCCCAAAGATGCCATAAGGTTGGCTTCATGTATGAAGGACGGATGTTGAGCTACCAGTCACCTCAAAGCCTGCTAGAGGAGAGGAAAGAGGAAACAATAGAGCTTATAGCAGAGCATAAGCAAGCGAGAAAGCTTTTAGGAAAGCTGCCTGGCTTAAAAAGCATCTATCCCTTTGGGGAAACTCTTCATTTAATCTTCGAATCGGGGAAAGGAGGGGAAGAGATAACAAAAGAATTTTTAGAAAAACAGGGAATTCAAATCCGTAGCTTAAAAAGAATCACTCCTTCTTTCGAGGATGCGTTTCTCGCTCTCATCGAGGAGCAAGTTGCAGCACGCACATAAGAGGATTTCCCTTAAAAATTTATTTGAATGATCAAAAATGTGTGTTTGATAAATCAAACACCTATATAAGATGAATCGAGGTCCCTAATTAAGATGATTCACGCTCCTATATAAGATATATCAAATGCCTTACGGAAAAAATAAGATGGGCTTGATAAATCAAGCCCCTACAGAATATAAAAAATGTATGGAATTGATGTCAATAACTTAACAAAAAAATTCGGCCGATTCACTGCGGTCAATCAGATCTCGTTCAGCGTTAAAAAGGGAGAAATTTTTGGCTTCCTGGGCCCGAATGGAGCCGGAAAATCAACCACGATCCGGATGTTGTGCGGAATCCTCAGGCCTACATCAGGAAAAGGCACTGTCGGAGGATTCAGCACTGACGCCCAACCTGAAGAAATAAAAAAGATCATCGGTTATATGTCACAGCGTTTTACACTTTACGGAGACCTCACTGTTGAAGAAAATATAGATTTCTACGGTGGAATCCACGGACTCTCTCCCTCCACAAAAGAAGAAAGGAAAAAATGGGTAATAAAAATGGCAGGCTTAATAGGGAGGGAAAATTCCCTGACCAGGGAGCTCGCAGGCGGCTGGAAACAACGCTTATCCCTCGGCTGTGCGATTCTTCATAGACCAGAGATACTGTTCCTGGATGAGCCGACGGCAAGTGTGGATCCTGTCTCGCGGAGAGATTTCTGGGATTTGATTTACATATTATCAGAAGAAGGGACAACGGTTCTTGTGACCTCTCATTATATGGATGAAGTCGAGCGCTGCCACCGACTCGCCATACTTTATTCAGGAAAAATCATAGCTGATGGCTCGCCAAAGGAATTGAAGAAGAAATTCACCGGAGCCGAAGAGTCCACGCTAGAAGATGTATTCTTTTCGGCCATCAAAAGAGAAAAAAATGAGGAATAGAATCCTTCCTCTGACAAGGAAAGAAACTCTCCACATCCTCAGAGATCCAAGAAGTCTTTATCTGGCCATAGTATTGCCGATGGTCTTACTTATCCTTTTTGGCTACGCCATAACTTTTGATGTCAGACATATCCCGGTGGGAATTATCGATCAAGATAGTTCCTTCCTCAGTCGAGATTTCATCTCTCGGGTGAAGGGAAGTGAATATCTTGATCTTGTCTATCTTTCAAACTCCTCTTCTGGCTTAGAAAGCCTTTTAGACAAAGGAAAGGTCAAAATCATATTAATCATTCCGCATCGTTTTTCTCGAGACCTGTCCAAAGGGAAGGACGCTCCCCTCCAGCTTTTGATTGATGGAAGCGACAACAACACAGCTCAAATCGCTCTAGGCTATATTTCAGGAATAGTCCAGATTTTTTCATCAAACATCATTCTCGAAAAATTGAACAAACAGGGAGCTATTCTTCAAGCAGGCATTCGGCCAATAGAGGTGAAACCAAGAATCTGGTATAACCCAGACCTTAGCAGCACAAATTTTATCGTGCCAGGCTTGATTGCTGTTGTGATGATGATTCTTGCGGCAATGTCGACTTCTTTGACTATTGCCAGAGAATGGGAAATCGGGACTATGGAGCAGCTCATTGCCACTCCTGCTAAACCTCATGAAATTATCATCGGTAAGCTCATACCCTACTTCTTTTTAGGGATAATCCAAATCTCGCTGGTCGTCCTCGTAGGAACGCTCCTGTTTAATGTGCCTCTTAAAGGAAATATATTTTTTCTTTTTTGCGTCTCAGGAGTCTTTCTGATCTGTGGCTTAGGGATAGGGCTTTTCATTTCAACCATAACCCGTTCCCAACAGTTAGCCTTTATGTTCTCCGTGCTCCTCACTTTCCTCCCTTCTTTTCTCCTTTCCGGTTTCATTTTTCCTATCTCCAGTATGCCCCGAATCATTCAATTTTTTACCTATCTTGTTCCGGCAAAATACTTTCTGATCGTCCTCAGAGGAATTTTTCTCAAGGGAACCGGTTTGGGAACTCTCTGGCCTGAAGTTGTCTCTCTTTTTATCTTTGCTTCACTCATCCTTCTTGCCTGTGCTAAAAGGCTTAGATTAAGTCTGGAGTAAAAATGTTCAGAACTGTTCGCCACATTATTAGAAAAGAATTTATCCAGACTTTCCGTGATCGAAGGATGCTCTTTCCTATCTTTGTTGCACCTGTCGCCCAGCTCATCCTCTTCGGGTATGCTGTAACAACAGATATAAAGCACATCTCTCTGGCAGTCCTGGATTATGACCGGACTCACGAAAGCAGGCACCTCGTTTCTTCGTTCAGCCAATCCAAGAGCTTCAATCTAGACTTTTATTTAAAATCTCCCCAGGAAATCGATGTGCTTCTCGAGAAAGAAAAGATTAAAGCTGCCGTCGTAATTCCTAGAAACTTTGAGAGGAATTTAAAAAAAGGAGCTCAAACTTCCCTTCAAGTCATTTTAGACGGGACAGATGCCAATTCAGCAACGATCATCATGAGCTATATTTCACAGCTCATAGCCAAACATTCAGAAAATATATTAACTGAAATCAGAGACAACGGTGGCGGAGGCATTGTCGTTTCTCAACCAAGGGTCTGGTATAATCCAAATTTAAAAAGTTCTGTCTATATGGTTCCCGGAGTTATTTGTCTCATCCTTCTCATCACAACTCTTCTCCTCACATCAATGGCCGTGACTAAAGAAAGAGAAATGGGTACCTTAGAGCAATTAATCGTTTCTCCTATAAAACCCTGGGAGTTAATCCTCGGCAAAACAATTCCTTTTGTCTTTATAGGTTTTTGTGATGTTGTCTTAATCATCTCAGCCGGAAAATTAATCTTCGATGTCCCTATAAGAGGAAATCTGCTCTTCCTTTTTGGAGTCGCCCTCCTTTTCGTCCTCACAACTCTGAGCTTAGGCCTTTTTATCTCAACCATCTCCCGCACCCAGCAACAGGCAATGATGACCGCTTTTTTCTTCGCCATGCCGGCCATGCTGCTTTCAGGTATTTTTTCTCCGATTGAAAACATGCCCAGAATCATTCAGCAAATCACACTTCTAAATCCATTGAGATACTTCAGCACTGCCGTAAGAGGAATCCTTTTAAAAGGAAACGATATCTCCATCCTCTGGCCCCAGGTTCTTGCCCTCTTTATCTTTGGAATAACAGCTTCTGTCTTCAGTTCTCTTCGATTTAAAAAATATCTCGAGTGAAAGCGCAAATCAGATAGGACCCCAGCGCATCAAGACGGGCGGGATGAGGGATAGAAAGCCAAAAATCACCCAGATGACGAGAAGTGGAATAAGCCATTTCGCCCATTTTTCCCAGCTCAGTCTGGCTAGTCCTAATACCCCCATGGTCACACCAGAAGTAGGGAGAACTGGGTTTACGTATTCAGCCAACTGAAAAGCAAAGACCGTTGTCTGCCGTGTAATGCCCACCAAATCTCCGAGGGGAGCCATGATCGGCATGGTCAGAGCAGCCTGAGCTGTTCCTGAATGAACAAAGAAATTGATAATGCACTGGCAGACAAACATCATTTGGGAAGAAATGATAGGATGGAAACTCGATATGCTCTTGGCCATATAATAAAGTGTTGTATCAAGGATCTTTCCATCCATAGCAATAATAAGAATGGCTCGGGCGCAGCCTATGATCAACGCAGCATTGATCATATCCTTAGCTCCGCCGACAAAGGATTTGGCTAATTCTTCAGAACTAAGCCTCCCAAGAATTCCAGAAAGGATCCCTAAAGCAAGGAAAAGACCGGCTATCTCATTGATATACCATTTGTACCGGAGGATTCCAAACACCATAAAAACTATGCCCAAAAGGAAGAGAAAAAGAACCCGCTTATGGCATTTGAGAAGTACGACTTTCTCCTGATGAGCCATGTCCAGTTCAAGGCTTTTTCTTCGCTCTAAATCTTCTTTATATGTAGGGCTGATTTTTGGATTTTTTAATATCCTGGAAGCATAGCGCGTAACGAATATTATTGCGATTGTTGTTCCTACAACCCAGATGACAATTCGATAGCCGATTCCTGAATAAAGAGGTAACCCTGCAATTCCTTGAGCAATGCCCACTGTAAAAGGATTAAAGAAAGCTCCCGCAAAACCAGCAGCCGCCCCTATAAACGGTATAGAAACTCCCACAATCGTGTCATAGCCAAGAGAGAGGGATAAGGGGACAAAGATAAGCACAAAAGGCAAAGTCTCCTCGCACATACCAAAAATCGACCCTCCCAGGGAAAAAATAATCATCGTTATAGGAATAAGCAGCGCTCGCAAGGCTTTGCTCTCGCCAAATTTAAAAGCGAGATTATGGATAAAAACAGTAACAGCACCGGTTTTTTGGATAACAGCAAAGGCCCCACCTACGACAAAGATAAAAACAATTATGGATGATGCCTCGATAAATCCTTTAATGGGAGAAATAAAAAGCGCTCCAACCCCCTGCGGCTGACGCTCGCCAAATTTAAAAGAACCTGCCAAAGGAATAGTTCGCCCATCTTTTTCTGCTCTTTCATACTCCCCTCCTGGTACAATCCAGGTAGCGATAACAGTTAAAACCACCATAATATAAATGAGAACAAGAGTATGGGGCAGTTTTACTTTCTTTAAATTCATTATCTCATTACTTCTTTAGTCTTTAAACTAAATCTATCTCCGGAGCTTAAGATATGCATGATCATGTTAAACCCACTGATCAATCGAGATGGAGAGATTCGAATTTGCGCTTGAGTAGCATCGTAAACAATAACATTTCGCTCTCCAAAGACTTCAAAGATTTCATCAGGTGTAAAAATAATAGCCGTCGATTCATCAACCCCAATACCCAGAAGCTTCTGATTTTCAGCCACAAGGCTGATGAGGCGGTTGTGCCGTTTTCTCCTGACAAAATGCTGGTCAATGATTGCTGTTTTTATAAACCCAAAACCTCGTACGGTAACAATATTATTGGCCTGGATAGTTTCGAATTCATGACCTTCCTTAACTTCTCTTTTTTCATCGCCCGTAATCATGATCTCGCTCATCACTGCTGCTCCAGCACTTGTTCCTCCGATGACAGCTCCCTTCTCATAGATTTCCAGAAGCTTTTTGTGAATTGGGGTATCGATAAGGATATCCATAAGGAGGGATTGCACCCCACCTGAAAAGAAAACACCACCGACATCGTCGAGAATTCCAATATTTTCCACGTTCAGAGCTTGCTCTCGGGTCAGTATATGATACTCGACCTCTCGTGCTCCAAACCTTTTGAGCTGCTCCGCCTGTTCAAACCCAACTTCATCTGGTACGCTACTCGCCATGGGGAAGATAATGATTTTTCCGCTGTTAAATCTATCGGCAAGTTTTACAAATTCTTTCATCATGGTTTCGGGTCGAGAGCCACCTCCAATGATGAAAAGATAGCCTTTCACCTCCGAAAAGGCTGGAAGAGAGATGAATATATGCAAACTCAAGAACAGTATCAGCATTTTTTTCATCTTTTACCTCCTCTTTTTTTATTGAGTTATAACGAAAAATTTTTCATTGAAAGTCAAATTATAATATCTCAATCACTCTTAAAAAGGAATATTTATTAAAAGGAAAAAAGACATTTTTTTAGCTGGAAGTCTTATTCAAACCGTGTTAAAAAATGCATTATGGGAAAGTAAGGACGGTTAGCAATGAAAAAATTAAAATTCTTTGGACATTTTTTAACATTCTTAGTTTTTGGGTTCTTAGCGATTACCCTCCATCCTGCGGAGGGAGCAAGAAAAGAAAGCCTTGTGGTCAAAGGACTCTCCGAGCCTGTTGAGATCATCAAGGACCAGTGGGGAATCTCTCATATATACGCTCAGAACGAGAAAGATCTCTTCTTTGCTCAAGGATTCAACGTAGCCAGAGACAGACTCTTCCAGCTTGAAATTTGGCGGCGGCAGGCAACAGGAACCATGGCAGAAATTCAAGGACCTAAAGCTCTCAAGCGGGATATCGGCTCGCATCTTCTCAAAGCTCGGGTTGACATGAAGCAGGAGATGAATCATTACCATCCCCGAGGAAAAGAAATCATCCCTTCCTTCGTCAGAGGGATCAACGCTTATATCGACATCACCAACAAAAATCCAGACATCCTTCCTCTTGAGTTTCCCCTCTTGGGTCTTAAACCGGGCCATTGGACTCCTGAAGTCGTCGTCTCCCGCCATAACGGACTCTTCCGGAACGCTGGCTATGAAATTGCCTTTGCTCAATCGGTCAATGCATTAGGCGCTCAGAAATTAAAGAACCTGCTCAACCTTCATCCCGGCGATCCTTCACTCAAACCAGACGAAGGAATTGACCTGGGTCTTATCTCAGACAATATCCTGGAGCTTTATTATGCGTCGCGGGATCGAATAAGATTCGGACCCGAGGATATCACTGACCCATCTCATAAGATAAATCAATCTCTATCCCCTCCTCTTGGTCTCACAACCTTTCCGACTGCAAGAGTGGAAAAAAAGGCTTTTTACGCTTACCAGAAACTATTGCGTCCTCTTTTTGTTCCACCTTCTCTGGCCACACAATTGCATCATGAAATAAATTTGGGGAGCAACAATTGGGTAGTCAGGGGCAAACTCACCTCCTCCGGCTATCCTATGATGGCCAACGATCCCCACCGCAGTCAACAAATTCCCTCGCTAAGGTATTGGGTCCACCTTGTGGCGCCAGGGTGGAATGTGATCGGAGGCGGAGAGCCTGCCCTGCCTGGTATATCCATCGGCCACAATGAATACGGCGCCTGGGGACTCACAATTTTTTCCGTAGATCAGGAAGACCTATACATCTATGAAACCAATCCGGCTGATCCGAACCAGTATCGATATCAGGAAAATTGGGAAAAAATGAAGATCATTCAAGAAAAAATCCAAATAAAGGGCAAATCACCGGTCACTGTAGACCTCAAATTCACCCGGCACGGTCCGGTCCTCTACGAAGATAAAAATCACCAGAAGGCTTATGCCTTGAGAGCAGCCTGGCTTGAGATTGGAGCAGCACCGTATCTAGCAAGTCTGCGAATGGATCAAGCCCGAAACTGGGAAGAGTTCAGAGATGCGTGCAGCTTCTCCAGAACCCCATCAGAAAACATGGTCTGGGCCGACGCGGAGAACAACATAGGATGGCAAGCAGTGGGAATCACGCCCCTTCGAAAAAACTGGAACGGGCTCCTTCCAGTGCCAGGAGACGGGCGGTATGAATGGAAGGGCTATCTTCCTCTAAAAGACCTACCCCACACTTTCAACCCACCTGAAGGCTATTTTGCCACAGCAAACCAAGATAATATTCCACCAGGTTATCCCTACGATATAGGATTTATATGGGCTGATCCTTATCGTTTTTCCCGGATACAGGAGTTTCTTAGTTCAGGCCGCAAACTGGCCATGACAGACATGATGGAGCTGCAGCAAGATTTCCTCTCCATTCCTGCCCGAACACTGATCCCGCTTCTAAAGGAGCTCCGTTCAAATGATATCAGGACTCAGAAGGCAATAAAAATGCTTCTCTCTTGGGATTATGTAATGGACGCAGATTCTGTTGAAGCAGCCATCTACATGAGCTGGGAGAGGCGACTTTCGAGAAATGTTTGGGATCTTTATATCCCGGAGAATGCACGAAGAATCTTCCCCCGCCGTTCTCTTAAAAAAATGATTGATTTCCTGAAAACTCCCGATAGTCACTTCGGCCCCAACCCCACCTCTGCCAGAGACGCTCTTCTGATCAAGAGCCTTGAGGAAGGGATTTCGGACCTTGTTAAGCGCCTGGGCTCGGATACGAGCAAGTGGCAGTACGGACAGGATAAATTCCACCACATAAGAATCCAGCATATGCTCAGCAACGCTGTCAAGCCCGAACTTCGAACTGAGCTTGAGGTCGGACCTTTACCCAGGGGAGGAAATAGCTATACAGTAAATAATACATCAAGCGGTTATAACCAGACTTCTGGTGCTTCTTTCCGGATTATCGTTGATCTTGGAAATTGGGATAACTCCTTAGGAACAAACAGCCCCGGGCAGTCAGGAGACCCAAAAAGCCCTCACTATGCTGACCTTTTTGATATGTGGGCCAAGGCAAAATATTTTCCGATTTTTTTCTCACGAAGCAAGATAGAATCAGCGGCTGAGAGGGTGACACTCCTCAAGCCTGCATTGTAGGGATTTGATTCACTAACAATGGAATCAGACTTGCACAACTTGAATAATTGCGGTCGGACTTTTTTATTGTAGGGGCTTGATTTATCAATCCCGCACCTGCCTTTTTGCCCAGATAAAAAGAAAAACAAAATGCTAGGATTCTTCAATATTGGTATTCAGGTGAATAAAATGGAAAGAATAAGATAAATTGCAATGGAGAAGAGGCCTGCGGCAGGGAGTGATATAATCCAGGCTGAGAAAATCTTTTTTATCACATCCAGGTTTATGGCTGAAATTCCGCGAGCCAGACCGACTCCGATGATATTGCCCACGGCAACGTGCGTGGTTGATACAGGCATGCCGAGCCGAGAACAAAGAAGAACTGTGGTGGCTGTCCCAAATTCAGCAGAAAAACCACGCGTCGGGGTTATAGATGTTATTTTTTCCCCCACTGTCTCCATAACACGGTAGCCCCATGTATAAACCCCAAAAGCTAATCCTACACCACCAAGGAGCAACAGCCAAAGCGGGATGGCAACTTGCATTTCAACTTTCTGAGTTTGGATAACAGTCACAATAGCTGCAACCGGGCCAATGGCATTAGCCACATCATTCGCTCCATGAGAAAATGCCTGAAAACCGGCTGAGAGAACCTGAAGAGGATTAGCCATCTTTTCAACCTGATAATAAGGGTCTGTATCTCTTTCCTTGTATCTCCGAAGAAGAAAAGAGCCAAGGAGAAAGCCTCCGGCACCTACACACAATGAAATAAGAAGAGCCTCTATTATAGGAAGGTCGAGATGGAGATGTTTCAATCCTTTAAATGTGACAGCTAGAGACAGGATAAAGCCAACCATTCCTGTAAAAAATGGGCCTATCTTCCTTGTTTGCGCAATGGGTTCTTTCGAACTCAGGATGAACTTCTTTATAATAGAAAAAATTGTAAAAGCAATAATACCGCCAAAAACTGGAGAGATAATCCAGCTCAAAGCCACGAAAAGGACCACTTTCCACTTTATTCCTGCAATTCCCACGCTTACCAGGCCAAAACCAATCACTCCCCCTATAATGGAATGTGTGGTTGAAACCGGAAGTTTGAAATAAGTGGCTATATTCACCCAGAGTGCTGACCCCAAAACAGCAGCCAACATCCCAAAGAGGAAAAGATTCTGTCTGTCGCTAAACTGCAAAGGATCAATGAGTCCTTTTCGGATTGTATTGGCTACATGGCTTCCAACCAGAACAGCCCCAAGAATATCGCAAACACCCGCCACAACAACGGCCCTTTTTATAGTCAAAGCTCCTGAAGCAACAGAAGTAGCCATAGCATTAGCTACATCATTGGCTCCGATGTTGATTGCGCTGTAAAGGCCTACTAAAACTGCAGCTATAAGGATAAAACTAGCATCCATAAAAATTCACCGTTCTAATCTCAAAACCCACGATTTCCACCAGTCTTCACTTAACAGGAAAATGCAAAAAAAGAAATTCTAAGCTTTTGTGCTTCAGGAATTGTGGAGCATCAGTCTCATCTGATCTCCGGCATTCTCGGCATGATTGGCTAAAGTTCCAAGCTCACTAAAAATATGCATCCACATCATTACAGAGACAGGGTCTAACTTCTTCTCGATGGAGAACATTTTTTTGGCTGCTGTCATTTGGGCTTTATCTGCCTCCCATTCCTTTAATTTAAGACTCTCAATCAGCTCCATGACTTTATGAGCCTCCTCCCCTCCAAACGAAGTCTCGGCAAGCAGTTTAATTTCACTCGAGACAGTCATTGCCACCTCATATGTCTCAAGAACTTTATCAACAAAATCTTTTAATTCTGCTTTAAGCTCTTCTGGCACTGTGGTTTTCCTGAGTATGAGTAAAGCTGCCAAATCTTCTGCAGAATCAGCGATGTGGTCCTGCTCTTTAAGAAACCTCAAGATGTCTCCTCTTGCGACAGGCAAAAATATGCTCTTTGGCAAATTACTCCTGATATCTTTTTTCACTATATCGGCATCATGCTCTGCCTTGAAGATTTTCTTGGCGACATCCTTAACTTTCTCCTCTTCTCCTTTAAGGAAAACATCCATAAGAGGCCTGACTAAATCAACGCATGCTTTAACTTTCAGCATATGCTGGTATAGAGGTTCAAACGGGGATTTTCCTAATAATTTACTTATGATGCTCATCTTAACACCTCTTTTTTTTATGGAAGGAATATCAAGCTAGGTTCCATTTTAATTATCCCCAGAAAAGAAATCAATGAATTCTTGAAAATCTTTGAATAAATTTTGGGATGGCAGATTGGAACATATTACTACTTTTTCTTTTTACCGTTTTTCTGAGGTTTTTTAGCTTTTTTCTTTTCTCTCTTTTCTCTCTTTTTTAGTATTTCTTCGATCTTGAATTCCATATCTTGGTGGTGAGTCCCTTTCCAGAAAACGCGCCCGCATCGAGGGCAAATAGCAAAGGAGGTAGCTCGTTCGAAAACAAAAGGAGCCACTAAATTCTTGGCTCGCCTCTTTGGTAAATCTTTGAGCTCAACGTTGCATTCGATGCAGCGAGAATAAGGTTTTACCTCCGGCCAGAGGTCAAACTCATCCAAAACCTGCTCTACCTGAGGGTTCCAATCTTCGCTTTCTATGAACAGGGTCTTTACATCTCGTGATTTTTCAATCAGTCCGTTATCTCTGCTGAGAAGGACTCTGCCTTCTTTTTGAGCCAGAGCCAGGAGAGCGGAATCTTCGATTTTGCTGAAATAGACGGTATCAAACCCGAGAATTTTAAGCCATTTGGCTAACTTCCCCAGCATGCAGTCAACGATAAATTTCATGGAAAAAAGGTCTATTCAGGATATTAGAGACCGAGAAACTGGACGCTCAGTCCTGAGATAAATATCATAGCCCCGGCTAAGGCATGAACATATCTTTCTAAGCGACCAAAACGAAGAAATCTTATCCCCCAGGAAGAAACAGCGATAATAGTTAGCATTGTTAGAATTGTCGTAAAACCAAAGGCAATTGTGACTAAAATGAGCCCAGAGATATTTTGCTTCATTGCAGGATACATGACTAGAGGGATTAATGGCTCGCAGGGTCCAAACACAAATATAATAAAAAGTATCCACGGAGTCATGCTGGGCCCTTTCTTCTCCTCGTGCACATGGGAATGCTCTACCTCGTGCGTGTGAAGATGATCATGTTCCTCGCCGTCGACGTGGACATGAATATGTTTATGGGGCCTGTTTTTTATCGCTCTGTGCATTCCCCAAATAAAATAGGCGAAGCCAAATCCGATGAGAAGCCAGGCTGCTGCTCCGCCTCGAAAAGATTCAACTGACGTCAAACGAGAAACAGCTAGTCCCAGAGCAACTCCGATGAAGCCCAGCACCACAGAGCTCAGCACATGCCCCAGCCCGCAGAAAAAAGAGATAAGGAGAGTTTTAGACAGAGACCATTTCCTGGCCCGGCTTATCACGATAAAGGGAAGATAGTGATCGGGTCCGAGTACGGTATGGACAAGACCAATAGTTGCTGCCGTCCCTACTAAAACTAATATCTCGCTGCTTATCATTTCTTTTTACAGTTCAAAATGGTGGACGGTAGGGGATTTGAACCCCCGACCTCAGCGTTGCGAACGCTGCGCTCTCCCAACTGAGCTAACCGCCCACTCAAAAGGCATTAATGTAATAAAATTGGACTTAAAGAATTTAACACTTTTAAAGAATTATTTCTACAGTTTTGGTGGTTATACAGAAGAAAATCACATATAGGTTAAGATAACGAAGGGTTTAATCTAAGTATTAAATTTCGACCCTAACCTTTCAGATCTATTAGTTTACTTAATCATGCTTGTGCGACGCAAAGAGCTACACAAAATTAATGACTCTTCAGCCCAGTCATCCTCTTCCTTGCATCCTCCACCTCAGGAATACCAGGGTCAGCGTCCTTTTTCAATCTTCGGGAGGCCAGAGTTTAACTCTCTTATCTCAGCCCAGCCACCCTCTTCTTTGCACCCTCCACCTCAGGAATACCAGGGTCAGCGTCCTTCCAGAGGGAGAGGAATTTCTCGTAATGCTCTATGGCTTTATCAGTTCAAGGAAAAACCATCTATCCTTTTCTTTCCGTGTAACCACTTTGAATCCTACTTTTTCAGCCAGTTGCACATAATAAGACAAATCATGTGCTTTTTCTGGCCAATGCACACCATACCCTGTAGTAATTTCTTTATTTGGCAGTTTGACAAGGAGCGGAACTATAGCAATATCCTTCTTTTCATCCACGCGTTTTATAAAGATAATGTCCCAAATTAAGAATCGTCCTCCGGAGACAAGCACCCTGAATACTTCTTCAAAAACTTTTTCGTGATCAGATTCATTGATATAACAAAGCGTAAAAAATGAGGCTGCCGTATTGAAAGCATCATCCAGAAATTTCAGATCCCTAGCATCCATTATGATTTTTAAAGGACCCGCAGGCGTCCCTTCTAATTCGCGTTTGCTGATATCAATGGCAATAACCTGATGGCCTTTGAGCTGACCAATCACTCCTTCTCCTCCTCCGCCAATAGCCAGAATAAATCCTTGAGCATTAAAGTCATGGACAGTAACTTCTTGCCTTTCAAAGCGATACATCTGCTCCGGTGAAGGCCTTTTGTGTTGATCCTTCGATTTTTCACTTTCTTGTTTGATATTCGCTAATGAAATAATAACCAAAGAAAAGATTGCAAAAAGAATAATAATTTTTCTTTTTTTCATGTTTATTTACTCCTTCTCCTTATACAAGAGTTTAGACTAGTCATAAAATATTATTTACTCTTCAATCCAGCCAGCCTCTTCCTGGCATCCTCGACCTAAGCGTTGCGAACGCTGCGCTCTCCCAACTGAGCTAACCGCCCACTCAAAAGGCATTAATGTAATAAAATTGGACTTAAAGAATTTAACACTTTTAAAGAATTTTTTGTATAGTATTGCGGATTATGCAGAAGAAAAAATCACATATAGATTAAGATAACAAGGGGTTTAATCTAATCATTAAAAATCGCTGGTCATTATAAACAGCGGTTTGTTAATAAAGCTTTTATATTTTGGACGCAGTCGTTCCTTATTATAATATTTTTCCAAATCCACGACTTTTTTAGTACTTGTAACCACATCGATAGGAACATCATTATACTGCCCCTTCCGCAGGCTGACCATCCGGCCCGGAGTGTCCTTCAAAATCAGGTCCAATGCAAGATTTCCATATGCCATGGGAACTATGGAATCAATAGCATCCGGATCACCGCATCTTACTAAATAGCTCAATCTCTGATTGATCACATTAATCCTTCTTCCATTGTTGAAAGTGGCAGAACGCTCTTTTAAGAGACTCGCAACTTGATCTCCTATTCCTCCCAATTTTTTATGCCCGTACATATCCTTTTCCTTCCCTTCAAAGACCATTTCTTCCCTTTTGATCATTGCTCCCTCGGAAACAAGTACTACGGAATAGTTACTGGGATTTGTCAGTCTATCTTTGGTGAGGAGTTCACACAATCGATTAATATCGAATTTATATTCCGGTATCACACAGCGATTGGCAGCCCCCGCCATTGTCGGCAGTAATGCAGTAAAGCCGGCGTATCTCCCAAACACCTCAATGACCAGAAAGCGTTCATGGGAGCCGGCTGCTGTCCGTAAAGCATGCGTCATACTGATCGTGCGCGTGACGCAAGTGCTGAATCCAATGCAATAATCTGTCCCAGGCACATCGTTATCCATGGTTTTTGGGACACATATGACCTTCACTCCTTCCTTATGGAGCCTGGCTGCATAACTCAGAGTATCATCTCCACCGATCGGAATGAGATAATCGATACCGAGATAGTCAATATTTTTGAGTACTTCGGATGAAAGATCATTGACCTTTTTATTGAATTTTTGCTGAAGATGATCAGGTACATTAACCTTGGGAATACGGTTGGGGCTTGTTCTGGATGTATGTAAAAAAGTTCCCCCAGTGCGACCGGTTTTATTAACTGTTTCTTCCGTGAGAACATGAAAATGAGCCCCATTAGGATAGTCTTTATCTCTTCTCATTTCGATCAATCCGGCCCATCCCCGCCTGATCCCGATAACTTCATATCCTTCTCTAATAGCACGAATTGTAATAGCACGAATAGCAGGATTTAATCCGGGAACATCTCCTCCCCCGGTCAAAATGCCAATTTTTCCTTTTTTTCTCTTTACATGGGCCATTGATTTCTCCTTAAAAACCTGTGAGGACAAATACTTCTATATATTTTATGAAAAATTCGCTCGACAAGGAATATTTTTTTCTTTTATTTATTACACACCTTGATATTCTTTCAAATCCTTTTAACTATGGATTAACCAGGTTAATTGAGTTTCCAAAATATTATCATTAACTATCCCAATGCTATTAATTAACTTGGTTTTGTTCACATATTGAACACTTCCTGCTAATTAAGGATTATTTTTTTATTTTCAACCATATAGGACATAAACAACCCGAGATCTGTCCACAAATTGAACATTTAAGTTAATTCGAATCCCGACCTCAAAAAACATAGGAAATTGGTTTTTGGGACTGCATTGAGTTCGGCTCATTTTTATTCAATTTCCACCTTCTGACCTGCTCTGTAGATAATAATAGATAGAAGAAACATACCTTGTCAAT
>Ga0307380_10003865_pt1 | contig 20490 bp, 22 predicted proteins | sample UN3MG_FD_202239 | JGI IMG/M metagenome (GOLD analysis project Ga0307380, IMG submission 202239) | Soil microbial communities from Risofladan, Vaasa, Finland - UN-3 | ecosystem: Environmental > Terrestrial > Soil > Coastal area > Acid sulfate soil | place: Finland: Risofladan, Vaasa | collected... | reverse complement strand
AGATTGGTCCCTGAAATTCGTCCAAAACTTTTTGTAATCGATCCAACGGAACCTGAGAATGGAGCTTCATCACGCAGACGTATTCTTTTCCTGCCAATAGAAGAGCTTGAATTACTTTTGTAGCATCCTCTATGGCATTAGGTAGAATACCAGTAACTTTGGGATTTCCCCGGCTAATTAAGCCTCAAGGGTCCCGCCGTGACCGGCGCGTTCAAGACTGAGGATTCGCTTGAGCCATGCTGTAACCTCGTGGCTTGACGGTCCAGCAGGTTTGTCCAAGTTTATTATTCCAAAGCGCATATGCTCTTTGATGGGTCTCTCTTCAGGTCTGTGACCGAAGCGAGGGTCAGTTTCTTCCTCAGCCTTAACTACCAAGCTTCGTTTGATTTCCCACGGTTCGTTGATTCTACGCATAATATTTCTCCAGAAAGGAAAAAAGAGTTAGGATAGGGCGGGCTTCACTGCTTTAGCCATCTCTTCCAGTTTACCTGCTGTCTTCAGTGCTTCAGTGACTTCTTCGTCGGTTGCGCCTCGTTTTATTTCGATTTTCTCGCTGGTTGGTTCTAGGTGATCGATGTTGGCGCGTCTCCGTTTTATGCTAGAGACAGTTTTGGGTCCGGTGATGAGAACGAAGTTTTTGTCTACAATGTCTATGATTATGCATTTTTTTCCTGCTTCTCGCCCTAAGATTTTGACACAGATTCTTCCTACTTCCATTGCAGGCAACTTTAACCCTCGTCACCTTGACTGGGAGTACACATCTTTTATACTTTACTCATATCTGAAAACTACAACACTCTATACTTGTAATGGAAAAGAATTGGCGCAATGGCTTTGGGGTTCAGCACCTCAAAAATATGTAATTATTCGCTCTAAACTCGCCAAGTTTTGAGAACATGAAATATTTATGGAAAATTCAGAAATGTTTTATTGTTCAGAGTCGGAATCTGAAGTGAGCACACGCAACTCCAATCAAGGTTGAAGCTTAGCGTTCCCACCCACACGCCAATTCACCTTTTTGCGTGTGCTCACCAACCACATTTTACATCTAACACGCCTGTTTTCTGTTCGGATCGAATCCTACGCCAACACACAGTAGAACTGTTGATCTAACGTCTTCGTTTCACTACAATAACCGCAGCAGTTAATACTATGATCGCAATTGCTACAGCGATTAAGATAATGTCAATCAAATCGGAACTCTGATCAAACTGTGGACTCTGTGAAGAAGCGCCGACAGCGTAAACTAGGTGGTCATATGAGCCGAAGTAAACTGCCCCGTCTGAGACAGCGGGGGAAGAAATCACCTTGTCGAGGGTTGTATAGCCCCATAATAGAGCACCTGAAGAAGCATCTAAAGCGTACAAATTTTTGTCGTATGAGCCCACAAAAACTACGCCGTCAGCCACGGCTGGAGAAGAAGCAACATCACCGCCAGTCGTGTAATTCCACACAACAGCACCTGTTACAGTATCCAAACCGTATACATTGTTGTCGTTTGAGCCCACAAAAACCAAGCCGTCAGCCACTGCCGGAGAGGAAGCCACGGCATCACCAGTCGTGTAGTTCCATATTAGAGCCCCATTAAAAGCATCTAATGCGTAGACGTTGCCGTCATAAGAGCCCACGTAGACTACGCTGTCTACAGCGGCGGGGGAAGAAATCACAACATCTCCAGTGAGGTATTTCCAAACGAGAGAGCCATCCGAGGCATTCAAGGCGTAAACGTTATGGTCGTTTGAGCCCACGTAGACTAACCCATAGGCGACTGCGGGAGAAGACAAGTGAATCTGGTTGCCTGTTGTATAGTTCCACATTAACATGCCTGTTGTGGCGTTCAGAGCATAGACGTTATGGTCTTCTGAGCCGATATAGACTACACCATCAACAACAGCTGGCGAAGAAACCACAGCGAAACCTGTCCTGTAGCTCCACAGATACGCTCCATTAGAAGCGTTCAAGGCGTAAACATTGAAGTCATAAGAGCCCACGTAGACTACGCCGTCGACGACCGCGGGTGCAGACAGCATCACCATATCGCCGGTTTTGTAGCTCCATATAACATCACTAGAGAACTCGTCAAATGGGACAGCGCCAGTGGCGGCGCTTAAAGCGTAGACATTACCGTCGTAAGAGCCCACATATGCTATTCCATCTACGACAGCGGGGGAAGAGTCCACTATGCCGCCTGTTATGTACTCCCATATGCATGCGCCAGTGGAAGCATCTAAAGCGTATAGTCGTCCGTCCCATGAGCCCACATATACTACGCCGTCGGAGATGGCTGGCAGGGAGATCACCATTTCTCCAGTTTTATAGCTCCATACGTATGAGCCTGTTGTGACGTTCAGAGCGTATATGTTGTTGTCATTTGAGCCCGCAAAAACCAAGCCGTCAGCCACTGCCGGAGAGGAAGCCACGGCATCACCAGTCGTGTAGTTCCAGATGACAGCGCCGGATGAAGCGTCTAGGGCGTAGACTTGTCCGTCAACTGAGCCCACGTAGACTATGCCATGAGCGGCAGCGGGTCCGGAGAATACTGGTCCGTCGGTTGTGTAATTCCACACCAAGTCGCCTGTAAAAGCGTTGAAGGCGTATATGTTGTAGTCGTTCGAGCCGATGTAGACTTTATCGTCTGCAACAGCGGGAGTAGAAACCACCGCGTCACCTGTCATATAACTCCAGATTAACGTGCCTGTTGTAGCGTTTAAAGCGTAGACTTTGGCGTCTAGTGAGCCCACGTAGACTATGCCGTAGGCGATAATGGGCGAGGATATCATGATTTGGTCGCCTGTCATGTAGCTCCATATGTATGCGCCTGTTGTAGCGTTTAAGGCATAGATGTTATAGTCTTCTGAGCCTACGTAGATTACGCCGTTAGAATAAGCGATTGCAGAGTCTACAAAGTAGCCTGTTTTGAAGCTCCACACGTAAGCTCCAGTGGAAGCGTTCAAAGCGTAAACGTTGAAATCTTCCGAGCCTACGTATACCATGCCTTCTGCGACTGCAGCGGGGGATAGGATGTTGCCGCCTGTTGTGAAGCTCCAAATTTGGGCACCTGTCGTAGCGTTCAAGGCGTAAATGTTGTCGTCTAACGAGCCGAAGTAAACTACGCCGTCGGAGACAATGGGAGAATCCACGGGACCGCCAGTGTTGAACTTCCACAAGGTCTGGTTTGTCTTCGGCGCTGTTGACTTTGAGTATCCAGTGTGAGCCACGTTATGATGGAACATAGGCCAATCGTCTGTTTCTGACGGAGCCGCCGAAACTTCAGAAGCACAAGTAGATTCGATTGCTGTGGACAAGAGGGTGCTGGAAAAAGCTGAGATAAGAGACAGCACAACAAGGACTGAACTAAAGGTTGCTTTCTGGTTCATCTTGTTTCTCCTTTAGCGTAAGGTTGCGCCAAAGGCAAGAGGAATCTTCTGTAAAGAATATTTAACTGTTATGCAATCATTTTGCAATTTGGATGCGTCACCTAGGGGATTGTTTACTGCTTTTTCAGGTGGCTTTCTTGTTTGTGATGGAGCGGCGTTTACTCTTCTCTTCGTCTTCTAATAATGACAACAACGATAACTCCTGCGACACCAGCAACCCCGCCTATAATAATGAGCATGTACTGGTTTAGGAAAGTGTCGTTTACCGTGAAAGTGCTACTTATCAGCAACAGTTCAACGAAGAGCCGCTTCATCGCAGAAAAGATTGGACAGAGTGATGTGAAATACATACCCGTAAAGTCTGATGGCATCCCAAGTTTTATTCTGTCTGACCAACAGGAACGTCTCAATAAAGAACGGTAACTGTCACCTAGATTCTGGGATGAGAAGAAAGAAGGAAAAAATCTCTTTTCTGTGGACTAACTATAACACATTCATCAAAGCTTAAGTTGCTCTTCGTAAACTTGTGGAGCACAAAAACATCTCCATTAAACGGTGATTTACTCAAAGAATAAATGATTGTTAGAAAAACAGCATAAAAACGAAAGTTTAATAGCTGAACGGTTCCACAATTTCAACGTGAACCTCTCTGATTTCTTTACCGAGCAACCGCAAGAATAACAAAAGAGAGTGTAAACGTTGGAACAAAAAATTGATCTGATCATGTGGACTTTGAATTCCGCGAAAACCCTACCTTTTACGTTAATGAGTATCGAGAAGGCGATTCCGAAAGAGTATGTTGGCCAAAAAATCATGGTGGATGGTCACAGCGTAGACGAAACGCAAAAGATCGGAAAAAAATTTGGCTGGAATGTAATAGACGCAGAAAAAGTGGGCATTCCATATCAAGCAAACCAAGCATTAGATATGGTGAATACAGAATTTTTTGCTTCGTTTGAGCATGACCTAATCATCAATCCCGATTGGTTTCAGACAGTTCTGAAGCATCTACAGTCTGACCCTAAAGTCGCGGTTGCTCAGGGAGTAAGAGTAACAACAAATCCTGTATTCAAGAAAATCGAGGAAGTCAGTTTAGAGAGAGACCTACGTTACTCAAGCATAGACAATAACATGTATCGAACAGAGCTGATAAAACGTCTTGGCGGTTTTGATGTAAAATATCCTATAAGCTGTGACCGCAAATTACAAGACAACGTACGGAAAGCAGGCTACAAATGGATTGTAGACAAAACAGTCGTTTCAGATCACATCAGGGGAGGCGTTCGCCAGAGTGCTGATCACGTCTATGAGCTTAGTGAATTTGCTGGTTCTGCCGACAGCGCTGGCATCTCATCGGTTCTGTTAAGGTTTCTGTTCAGCCCAATTCGTGGAGTTGCCATTGCATTGAAGAAGACATGTCCTCAAGCTCTCGTGGTTTACCCTTATTGGCGTTTCATGGTGCTAAGGGCAACCCTGAAAACCATTGCAAAACAAAAGTAAACCAGCGGTCATGAGGCATATTATCAGGAAGGGAATTAAGCGATTCCCCGCATGCGTAATTGTTAAAAAATAACTCCCAAAATATATAGCGTTTAAAGTGTAGAAGGGGAGACGAGTGGCAACTCAAGCAGTTAAGCCCGAAGACAGCAGAAGAAAGAGCCAAGACGTTTTAGAATTGACTCTTGATGTTGGGTGCGGGGCAGATCCAAAAGGCGACGTGAATGGGGATTTGTTTACGGGCTATACTCCACATAATATTTGCATTACAATAGATCCTAAAAAAGCAAAAAACTTTGTGAAATTAGATGCGCAATTTTTGCCCTTCAAGGATAAGGCGTTTGCAAAAACTTTTTCTTTTCACTGTCTTGAACATCTTAAACGCCCATTAAGCGCACTAAAAGAAATGCGAAGAGTAACAAAGGGGCTCATAATCATTAGGGTTCCATGTTGGCAATTTTACATTTACGTCATCGATTTTATATCCTTGTTTAAATGTTTCTTCGGTCTTCCTTTCGTAAAGACCATGAAATATTTTTTTGATGCCCTGCGAGGCTGTTTCTGTTTGGACGGTAACCCATACAGTACACATCTTTGGTATATTGACTTCAGTAACGCGGATGGCATAAAAACTAACAAAAAATACGGCATCCCCTATGAGCACGAGTTTACATTTTACCCTAAAAAACAAGACTAGCGGTTAAAATCGTAACAATCGGGATTTTATAGTCTATATTTCAGTGCAGGTGCCGTTTACAGGTTCACTAAGGTGAGGAATCAGACATTTCAACTCAAAGTGGCGAGTCTGACGTTCAAGTCAAGGTTGACATTCTCGGTTTGCGAGGCGTTAAACTAAAAGACAGAATAGAAACCTCCGAGTTGAATTTTGACATCAACGCAAAACTGGAAGAGAAGGACAGGAGAAGCGGCAAACGTGTAATCGGCTTCGTTTTAACAGTAGGCACAAAACCCAGCATCGCAAAATTTGAGGTTGAAGGAATAGCGACCCTTGAAGGAAAAAACCCAGACATAGACAAACTGCTGGAAGTGAACCAAAAAACGAAGATACCCCTGCTACTCAACAGAATCTACCAACGGGTCTTCATCTCAACGTACCTCCTAGCCAACCTCCTCGACACAGCCTACCCGCCGCCAGACATGCTATCCACAGGCGAAATAAACAAACCAAGCGCCAATGGACACGTTGAATGGGGCGGCAAAGAAGAAACGAAAGCAGAAGAAAAACCCGCAGAAAAGAAGAAAGTCAAAGCAAAAGCGAAACGCTAAAACAACCGCTTTTCCTTCTCAAAAACACTCCTCAAGAACGGGCATATTAGGAGCCTAATAACAGAGCAATGTTGAAAACAGTACTTTTCTCAAAATTCCATAAAAGAGGAACCCGCTAATGTTTGACAGAAGGCAGGGGTGTGGAGCGCACGCATGGAGGCAAAATGGTTCGTGGAAACGTTGATGTTCAAATATTATGAGGGATGCGTGCGCTCAGTTCAGATTCCGAATCCGAGCAATAAAACATTTCTGAACCCAAAATACACATTAGCAATCCTCAAAACCTGAAAAGCCTAGAGCCGCACAACAAGACATTCTCCTGTGGACGAAGAGACAGAACCCTTCACGCGTGAATCACTGTGCAGAAGAGTTAAAAGCATTCCAGATAAGACCTTGACAAGAGAGGATTAAGCTTGTGTATCAGAGGGCTGCCTCAAGCTCTCGTGGTGAAGGAGTAAACATGAAAACACAGCATCTATCAAAGAAAGAAGTTGAGCATGTCGCTTGGCTCGCCCACATAGAGCTCTCCGACCAAGAGAAGGCACTCTTCACTGAACAGTTCAACGAAATTCTTGACTACTTCAAAAAGATCGACGAGGTAGATACAGAAGGGGTCGAACCCACATACCATGTTTTAGACCTTGAGAACGTCTCTCGGAAAGACGAGACGGCACCTTCGTTATCCACAGAAGAAGCCCTCAGGAACGCCCCAAAAAAGGAGAAGAAGTTCATTAAAGCTCCGAGAATCGTTTAGGAAGCAGACAGCATGCCAAAGTTACATGAGTTAACCGCCAGAGAGACCATCCAGAAGATACACAGTAACGAAGCGACAGCCGAGGAATGTGTTCAAGCGGTTTTCGAGAGAATCCACAAGTTTGAAGACAAGATTAACGCCTATGTTACCATCATTGAGGAAGAAGCCCTCAAAAAAAGCAGAGAAATCGATAGAAAAATCGCCGAGGGAAAAACCGTCGGAAAATTGGCGGGCGTCACCATCGCCGTAAAGGATGCCATCTGCACAAAAGGAATTCCCACCACTTGCTCTTCGCAGATGCTCGAAAATTTTGTCCCTCCCTACGACGCGGAGGTCATTGAACGGATCAAACGAGAAGACGGCGTGATCATTGGTAAGACAAACATGGACGAGTTTGCCATGGGATCATCCACGGAAACCAGCTATTTCGGTCCAACCCATAATCCATGGGACCTCTCACGAGTTCCAGGAGGATCATCCGGGGGCAGCGCAGCATGTATCGCTACGGACGAGGCAACCTTAGCATTAGGAACTGACACGGGAGGATCCATTCGTTGCCCAGCCAGCTACTGTTCAGTTGTTGGCATAAAACCAACTTACGGATTGGTTAGCCGTTACGGATTGATCGCTTACGCGAACAGCCTTGAACAGATCGGTCCAATGGCAAAGGACGTTTACGACTGTGCCCTGTTTCTTTCAGTTATTGTGGGTCATGATTCTAAAGACGGCACCTCCGTGAATGCGGCGCCGAAAGATTACACTGAATTCCTGAAGGATAATGTTGAGGGATTCAAGATTGGCGTGCCCAAAGAGTTCTTCGGCGAGGGAACGACTGATGATGTTGAGAAGCAGGTTTGGAGTGGCATTCACAGACTTGAAGAATTGGGGGCATCTTACGAGGAGACTTCGCTTCCCAGCCTTGAACATTCTCTTGCAGCCTACTACATCGTTGCCATGTCTGAAGCCAGCTCAAACCTGGCAAGATACGATGGCTTACGGTACGGCTATCGAGTTGACAAAGATGAGGGGGACTGGGCAACAGTTTACTCACAAAATAGGCGGATTGGATTCGGAGCTGAGGTGAGACGCCGAATAATCCTCGGCACCTACGCCCTTACAGCTGGATATTACAGCAAATATTATTTGAAAGCCCTTAAGGTTCGAACCCTGATTCGAAAAAACTTCGAAGAAGCCTTCAAGAAATTTGATGTCCTAATTGGTCCCACCATGCCTTTTCCGCCCTTCAAGATTGGGGAGAAAATAAAAGATCCGTTAGCGCTCTACATGAGCGACGTGGACACGGTGTCAGCGAATCTAGCTGGATTGCCCGCCATATCTGTTCCATGCGGATTCATGGACGGTCTTCCCATCGGAATGCAGATCATGTCTCCACCTCTCCGAGAAGACTTGACACTGCAGGCTGCCTACACATTCGAGCAGAACACGCTCTACAGAAACCGAAAACCAACATTTGAATGAAAAAATGCGAAAGAACTATACTCTTGATGGTCAACGTATTGTTTGGTGAATCCATGGACAAGCCCTATTTCCGCCAACTATTCGAGCCGCAATTGAAAGAACCGATTCTTGTAGAGGGGCTCACGGGTTTGGGAAATATAGGAATGATTGCGGCAAGGCATCTCATAGAATCCACTGATGCTAAAGTCTTCGCCGAATTGTATGCTCCGTACTTTCCAGACTACGTACTAGTAAACAAGGATGGAACGTGCCGTCCACCCCGTTACCAGTTCTACGCTGCCAAAACCGAAAAAAACCACTACATCATCTTGACTGGAGACTCCCAGCCTTCAATGGAGGACACGTTAGCCCACTACGACATATGCGACGAAATACTGGATTTTGCAGAGAAACATGGAAGCAAATTTGTAGTCACCATGGGCGGAGTAGTCACATCGAATCAGGGAAACGAAGTTTACATAGCCGCCACTTCCACGAAACTTGCGCAGAAGCACCTTGACAAAGGAACCGTGATTTATGGCGAGGGAAAAATCATCGGAGCAACAGGACTGCTGTTGGGACTCGCAAAAAGGCGCGGATGGGAAGGCATCTGCCTGTTAGGGGCAACAACGGGTTTCGGAGCCGAAAGAGGAGTCGCACTCTCAATCTACAAAGTTTTGACAAATATCCTCGAGGCAGACACAAAGAAAGAAACTGAAACCGAAGAAAAAACAGAGTGACAAAGACTTTTTCTACAGGTTTTCTTTAGCTCGTAGGGACTCCAGTTTTTCATGAATCAATTGGTTGGCTAACTGAGGATCAGCCTTGCCCTTCGTTGCCATCATAAGCTGCCCCACCAGAAAGTGAACCGCGTTTTCATCGCCTAAGGCATCTTCTACACACTTTGGATTCTCCCTGAAAACTTTCTCCACAATATCCTGAAGGGCTTCTCGGGAAGCAATCTTCACTAAACCCTTTTCTTTGATAATCAGAGAAGGACGCTTTCCAGTTAGAACCATTTTGGGCAGAATTCTTTTGCCGATCTTACCGCTTATGACGCCTTCATCTATCAACTGGATTAGTTCAACCAAGTGTTCGGGGGTAATCTTGGATTCCGTGAGCTCAAGATTATTTTCGTTAAGATTTCGCAGAAGGTCACCCATCATCCAGTTACTGACTTCCTTGGGTCTGTCATACAACTTCACGCATATCTCAAAAAAGTCTGCTAAGGCTTTGTCGCTTACCAAAACCTCAGCGTCATATTTGGGCAAACTATAGGCATCAACAAAACGGCGGATTCTAGCCTCCGGCAGCTCAGGCATCTTCTCCTTAACTTCTTCGATGAAATCTTCTGTAATAACTATGGGAACAAGGTCGGGCTCAGGGAAATACCTGTAATCATACTCTTCCTCCTTCATACGCAACGAAATAGTTACCCTACGAGTCTCATCCCAGTGCCTCGTCTCGTGCTTGACGGCAAGACCCTTCTTAACCAAATTTTTTTGTCTCATAATCTCGAAGCCCAAAGCACGCTCCACCTCCTTGAAGGAAGAAATGTTCTTCACTTCCACCCGGGTTCCGCCAGTTAGAGAAATGTTAGCATCACACCGCATCGACCCCTCTAACCTACCCGAAAAAATTCCCAAATGCTCCAAGATGGAACGCAGTTTCTGGAGGAAAACTCTTGCCTCCTTTGGAGAATCAAGATCAGGGTCTGTGACAATCTCCAGAAGGGCGATTCCTGAACGGTTATAATCCACCAGAGTGTAGGGGGACGTGTCTATGGCGCCCTGATGAACCAGTCTCCCCGGATCCTCTTCAAGATGAACCCTGCCAATCCGAACCTTCTTCCGCTTTTTGCCAACATCAATACTAAGACAGCCGTCCACCGCAAGTGGAACACCCCCAGCTTGATCATATTGCGAAATCTGGAAGTTTTTAGGCATATCCGGATAATAGTAGTTCTTCCTGAAGAAGAACATGCGCTCCGAAACTTTGGCGTTCAGGGCAAGCGCAGCCATAACAGCATACTCCACCGCCTTCTCGTTGAGGACCGGAAGGGCGCCGGGTATGCCGAAGCAGACAGGACATACCATAGAGTTAGGGTCTTTGCCCTTGTAATCCGAGGAGCAGCCACAAAAGAGTTTAGTTTTAAGGCTAGTTAGCTGGACGTGAACTTCTAGACCGATGCGAACTTCGTTGCAGTTTTCGGCAGACATCTCTGTTACGTTAATTTTGTCTGTGGAATTTAGATGTTTTGCATCGACTATGTCCAATCAAGAAAGCATACAAGGCATATAATCTGGTCTCAAGCATTTTATCATAGTGCGAAATAGTTAAATTTGCAGGTCTCCACGGTGCACCTATGCCTAGAATATGCCTTGTTACACACTTTTTTCCACCACACATGGGAGGTATAGAAAAGGTATCATATGAACAGAGCAAAAGATTAACAGAATCAGGTTACCAAATAGACGTCTTGACGAGCAAAATAAAAGGACAAAACGAGTATCCCGCAAAGGGAATCAGAGTTTTCCCCTACTCAACCATAAACATTGCTGAAAGAATTGGCGTACCCTACCCGATTCTTTCCATCGAAGCCTACAGAAAGTTCAGCCAAGTAATAAAGAAATGTGACTTAGTTCACGCCCACGGCCACGTTTACATGTCATCATACCTAGCGGGAAAGTTCGCCAAAAAATACAAAAAACCCTTCATAGTGACACAGCACAACACATTCATCGACTACCAGTCAATACTGAACATGCTAGAACACCTAAACGACTTAATTATAGGCAAATCGGTTTTGAAACACGCCGACAGAATCATTACAGTCAGCAAAGAGACAATGAAGTATGTTTTGAGGTTAGGCGCAGACAAGTCAAAAACGTCAGTAATGTACAACGGTGTTGACATAGACTATTTCCACCCTGCGAACAAAGCGGAGAACAGAAAAAAGCTGGGGCTGCCCAAAAACCGAAAAATAATCCTCAGTGTACGGAGACTTGTCTACAAAAATGGTCTGGACACCCTCATAGAATCCGCCTCCCACGTGACACGAAACCATCCAGATGTCCTATTTGTTGTTGCAGGAAAAGGCCCAAGCAGAAAACTCATAGAAGACCGCATAAAAGAACTGGGAATCGAAGACAACATCAAGCTAACCGGATTCGTCCCAGATAACCTATTACCAGCATACTACGACGCCGCTGACTATTTTGTTCTACCCTCAGCCTCAGGCGAGGGACTGCCGCTGGTTCTTTTGGAAGCCATGGCGTGCGGACTGCCAGTCATCGCAACAACCGTTGGAGGAACACCGGAAATAATTGATCATATGAAAAATGGGGTTCTTGTGCCTCCCAGAAACCCGGAAGCAATGGCTGATACTCTGTCAAAACTTTTATCAGAAAAAAAACTTGAAAAAAGCATCGGCGAGGAAGCGAGAATAGTCGTTGAGAACAGATTTAATTGGGAAGAAAACCTTCGCCAACTACAAGATATATATAAAGAAGTCATTTAGTAGAGAAACTATTTTATATAAAGAACCTCAATTCTTCAAGTAAAAGTGAAAATCTGAGCAGAGCTACCACCCTTGATGTACGAAGACCTTATCGTTTCCGTGGTCATACCGGCCTTTAAAGAGGGAAAAACGATACGTAAAGTCATAAGAGACCTCAAGAGTTCCTCAAGCTACAACACAGAAATAATAGTTGTTGACGGCTACTCAAATGACGGAACTGAAGAAATAGTCAAAGAAGAGAAAGCCGAGTTTGTGACCGAACCAAGAGTAGGATACGGAAGAGCAATAAAAACAGGGATAGACCACGCAAAGGGCGAAATAGTTGTGATAATAGACGCCGACGACACCTATGAAGCGTGTGACATAGACAAACTCGTCAAACCGTTGCTGAAGGACGAGGCTGACGTCTGTTTGGCTTCGAGACTTGGGGGAACCCTCTTACCCGGAGCTATGCCAAGCATGAACTTGTTTGGAAACCGAATGTTGACCTCAATGTACAACAGGATATATGGTCAAAATGTCTCGGATACACAGACAGGATTTCGTGCATTAACGAAAAAAGCGATTGACTGCTTGGAGTTATACTCAGATGGGATGGGCCTTTCCACAGTTTTTCTAACTGAAGCTGCGAAGAGAGGCCTGCGGATCACCGAGTTCCCTACAATCTACAAGCCTAGAAACGACCATAGCAAATCTAAGTTGAACAGGTTCAAAGCGGGATGGGAAATACTCAGAATTCTTTTATTGGGACAAGCCTAAATGTAAGCTTATTCCATAGAGGGCTTATCCGATGAAAACAGATATTCTCGTCTTTTCAGGGGATGAGATATGTTGAAGATACACCAGCGTAAGAACTTCATGGAAAAGAAGATTAAGAGAACTCCTGAGGGCGCAAAATCCGTTTCAGACAGAAATGAAGAAAAAACAATAATTATTACGATTGTGGTAGCCCTCGTAATTATAGGCGCGCTATTAGTGAATTTGGCACTCACACCCGCGCCAAAGGAGACGTTTTCCGCAATATATTATCTTGATTCAGAAAAGCAGACAGAAAACCTTCCAAAAACGGTGGTTCTGGGCGAGAACAGCACGTTCTCGTTGTGGGTTGGCGTGGAAAACCATAATTGCACAACAATGAATTACTCAGTGTTAATTAAGGTAGATGATGGACAGTCTTCGAAGAATCCCAGTCCAGCCGAACCAACAGAAAGTTTTGAGAAAACCTTGTTGAATGAGGAATTTTGGGAGTTTCCGGTAACGATAAGCATTGACCGATTGGGACATAATAGGATAATCTTTGAACTGTGGTTCTTCAATGGAACTACTTTGGAATATACAGGAAATTGGGTCAACCTTTCAATTGAAGCAATCTAAAGCATAATGTGAAGCAAGTTTGTAGACAGAAGAAAAGAGAGTTGGGGCGATAGAGCATTTTGCTTTCAGGTCCAACTGATCCTTTTTTAGGAATCCGCTGGCTTTTGGAAAGATTAAGTAATGAGTGCACCCTTAGATTTCAGTCATAAACTGGGGAATTACCTTGAATACACTCAAAGAAAAAGAAGTTGTTGTCACTGGCGGCGCTGGCTTCATAGGCTCTAATCTCTGTAGAACACTTTTAGAGCATGACGCTAAAGTAACGGCATTCGACAACTTGTATTCAGGAAAAATCGATTTCATACAGGACCTCATGGACAAGGGTCTCAATTTCGTGCAGGAAGACATTAGAGACCCCGCCGCACTGGAGAAAGCAACAAAGAACAGTGAAGTCATTTTTCATCTAGCAGCCCAAACAAGCGTTCCATTCTCCATGGAAAACCCAAAAGAAGATTGCGAAATTAACGTTGTTGGAACAGTGAATGTCCTCGAAGCCGCCAGAAAAGCTGGCGCAAGAGTGGTCTTCGCGTCTTCATGTGCGGTTTATGGCAATCCAGAGAAGAGACCGACGCCTGAAACGTATCCGACACACCCGATCGCGTTCTACGGGCTGACAAAACTGCTTGGCGAGAACTATTGTCGGTTCTACCAAGAAACTTACGGTTCAGAGGTTGTTATGCTCCGCATATTCAACGTTTATGGCCCAGACTGTCACGGTGCAATCTACGATTTCCTCAACAAACTGCGGAAAACACCCGACAAATTGGAGGTTCTGGGGACAGGAAAACAGTCCAGAGACTTCGTTTATGTATTGGATATGGTGGATGCCCTACTCAAGGCTGCAACTGTTCCTGCAGCTGCAGGACAAGCCTTTAACGTGGGCACAGGAACAACAACCTCTGTTGCAGAGTTAGCGAAGATGATCGTTGAGATTCTGGGATTGGAGGGTGTTGAGATTTATTTCAAAGGCGGCCAAGCGTGGGCGGGAGACATGGACATAACACTAGCAGACAACAGCAAAGCAGCGAACATATTACAGTGGAGACCCCAAGTGAATCTAAAGGAAGGACTGAAAAAATTAATAAGCCCAAGAAGATACTAGGCTCGATTTAAATGGCTTCGTTGAAGAGTAGGCTGAAAGCCGTTATTATGCTTCTTCGACCGCCCTATTGGCTCATGACTGGTGGTCTCTCAGTTTTAACGATATTCACTCTATGGAGAAACTTGCCAGAACCTGAGATTGTATCATTAGATGTCTTGTTAGCCAAGCTAGGATTAGTTGTTTTGTCAGCGATATGCATTACTTCCGGCGGTTTTGCGTTCAATGATTACATTGACCAAGAGTCAGATGCCATCGTAAAAAAGAACCGACCTATTCCTTCAAAAATTCTGGCACCGTGGCATGCTCTTCTGACATCTGTAATCCTGTTCACCATTGGACTGTTAGCATCCCTAAGAATCAACTGGCTATGCTTTGGACTCGCCCTCATGGACACGGTTCTTCTTTTGGCCTATTCTACAGTCATAAAGAAGTCTGCAGGCTTTTTCGGAAGCTTTCTCATGGGTTTTCTTATTGGAACATCCTTTGTTTATGGCGAAGCAGCCCTGTCCGAAGCTATCACTTTGACTTCGTTCTCATTGTCGTTTATGAGCATGGGCAGTATTGGCGGAAACATATTGCGGGATGTATTGAGTTTAGAGGGAGACCTGAAGGCTGGATACGCCACCTTGGCAGCTAAACGTGGTCCAAAATTAGCCACGAGGGTTGGAGCGATTTTCTTCTTGCTCAATGTAATAGGCTCCCCAATCCCTTATTTGGTGAATGCAGTAGGTTACGCTTACCTGATTCCGATAGCCATCTGGGACGTAATTCTCGTTATTTCAGGATTCGCTCTACTCAGAAAACCAGACATTGACGTGGTAAAGAAACACGAAAGATTAGTAACCAGAACAATGATATTGATACCAATTGCATTAATCGCGGGGGCTTTGACTTGAAGGAACAGAAAAATAAGATTCTTCGGGAAACTTTCAGCGTTTGCCCAGTTTGTCTAAAAAAGATAAAAGCCCAAGTCGCGGAAAAAGATGGAAAGGTTGTAATCCTAAAAGAGTGCAGCGAGCATGGAAGCTTCAATGACACATACTGGGCTAGAGCAGACATCTACTACAAGGCTGAAGAGTTCAAAAAACCCTCATCCAAACCATTTCAGGACAACTGCCCCTACGGTTGCGGAGTGAATGACTGCGCTAATCATGTGTCCACAACAGTCATGGCTGTTATCGACGTAACTAACGAGTGCGATCTAAGGTGCCCAATATGTTTTGCAAACGCGTCGCAACCGAGCGATCTTTACAGACCAACTCTAGAAACCATTTACAGCATGCTAAATTTTCTGAAAAAACAGGATCTGCCGCCTCTGGCGGTAATGTTTGCTGGTGGAGAACCCACAGTCCGTGAGGACGTAGTTGAAATCGTGAAGATGGCTCATGACTTGAAATTCATGATTCTTCTGGCAACGAATGGCATCAGAATGTCAAAAGACCCGGAACTGGTTAGGAAGCTGAAGGAAGCTGGGTTGAATATAGTTTATCTGCAGTTTGACGGGCTCACGGATTCGCCCTACGAGAAACTGAGAAATGCAAAACTGCTTCCGAATAAGCTGAAGCTTGTTGAACTTTGCCGAGAGCACGACATAGAAATTATTCTGGTTCCAACCCTTCAGGGCGGCATAAACGACAACGAAGTAGGAGACATGATCAGATTTGCCGCAGAAAACGTGGACATCATAAGAGGAATAGTTTTTCAGCCTATGTCCTTTACAGGAAGAACAGCGGAGTATGTTTCGAGAAAAGACCGGATTGACAATTCGTTGCTTGCCCAAAGAATCGAGGAGCAGACCAACGGAATGATCAAAGAAGAGGACCTGTTTCCGGTTTCAGTTATGGTTCCTCCCCTGAAGGTTATGAACAGCTTCTTAGCCAAAACATGGCCCCCATTCACGCCCACACCCTATTGCGGACTCTGGAACTGGATACTAATTTCCAAAAGAGGAAAAGACCAGTTTACACCCATCAACCGTTTCCTAAAGTTTGAAACATTCATGTCCGACCTGAAAGCCCTGAACAGGCTAATCGAGAAGAAAAAAATCAGTAAAATCGGAGTTTATCTAAGGTTGCTCTTTGCTGCCTTTCGTTCATTAGATTGGAGAAAAGTACAGCGAGAAGCTGGCCTTCTGAATGCAGTGAAAACCTTGATTAAGATACACACTGATCCCTCTTACGATTCTCTTGGATACATCAGACGGAGACTATTGTTAATCGGATGCATGGCATTCATGGACCCCTACACCTTTGATGTGGAACGGGCACACCACTGCGTCATTCACTACATGACTCCAGATAACCGAATCATACCCTTCTGCGTATACAACATGTTCTACCGAAAGCAAACAGAACAAAAATTCTGTATCCCACGCACCAGCACCAAGCACAAATAATCCCCTAATTTCTGTGCCCAGTCTATTAGGGGGCAAGAAATCTCCCATACCAAAAAGGATACTCTGCGTTTTTTGCGTCCAGTCTCTTCGGCAAGATAACTTTGGTTAGGTAGGAAGTTTGTAGTAGTGCTCAATCAAGTGGTGGTAATGCTCTGGAGGCATTAGGGAACGGAAGGCTCTCTCAACGACTTCGCTTAGAGCAGGATGAATGTGCATCCCATCGAGTATGGGTTTGGCACTTTGCTCAGGGGCATACATTAAGGGTATGATTTCGTGTATTAGAACCGAAGCGTAAGGTCCTATAATGTGGGCTCCAAGAATCTTCATGGTGCCCCGCTCCACAATAACTTTCACGAAATAGTCCTTCGCATCCATAGTTTCTCCCTTCGCCGTATCCTCGTATCTGTAAAATCCAATCAGCAGCTTGTCCGCGCCGTATTTCTCTATCGCCTCTTTTTCTCCCACACCCACCGCCGCAATCTCGGGATACGTGAATACAGCATGGGGCACTGCATGATAATCAGCCTTCACATTCCTCTTCAACCCAGCGTTATAGTATACGACGGCTGATTCGTAGTTGGCTACATGCTTGAAGAGGTATTTGCCGGTGGCGTCTCCAAGAGCCCAAACGTTAGGTTGAGAAGTCTCCAAATACGCGTTAACGATAATCCATCCATGGCCGTCAGTTTTTATTCCTCCTTTTTCGGGATGAACTATGTCTGAGAGAGGACCTCGTCCAGTGGCGACCAGTATCTCGTCTGCGGTTACTTCCAACGTTTCTCCGGTCTCTCGGTTGACGGCAACCAGCTTTTTCTTGCCCTCTGAGGTCACTTTAGCCTCCCGAACTTCATGGTTGACATAGATTGTCACATGCTTTCCAAGTTCTCTCTTGGCTAACGCCGAAACCTCTGGTTCTTCCTCGGGGATAAACTGGGGATTTCTGCCGATTACTGTGACCTTTGCTCCCATGGATGAAAGGAAATGACTGTATTCCGCGGCTATGTATCCGCCGCCCACTATTATAATGCTCTCGGGCAGTTCGCTTATTTTGAGGATTGTGTCGCTCGTAAGGTAACCCGTTTCGTCTATCCCCTTTATAGGAGGTACAGTGGGTTTTGATCCTGTGCCTAACACTATCATCTTGGCGGTTATGGTTTCCTTCCCAACCTTCAACGTGTAGGGAGCAACAAATTCTGCTGCTTCAGGGTAGTAATCTACATTTTTTGATTGAGAAAGCACTTGACGGATATGGTTTATGTCCCTGTAGATTATGCTTCTCATTCTTTCCATGACCTTCTTGAAATCGATCTTTTTTATTTCAGAGTCGATTCCAAACGTTCTTGCCTTTTCAACTGTTCTCACCAAATCCGCGGGGTAAAGAAGAAGTTTTGAGGGAATACAGCCCCTTGTCAAACAGATACCGCCCGGTTCATCTTTGTCTATGACGGCGACCCTGATCTTAGGGTTCTCTTGAATCATTGCCTCCACAACGCTCATTGCAGAACCGGTGCCTATGGAAATTAAATCGTATTTTTTCATTACAAAACCTCTAGAATATACTTAGTTCGCCAGATAGGCTTAAATTAGTTCCTTAAGGGCACAAGATGCCCTTAGAACTTTGACAGGTTTAGTGTTCTTCGTTCTCCTCGGATATGTGATGTACCACATGGATGGCTAAGCCGGTGGCGGAGCCTGCAGAGACGCCGAGTAGTAGTTGAGTGAGTTCTACCTGTTGGTAAAACAGGGCAAAAACTACAAGTCCGTCGAAAATTAGAGCAATAATCAGGTAGAGGAAACACCAGCCTTTGACGCTTGTTCCTCTAGGCTGGTTGATGCCAATAACGACTAACACGGCAAACATTACAAGAAAACCGATCAATGCATAAATCAAGTTATTTCACCAGTGTTCGTTTTACACAGTTGTTAGAGAAACGGTTTTGACGCGGAATTCTATATAAATATTTCTTCAGAATAAACGAAATCTGAATAGACAACAATGAAATAGAACTCTTCTTCTGTTTGCGGGTCAAGTTTCTTTATTGTTATGATCATAGAGATTCGATGGTTTCTAATAGGGTAAGAACTCCAGCATTTCGTGCTCTTTTCTCTAGATATTCTCTATCCAATTTATTTCTCTGCATAACTAGTACACTTTTAACATCTTGTTCATCTATTACACTTCTATCGGGTCTAGCTAACTTGGTAACTATGAAATCCTCTGGAGAAATGATCCATGCCTCAAAACCTGTAACCAATTCCATTTTTCTTCTTCTCTTTAAAAGCTCATCATCAAAGTCTATCCCATCAGGTCTCAACCACAATTCTATTTCTAATTTTTCTGTTTTATCTAATACAACGATGACAGGGTTTATGTAAGAGTCAACTGTAAGTTCAAAATCAATGGATTTTAACCAGTCTCGTAGGCGATCTAGCTCCTCTTTTGTTTTTATTGCTATGGCTAAATCTAGATCGATAGTTGTTCGGATTCTTCCATAAAATGGTAGAGCATAACCGCCAATAATCATGTAAGAAACATTTTTCTTTTCAAATAGTCTAAGAAGTCTTTCCAGAGATTTTAATATCGTTAGCAAGTGTGTTTAACTCCATGAACAGTTGGAAAGGGGAATGCCCATTCGCAACGAGTCTTTCTGTATAATATGCATCTCTTTTAGAGCGTTCTAAATCTTGTTTTCTTGATCTAAGCGGTTTGGCTTTTAATCTCCTGTAAGTTTCTAGGAACTCATAACCAAGTGGTGTAAGTGTTATAGTCTTTTTAGGTCTGCCTCGTCTAGACCTTGGTGCTTGCTGTATTTCTACAAGTTTTTCCCGATTCATATCATTCAGTAAAGAAATTATGTGGGATGCACGTGTACCTTGTACTTTCTGGATTATTTCTTTAACGCCGTACGAATTTGAGGCGACTGCTTCGAGTATTTTGGCTTTCTGATCTAAAGACAATTTATTTCCCTTGGGAAACTTATTACAAAATAAACATGAACAAGATACTATTTAAGCATAGCGCATGTGTAACGTAAGTTACCAAGTTTACTCAAAACTTCCTTGACGTAGCAAATTGTGAAACATTAGCGTCTTTCAAGTTACTTTTTGGATTTATTCTATTAGATTACAACTTTCTGTCAAATCGCACATTTCACAACTGGTGACTAAAAGGAGCTTATGTGCTTGTGTGCCAGAGTCTTTGCTAGCAGAAGATTTTAAAAGTTGCAAAACATTAAAACAGGAAAACACTCCACAAGAGACAACGAAAGGGATTCTCACAAAAGCATGGAGGAAAATCAGTCGACAAAATTTCCGTGGGCTACGCAATTAATTAACATTGGTTTAAAAAACGAAGACGGAGAAATCATAAAAGAATGACTAACAAACACACTGAAGTTTCAGCTGTTTACGAAAAAGCAATGCATTGGCCACCTTACACGTATCGGGACTATCCCGAAGTTTCGTCTGAGAGCCTCCAAGCCTTCATGGACTTCTTAGGAACCGAGAACACCAGCAGAGAAAGGAAGGAATTGCAACCGTGGATACCTTTCTGTACTCTGAAGTGTAACTTCTGTTATTTTCCCACAGAATTAATATCCAACAACGCAATGGGGAAGTATCTCGTTGCGTTAAAAAAATCTCTAAGCATGTATGCGGAAACAAAATACGTTAGGACAAGCGAGTTCTCCGAGATATACTTGGCAGGTGGAACCCCAAGCATCATGT
>Ga0307380_10003859_pt1 | contig 20501 bp, 14 predicted proteins | sample UN3MG_FD_202239 | JGI IMG/M metagenome (GOLD analysis project Ga0307380, IMG submission 202239) | Soil microbial communities from Risofladan, Vaasa, Finland - UN-3 | ecosystem: Environmental > Terrestrial > Soil > Coastal area > Acid sulfate soil | place: Finland: Risofladan, Vaasa | collected... | reverse complement strand
AATCCGATGGTCTGCTTCACGATGAACGGCCGGACGAAGCCGGTCGGCTACCTGACCACCACCGCCAAGGGCCGCGACTGGGGAACGCAGCACGTCAACGACGTGAGGCGGTTGCACGGAGCGGAGGACTTCTTCGACGGCCCGGTCTTCGGATCGAAGGCGGCCATGGTGCCCGACGACAATCGCGTCGCCGCGGCCAAGGCCCTGATGAAGCAGGCCTTCGCGTACGCGGAGGAGCAGGGCGTCGACGTGGTGTTCGCCCTGGACGTCGACACGGATTCGGCCAACCCGACCAACGTGATCGAGACGCTGCCCGATCGGGCCCGGTTCTACTCGGCCGGCCGGCCGCTGGTCGATCCGGACGTGCCGGAAGGTTACGCGTACTACAAGGTCCAGCTCGAAACGTTGCTGGGCGATTATCCCCAGATCGATCGGCTGGCCGTCTGGTTCCGTAGCGGGCGGACGCCTTGGAGGGACCTCAAGCCGGCCGATTTCCCGGAGTCTTGGAAGGCCGAATACGAGGAGATTCTGGCCGCCCATCCGGAGATCGCTCGAGACGGGGGCAGTCCCAGCATGTTCGCCATCGGTAAGATCGTCCGCGCGTTTCGCAAGCTGCTCGACGAGATGGGCCGCGACGACGTGAAACTGGCGGTCGGCTCCTGGTCGTTCTGGTTCTTGACGCCGGCCGACGTCTTCATGCCCCGCGACGTGGCCTTCATGCCGCTGGATACGGCAGTCCAGTTCGAGTCGCCCGGCGTGCAGGAGTTGTTTGGCAAGGTGGGCCAGCACCGCCCCTTGATCCCGATCGTCTGGGCGCATCACGACGATCGCACGTACATCGGCCGACCGTACACGCCCTTCCCCAATTTCGCCAGCCAGTTGCACCAGAGCCGGGCGGCCGGCTTCGGCATCATCCACTGGACCACCCGCCCGCTGGACATCTACTTCAAGAGCCTGGCCGAACAAACCTGGACGCGGACCCGCGATTTGCCGCTGGAGGGCACCTGCCGGCAGATGGCCGCGCGGACGTTCGGGCCGCGGTGGCGCGAGACGATGGGCGAGTATCTCGACCGGTGGGTCACCGAGGGGCCTCAATTCGGCCGCGAAACGAGCGACCGGTTCATCGACCGGCCGCTGGACGAGCCGGAAGAAACGATCGCGGCGGCCCGAAAGCGGCTGGAGATGTTGGAGGCCGTCGATGCGGCTTCCCTGACCCCGTCGGCCCGGGAGCAACTCGATTACTTCAAGCTGCTGGAGCGGTTTTTCATCGAGTTCTATCGGAATGAAACGACGTTGCGGCAATCGATCGAACTGCTCGAGGGGGGCGAACTGGAAGGTGCTCGCACGGCGATCGAGTCGTGCCGGCCCGAGGCGGCCATCGAGTTGTACGCCCGGGCGGCCGGTCAGGGCGAGATCAGCCGAGGCGAGCAGGCCCTGATCGTCTCGCTGAATTTGCGCTGGCTGCCGTACTTCGAGGCCCAACGGCAAGCGGTGGGCGTCGCGCCGGTGCGGATCAACTTCCAGCCGACCCAACACGACCCGCTCGCCCAGGGCGCCGGCCGCCGCACGTTCTTCGTCGACCCGAAGGGGCAGATGTGGCTCGGCCTGGGCGAGAAGGAAACCGGATACAAGGTGTACGGCCCGGACTCGCGCAAAGTGCCTCCGCCGAGCGACGCCGAGGAACAGGTCTGCCTGACGTGCCTCGGCAGCGATCAGCCGATCCGCCTGCAGCTTCGCAACATGATCGGCGGACCATTGGCCAACGGGACGCACAAGGTCCATCTGCTGCTGGCGGACAATCTGGTCGATAATCCCGCCCGGCCGCTGTTCGAGCTGACGTTGCGCGGCTCCGGGCGCGGCGAGCCGGTGACCGATCGGATCGATTTCGCCCGGCACATCAAGCTCGGTGCGGGGGCAGTGCGATTGAGCTACACGTTGCCGATCGACCGGGGATCCTTGGAACTCGAATTGAAGCCCGTCCAAGGAACCGTGCCGCTGGCCGGGGTGGTGATCGAGTGCGTCGAGGCGGAGTAGGCATAGTAGCCATCTCGCTCCGCGAGATGTAGCCATTGAAGATCCAGGGCATTTCGGGCCACATCTCGCGGAGCGAGATGGCTACTATACGTGCCTCAGCCTTCTTCTTCCCGCCGGATTCCTGCCACGATCGACTTGTGCCGATCTACCATCTCGCGGAGTTTCTGGAGCATCTGTTCGAACAACTCCGGCCGTTCGTCGGCGAGGTTGTGCATCTCGTTGATTCCCCATTCGTCCTTCTCTTCCAGATCGAACAGCAGATAGGTTCCCGACGGCCGATCGAAGATCAGCTTGTAGCGGAAGTCGGAAATCACGCCCAGCATGTCGTAGTGCGTGGTCAGCAGGATGTCGCGTTGGCGATATCGCGCGGCAACTTCTTCGGACACCTTGCCGTTTTCCATCAACGGCAGCAGCGATCGGCTGGGCAACGGGCGGGCGTCGGCCTGGATGTGACGCATTCCGGCCAACTCCATCACGGTCGGCAGGACGTCCATCTGCATGACCGGCTCGTCGCAAACGACCCCCTTCCCGAGCCGCATCCCCTTCCCGCCCGTGGTCCGCGGCACCTTGACGATCAACGGCACGTGCAGGCTCTGCTCGTAGAGGTGGCCCACGTAGTACATGTGCTCGTGTTCCCACCACTGGCAGCCGTGGTCGCTGACGATGACGATCATCGTGTTGTCGTAGAGGTTCCGTTCTTTCAGCTTCTTGAGGATCTGGCCGATCTGGGCGTCCATGCGGGTGACGCACTGGAAGTAGCACGAGTACTTGTCCTCGCGGAACGTCTCGCCGGTGACGGGGCGGCGAAGGTCGGCGTCGTTTTCGTAGAACCGCGGATCTTGGGCAATGCCCAACTCTTTGGCGCGCTGCGACGAGATACGGTTCCAGGGGAAATGGGTATCGGACATGTGTTCGCACATGAAGAACTTCTCGCCCGGCTTCAGGCTGTCGAGGAACTCCAGCATGCGCTCGTTTCTTCTGTCGCCGCGCAGGATGCCCTGCTCTTCCTCTTCTTGGCTCACTCTGGAATCGAACGTTTCGTTGCTCTTCCAGACGATCTTTTCGCTCTTCCACATGGTTTCGGAAACGCAGAGGTCCTGGTACGGCGCCTGATCCGCGTGGCACCAGCGATCCACCCCGGCGAGTTCGAGGATCCTGTACAGGTTGTTGTAGCGGTTGTAGCGATTGCCGAACGGCCTGGCGGCGTGCAGTTCCTCCACCCGCAGAAAACGCCCGCTGTTGACCGTCATCCAGGCGTCCCACGTGCTGGGGTAGAAGCACCGTGCCTGGGTGAACAGGGCGCCTTCGGCGGCCACCTGGTCGATGTTCGGCGTGGCGCGGACGCCGCCGGGAAGACTCCGATAGCCGTACGCCGAGATCGACCGCGGCGTGACGCCTTCGAGATAGAAGATCACCAGGTTGGGGAAGTCTCGGGCAGCGGCGGGGTCTTCGATCTCGAACGCGTCGATCGGAACGTCCACCGGCCCTGAAGTCCGAATATCGCCGGGTTGGAGCGTGAAATCGAAGTCGTCCGGGTCGGCCCCGTGCAGCACGGCCGAGTAGCCGTCCCGGTCGAAATCCAGCAGCCAGTGCAGGAAGAGCAGGTCGAACTCGTGGCGGTGACTGTATTCGAAAGTCCTGGCAAAGACGTTCTTGTTGACGCGGTGCCATCCCCAGAACGGCCAAGTCGCCAGAACCAGGCACGCGGCGGCCGACGTCAACACGACGCCCCGCCCCAACAGCCGCAGCGCCCGCGCCGTCCCGGAACCGATCCGCGGCAGACGGCGGCGAAGCCAGGGGGAAAACCATCGGCAGGCGGTCCGTCCAAAGACGTAGACGAACCAGGCGGCCACCAGCGACATGAAGACCTGCAGGAAGGGAAACTGCGAGCCCTTCATCATGTTCCGCCAATCATCGAAGTCGAACAGCTCGTCGGCCTGATTGACCAGCCAGGTCAAGGCGGCGACCAGGCCGGCCGCCAGCCCCATCAGCACGGCGTAGTGGACGCGCGGCTTTCCGACTCGCAACATCCGCAGATACGGATACAACGGGAACAACAAGAGCGTCCAGAAGGCGAATTCCGATCGCCGGGGGTAATCCTCCATCGCGGCGTCCGGATCACCACCGTGCTTCGCGGCGCAGGCTTCGTCGAAATCCCGTTTGAGCATCAGGCAACTCACGCACATCACCGGCAAGAGCGCAGCCGCCGAGAAAACCAACACCACCCCCGGCAGAAGCCAACCCTCCTCGGCCCGGATCTCCTCGAGGATCTTGATTTGCCAGGGAATTCCCAGCACGCCGGACCAGGTCAAGCTCAGCAACACGGCTTGCCGCCGGCAGTCGTCCGTCGTCATCGCCAGCCCCGTCCGGCTCCCCCGCCGCGAGATGCGATGGAAGACCAGTTGACAGGCACATCCCCCCAAGGCCGCCACCGTGGCAAACAGCAACGACGTGGAATAGAGGACCAGGTTCGCGGTCGGGATCTCGCCTTCCCGGAAGAAGGGCCGATAGTCGTAGCCGCCGTTTCCCCGCGGATCCCAAAACTCCAAGTGATCCAGCGCGGCGTAGATGAAGACCGACGCGCAACCCAACAGGTAGGCAGTGCCCAAGCGAATCGGCAAACCGGGTTTCTGCCGGCGCAAACGGAACTGCACGCCCGAGTCCTCGGCGTCCCGCGCCCCGATTGCCCGCGTCATCAGGTAGGCCGCTGCCCAACTCAGCACCACCAAGATCCAATCGATCACGCCGGTCGGTTCGAGATCGGGGATGGAGGATTCTCCGCTGTAGGAATACCGGGACGCCAACATGCCGAGGCCGACGAACGCAACCACCGAGGCGATCAATCCCGTGTAGATCCAGAACCGCCGGCGGTCTGCCCACCGAGCTTCTTCCGCGGCCGGCCGGCTCTGCCGATGGAGTCGCCAATAAGTCAAAGCGATCGGCAACAACAGGGCGAAACCCACTGCCGGCAGCGCCCAATACAGATACCCGTAGTGCGTATCGAAGAACCGCAACAACGGCACGTCGTCGAATTGGAACATGTTGGCGATGCCCGCGCTTTTCAGCCGGCGAAAGCACGTCAGCAAACCCAGCAATACCACCAGCGCAAACCACAACAGCGACAGGCCGTGCCAACCCATCAGTGGCGAAGCGATATCCAACGGGCGTTTTTTCATCTCGTAACCGGCTCGGGGCGTCGGAAGCGACGTCTGGGAAACACACTCAGAAGAGCCCGAAAAGCCGATTCTAGCCCTTCTTGAGGTGCGGGTGAAGTGCCCGCTTCGGCCGGAGGGAAAGGCGAGGAGCAGCGCAGAGATAGCTTGCTCAACCGGGTGGCACGCTCTGAGCAGCGAAGGGCGTGTCTGGCGGGGCCGGGCAGGCCGAATTCCGGGATCGCTATCTTGACGATTTCCTGCCGCCCGATCCGCGCGTGTCCTTCGATTTTCTCTCTCCGCCCGATCCTCGCGGTCCACCGCGTCCGCGGGACGATCCCCCGGGGGATCTCTTCCGGTTTTCCATATTGGTGGAAATGATCAGCCCGATGGCCTCCTCCCAAGTGGGGATGGTGCGGTGCGGAGGTTTGCCGGGCTTGGCGTCGTCGTCAGGCATCTCGTCGTCGTCAGGCATCTCGTCGTCGTCAGGCATCTCGTCGTCTCGCTGTTCTTGCGCGAGTTTCTTGGAGTCGCCGCCGGCTGCATGGGAGGTGCCCGAATCTCCTTTGGGTTCCTCGAGGGCGACCTTCTCGGCAGCGGTTTCGTCCGCTTCGACGCCCTTCCTCCTTCGGGATCCGCCGCGACGCTGACGGCGTCGTTTGGGACGTTCCTTCTCCGGCTCGCCTTTTTCGGCCTCCGGAGCCGCCTCGGACGCTTCGTCGGTCAACTCCCCGGGGGCTTCCTGCGACTCGGCCCGCTTCTCCAGATCTCCGTCCGGCTTGCGGAGCTTCTTCCGCCGCGTGCGACGGCGTCGGGAGGAAGTTCGGCTGGGGGTGGGCTCGCCCGACCCTTTGTCTTCGTCGACCGACTCCGCTTCAGCCGTGAAAGACTTCGACACGACGTCGAAAGGCTCCTCGACGGTCTCGGCCGGTTCGTCCATGAGGTCGAAGGGACCCTCGAACAGGCTGGTGAACTCCGCGGTCGCTTCGGTCGGCTCCTCGGTCACTTCCGCGGGCTGGACCACCTCGGCCGCTGTTTCGGTGGGCGGTTCTTCCGGCACCGGCTCAGGCGGCAAATCCGCGCGAGCAATACCCAACTGGCCGGCCAGCGCGTCCCAACCTGCGGCGTCGCGCCGAGGCGGTCGGGCTGGAGGAGGTGACTCTTTCGGAACACTCGACCGTCGCGCGGAGACACCTGCCAGCCCCTCCTCTTCCGCGGTGCGTGCCGCTTCAGACGGCTGGGGCACCGACTCCGGCTCCGCATGGGCTTCTTCCGCCGGCGGCTCTGCCCCCAATTTTGCGGCCAGTATGTCCCAATGGTTCAACTTCTCTGGTTCGTTCATACTTCACAAGTCGTTTTTGAGAATAGGTTTAGGGCCACAGAACGTCGAGCGGCCTTCATAATCACACAACGTTAATGCAGTATAGGGCTTTTTGGGCCCGGAGGAAAGTCGATCGCCGGATCACGCGTTACAGGGGTCGGCTTCCCAGGTCACCCCAAACTACCAGGGAGACAGCCGATAAAGGCGTGTGTGTGCGATTCGACTGTCATCAAAACGATTAGTTCAATCCGTTTGACTACACTTTTGTTCGTCCTGTCCACTTTATTCTGCGTGGGGTCGAATCCTTTTGAGAATCCATAACGTCATGTTATAAAACAAGTTATGCTAAGGACTGCCGCTACGGCCGAGGGGAGAACCGGCAGGTGGGAATGAAATTCGCTAAAGATACGCGAATAGGCTGTGGCAAGGTTCTGCCCGCTCTGCATGGCAGTGTTGGCGGCGAATTCTCCAGATCGAGGAGTAAGCGATGAAACGTCCAAAACACACCGGTTGTCTGGTACGGCGAATGCACCCCCCTTTGATCGCCTTGATGGCCCTGGGATGCTTGGTTGCCTTGGTCTGCCCCGTCGCGGCGCAGCGTCACGGACCGTCGACGTCGTCGCGCAGCGACGATTCCCGGTCCCGAAGTCCGTCGAGCGTGCACCGGGGCCCGAGTATTCCGTCGAGGCCGACGCCGTCGGCGCGTCCGACCCCGAGACCGTCCTCGCCCCCTTCCCGTCCCACGCCGAGCATCTCGTCGTCGCGACCGTCCATGGCGCGTCCGAGTCCGAGCCCTTCGGTTTCGAGACCGCCGGTAGTTCGGCCGACTCCGAGCATCTCGCGGCCCACACCGTCCATCACGCGACCGACTCCACAGTTCACCCGTCCGAGTACCCCTTCGATCCGGTCGACTCCGAGCATCTCGCGGCCTGCACCGTCGATCACCCGACCGACTCCACAGTTCACCCGTCCGAGCACACCTTCGATTCAGGCGGTACCGAGACCATCGACTCCAGCGCCAGCGCCGACGATTCGACCACCTTCCTTCTCGTCGTCGAATCGTTCGGCACCGCCCATTTCGGGCAGCCGGCCCTCACTTGCGGACGTTCGCCAGCGGCTTTTGGGGCAATCGCGGCCGAGTCCCACGCCGCCGTCGATCGGCAGCGGAAGGCCCGGCGTGTCGCCCACTGCGAACTCGCGTCCCACACCGACCGCACCGCCAACCATAAGCCGTCCACCGACCGCACCGCCAACCATAAGCCGTCCGCCGACCGCACCGCCAACCATAAGCCGTCCGCCGACCGCACCGCCAACCATAAGCCGTCCGCCGACTGCGCCGCCAACCATAAGCCGTCCGCCGACTGCGCCGCCAACCATAAGCCGTCCGCCGACCGCGCCGCCGACCGTAAGCCGTCCGCCGACCGCGCCCGATCGGCCGTCGTTCGCCGAGATTCGCGGGCGGCTCTTGGGGCAATCGCGGCCGAGTCCCACGCCGACCACGCCGCCGTCGATCGGCAGCGGAAGGCCCGGCGTGTCGCCCACTGCGAACTCACGTCCCACGCCGACCGCACCGACCACACCGCCGACCATCAGCCGTCCGCCCACCGCGCCGCCGACCATAAGCCGTCCGCCGACCGCACCGCCGACCATCAGCCGTCCGCCGACCGCACCGCCGACCATCAGCCGTCCGCCGACCGCGCCCGACCGGCCGTCGTTCGCGGAGATTCGCGGTCGGGTTCTGGGACAATCGCGGCCGAGTCCCACGCCAACCACGCCGCCCTCGATCGGCAGCGGAAGGCCCGGCGTAACCGCGATTCCGAACCCGCGTCCCAACCCAACCGGCCCGCCAACGGTACACGGTCCGTCCACCCCGGGCAGCCGGCCCACGCTGTCGGACATCCGCGGGCGGATCCTCGAGTCGGGTCGCGGCGGGCAGACGCATGCGGCGAGCCCCTTCCCCGGAACCGGGCCCGAGATCTCGAGGTCGGAGATGCCCGCCCGAGCCGGAGCGCGGTTTCCCGACCGACTCCAGTCCGGCGATCTCGACCGACTCACCTCCGGCCCCGTCGCCCGAAAGCTCCGACTGGATGACCAGTATCGGGAGATGCAACGTGGCGACGTGGCACGCCGGCTTCAGTTGCACAATCAGGTCACCAACATCGTCAACGTGACCAACGTTCATCCGTCGTACGGAACCCACTACGCCGGAGATCGCTACTATCACGGCCGGATCAGCCCGAACTATACCAACGGCTGCTTCCGGTCGAACTACTACGGGCATCGCTACTTCGCCGGCGAGTGTTGGTATCCGACGTGGACGCCCTGGGTAAATTGGTCTTGGCATTACCACTGCCATACATTGTGGGATCCTCGGCCCTATTGGTGCCGCCCGGTGATTTACGAGCCGTCGGTGGTTTGGGTTTGGTATCAGCCGCCGGTGTGGGTTTCGCTGCCCGTGGTGGCGTCCGGCACGTGGGTCGACGTGGAACCGGTCCCGGTCGTCGGCCGGTTCGACCTGCAGTTGCTGGCCGTGCGATTCGTCGACCCGGGACATGCCGAGGAGAAACTCGGTCCGCGGTACCGCGTCTGGTTCCGCAACAACGGCGAGAATCCCATCACCGAGCCCTTCGACGTGATGCTCTTTGCCGGCAACGACGCGAAACTGACCGAGGGCGTGCCCCGGTCGGGCGTGCGTGTCACGTCGGTCGAGGCCGGCGACGTCCAAAGCGTCGACGTCCGCTTGCCGATCGAGGTCTATTCGTTGGGCCGCGACTCCAAGGGCGAACCGGCCCCATTCGAGACGCTGCACGTGCTGATCGACGCCAACCGCGAAGTTTCCGAAAAGGAGGAGGACAACAACGGGGCGAGCATTTCCCGGGCGGAAATCCTGCCGGTCGATCCGGCCTCCTTCGAGGTGGCCCCCACCCAGGTCGCTTCCGGGGGCGAGATCGTGTTGGCCGGCGAAGGTTTCGGCCCGGAGCCCGGACAGCTTCTGGTCCACCTCGACGGCAAGGAACTCGAAGGCGAGATCCTCGGCTGGTACGACCTGGGCGTTCGGGCGACGCTGCCGAATGTCGCCCTGACGGCGCCCGCGGAGGCCGAACTCGTGGTCGTCCGCGGCGACGGGGCGGCCGCGAATCCGCTGAAGGTCACCATCTCGCCGGCGGGGGCGGAGGTTCCATGAATGATCGATAGGGGGACTTGATGCTTGAAGTCATGGACGGCGAAGCCGCAAGCGGTTAGACTTGTCGTTCGTCGTTGATCATCTTTTGGATTCCTCACTGTCCCCCCATGGCCGATCGCCCGCGGTTTCTGTTCGTTACGTCTCAGGTCGGCGCGGAAGGGGCCCTCAAGCACGAACTGGCGCGACGGTGGCCGGAGTTCCGTTTCGCCTATTCGCGGCCCGGCTTCTTGACCTTCAAGTTGCCCGACGATCATCTCCTGCCCGCCCATTTCGATATCGAGTCGGTATTCGCCCGGGCGTATGGCTTCTCGCTGGGTAGGGCCCGCGGCCACACTCCCGACGAGCTTGCCCGCGGCGTGTGGGAGGTGTACGGAGACAGGCCTTTTACCCGAATCCACGTATGGCAGCGCGATTTGCTGGAGCCGGGTGAACAGGACTTCGAGCCATCGATCACACCCGCGGCACTGGAGGCCGAGGAAGCTATCCGGGTGCGATGCCCACGGCCCGAAGCGCTTGCTGCGGACGCCGTCGATCCCACCGTGCCCGCCCCCAGCGGAGAACTCGTGTTGGATTGCATCCTGGTCGAACCGGACGAGTGGTGGGTCGGGTACCATCGTTCCGGGTTGGTTGCCGGACAGTGGCCCGGCGGAATGCTTCCGCTTCAGTTGCCCCCCGAGGCGGTCAGCCGAGCCTGGCTGAAGATGGAGGAGGCCCTGCGGTGGTCGCAGTTGCCCGTCGAGCCGGGAGCCCGATGGGCCGAGTTGGGCAGTGCGCCGGGGGGTTCGAGCCAGGCCCTGTTGGATCGCGGGATGATCGTCACGGGCATCGATCCGGCCGAGATGGACGCCCGGGTGCTGGCTCACCCCCGCTTCACGCACCTTCGAGGCCGGGTGACGCAAATACGCCGCCGCGAATTCCGCAAGATCCGTTGGATCGCCGCCGACATGAACGTCGCGCCCAGCTACACGCTCGACGCCGTGGAAGCGATCGTCGCGCATCCGGAGGTCCATGTTCGCGGCCTGCTTCTGACGCTGAAACTGCCGCAGTGGAAGCTGGCCGAGCGAGTGCCCGAGTATCTCGATCGCGTGCGCAGTTGGGGTTACAACGTGGTTCGGGCCCGACAACTCGTCCACGATCGGCGAGAGATTTGCCTGGCGGCTTTGCAGAAACCCTTCCGTCACGCACCACCGCGCGTGCACCGCAAAAGGTAAGCGGATCGGTTGCAAAAGCTACCCAAGCGTATTTACCGTGAATCCTTATCTGCCGTTTCGGTAATGTGCGGTAGAGCCGCTTTAGAGGACTCAAGCTACGGGAACGGTTTCGCCGATCCAGCCCCTGTAAACTATTGATGTCGTGCATCCTGACAACGCGTTTGACTTACCCCAAGCTCCGTATTTACAATGAACGTTTTCGGTTGAGTCTCCCTCCGTGATGGTCGTCGGCTGCAGACGCCGCGCGAGCCCTGCCGCTGACCCCCCGCCGCTTTGCACGAATCCAGTCCGTCACCGGACGTGCAATGGGCAAAGTTTGTCGCTTTTGTGGATCATGATAGGAGTCGCACAATGAAATCGGGTTATGCCTGTTTCCCCCCACCTCTCTCCAAAGGGCGTTTCTCGGTTCTCTGGGGTCTGACTGTAACGACGGCAATGGTCGCGTTGACCGTTATGGCAGACGACGAGCCTTCCGCGACCGACGACCCGGTGGTTGCTACGGAAAGCGTCGACACCGGTCAGGTAAACCCGGCCGACGATTCCGATTCCGAAAAGGAGGCCGAGACGGTCGGCGAACCGCTGGCCCCGGGAATGGTCGAGTTGATGCAGCAGGAGATCGCCAAAGGGCTTCAGCTCCGAGGAATCAACAGCAACTTCTCGCGTTTTCAGAGTTATTTGGGCGGCCGGCTGAACGCGACGGCGTCTCACTCGGGATCGGAGCTGACCGGATACTGCCGTTTGAAGTGGTACGACCGGATGTTGCGATCCGTGTTGAAGGCGCCGAGCGAGGCCGAAGAGTTCACCCGAAACTTGCACAAGGCCGTATTGAACGGCCGGGAAGGATTCGCCGAGGTCCTGACGACGGCCGCCGAGAAACTCGACATCGGTCAGCACCAGCAGGGTTCCTTCGCCGAAGTCGATTCGCCCGAGCAGGCGCTGGAGGTGATCAAGCACGCGTTGACGGCCGCCCAGATCGCCTACGCGGCCAGCCTCGCGCCGCTTACCAAGAGCGAGATCCAGACGCTGCGGACGAACCTCAATCCCGTTTTCACCACCGAGAACCGGGTGGGACACACGCTGCAAAGGCGCAGCTCGGGACAGCAGTTGGTGCGGGTGATGCAGAAGATGGATCGCGAGTCGCTGCACGCCGCCGCCGAGGCGCTGGCGGCCATCGCCGATCCGCAGTTGCTCGAGCAGCTCGCGTCGTTTCCCGGCGGCGACCCAACGACCGTCGAGGGCGTCAGCGGGACCGTGATTGCGAAGATCGACACCCCCAGCGGAACCATTGTGATCGGCGGCAAGGATCGGAACGTGTATCGGCTCGACACGATGTCCGGGGTCAACGTGGTGATCGACCAGGGCGGAAACGACGTCTACTACGACGGCTCCGTTTCCCCGCAACGCCCCGTGTTGATCGTGATCGATCTGGAAGGGGATGACGCCTACGAGAGCAAGACGCCGGGGGTCCAAGGCTCGGCCATCTTGGGCGTGTCCATGCTCGTGGACGTCGAGGGCAACGACGTCTACCGGGCCCAAGACGTCGCGCAGGGGTCGTGTCTGGCCGGCGTGGGCATTCTCATCGACTATGCCGGCAACGACGCCTACGTCGGACTGCGGCGCGTCCAAGGGCAGGCCGTCGGGGGGCTGGGAATCCTCATCGACCACGCCGGAAACGACCGATACCACGCCGCCATGTGGGGACAGGGATTCGGCGGGCCGTGGGGTTTCGGGCTGCTCGACGACGTCGATGGAAAGGACCACTACTACGGCGGCGGGCTGTATCTGAACTCCTACATCAACGACGACAATCCCACGCCCGGCTATGAGGGTTGGGTCCAAGGCGTCGGGGCCGGATTGCGGGCAGTAGGCGACGGCGGCGTCGGCGTGATCCTCGACGGCGGCGGCGACGACGTCTACGAGTACGACTACCTCTCGCACGGCGGCGGCTACTGGTGCGGCATGGGATTCGCCCGCGACTTCGGCGGAAACGACCAGCGGCTGGGGGCCACCCGCGTGGCCTATCACGGCGGCCCTCGCACCCAGCGAAGCTTCCAACGCTTCAGCAACGGCTACGGCTGCCACTATGCCTTGGGTTTCCTCTTCGACGATCGGGGCGACGACACCTACAACGGCACGATCATGTCCGTGGGATTTGCCTGGGATTGTGCGGTGGGGTACCTGTGCGATTTCGGCGGCAACGACCGTTACAGCGGCACGGAAGGCAACGGGGCCCAGGCCGGACTCGGCGTGATCTTCGACTACGACGGCGACGACGTTTACCTGGGTTCCGGGCAAGGCCGCGCATCGCCGAGCATCTCGTACCACGACCTGCCCCAGTGCGGCGGGAACTTCGGTTTCGTGATCGACTACGGCGGCACCGACAAGTATGGATGCGGCGCCCGCAACAACGGCTACTACACGCGGAGCAGTTCCGGCGGGTTCCTGATCGACCGTCCCAAGCAGACCGATGCCGTCAACACGGCCGAAAGACCCGTGGTCAAAGCGGCGGCCGGGTCGTGACGGGGCATGTGCTCGGCGTGTACTTCCTGGGGCACAAGGAAGGAACCGTGATGATTCGTATTCTTCAGACGCTTTCGATTTGTCTCCTGTTGGCGGTCCTGGTGTCGGCAGCCGATTCGATCGCTCCTTCCGCCGAGGAAACGAAGCGGGTGGAAGAACCGGCCGCCCCGTTGAAGGGCCCGATCCTGTTGGCGTTGAACCCGTCGTACTCGAACCAGGCGCCCGAACCGGCCGGCGATGCGGAAGATGCTCCGGAGGAGCAGACCGACGGGGCGCCGGCCACGGAGCCGCCCGACGCCGCCGCGCCGCAACCCAAGCGGACGCTCAGCCCGGCCATGGTCGCCCTACGCGATCGGGTCCGCCGGACCTTGGAGGCCTATCGCCGGCAAATGCTCAGCACGCGCGACAACACGGCCACCGAACTGATGCACGCCTGCCTGGCCTTCGGGTGCAACACCGAGGTCTACCAGAACGGTTCGTCCGGAAAGAAAGCCAACGGCATCACTACCTTGTGTTGGAACGTGTCTTGCGCCGGCTATGAGCCGCTGGTGATCAGCGACGGCCGAGTCGCCGCACGGATCGGTTACGGCGTGCAGGAGCGGCCCTCGCAGTTGCTGGCCGTCTTGGCACTGGCACGCGTGAACTCGGACTATCCCATGCGGGTGGGCGAGGACGTCCGCAACGTGGCCGACCTGGTCGAACACGAAAAGCTCGGTTGCCGCTCGAACGCCGACCTGTCGCTGACCTTGACCGGTCTGGCGTACTATGTCGACGATGACGCGACCTGGACGAACAGCCTCGGCGAAGAATGGTCCGTCGAGCGAATCGTCCAGCAGGAACTCGCCGGAGAACTCCGCAACGTGGTCGCCGGAGAAACGGATCGCGTGATGGGGCTCGGCTACCTGCTTTCCCGCCGGGCCACACGCGAGCAGCCGATCGAAGGCCAATTCCTCCGGGCGAAGACGTTCATCGACCAGTACCACGACTACGTCCTGAAACACCAAAACAGCGACGGCAGTTGGGGTATCCGCCGCGTGTCCGGCGGGAGCACAACCTACGATTCGGCCCAGCAGTTGCACGCCACCGGCCGCGTGTTGGAGTGGCTTGCCGTCTCGCTCCCGGAAGACCGTCTGGAAGATGCAGGCGTGGTCCGGGCGGTTGCGTACCTCGATAATCTGCTGGCCAACGGCCGCTATCGCCACGACCTGAACTCGTACAGTACGCAGCAGATCGGCTCGGTGATGCACGCGCTTCACGCCTTGGCCGTGTACGACGAGCGAGTATTCGAGCCGTCCGATCCGGAACCGGCCGAAACGCCGGCGGATCGCCAGGCCGCGCGGCCGTAGGGTTGATGGAGTGTCGTGGGGTGGCACGCCCTGAGGAACGAAGGGCGTGGAGGAATCGCCAAATCACGCCCTTCGTTCCTCAGGGCGTGCCACCCAATTGAATCAGCATTTCTGCGCAATCGTTTACAGAAGGACGCCGCTGTAGAAGGATTGCCGACCGTCGTCGGTCTCCAGAAGCAGCGCTCCGTCCGGGGCAATGCCGGCGCATCGGCCGCGAATCGTCCGCCGACCTTGCTCGACGGTGAGCGTCTCGCCGTGCTGTAGACACAGACGATTGGCCCGGGCGCCGATCCGGTCCGGTTCCGACGTCGATTGGCCGAGGGCGTCCTCCAAGTGAGACAGCAATTCCACGAGGAAGGTCGTCCGGTCGTGGTGCCGGCCGGTCAAATCGTACAACGTCGCGGCCGTGGTTCTCAATTCCGGCGGGGCGTCGGCCGGCGAGTTGTTCGTGTTCACGCCGATGCCCACGATGTGGCGGCCGTCGGGCAGCACCTCGACCAGAATGCCCGCCAGCTTTCCCCCGTCGGCGAACACGTCGTTGGGCCAACGGATGCCGACCCTCCGGCCGGGCAAGAGCGGCGCGAGCGTGTCGGCGACCGCCAGGGCAGTCGCCAGCGCGACCAGTGGCGACTGGCCCACCTGCCGGACACCCACCTGGTCGCGAGTGAGCAGGAGGGTCATGGCCAGGCTCCCCCGACCGGTCCACCAACGGTTAGTCCCCCGTCCTCGCCCGGCGGTCTGTCTGTCGGCGATCACCAGCAGCGGCAGCTCCCCCGATGTCTCCGCGGCACACCGGCGGGCCCGGTCGTTCGTCGAATCGAGCGTCGCGTGGTGCTGCACGTCGACCACGAAGGTCTCTCTTAGTACCCGGTCGATGTCGAGGTGATCGCGGTCCACGTCAGTTGGCGCAAGATAGGTGCTGTCGAACACTTGGGTGGAATACGGGAGATTCGAGCAGTTCTCGTCCCATCCTATCCTTTCGGCCAGCGAAAACAATCCGCCGGCACGGCTTTCGGTTCCTCCTCCACTTCCTCCTTCCTCGGCGTGGCAAACCGTGGGTAACACGGCGTTGACCCCGATGGCGTCCTTCGCTACAGTATCACCCCGCAATTCTCCTTATCCTCGGCACCCAACCGGGAAAACGCGATGGCTCTCACGCTCAGCGGCAGGAAGTCGAAAACCGCGGCGAAGCCGGCCTCGTGGTACGGGCTGCCCGCCACGATGAACGTCATGTACATCACCACCCGGTCGCGCACGGGCGGATGGCTGGCCGAGGCCTTTGCCGCCGACAGTGCCTCGAAGGTCGTGCTGGAAGAAGCCGTCGGATCGGCCGCCGGGTTGGCGCGGCTTCGCGACGAGGCCTTCGACGTCGTGCTGGTCAGTCACGAACCCGACGAGTTGGACGCTCTGGAACTGGCCGAAGGCTATCGGGCCGGCGGGGCCGACGAACCGATCGTCGTGCTGGGCAATCAGAGCGAGCAGGAAATGGCCGCGCTGTGCTACGAGGTCGGCGCCGACGGGTACGTTTGCGTCCACACCACCACCACGCGAAACCTGATTTGGGTCGCCGCCCGGGCCGTCCAGCGCCATCAACTCATCCGCGAAAACCACCGCCTGAATCTGACCGAGCAAACCCGCCTGCAACGCGAACACGACGAAGCCGATCGGTTGCTCTCTCAGCAGCGTGCCTTGCTGGACGATCTCGAAGCGATCCGTCGGAACCGTTCCTGTTCGTACGAACCGCTGAACAGCCCCGGTGCCCAGCAGCCGCTGCGCTTGCCCGAAGAGCTGGTTACCCACTATCGCGAGCTGTTGCGAACCTACGTGATCATGGGCTTCGGGAACCTGGCCGCCGAGTTGAAACGGCTGGCAGAACTGATGGTTTCCGGCGGTTTGAGCGTCCAGCAGACGATGCAACTGCACCTCGGAGCGTTGGAGGAACTCATCCGCGGACTGGGGGCCCGAAGTACCCGACACGTGATGACGCGGGCCGACCTCTTGGTGCTGGAGGTGATGATCCATCTGGCCGAAGGCTACCGGCAGCGCTACCAGGAGCGAATCCACCCGCCGTTGCAGCGCGTGCTGCCGGGCTTCGAGTAGACACGCTCATGTCCGATTCTGAAACGACGATTGCCGAGTTGAAGCGATGGGTCGACGATTTCGTCGATTGTCGCGACTGGCACCGGTTCCACTCGCCGAAGAATCTCTCCATGTCGATGGCCATCGAGGCGGCCGAACTGATGGAACATTTCCAGTGGCTCTCGGTGGAACAGTCCCGCTGCGTGGCCGACGTGCCGGATCAACTGGCGGCCGTCGGCGAAGAGCTGGCCGACGTGCTCTGCTACGCGTTGGCCATGGCCAACGAACTGCGACTGGACCTCTCCACGGTCGTTCGGCGGAAACTCGAAAAGAACGAGCAGAAGTACCCCGCCGAGCAGTATCGCGGCCGATTCGGTCCGGAAGACCCGGGCCCGCAGCCACCGGCCGATCCGGCCGAGTGAAGAGGGCTGCTTATCGCGGCCAGGCGCCGGGTGCCGATGGCCGGCCGCCTCATGTCTCCGCGCGATCTGCCCACGCCGGTCTCCCCACCTGAATTCGGGACGGCCACACTCCCCCGGGCTGATTGCAAATCGGACTGAAGCGGGCATAATGACCAGATTACACGTTTCCCCGTGGAGGATCGCACGCCATGCGCGAGAAGATTGTCGAGTATCAAGGCCTGACTTTCGACGATGTCCTGCTGGAGCCACGACACAGCGAAGTCGTGCCGGCGGAAGTCGACGTCGGAACGAAGCTGACTCGCCGGATCGATCTGAATATCCCTATTGTCAGCTCGCCGATGGACACGGTCACCGAAAGCGCCATGGCCATCGCCCTCGCCCAAGTGGGGGGGCTCGGCATCGTCCACAAGAACATGACCGTGAAACGGCAGGCCAATGAGGTCGGCAAGGTCAAGCGGAGTGCGAACGGGATCATCGTCAACCCTCAAACGCTTCCGCCCGAGGACACGGTCGGCCGGGCGCAGGAGGTTATGAACCAGTACAACGTGTCGGGTTTGCCGATCACCACGGCGGACCGGCGGTTGGTGGGCATTCTCACCAAGCGCGATCTACGGTTCCTCGAAGACCGCAACCTGCCCATCTCGGAGGTAATGACGAAAGAACATCTTGTAACGGCTACAGGGGAAGTGACGCTTGAAGAAGCTGAGAAGATTTTAATGGCAAAAAAGGTGGAGAAGCTTTTGCTGGTTGACGAAGACTTTAGACTGACCGGCCTCATTACGATCAAAGACATTGATATGATGAGGTGCTTTCCGCAAGCCTGTAAAGATAGGCAAGGAAGGCTGAGGGTCGGGGCCGCCATCGGCGTGCATGACTACGACCGGGCCGAAGCCCTGATCAAGGAAGACGTGGACGTATTGGTGGTCGACAGTGCCCACGGGCATTCGGCCAATGTGATTGAAACGGTTAGGAGAATCAAGAAGACCTGGGACATCGACGTGGTGGCCGGAAACGTGGCCACGGCGGAAGGCTGCAGGGATCTGATCGAAGCCGGGGCCGATGCGGTGAAGGTCGGAATCGGACCGGGGTCGATCTGCACGACTCGGGTGATCTCCGGCGTGGGTGTCCCGCAGATCACTGCCATCAGCCAAGCGGCCCAAGCCGCCGAGGAGAGTCGAACACCGGTCATCGCCGATGGCGGAATACGATACTCCGGCGACCTGACCAAAGCACTGGCCGCCGGCGCACACGTGGTAATGCTCGGAGGACTGCTGGCCGGATTGGAAGAGAGCCCCGGCGCGCAGATCCTCTTTCAAGGACGAACTTTTAAGGTATATCGCGGGATGGGCTCTTTGGGGGCCATGGTCCAGGGTTCCAGCGAACGCTACCGACAAACGAGCAGCGGACGCGGACCCGACAAGTTGGTTCCCGAGGGCGTAGAAGGACGCGTGCCCTACAAGGGCCCCTTGGGACCGTTCATCTATCAGCTCGTGGGGGGCTTGCGAGCTGGGATGGGTTATTGTGGAACTCGGACCATCGAGGAGTTGCGCACCGACGCACGATTCCTTCAGGTCTCACCAGCCAGCGTGCGGGAGAGTCATCCTCATGACATTACGATTACGCAGGAAGCACCAAACTACAGTACGGAGTACGGCGCCGGCGAAACCTCCTAGGAGGCCGGCAAATCGATCGGATGTCGCGGGGGACCGAATCCCGCCTTACAACCTTCTGTCCCGCTCTTTGGGCGTCTTGCTGCTGGTTGGCGCAACGCTCAGCACGCTTTCGGTGCCGGCACCGGCAGAAGACTCGATCACGACGCCTTCGAAGGCCACCACGACCTACGCGGTCGGCCAGCAGGGACACAAGCTGAAATGGCTTCCTTACCGGCCGAGCAAGCCGTCGCTCGAGAGTCGGGCGGACCGCGAGAGTTCGGTGAATCGGACGCAGTACCTGGCCCCCTCGACCGCTCCCCCGCCCGAAACGCGGACCTCGCCGCAATCTCGTCCGAGCCCCTTCAGCGATCCCTTCGGAGACGCCCGGAGCGAGGCGATGGCCCAAAACGATCCGCTGCGGAGTTTTCCGGCCGAACCACCGCCGGCGGTTCCTCCCGAAGAGTTCCAACCGCCGTTTGTCGCGCCGCAGACAGTCAAGCCGCCCGTCACAACGCCGCAAGACCTCGATACGTCCTTTGATGATCGTTATCGTGGACCTTCGGGGTTTCCCAACATGGAACTCGAAGAATGTCCCTCGCCGGGGGATGAGGAGTTCTTCACGCCGATTCGCAAACTCAGCGTCGACACCAAGCCCAAGCTCACACGGGAAGGAACGGAACAAGAGCTGCCCCAGGAATGCCAGCTACAAGGCGGGGAATATATGCCTCGCGAGTGGTGTCAGACGACGTTCACCTGGAAGGCTTCCGGGTTGTGCCACAAGCCGCTCTACTTCGAGGACGTGCAATTGGAGCGATACGGGCACTCCTGGGGACCCTACTTGCAGCCGATCATCTCCGGTGCCCACTTCTTCCTCACGGTTCCGATCCTGCCGTACAAAATGGGCCTCTATCCTCCGGAGGAGTGCATTTACACGCTGGGGTACTATCGCCCGGGCAGTTGTGCTCCGTACTTGCTCGATCCGCTGCCGCTGAGCGTCCGGGCAGGTTTGGCCCAAGCGGGTGCCATGGTCGGAGGCGCCTACGTGATTCCCTAACTGGACTTCTCTTATCCGGCACCAAGGCGTATACTCCGCCGCCTTCATTTTTCCAGCAAAAGGGGTCTGCAACCGGGCGGGCGAGGAGTATCCTGATGGATAAGCGGTGGCCGAGTGTGCTGGGCGTCGTTCTTCTGATGGCGACGGCCGGCTGCCGAAATCTGGCCCGGCCCGAGTTCGCATGCCCGGGTCGAATCGAACTCCAACAAGCCCGGGCCCAACAATACGACCCCTACCCCGAAAACGAACCCGGGCCGAGGATCGGGGGCGGTCGTCCTATGGAGTACGCGAAGCCCCGTGACGAAATTGTCCGGGTAAGGCCCCCCTTCGATCCGCTCCGTGCGCCTCGCGATCCGTGGAACTGAAGCCGCTGAGCAAGTGCCCGGGCTGTCGGATCGGCGGCGTTTGCGATATGATTCGGGTTGCGACTCCAAGGCCCCGTTCTCCACCCACTGCTTACGGACCGAGTACCCGAAATGTCCGCCCGCGCGCGCCGAAAGAAGAAAGCCGCCCCCAAACCGCCGAC
>Ga0307380_10003858_pt1 | contig 20507 bp, 20 predicted proteins | sample UN3MG_FD_202239 | JGI IMG/M metagenome (GOLD analysis project Ga0307380, IMG submission 202239) | Soil microbial communities from Risofladan, Vaasa, Finland - UN-3 | ecosystem: Environmental > Terrestrial > Soil > Coastal area > Acid sulfate soil | place: Finland: Risofladan, Vaasa | collected... | reverse complement strand
GGATAGTAATGATGGATTTTGAAAATACTATTGCAAATATTGATCGTCAGTTGCTGCAATTCAAAGAGCTTCAAACGTTGCAGGTTAATCTTGGCAATCGGTGCAATCTAAGCTGTGCACACTGTCATGTCCAGGCAGGCCCGGACGGTCAGAAAATCATGTCCCGCGAAGTCATGAACAATATTATTGTTTTTTTACAAAAACACGAAGGTCTTATCGCAGATGTGACGGGTGGATGTCCCGAACTCAATCCCGAGTTCAAATTCTTTATCGATAGTATTTGCGAATTCGCTTCACGCGTGATTGTCCGAACGAATCTGACTGTTTTTTTCGAGCCTGGTCTGGATTGGATTGCACAATGGTACAGCCGGCGTGGAGTGACTTTGATAGCTTCTCTTCCGAGCTATATAAAGGAAATTGTCGATAAACAACGGGGCGAGGGTGTATTTGAAAAGAGCATAGCGGCATTGAAAATGCTGAATGAATTGGGTTATGGCCGTCAAGAACGGCTTGAATTAAATTTAGTTTATAATCCGGGGGCGGAATTTTTGCCGGGCCCACAGGAGCAGCTCGAAGCAGATTATAAAAGAGAGCTTGACGAGAAGTATGGAATCCGGTTCAACAAACTTTTTTGCATTACCAACGCGCCTATCGGGCGGTTTAAACAATATCTGAAAGCAAAAGGTTGTCTCGAACGATATTTGCAGCTTCTTGTGGATAATTTCAATCCTGATGTGGCGGGAAATATCATGTGTCGAAGTCTGATCAGCGTTGACTATAGAGGGATCTTATACAATTGTGATTTCAATCAGGCGCTGGGACTGGCAATTACGGATACAAATGGAAGTACTGTCACAATCGAACAGCTTGGTGACATTCTCTCCGGTGAACTTGAGATAATCACTGCGGAACATTGTTTTTGCTGTACTGCAGGAACAGGTTCGAGCTGCAGCGGTTCATTGGTGAAATAAGAAAGTATTTAAGTTACGATTGGTCTCTGAACGAGCAGTAAAAACGAGGAAGTAAAAACTGCGTATGAACGAGGTAATGGATAATTGTGTGCTTTTCTTTGTGAAATATCCCGTTCAGGATAAGGTCAAAACAAGGCTCGCCGCAGAGCTTGGGGAAGAAGTCGTCGTCGAGCTATACAAAAACTTTGTTCTTGATACGTTATCTACTATCCGGCGGCTTAATGTGCCGTTTCGGATTTGTTTCCATCCGGAATCAGCCGGGGATAAAATGAAAGGGTGGTTGGGCGAACAATATGCATATATGGCCCAGGAAGGTTCAAATTTGGGTCAAAGGATGAAAAACGCTCTGGCGCAAACCTTCAAAGAAAATTTTTCTCGTGCAATCCTGGTTGGCTCCGACAGTCCCGACTTGCCGGCAGTTTTTCTTATGCAGGCCCTGCAAAGCCTTGAATCGCACCATGCCGTGATCGGACCAAGTTCCGACGGAGGTTATTATTTGATTGGCTTTTCAAAAGCTCATTTTTTGCCTGATGCTTTCGATGGTATCTCGTGGAGTACCGAGAACGTTTTTCAACAGACCCTCGATGTTCTTGAGGGACACTCAAGCAACGTACACATTCTGCCGCAATGGTTCGATGTCGATACTCCTGTTGATTTGAGAGAGCTTATCAATAGAAACAGAAATACTGCTTTTGACAAATCGAAGACTTTTACTTATCTGCTGCAAATGGAAGCAAATGAAGTCTGATGGAGGCGGAAAATATGGCCGGGAATATTCTCTCAAAAGATAACGCCAAATTTATTATCCTGATAGTCATCTGGTTTTACTTCCATAATTCTTTTCCCCGCTGCTTTACTTTCGACTGCAAGCGGGGCAGTATCATTATGAACTGGAACAGGTGATGACACCATGTAAACGGCAGGATTGATTACTATTGCAGTAGAATGCCTCCTATGCAGGCATTGAGTTTGTGAGAGTGCAGCAATGTCGCATGTGCCACGCAGGAACGAAAAACAAAGATGCCGATCCTTTTGTATCATGGCAAAGCGGCATAATGTCGCTCTCGGCGAAAGGTCCGAACAGATTTAGGCTGATGACGTAGTCTATTTATAGCTAAATTATAAGTCTAACTGGAAGGAAACATGATGGCAAAATTAAATACAGGTGACAAAGCTCCCGCGTTTTCGTTAATAGATCAAGAAGGCAAACAGGTCTCGCTCTCGGATTTCAAGAGCAGGAAACTTCTGCTGTATTTCTATCCGAAAGCCGATACTCCCGGCTGCACCAAACAGGCATGCAGCATTCGGGACGCCTCGAAAGAACTCAAAAAACTCGGCTCCGCTGCTGTGGGTATCAGCCCGGATGAGCCACCCAAACAAAAGAAGTTCGATGATAAATACAGTCTCGGCTTTCCATTGTTGTCGGATCCAGATAACAAGGTCGCAAAGGCGTACGGGGCCTGGGGCGAGAAATCCATGTACGGAAAGAAGTATGAGGGTATTATCCGCTCTTCGTTCGTGATCGATGATAAGGGCAAAATCCTGCAAGCTTCTTATAAAGTTAAGCCGTTGGACACAGTTCCTAATGCCACTGAAGTTTTAGCGTGATTCGCTTGAGAAATATAAACTTGGCTGAGATAAACGGATTGAAAGGCAAATTTGGAAGCGATGACAGCAGAATATCCTGATTCGGCAGATGTTTCTATTGATATGCGGCCAGTCCTGCACCCGAAATTCCAGGCCCTTGCTGATGGGATTTCCGAATTTACATTCGCCAATATCTATCTATTTCGCCGGGCCCACAATTACAGGATATCACAATTAGAGAATGGGCTTTTTGCCATAACCGGCCGGGATAAAGAAAAGCCTTTCTTCATGCTGCCCTTTGGGCTGCCTGATGAAAATATTATCAGAGAGCTTTTCAATAATTACCAGGTAATGAAAGCCGCCACCGAACAGGAGGCGGAAATACTTGAAACCATGGGGTACTCCGCCTGCGAAGACAGGGACAATTTTGACTATCTTTATTCACGAGAAGACTTAGTGAACCTTACCGGCCGAAAGTTTCACAAGAAAAAGAATTTACTCAATATATTCATAAGAAATAATGAATATCAGGCGAAACCCCTGCTCGAAGAATATCGGGATGATGCAATGCAGATTCTGGAGCGGTGGAATAATCAGCACGACAAACCGAATGATTTTTCTGCCGCGAAGGAAGCTTTGGAGAAGATGTGGCCCTTGCAGTTATGCGGCGGTATTTTTTATATCGAGGGACAACCGGTAGCTTATTGCCTCGGTGAAGAGCTCTCCCTTGGTGAAAGCTTTGTGATACATTTCGAAAAAGCTGTTCTCGGAGAAAATTCCAGGGGCGTTTATCAATATATAAACCAGGCGTTCGCTTCGATACTGCCGGAGAAATACAAAACTGTAAACCGGGAACAGGACCTTGGCGACTCCGGCCTTCGGCAGGCGAAATCAAGCTATAACCCGGTGGATTTCATTAAGAAGTACAAAGTCATGTCCCGCTAAACTAATTCACTGTGATACTAATATGATAGCTCCGGCATAGAATACACCTGCTCACCGGTCGGAGCAAAAGCTGGAGAAGGAACAACAAAACCTTTAAGATGGAAAGAAATGCTATAAGTGTTATAATTGTTGGAATCATGGAGCTTGAGATTCACAGGTAGCACGAACTTCAGAAAAACGCCTAATGGAGTACAGCGATTATGATGTCAAAGAGTAAAATATCATTAGTTGTTGTTTTGTTTTTAGCCGTAAGCCTGGCCGCCGATGACGGAATTATAATCAGGAAAAACCAGCGGACGTTAGAGCAGATCAACGGCATCTACTCGCAAATGGACCCGGTTCGATACAGCCCGCCGCCCTACCGCTGGAAAAATCTGCCCCGAACAAGAAAGCTTTTGACCGATCGTGACACATTACGGGTAGTAATGCTGGGCGACAGCATTGTAAACGATACGAGCCGTTCATGCTGGAACCTGCTGGTTGAGAAACGTTATCCTGAATGTAAAATCGATAAGATTACTTCTGTCCGAGGCTCCACAGGCTGCTGGTGGTATAAGGAGCCGGGGCGGGTGCGGAAATTCGTGCTCGAACACAAACCTTCTCTTGTGATGATCGGCGGCATCAGCCACCGTGGTGACATAGACTCCATACGCGAAGTGATTCGTCAGATCAGGGCCGCATCAGACGCCGATATTCTGCTGATGACCGGCGCCTTCGGCAACGTTGACCCTCGGGACGATGACCAATGGCAAAGAATCAGCGACCGCGATCATTTCAGCGAATATCGCAAAGGCCTCGAACTGCTTGCCCGCGGCACGGGCGCAGCGTTCGTTGATCTGGAAATCGCCTGGGCCGGGTACGTTCGCGAATCCGGCAAAGACCTCGACTTCTTCAAGCGGGACCCTATACACGCCAACGAACGCGGCGAGCAAATCCTCGGCCACATTCTTGAAAGCTACTTTTCTTTGCCTGCCCCTAATGCCGCTTCGGCCGAAGGAAAAGCCGGCTAAGGCAATCTCAGTACTTCAACTGGCCGGCTTTGGGGGCGGCTTTGTCGATATTGGGCGTCACATTAACGTTGACGTTTCGCATGGCCCAGGCCAGACCGCCGGTTATAATCCCCTGGACGCCGGGATTGGTCCAGATGTCGTCACGGTGTCCGAAAGATGTATAGAAGACCCGTCCCTTGTTGTGCATGCGTGCCCACGTCATCGGGAACGGCGGCCGCTGGTAGCAGTCGCCCTCCATTTCTTCGTTGTCCTCAATCAGTATCACGTGCAGGTCTTTAGCGAAGTTCTTCAGAGTGTACCATTCTTCTTTCAGTGACACGCTTTCGCCGAATTCTTTGACTCCCGGGAACTTCGGCGAGGTCGCGCGTATCGTCGCGTTCTGCTGGGCGCCGTGGACGATAAACTCGCCGCCGATCATCGCGATATAAGGATCCACCTCGGTCTGATTTTCATTACTGCGCCCCTTGGAATGGAACGAGTCCGTGGCGGCGTGAAAACCGACAAACCCTTTGCCGGCGGCAATGGCGTTTAAGAGTTTCTTTTTGCCCTCGGGTGTCATGGGCGGCGTTTGCTGTTTGTTCGGCTCGGTCAGGACCCCGCTGGTGTAGAAGGCAATCGCATCGTACTGGTCGAGGTCGCCGTCAAACACCCGGCCGTCTTTTGTCGAGACAACCTCGAATCCGTGCTTTTTGCCCAGCTCATTTAGAATTCTCTCCGAGATGCTCGGCTTACCGTCCTTGCTTTTTACGGCTTCATGCTCGAAACCGGCCGAGCGCGAGAAGTAGAGGACCTTCTGTTTCTTCTGCTCGGCGGCGGATACCCAGTGCAATGGAAACGCCGATGCTCCGAGCACCGCAACTCCCGTTGCCGCCAGCATATCTCTACGGCTCATTCTGTTTTTGCTGTCATCCAGGTCAGTTTTCGAGACTTTTCTCTGTATTACGCCCGAAGATTGTATTTTATTCGACATAGCTTTTATTAACCTCCAAATCTTTATATTGCTTTGACTTTTCCTTGTATTGACAAGACTACAACTGCGAATTATTGGAACGGCAAGACGGCATCATCCGCGCCTTATTTACTCTCTCCCGGCTGAGCGGCTTGTCAATCAGTTGCTGCTGTCAGAGCTTGTACAGCTCCTCGTCTTCAAGCACGCTGAAGCCGGCTGATTTCACGATCTCTTCGGCGTTCGTCCCTGCGAGGTTCTCTATCTCAAGGCAGCACACACCCTTGTTGTGCGGCTGCAGGACGAAACCGTAAGCGTCAATGATGTTAATGTCGTGGTCGGCCAAGGCTGTCGTAAGCTTGTGAAAATTGCCGGGCTTATCCGGCACATAAATAGCAAGTATGTCCTTTAGAGCGCACGCGCAGCCCAGGTCCGCCAGGGCCAGATAGGCTTCGCTCGGCTTATTCACGAGCAGTTTCAAGAGGCCGTACTCGCCTTTGTCCTGAATTGTAAAGGCCCTGATGTCGATATTGCTTTTGAGCAGATTTTCCGAAATCGACTTGAGCCTTCCCGCCCTGTTATCGACAAAAATGTTAAGTTGTTTTGCCATATTCGGTCCCCTACAGTTTCGACCTTTGGTCCACCACGCGCTGGGCTTTGCCCTCGGAAACCGGCAGCGCGCCCGGCTCGTGCAGCTCTATGACGGCGTTAATCACGATCGATGAGCGAAGCTCTTCTTTGATTTTGTTCTTAAGCGCATCGAGCTGTGAGGCCTCACCCATGAACAACTTCGGATAGATTTCGACTTTCACCGTGAGCCTGTCCAGCGAGCCCTTCTTATCGACGTAAATCTGGTAGTTCGTCCCCACTTCGGGGATCTGCATGATCTTCTCTTCGATCTGGGAAGGAAATACGTTGACGCCGTTAATAATGAGCATGTCGTCGGTTCGGCCCAGAATGCGTGACATGCGGCGATGCGTTCTGCCGCATTCGCACTTTTCGGGGTGCAAAAACGCCAGGTCGCGCGTCCTGTATCGCAGAATCGGCGTCGCGTGACGTATCAGATTCGTTAAAACGACCTCCCCTTCCCGGCCGTCCTCAATCACCTCGCCGGTCTCGGGATCGATGATTTCCACGATGTAAGCATCTTCCCATACGTGCATGTCCTTTTTGTAAACGCACTCGAAAGCGACGCCGGGGCCGTTCAGTTCGCTCAGGCCGTACGAGTTGTACGCATCGATGCCCAGAAGCTCTTCAATCTTGAGGCGGGTGTTTTCCGAGTGGGGCTCGGCGCCGACAAAGGCCTTACTGATCGTGAGCTCATCTCTGCTTATGCCGACATCGCCGAGCCTGGAATGAATGTGAAGCAGATAGCTCGGCGTTATGTGAAGGACCGTGGTATGGAAATCTTTCATCACTTTAATCTGACGCTTGGTATTCCCCCCGCCGATCGGGATGATTGTCATTCCGACCGCCTCGGCGCCGTAATGCAAACCCAGGCCGCCTGTAAAAAGGCCGTAAGTCATCATATTCTGGAAGACATCTTTGCTTGTTGCGCCCGTGGAGAAAATGCACCTGGCAACCAGATCCGTCCAGTTTTTAACGTCCTCCATGGAAAAGTATATCACGGTAGGTATGCCTGTGGTGCCGCTGGACGAATGGATTCTTACGACCTCCTGCATATCCACGGACAACAATCCCTTCGGAAAGCTCTTTCGCAAGTCGTCCTTGGTCGTAAACGGGATTCGGCGTAAATCGTCGAGGCTCTTTATGCCATCGCCCGAGGAGATTCCCGCTTCGCCGAGCATTCGCTTGTAGAACGGGCTTCTGAGCGCACAGGAAAGCGTTTTTCCGAGGCGTTCGAGCTGAATCTTCTCGATAGTGGCCCTGTCGGCCGTCTCGATTTCTTTATTCCAGTAAGGTATATCCATTTGTCGCTCTTGAAATAATGGTTGCAGGATTCACTGAATCCGGCGTGTGTTACATTGTGATCTCTTATGCAAAAGTCCGCCCTACAGGCCTTCGATTTCTTTTTCCGTGACCACCTTGATGTCGTTCTTTGCAAGTATCTGCTGTGCCAAATCCGTGTCCGCGAATCTGAAAACCAGGAGGGCCTTATCGCTGAATTTCTCCACGAAGCCGTACATGTATTCGATATTTACATCATTGTCCGCAAAGACCTTCAACACGGAGGCCAGCCCGCCGGGTTTGTCACCGACTTCCACTGCGACGACATCGGTCAGATTGGCGACAAAACCGCTGTCCTTCAGAAGCTTAACGGCCACATCCGAATTGTCGACCACAATCCGCAGGACTCCGAAACTTTCCGTCTCGGCAATCGTCAGGGCACGGATATTTATATTGTTGTCACCAAGAAGGGAACACACGTCAAAAAGCCTGCCCTTTCTGTTCTCCAGGAATACTGAAATCTGAGTTATCTTCATAATATCACCTTTTACAATGTCCTTTTGTCGATAATTCTCTTGGATTTGCCCATGCTTCTTTCTATTGTTTTCGGTTCGACAAGTGTCACCTTTACGCCGATAGAAAGCACCGATTCGATTTCCTTCTTGATCTTATCCTGAAGCTCTTTAAGCTCTTTGATTTCGTCGGAGAAAATCTTCTCCTCGACCTCGACAAGAACCTCGACTTCGTCAAGTTTATGGGCTTTTCTGTCAACCACGATCTGATAATAAGGCTGGGTTCCCTTGATACCGACAAGAACATGCTCGATCTGCGACGGAAATACGTTTATACCTCTAACGACAATCATATCGTCCGTCCTGCCTTTTATCTTGCTGATTCTGGGGCTGGTCCGGCCGCAACGGCATTTTTCGCAATTGATGCTGACGATATCGCGTGTCCGATACCTGATCAAAGGAATTGCCTGCTTTGTCAACGTGGTGATAACAAGCTCGCCGTCTTCGCCTTCGGCGACTTCTTCGCCGGTCTCGGGATTGATTATCTCCGGATAAAAAACATCGCTGAAGATGTGAAGTCCGTCTTTGTGGTGACATTCCTGCGCAACTCCCGGGCCGATAATCTCGGAAAGCCCGTAAACGTCCGTTGCCAGCATATTCCAGATTTCTTCAATTTCCTGCCTGATGGAATTGCTCCAGGGCTCGGCCCCGAAGATTCCGATCTTCCAGTTGCCCCTGGCCGGATCGATGCCCATGTCTCGCGCCTCTTCAGCCATGTAAAGAGCGTAACTGGGAGTGCAGGCGATAATACGCGGCTTGAATTCCTGCATAATTTTCAACTGCCGGGCGGTCTGGCCCGCCGAGGTCGGTATTATCCTCAATCCCATTTCCATGGCTCCGTAGTGGAATCCAAGACCGCCGGTAAACAATCCGTAGCCGTATGCGACCTGAATCGTGTCGCCGGGTTCGGCTCCGGCACAACACAGCGTTCTGGCCATAACGTCCGACCACAGCTTCACATCATCACACGTATAGCCTACCAGTGTGGGATTGCCAGTTGTGCCGCTTGAGACGTGTATCTCGCGCACTTCGCTTTGAGCGGTTGAAAACAGACCATAGGGATAGTTGTCCCGCATATCGACCTTCGTCGTAAAGGGCAGCTTTTTGACGTCGTCGATGCTCTTTATGTCTTCCGGCCTGACACCCGCATCGTCAATCTTCTTCTTATAGACCGCGCAGTTGTCGTAGATATAAGCTGTAAGTTTCCTCAGGTAATCCGATTGCAGATTCTTCAGGTCTGCAGGACCCGCACACTCGACTTGTTCTTTCCAAATCATGATTGACCCATTTCCCTTCCTTTAAGAAAGACTCCCTTGTTTTCCTCGACAATTTTCTTTTTAAATACAGTCTCAATGGCCTTTAACCAGGAATCCGTACTGACGGGCAGGCTCGCGGAAAGCACACCCACCAGAAGAGTATTCAGATGCCTCGGGTTCTCAATCACGGCCTTAGCCTTATCGAGATAGCCTATCAAATCTTTGCCGCCCGGTTTGAGAAACGCTTTCAGCCGCTCATGCTCGTCGAAATGGAAACACACGAGGTAATCGGCGCCCCCGATGACAATCAGAGGAGAGTAAATCTGCTTTCCGAACCGAACGTGTGACTCTACCGAGCCGCCGCGCTGAGCCATGCCGTGAACCTCTGACTTTTTGACATGGAATCCGTCAAACATCGCCGCCCAACTGCATATCTCGGATGCTTTAAGAATTCCCTGCCCCCCTACTCCCCCGAATGTGATATTGTAGACTGTGTTCTTCATTTTTTTGTATAAATCTATCTCTTTAATAATTGACACGGATGCCTCGAAATAATCACGGATAAGGCATCCTCTTTTATTCGATCTCTTACAAGCTTTTCAAATTCAGCATGATTCTTCGGATCCACGACATCTACATTGTCGGCTCCACAAGCTTTGCAGAGGTCTTCGAGAATCAGCTTCTTTGTGGGTTCATTCCGGATTGTCAGTCCCGTAGCCGGATGCTGTTGACCGCCAGTCATGGCCGTTGTGGAATTATCTAATATGAAGATAATACCCTTGGCCTTGTTGTAGGCGGCGTTAATCAGGCCGGTTATCCCGGAGTGGATAAACGTCGAATCCCCCACCACCCCGACGATTTTTGCCTTGGGTACGGCTTTTCGCCATCCTTCGTTGAAGGTCACTCCCGCTCCCATACAGATGCACGAATGAAGTGCAGCAACCGGCGGCAGACACGCAAGTGTATAGCAGCCGATGTCGCCGGCAACGAAGTAATCCAGTTTCTTGAGAACGGCGAAAGTGTGCCAATGCGGACAACCCGGACACATCCTCGGCTTGCGCTTGGCCGACTTTTTCTCGCGTTTGATCTTACCGTCCACAATGGCCGGCATGGATTCAGGGGTCAGCTCGCCTATTCCGAAGGATGGATCCTTCGCCGAGAATTTGATACCCAGCGTCTTGACATGCTCCTCCAGAAACGGATCGAGCTCTTCGACGACATACAATTTCTTAACACCTTTGGCGAACTGCCTGATCTTATCGTCACAGAAGGGATAAGTCATGCCGAGCTTAAGGTAAGAAGCATCAGGATACTGTTCCTTCAGATACTGGTACGTTATGCTCGAAGTAATAAAACCGACTTTTTTGCCGCCCTTCTCTATGCGGTTCAGTCTTGTTCTTTCGGAAAGGCTCTTTAGCTTTTTCAGTCTTTTCTCGACCAATATGTGCCGGGCGTACGCGTTGCCGGGAACCATTACGTACTTCTGTATTTTTTTCTCGAAGGCAGGCTGCTCGGGCACCTTTCTCTCGCCGCAAGTAACATCCTCTTTGGTATGAGAAATTCGCGTGGTCATACGCAACAGCACGGGCGTATCATACCGTTCGCTTATTTTGAAGGCTTCCTTAACATACTCCATGGCCTCACGCGGACTGGATGGCTCAAGTAAAGGCATTTTTGAATATATGCTTACCCACCGAGTATCCTGCTCGTTCTGAGATGAGTGCATGCCGGGATCGTCGCAGACAATTATCACAAAACCCGCCAAAATACCCGTGTACGAGGCTGTCATGAGAGGATCCATAGCTACGTTCAGCCCGACGTGCTTGCAGGCAAAAAGGCTGCGTACTCCGCCAACGGCGGCACCGAGCGCAACCTCAAATGCAACTTTTTCATTCACCGACCATTGGACATCCAGGTCTTTGAATTTTGCCAGTGTCTCGAGTATTTCAGTCGATGGAGTCCCCGGATATGCGCATGCAACCTGCAGTCCCGCTTCATAAGCACCGTAAGCCAAAGCCTCATTGCCGGAAAGTAGTAGCTTGTTCATAAGTTCTCTTCTATGTATAGAAAAACGACCATTATAATCATTTTGGCTGTTTTTGCAATAAAAAAAGCCCAGCATTTATTTTTTTTGCCGGGCTTTTCTACTTCAAATATTGACAAACATCTCAAAAAGTATATTCAAGATTGAACCGGAGGAAAAATGCGTCGTCCCTGTAGTCCTTCTCGTAAAAGTTGCCCGGTATGAGATACTCACCAAGCAGGTGTCCGAATAACTTCTGGCTGAATTTGTACTTTGCCCAGCATGTGATCAACTGGCCCCGGAACTTGCTGCTGTCGGAAATGAAAGAAGAACCCTGAATTGTATTCTCATCGGCCCAGAGCAAATGATAGTCGGTGCAGATTTGCCATTGCTTGTTCGGTCTGAACTTGTGTCCGATATTGACCCTGTGAAGATTAGTTGACTCGGCTATCATGGTTTCACTGGAGTATGTATAGATGTAAAGCTCACTCCATCTCGGCCATTCCGCCCACAGGGGATCGAATTGTTCGATGTCATTCGTGCCCGGATCATCCCCGGAACAATACTCATAACCTACGTGTGCACTGCTGTCAAAGCTGTCTTTGAACGTGTATTCGAGATTCGTCAGAGCGCCGTATGCTTCCATGTCCTGCATACTGCTGGAGTCGGCACCCTTATCGCCGGTTTGTATCGCACCTTCAACGCGGTGATTCCAGTTCTCAGCGAAAGACCCGGAGGCGGCTCCGCCAAACGTGAATATCTCGGCCTTCTTACTCCACGCCATCGGGAAGTTGTCAATCGGAACGTCAACTGGATTGTCATTTTTGTACATGAAATAGGCTTCGAGTTTCGATTTTTCATTAGACTGATTGGTCAGGTAAAAGATAGCGCCGTATTCATCCTGTTCCGTAACAGCTCTGTCGCGGTCGTTGATGGGCTTCAACCATCTGTCCGAAGCGGCGGCGTTATCGATATAAATCATATCGAGCTTCGTGTCCTTACCTTCAAACTCGTAGGTAAAACGCGCTGCATCGGTAAAAATGGTTCTCGAACCGTCCAGCGGCGTTCCATCAAGCACCAGCCAGCCGACACCTAAAATCAAATCCTGCCGGCCGATAACACCGGTCAAAGGCTCGTCGAACATGTTCCGCATGGTCACATTCAACCTGTCGAACAGAATCTCGTCAAAATCCGTGTGCTGAGGTTTGCGTTTGGGCTCATCCCACGTCCTGAATTCCCAAACCATACGGGTATTTATGTCCACATCGTCGCTCAGCATCCATTTTGTCCACCATCTGGAACGATATCGCTGGTAATTCCACTTGTTTTCTGTGGCATTAGTATTCAACGTATCAATATTCCTCGCCGTGACGGTTCTGAAACGGAAGTCGAGTCCCATCTCAAGCCCAGGGCATGGATTCCGGAAATCGCTGAGCCAATCATCGGCAACAGGCTTTTCCTCCGCCGCAATAACAATTCCACTAATTAGTGCAACAAAAAATCCAACAACCAACATCATTCTCATACTTCTCTGCTTCATTTTTGTCTCCCTTCATCTAATTTAAATAATTTTCTAATAAATAACGCATAATCTCTACGGCAACACCAGTATCAAAGCCGGCCTGCTTAAAAACATTTATCGAGATGCTCTTTAGACGGCGGCCTGGTATAAAGACTTACGACCACGGCAACGATTATTGATATCGGCAAAGCCACCACCAGCGGATCGACCACATCCCAGTTGGGGTGGCCTGCAAAGATACTCGTTTTGCCGCCGGTCACTTTTTGCACCAGCCCTATGGCGCCCGCTTCTGCGGCTTTGACGAAAAGCAGCCAGAAGGATGTAACGGCAAAGCCGGCTATCATCGACCAGATAGCAGCGGCCCTTGTCATTCTCTTCCAGAACAATCCACCCACAAAGGCCGGCAGGAAGGCCGATGCGCACAAACCGAAGAAAATCGCCGTCGCACGGGCGATGATGTAACCGCCGCGGGCATAATAGCTCCAAAGCATCGCCACAATGATTCCCAGAATTATACCGGCGCGATTGACTCCGATACTTCTTCCATGCCTGCCGGTAAGCTGCTCGTAAACGTCGCGGCCGATACTTGTTCCGACAGTATGAAACTGGCTGGAAAGGGTGCTCATCGCGGCCGCTAAGAGGGTCAGCAGAAAAAGCAGACCAAACCATTTCGGCAGGGCTGAGGTAATATATCTCGGAATAATCTGGTCCGAGCTGCCGCCTGCATAAACCACGGAAATACTCCGACCCGTCACGACTCCGGCGTCAACCGCGGACTGCTCCAGCTCCGACTCGCACAGTACCACAGGAGCTAACTTGCCTTCGACATCTACCCACTTGCCCGATTCGTCCTTGTTGACAATTTGCAGGACTACGTAACCTTTCTCCTTTTCTATAGTCTTGGCAACGCGTCCCTTCAGGGGCGGGCCGAATTTCGCAAAGTACGCGTTGGAAAGACTGCCGACCGTGAAGGCCACGCCCGTCATTATGAGGATAAAGACCCCACCGACCGTGACGGCCCGGTTTAGCTCTCTCCTGCTTTTGACGGTCATGAAACGTACAATTAACTGCGGCTGAGCCAATACGCCGATGCCGACGCCCAGCGTAATCGTCGAAATGACAATCCACCATAAGTTATACTTCAGATCGCCAAAGCCGAACGCAGGCATGGCAGTCCAGCCTCTGTGGCCGATCGCCTGCAGCTTGCCGGGAACAAGCGGCGCCAGGTCGGTCAAAGCCTGGTGGGCTTTAGTCACCCCTCCAAGCTTGCTATAGGTAAATATAAGCAGTGTCAACATGCCTACGAACATGATAGTCCCCTGCAGGGCGTCGCCGTACATCACGCCTTTAAGCCCGCCCATCACTACGTAGGCCGCGATAATGACACTGAAGACAAGCAGTGCGACATTGTAAGGAATTCCGAACTGAGTCGAAATGAATTCGCAGCCGCCGATAAGCACCGCCGCGGCATACAGGGGAATGAACAGGAAAATTACAAGCCCCGCGAACACCTGTATAAACTTGCTCTCGAAGCGTCTTGCTAACAGTTCGGGAAATGTGTGCGCATCGAGTAGATGGCCCATCCGCCGGGCGGGTGGGCCGAGAAAGACGAAAGCGATAAAGATACCCACGAATATATTCAGAAATGTCAGCCACAATACGCTCATTCCGAATAGACCCGCCACGCCGCCGAAACCCACGATGGCGCTTGTCGAAATAAATGTCGCGCCGTAACTCATCGCCATGACGTACGGATGGACTTCGCGTCCGGCAATGAGATAGTCGGTGGCCGTTCTTGTCCGCGAGTATCCCAACCAGCCGAGATATACGACCAGAAACAAATACACCAGCACGACAAGAATTTCGATTACTCCAACTGTCTGTCCTAACATTGTGCTGTCCTCCATTTAAACAGCTTGCAAAATAAGGTCTTTGCCCCCTTTTTTAAACGAACATTGCAGATTGTATTAGAAATATCTCGTAGTCTCCCGTGTAACCTGCATTTAATCATTAATAGTATCTACATTTCAACCTGTGAAATTTTTTACTCATGCTGTTATGTGAGGACATCAGAGTTCGTCTTCTATCTTCTTTTCTTCCCGGGCCCAATGTACATCTTCTGTTTTGGCCTGGTTTGCGCCGCGATTCCAGTTCACCAGACCATAGACCACACACAACAGGGCGCTTGCAATACACAGAAGATATACTACGGCGACGTATTTGTCTTCAATACCCAACATAATCTTTTCCTCTTTTTTAATACTGATAAGTATTACTTGCCCCCGGAAAAAAAGTAATAAAACGTCATTTTTCCGGGTTGTTAAGTATTAATCCCAAACATCAATTTAATCGGCGTATTTTCTTTGAAAGCGACACAAAAAGACAGCTTTATTTTACTGATAACGTGGTTAGCGCTCGCGACCAAAGATACAACCCAATGCTTGTTTAGCATGAACTTAATCTATCCAAAAAGTCGTAAACCCGAAAAGCAACACTGTTAAGTCCCTTATCCATAGAATCTTACAATATTTTTTGCGGTTTCAAATCGATTCACAACAGGCCGAGTAGTGACAACGCATTTCTTGAGAGTATGCTCTTAAGTTTTTTTTCAGGAATTATAAGATTTTTTAGCTGTAACAGGGTTTTTTCCTGGTCTGTCCATGGTGAATCGGTACCGAACAGGATGTACTCTTCCGGGTGACACATTAGCATTTTCCTGGCTGTCTCGGGTGACATATAATCGAATGCGAACGATATTTCCATGTATATCTCCTGCCCGATTAACAAGTCCCGCACCTCGTCCCACTGCTGCCACGCACCAAGATGAGTTGTTATAAACTTGAGTTTTGGGAACGCATTTTTAATCTTGAGGAGCTTCTCCGGATCGGCCCTTCTTATCTTCGGAAATGCTATATCGAATCCCGTGTGCATGACGACCATCATGTCCTCGTCGCAGAGCTTCCGGTACATCTCGAACAGCCGCTGCTCGTCGGCGTAAAATTCCTGGTAAAACGGATGCAGTTTAATTCCTTTGAATCCCTCGCGTTTGATAAGCCCGATTCGCTCGATGCACTTCGGGTCCCCGGGATGCACCGATGGAAACATGATTATCCGCTCGGATCTCGCCTTCTTGCACCATTCGAAGATCGGCTCGAACTGCTCGGGCCTTGTCGCTATACAGCAGACAACGCTCTTTTCGATCCCGCTGTTATCCATTGAGCCGATCAGCGCCCCGATTGTTCCGTCAAGATACGCCTTAACATCCGGAGCCTCTTCAAGGAGCTTTTTCATGGCTCGCGGCGCCAGAGCATCGGGAAATGCGTGTGCGTGAAAATCGATAATTCTTTCCGTCATTTTAATTTCCAGTAACCATCAGGCTCGAAAGTATGCCGCCGTCTTAATGTTCTGTACCGGCCGGTTATAATAACGCCGGCCCCCGGACTCTTCCAGCAATTTTCTGCAAATCCTGAGTTATCCGTATTCTCAAAAGGTCACCCTTGATATGCCGACCGGTTTGCGATAGTATTTAGTGCCGTTGCGTACCGGTGAAAAAGAGCAAACATTACTTTGGAGACCTGCAAGATGCAGACTATCAGAAACTTTCTCAAAAATGACAGGTTTGCCGAGCACAACGGAATCGAGCTGCTGGAAATTTCCCAGGGCGGGGCAAAGGCAAAACTGGACATCCGGGACTATCACCTGAACGGTGCCAACATCGTTCACGGCGGCGCGATTTTCGCGCTGGCGGACCTGGTCTTTGCAGCCGCCTCGAATTCGCACGGAACTATCGCCGTGGCCATCAATGCGAACATCTCTTTTCTGAAGGCCTCAGCGGGCGGGACATTATACGCCGATGCGAGGGAAATCTCAAAGAATCCCAAGCTCGGAACCTACACGATCGATGTCACCAACGAGGACGGAGACGTCATCGCCGTCTTCCAGGGCATGGTCTACAGGAAAAAAGATAAGATCGAAGATTTTATAAAGTGACTCGCAACTGCCGTTCGGCGGATGTGGAAAGTCGGTGCGATCGTGAATTACGGCACGGCGGCAAGTCCGGGCTTGTTAAAACTGCCTTTATGGGAGCCGGTATTATGAATCGACGACAGTTCTTGAAAAGCGCATGCGGCACAGCATTGGGAGCGGCGGGTTTTCCATACATTGTCCCATCTTCGGTATTGGGCGCAAATGGTGCCGTGCCGCCGAGCGAAAAAGTCGTAATGGGATTCATCGGCGTCGGCAGCATGGGGGGCGGGCATTTGCGAACGTTCCTCGGATACGACGATGTGCAGGTGGCGGCCGTCTGCGACCTTCGCGAAATTTTTCGCCAAAGGGCCGTAGAAAGAGTCAGGCGGCGATACGGCGGCGCCGGCTGCAAAGTCTATCGCGATTACCGTGAATTGCTCGCCCGCGAAGATATCGACGCCGTGACAGTTGTCGTACCCGACTTCTGGCACGCCCTGATAGGCGTAGAGGCGGCACGCAACGGCAAGGATATGTATTACGAAAAGCCGCTGGCAATGAGCATTGCCGATGGAAAGGCCGTACGAAGCGCCGTGAACCGGCACAATGTCGTGTTCCAGTTCGGCACGCAGCAGAGGTCCGACGACAAATTCCGCTTTGCCTGCGAGCTGGCCCGCAACAAACGAATCGGCAAGCTCCATACAATCATGGTCGGCTCACATCCAAGCCCGACCTGCCCGAATCAGCCGAACCAGCCGACGCCGGACAAGGACGAATTCGATTACGACACGTGGCTCGGCCCGGCTCCTTGGGCGCCGTACACATACGAGCGATGCGCTTCGCGGGCCATGGGCACTCTCGGCATGTGGACGTTCATCCACGATTATTCCTTAGGCGGACTCGGCGGCGCGTGGGGAGTCCACCCCGTGGATATCGCCCAGTGGGGCAACGGGACCGACGATACCGGCCCGGTCGAAATACAAGGCACCGGCGTCATTCCATCCGACGGGCTTGCGGATACCGCCATCGAATGGGAAGTCGAGCACATCTATGCCAACGGCGTCAGGATGGTCCACATGAACACGAAAACCGCCCTGAAGCGTGCCGAACAATTCTCGCTGCATAACGGCCTGGGGGTTCTGTTTTTGGGCGACGAGGGCTGGGTCCTGGTAGAACGGGAATTTATCGACGCCGAGCCGAAGTCCTTACTGACCGCGATGATTGGCCCCGATGAGGTCCGTTTGCCTCGAAGCAATAATCACCGCCGGAATTTCATAGAATGTGTCAAGAGCCGCCGGCAAACAATCTGCCCCGTAGACACCGCCGTTCGCTCCGATGCCATCTGCCACCTGGACGATATCGCCATAAGGCTCGGCCGAAAGCTCCGCTGGGACCCGAAAAAGGAAGAGTTCGTCAACGACGAGCACGCCAACAGAATGCTAAGCCGTCCCATGCGAAGCCCCTGGCATCTCTAACGAAGCGTTTGTGATAACATTATTGCTTAAGCTCGGTAGGATTTGCAAAATTCATTTTGCACACGCGGGATAAATAATTATGATGTTTCTGTATCAAATAAAAGATGAGCGAAATGTTCTTGTTAATGAATAGATCAGCGTGTGCAACAAGTTGCACACCCTACCAAGCTAAAAGAGACATCAAGTTAATTAGTATCTGTTGCGGAAAACAAAAACCGATGATGCCACCCCTGCGAAAGCAGGGGTCCAGAGCGAAAAAGCTGGATTCCCGCTTCCGCGGGAATGACAAATACTGTTTCCGCAACAAGAACTAATTAGAAAATATGGAACGACGGACGGGTGGCAGCCACTGAGCGAACACAGTGAGCGAAGTGGATGGATTTCAATCTTATTTTAACAATGGCAGAGTTTTTTGATTCTGGCTGCCTTATCAATGTTATTAATCCAGCAATCCATATTTTACCCATCCACTTCATTCGCTTCCTTCATTCAGTGGCTGCCACACGGCCACACGGCGCTCTACGAAACACTTCGTCATCCCGACCGAGGCGTCCAGCAGCAAAACCCTCCGTCATCCCGACCGGAGCGATGCGAAGCATCGCGCAGTGGAGGGATCTGGCTGCGAACGAAAAGCAAGTTTAGGCAAAATCCAGATGTCTCGGCGGAGCCTGCCCCGAGCGCAGTCGAACGGGCTCGACATGACAACGCGGCACACATGCGTTACGCTTTACCCTATACTACTCAAAAAACCGTTTTTATCCTTCGTCTCCGCTCAGGATGAAGGGCGTAGGGTGGGGCTTGCCCCACCGTTCTTATTGGCCGAAGCCATCTGTGCTAATGTTCGTGACATTTTCGAAATCATTGGCTCAGCCGTACAATCCTTCTTTTACATATTTGCGATACGTTGCCCCATACCATGTTTGATCGGATTATAATGGATGTAATCGACGGACACGATGCTAACGACGGCCACCACTTTTTCTGAGTTTCTGCTGGAGTTTCTTGAGGTCTTCGGTACCTTTCTTCCAGTATTCGAGCTGCTCCTGGAGCGATTTGCCCTCCAGTTGCTTCATAACTCGTTCAGCCCCCTGCCGCTTCATGCTAACGCAATCAAAGGTCTTCGTCTTCATGTTCGATCACCTCCAATGGCGAGTATATGGCGATATCGCTGTAGCCATGCAATTTGTTCACGGCGTTGTACTTTGGAATCTTCTGGTAATTGACGATGTGCCGGAAGTTCCAACTCACGATCATGGAAGCTCCGGAGACAGTTGACAGAGCCACATGCAGTGCGTCGGTTGCGAACCGCACGGATATAATGCCTGCATCGAGATACGCCTTCTGCAACTGGAGCGTTTCGTCGGTGACTGTGGCGATGTCCGCGACCGATAACAGTTCTTCAAACAACTGCCCGACGACTTGCGGACCCGCTGCTATTTCCTGCCTGACCAGTTCGGATGTGACGAGGATGAACCTGCCGGCCTTGATGGCCTCGATGAACGTCTTGCTCGGGTCCCTGAACTCGTCGTCAAAGACTCCGCCAAACACCGAGGTATCGATATACACTGATATGCTTCTTTGCATTCCCATAATTAATTATCATAATAGCCAGTGTACATTCAGACAAAGGAAAAAAGGCGGATTATTCAGGAAAGCCACTGTTTTTATCTATTATGCTCCCTGTGGCTCGAAAAATCCATATATTCAGTCAATCCACAGGAAACCTTGAGGCTAAAATCTGCCTGTCCTACTTGCTATTGTTCCCTAATCACGAACCTCTAATTCACTTAAAAATCCGCGTTTACCCCGTGAGATAGGCACAACCAGCATCTAACAGGGTAAATCAGCGTTAATCCGTCTTCGCCCTATGGGACTACGACGGACAGGTCCGTGTCTAAAAAAAAATCTAATTTTTTTCATATTTCACTTGACGGACAACACATCTGTATGTAAGATTATTATATAACGTAATATATTAGGTCGTTATTACAATAGTCAATAGACAATAGTTCGCCCCATGAGATAGGCAAAGCCGCCATCTCACAGGGTAAATAATCAATTTCGAAAGGGAGAATACCATGTCAACTAAAGCACAAATCAAAGCAAACCAGCAGAACGCTCAAAAATCGACCGGGCCGCAGACAGATGAGGGCAAAGCAACGGTCTCGCAAAATGCAATCAAGCACGGCTTATTTACTGATTCGGTGATAAAAGGTGAAAATCCGGCTGAATATGAAGCTTATCACGACCAATTCCTCGCTGAGCTTTACCCCGTCGGGATGGTGGAAACCATGTTAGCTGAACGCTTTATCAGCCTTACATGGCGGCT
>Ga0307380_10003857_pt1 | contig 20508 bp, 19 predicted proteins | sample UN3MG_FD_202239 | JGI IMG/M metagenome (GOLD analysis project Ga0307380, IMG submission 202239) | Soil microbial communities from Risofladan, Vaasa, Finland - UN-3 | ecosystem: Environmental > Terrestrial > Soil > Coastal area > Acid sulfate soil | place: Finland: Risofladan, Vaasa | collected... | reverse complement strand
ACTCACCGTGGCAAGGCATGAACCCGACGGCCAGGGCCGAAGTACTCCTGAGACCCTCAGACCCTCGACGAACGCGTTCCGGATGACAGCGATGTGTGATCGTGCCCGGATCGTTCCCGCATCGCGAGAGGGGCGGCCCCGATGCTCGACCGGCGTGTGCGTGCGTCGGCCATTCGAACGCTGGTTGTGAGCGTTGTGGTCGCTTCCACAGGTGCTGCCAGACCGACGACGTCGAGGACGAGTGCCGTGTCAGGCGACGTTCGCCCGGTTGGCGACCCGCACCGATCGGCAGTTCTGTGCGGCCAGCCGAATGACCGTCCCGATGGGAGGCGCCGCTGGCGCACAGGCTCGACCCGCGTGAGTCGAGGTGATGCGAGCGGCGTGCAGGGTGTCGATGGCGTGCAACTCCGCCGGTCCCGGGTGCGCACGGCTTGCTGGCGGCGGGGTCGAGGCGGGCCCTGGCTTCGGCGTTCAGCGGTGCGTGGTTGGTCGCCTACGATTGAGTGATGTTCGTTGACATGGTCACTGGACCGATGAGCGGGTGGGAGTTGGTCGCCGAGCACAGCAAGCTCGTGTCTGAACCGCCCGACGGTTTGCTGGCGTGCATTGTTGTCCCCGAAGGCGACGGTCAGATGCGTGCCATCACGGTGTGGGAGACGCCCGGCCAGCGTGGTGACTTCGCAGCGCAGGTCATGATGCCGCTTTTCGAGTCGGGTGTTCTTGCGAGCGTGCAGAACAACCCCGAACCCGTGCGACCGGCTGCCTTGTTCATTCGCAAGCACGACGCTCACTAAGCGGCAAGCCGTTCCGGCATCAGGGGCACAGGCTTGGGCTGGGGAGAGCGCATTGTGCCCGAACTGGCACGTAGTTGCTCGTGCAGATCGGCAGCTCTGTGCGGCCCTATCGGCACCTACGGGATGGTTGAACCGAACTCTGGAGCGAGCGTTCGGCCAGGTCTGTCATGATGTGTCGTGGGGCAAAGGGGGCTGTCTTCTGTGATGAGTGGGCGTGTGACGATCGCGGCCGACCGATTGTTTGATGGCTACCGCTTCATCGAGTCGGCACGGGTGTCGTTCGAGGACGGAGTAGTCGTCGCCGTAGGTGCCGAGGTGACCGACCAACCCAGCGTGATGCTCGATGGAATGTCGTTGCTGCCGGGATTCGTGGACTGCCATCAGCATCTGGTGTTCGATGGCAACGGGACGCTTGAGGAGCAGGTTGCGAATTGTTCCGATGATGCGCTTCGACGGCGTGCTCGCGCGAACGCCCAACGAGCCCTGACAGGCGGCGTGACGACCCTGCGCGATCTCGGTGACCGCAACTTCGTCACACTCGATCTGCGCAATGAGGAGACACTCCCGACGATCCTGTGTTCTGGACCGCCGATCACGCCGCCTGGCGGGCACTGCTGGTATTTGAATGGTGAGTGCGACGGTCGCGACGAGCTTCGCGCTGCGATCGTCGAACGTGCCGAGCGCGGCTGCGACGTGGTGAAGATCATGGCGACAGGCGGACACGGGACGCCTACGACACCGGCGTGGCAGTCCCAGTTCACCGCCGATGACTTGAGGGTCGCCGTCGAGGAGGCACATCGGCTCGGAATGCCGGTCGCAGCCCACTGCCACGGTGTGCAAGGCATCTCAGACTCCGTTGAGGCCGGTGTGGACACCATCGAGCATTGCTCCTTCACGAGCGAGGACTGGTCGCAGCCCCCCGGCGAGGAGCTGCTCAGGCGGGTCGCCGCATCGCAGATCCCGCTCTCGGCGACCTTTGGACGATGCCCTGAGGTCCCGATCCAGCTCCCGCCCGGGGGCATCCCGGCATGGTTCACCACGATGTTCGAGTCGATGGCCAGAGTTCGTGAACTCGGCGCGCCGATCGTCGTGGGAACCGACGCAGGAATCGCACCCCACAAGCCACACGATGTTGCGCCACACGCCATCGAGCCACTCCTCACGATTGGCACACCGCCGCACGATGCGCTCACTGCGCTCACGGCGGCGGGAGCTGCGGCGATCGGAGCGACCGGCAAGGGACATCTTGCCGCAGGCAACGCAGCCGATCTGGTGGCAGTCAAGGGCGACCTCTTCACAGACGTCGGCAGTGTGGCCAACGTCGAGCACGTGTGGCTACGAGGGAAACCGATCCGATAGCCGAACCGACCGTATCCAGCCCGAGCGCACCTGTCCCTGACCGCCGGGTCGGGGGCACTCTCGACACGGCCGCCCGATGGCGCAGAATGCCCGATGTGGGCTCACCTCAGGACACCGCAAACGTTCCCTGACGCGGCACTAGATAGGGCACTCAACGTGTCACGAGAAGGTTCACGACGAATCACGGACGCTCGCATTGGACCGCAACGATCATTCGCTCCACCTCGAGGTGGAGCGAATGATCCGCTTGGAGCCCGATGCCTGACCCCTCCGAAGCCTGGTACTTGTGGAGTACCGACGAGGAGAACGAGCGAATGACGACCACCGAGATCCCGAATCCAGCCCCAACATCGCCGCCAGATGCCTCGCCCACCGCATGGAGCGCTACGAGGCCGGGGCTTCGAGCATCCACCAACAGCTTCACCCCACCGGATCTGCCCGCGACAAGGAACCACACTCATGACGCCAGCAACTGACCACCCTGCAACTGACCACCCGGTCATCGTCGAACGTCTCACGAAGCGGTACGGCGATCACACCGTCGTCGACGACCTCAGCTTCACTGTCGAGCCAGGCAGAGTCACTGGATTCCTCGGCCCCAACGGCTCCGGCAAGTCCACCACGATGAAGATGATGCTCGATCTCGCCAGAGCCAACGGCGGGCGGGCAACGATCGCCGGCCAGCGCTATCGGGACCTCGCGGATCCGGCCCGCACCGTCGGCGCCATGATCGAGTCCGACGCCTTCCACCCCGGCCGCAGCGGCCGCAACCACCTCCGAATTCTGGCCGACGCCACCGGCATCCCCCGTCACCGAGTCGACGACGTCCTCGCCGAAGTCGGCCTGACCGACGCCGCTCGCCGCAACGCAGGCGCCTATTCGCTCGGGATGCGGCAACGTCTCGGTCTCGCCGCTGCGCTCCTCGGCGAACCTCCGGTCCTGATCCTCGACGAGCCCGGCAACGGCCTCGACCCCGAAGGCATCCGGACGCTTCGCGATCGCCTCCGAGCCCAAGCGGCCGCTGGTGGCACCGTGTTCGTGTCGAGCCACCTCCTCGACGAAGTCGAGCACCTCGCCGACGACGTCATCGTCATCAACAAGGGCCGGCTCGTCGTACAGGGGGCGCTGGCCGAACTCCAACAGGCCGCATCCCAGGTGCGAACCGTCGACGCAGGTCGACTCGCCGCCGTGCTCGATCAGGCCGGCGCCGCCACCGAGGTCCACGGGCCCGACAGCCTCATCGTTCGGAACATGCCGATCGACGAGATCGGTGACCGGGCCTTCGCCGCCGGAGTTGCGCTCCATGAACTGTCACCCCGTGCGGGATCGCTCGAAGAGCTCTTCCTCAGCTGGACCACGACCCAATCTGTCGACCAGGAGGTCACACCGTCATGAACAGCATCCGACTCATCCGATCCGAGCTCCGCAAGCTCACCTCGACCAAGATGCCCTGGGCATTCGTCGCCGTGCTCGCCGTGTTGGCCGGCATCAATGCATTCGCAGTGATCGCCGGGACCGACTTCGACGGCAGCAAGGCGTTCATCGCCACCGAAGCCGACCAGCAGTCCCTCATCGCGTTCGCCGCCAACGCCCTTGCCATCGCCGGGCTGTTCGGTGCCATCGCCGCCGCCCGCGAATACGGACACCACACCGTCGTTCCCACCTTTCTCGCCGAACCTCGCCGACATCGAGCAGTACTCGCCCAGTTCGGTGCAATCGGTCTGGGCGGTGGGGTCCTCGGACTCGTCGGCGCCGGACTCACCGCCATCGCCGTCGCCTTGGCCCTGCCGGCCACCGACTACGGCTTCCTTGTCTCGACCGGCAATCTGACGCGCGTGCTCGCTGCCTCGACGCTCGCTGGAGCCGCCGGGGCGGTCCTCGGCGCTGGAATCGGGACGCTCGTGCGCAATGTCGGCGGCGCGGTCACCGGAGTTGTGCTCGTCCTGCTGATTGCACCGCCACTCGTGGTGCAACTCGCCAGCGGCACCGCATCATGGATGCCCAGCATCCTCGCCAACGTCGTGTCCGGCGTGGGCACCGAGGTCGGTCAGGTCGCAGCCGTCGCTGCGATCGCGGCGTGGGCGGTCGTTCCCGCTGCTGCTGGCCTGATCGCCGTTCAACGCCGGGACGTCGACTGAATTCGACGCAGTCAGAGCGACTGGATCGAGTCTGCGACAGCCGAGCTCTCCTCCGTGCGATGGAGACCCGTGCCCGTCTACAGGCGGTCCACGACCCTCGAACCCAGGTCTACTGTGATTCGTAGCCATGCACGCCGTCAGTCAACAGCGCGAGGTCAGCTCGCCGGCAACTCGTCCTCGACGTACCCCGTTGAGATGGTTCGATTTCGGCGAACCACACATCGCTCGCGGGCCGTTCACCCGCTGGCCCCGCACGACCGACGCAGCGCTCGCCCTCGTGGTGTTCGCCGCATCGTTGGTGGCCGTAGCGGCAAGCGCAGTCGGCGACGGCGAGAACGTCACGATCGACTCGATCGGCGATCGACCGGCCGGTGCGGTCGTCCTGCTGGCGGGCGCGGCGGTTGCTCTGATCTGGAGGCGGCGGTATCCAGTCGCCGTGGCGACGCTGGTGATGGTGGTCATGATCGTGTGGGCGATCGCCGGCTACGGCGACGGCCAGGACCTCGCCCTGGTTGTCGCGGTGTATTCCGTCGGCCGGTACACCGCCGATCACCGCTACAGCCTCGCTGCGGTCGCCGCAGTGATCATCGTGAGCGTGCTCGACACCATCGTCGACACCAACCAACGCATCGACATCGCCCCTGCCATCCTCCTGGGTGTGCTCCCGTGGTACCTGGGTCGCCGCCTCCGCAACCGTGGCGACTACGTGGCGCTCCTCCAGGAGCGCGCCGAGCGGTTGGAGGCAGATCAACTCGCTCGCGCCCGTCAAGCCGTCGCCGACGAACGGTCCCGCATCGCCCGCGAGCTCCACGATGTGGTCGCCCACCAGGTTTCGATGATGACCGTCCAAGCCGGCGCGGCCAAGACCATCGCCCGCGACGATCTCGACGCCGCCGTCGACGCAATGGGCGACGTCGAACGAGCTGGCCGTCAGGCTCTCGGTGAGCTCCGCCATCTGCTGGGTGTCTTGCGCCTCGACACCTCGGACGGTGACGACCTCGGCCCTCAACCAGGACTCGCCGGCATCCCCACCCTGGCCGATGAACTGTCCCACACCGGTGCCGACGTCTCGCTCACGATGACACCGGTCCCCGCCGGGCTCTCCGCCGCCGTCGACCTTTCCGCCTACCGCATCGTCCAGGAATCACTCACCAACGTGATCAAGCATGCTGGACCCGATCCCGCCGTTCATCTCACGGTCGGCCTCGACGATGTCGGGCTCGTCATCGACATCGTCAACACCATCAACCCGTCTGGTCACTGCGAGGCTGCGCCCGGACTCCCTGCGTCCGGATTCGGCATCGCCGGCATGCGCGAACGCGCCGCGCTGCTCGGTGGCACCTTGACCGCCGAGCCCCTGCCGCCCAGTCGTTTCCGAGTCAACGCCCACATCCCGATCGAAACGGAGAGGACATGACCATCCGCGTCGCCGTCGTCGATGACCAGGCCCTCGTGCGTCGTGGCTTTGCGATGGTTCTCGAGCACCAGCCCGACATCGATGTCGTAGCCGAAGCGGGCAACGGTCTCGAGGCCATCGACGCCGTCCGCCAACACCGACCCGACGTCGTGTTGATGGACATCCGTATGCCGGAAATGGATGGCCTGACGGCCACCGCAGCCATCCTCGAACAGTCCGACTGGCCCCTCAAGGTCATCATCCTGACCACCTTCGACCCCGACGAGTACGTCTATCGGGCGCTCCAGGCCGGTGCCAGCGGCTTCGTGCTCAAGGACATCCCACCGGAGGAACTCGCTCCTGCTGTGCGCACCGTCGCCGGCGGAGGAGCGCTGCTCGACCCGACCATCACCCGGCGCCTCATCGGGCGTTTCGCCCAGACGCTTGCCGCCGACACCGCCAACAGCCGACGGCTCGACACGCTCACCGACCGCGAACGCGAAGTCCTCACCCAACTCGCCGCCGGTGCCAGCAACGCCGAGATCTCCGAAGTGCTCTTCATCGGGGCTGCCACGGTCAAGAGCCATGTCTCCAGCATCCTGACGAAACTCGGACTCCGAGACCGCGCCCAAGCAGTCGTGTTCGCCTACGAGAGCGGCCTCATTGCCCCTGGCCATCAAGACATCGGATACTGAGCCCAGCCAACGCAGAGGTGTCTGGGAGCGGGAACCTCGCTGCGAGACCGTGTCACAAGGCCCGGCCGTCGCCGGCCCTGGACTGTGGGACAATCGGGGAGCGGGGGCGCATTCGGTGCCCTCTCGAGGAGGGGAACCTGACATATTCACTCAATCTGCAGAGCTGACGGCTGCACCCGGAAGAAGTGCCGATCTCGGTCCCTTGGTGACCAGAATGCGTGACATTCTGTCCAGCGAGACAGGAAAGCAGTGGTGGTCCTGGGCTGCGCTCGCCGGGCGTCCGTTCGGCACCCAATTGATCAGCACTCGTGCCGACCGCTTCACCGACATGGTCGCGACCCAGACGAAGTTGATCGGCTCGGAGGCGTGGGCAGGTCTGGCGTCCGAAGCGGGCGGGGTACTGGCGCATCCGGCCGACACGTATCTGGCGGAGGTGATCCACATGACGGGCGAGCCCGCCGAGCCGAGGCAGTTCACGACCGTCACGCGAGCGACCATCGGCGGCAGCGACCTCGCTCAATCCATCGCGTGGTCGTGGGCTGCGGTGGACCGCGCCACGAAGGTCTCGGGACAAACCGGCACCGTGGCGACCACCGCCGCTGGGAACATGTTCCAGGTGTACTGGTTCGCAGGTTCTGACACCGCCGTGGAACTCGACGCAGCGCGACAGGCGATGAACGGCGATGCCGACTACCAGGGCATGATCGCTCAGGCGGGTGCGGACGGATTGTTCGTCGATGGATCAGTCGAAGAAATGGTGCTCGTCAAGATGCCCTGATTCTCCTCCCCAAGGGGTCGGGCCACCGCGCGCCGGGTCAACACGAATCGGTAGCCAAGCCGGTCACGTTGCGCTCGACCGCATTCAGGGAGCCCGGTTATGGCGTAGCTCGATGCACCGAGCTGACTCTGCCGTTTGTTGGCGAGAAACGTGGGAGGCGTCGCGCAGTTCGAAGGTGGGCTCATGGCTGAAGTTCTCGGTGACCCACTCGAGCGCCTGCTCCTGGTCCATTGACAGATCCCAGGGCGCGCCCTGAGGCTGTGAGACGTGCCAGGGCGTGTCCCAGAACACCTCGATGCCGTTTCCCTCCGGGTCGTTGAAGTAGATCGACAACGTGTTGCCGTGCGACAGCGGGCCGACGTTGATGCCGTCGATGGCTTGGAGTTTCCCGTGGAGATCCTTGACGTCCTGGAAGGCCAGGGTCCGAAACGCCAGGTGATTCAGCGAGTTCGGCCGCTCGTCATCGGCTCGAGAGTTCACCATCGCGAGTTGGTGGTGTTCGTGCGGGTCCTGGCTCAGGAACACGATCTCGACTCCATTGCGGATCTGCCCGCGATCGGTGACTTCAAAGCCAAGAACGGTGGTGTAGAAGTCGAGCATCGTGCCCAGGTCGCGGACGTTGAGGACGGCGTGAGACCAGGTCAACGTCATTTTGGTGTGGCGACCTTGGACATGAAGCCTCAATTCCAGTCAGCCGGCTCCCACCACCCGGTGCTGAACCAGCGGGTTGACGGTACCACGCCCTCCGGTCAGCATCGGCCCATCCTCAGCACCGCGTAATCGCTGGTCGCAACGAGACCGATGGGGAACGGTGAACGGACGGTCCCGACCTCTCGAACGGCCTGGTGCCGGTGGACGAGCGCCGACTCAATAGAGTTCCTCAACCGGACACCTCTTGGGTCGAAGCAGACCCGTGATCATGTCGCGGGTCAATTGGGCTCCGACGTCCCGGGGAGGTTGTCCCTGGCCGGCGATCACCCATGCTGCCGGTAGACCAGCGGACATTGGACTCTGGCGTCAACGAAGGGATCAGCCGAGAATCGGTTGCCATGAAGCCGCACTCGTCCCTTACCGTCTGCCTTGCGCTTGCGCTGGCGTTGATCTCATGCGGTGACGACTCGACACAGTCGGGAAGCAATTCGGAGGCCACTGTCACCAGCGAGGCGAACGACCAGGAGGTCCAGTCAGCGACTCCGGCGCCCTCGGAGGCCGACCTCGCGACCACGGCCACAGTCGAGGTCGCCACGGCGGCATGTGCGACCGATGCGATTCGGCCGGTCGTGGCTGCACTGTTTCCGGAGAACGACATGTGGAACATCGTTGACGTCGACGTTGCCGATTGTCAGAACGCCTATGCCCGAGTATTCGCCATCGCAGATCAGAGCACCTGCGATCCCGACACCCCGCAGTGCTTCGAAGACGAACAAGTCTTCCTCGAAGATCGTGGCGGGACGTGGGAGTACCTGACCTCGGGGACGGGGATTTCGTGCGGCAACCCGGGTGATCTCGATGCACAGATGATCGCTGCGTGCGAGGCACTGGGATTGCCCTGACTCACAAGGGCACGATCGAGCGCGGCTCCTGTCTGGCGGAGCGGGCCCGGTTCGCCAGGGGAGTGACGCAGGAACAACCCAAGGCACAGCCCCGAAGACTTTCAGTCGCGCGCCCGCAGGTCGTTCACTCGTATCGCGTCAGATTCTGAGCCCGAAGACGTCCGGCCAGCGTCTGGATGATGTGGAGGGCGATGTCGGGCTCTTCGCGCAGGAGTGAGCGCATGTTCCACGAAGCCAACCCGTAGGTCTCGAGATCGGACGTCGCAACGACACTCGCCGAGCGTGGGCTGCCGTCGAGCACGCTCATCTCGCCGAAGTAGTCGCCGGTGCCGAATTTCGCCACGACGTCGTCGCCGATCAGCGCTTCGGCAGTGCCGCTGACCACGACGTACAACCGTCCGAAACGGCCCGAGGAATCGGCATCGATCACCGATTCGCCAGAGCGGAAGGTGAACGTGTTGGTCTGCGCGGCAATGCGCCTGAGCGCCGCCTTGTCGAGGCCGCCGAAGAGGCTGACATTGGCCAATGCGTCGGTGACCCGGTCGTCGTGCTTCACGTTGCCTCCTTGGTGGCTGGTGACCAGACATTACCGATTGTTGACGTGGCGCCGTGCACTCCGTAGGGTGAGAGGCTCACAGCGCCGTAGTTACGTCGATGTGAGCGATCGTGCGTTGCTTGGAACACCTTCGCAGATGTTGGGCAAGCCGAACCGGAGGACTTCCGTGCAGAACACTTCAGATGACACCGCTGCCGTCGAGCTCGGCTACAGCGGCACCGCGACGGCCAAGGTGGTCGGCATCTCGTATCGCCAGCTCGACTACTGGGCGCGTACCGACCTCATCCGTCCATCGCTCAGCGACGCAACGGGGAGCGGGAGCCGTCGCTCGTATTCGTACAACGATCTGCTCGAGTTGAAGGCGATCAAGAAGCTGCTCGACGCCGGCATCAAGCTCGAACAGGTCCGCAAGGTGTTCGAGTATCTGCGCCAGCACGTCACCACCGACATTGCAGCGGCACACATCGTCATCGACGGCGGCAGCGTCATGCTCTGCGACGGCGACCAACTCGTCGACGTGCTGAAGAACGGCCAGGGGGTGCTCAACGTGCTGTCGCTCGGCGGCGTGCGTGAAGAACTCGAGGCCGATCTGGCTCCGACGGCGACCGATGCGATCGAGATCGACACCCATCGTCGAACCGGATGACACTGCAGCGGTCGCCTCTCGACGCCGAGCACCGAGCCATCGGCGCAACGATGGTCGAATTCGGTGGCTGGGAGATGCCGATCGCGTATCCGTCGGGCACCATCGAGGAGCACCTTGCCTGCCGCAATCGCGCAGTGATGTTCGATGTGTCGCACCTCGGCACGGTCCGCGTCGAGGGACCTGACGCGTACGAACGGCTCCAGGCGACACTCACCAACGACCTGGCCAAGATCGAGCCCGGTCGAGCGCAATACACCCACCTGTTGGACGCTGCCGACGCGTCGGTCGTCGACGACATCATCGTCTGGTGGCGTCCTGACGACCCGGCGGCGTTCGATGTGATGCCGAACGCGTCCAACACGGAGGGAGTCCGCGCCGCGATCGGCGGAACGGACATCACCGCTGACCGGGCGGTCATTGCAGTTCAGGGACCCGACGCCAAGGCACTGGTGTCAACCGTGTCGCCCGAAGCGGGCGCCGTCGGGCGATTCCGCGTGTCTGCCGTCGACTGGAACGGCGTTCCGTGCACGGTCGCTGGGACGGGCTACACGGGTGAGGACGGCATCGAGATCGCCATTCCGGTCGACGCGGCCCCTTCCCTGTGGGGCGCCCTCGCCGACGCGGGCGTCCCGCCGGCTGGGCTGGGAGCGCGCGACACGTTGCGCCTCGAGAGCGCTCTCCCGTTGCACGGCCACGAACTCGGTCCCGGGATCACCTCGCTGCAGGCCGGTTTGGGCTGGGTGGTGAGCTGGAACAAGCCGAGCTTCATCGGGCGCGAGCCGGCAATCGCGGAACGCGATCGTGGCATCGGGCGGCGCCTGGTGGGCATCGTCACCGAGGGCCGGCGACCAGCCCGAGCCGGGTGCGCGATCTCGATCGGCGGGTCGGTGGTCGGCGAGGTGACGAGCGGCAATTTCTCACCGGTGCTCGGCCATGGGATCGCACTGGGGTTCGTGCCGCCCGACACGCCGGAGGGAGCGGCCGTGATGGTCGATGTCCGCGGCAAGGGTCTGCCCGGCCGAGTGGCATCGACACCCTTCGTGCGCCGCTGAAGTTCAGCCGCTGGTAGCGGCCTTCTTTGCTGTCGCCTTCTTTGCTGTCGCCTTCTTTGCTGTCGCCTTCTTTGCCGTGGTCTTCTTGGCTGTCGCCTTCTTTGCCGTGGTCTTCTTGGCTGTCGCCTTCTTTGCCGTGGTCTTCTTTGCGCTGGTCTTCTTGGCTGTCGCTCGTCTCGCGGGTGCCTTCGTCGCGGGCCGGGCGGTCACGGTCCGGATGGCTGCGGGTTGACGCTCCGGCTCTGGTGCGACCGCGGTCGGAGGAGCCGAGGGCGCCGACGGTGGCCGTCCACCCGGGATGCGGAATCCGCCGAACAGCCCGCCCGCGGACTCGGCCAACTGTGTCAGGGGAGCGAGCCGCTTCGACACCTCGCCGAGCACGTCGGAGAAGGCGCCGATCTGATTGGGGAGTTGGGCGAACGCCGGGGTGGAGAGCGTCTCGGCGAGACGGTTGAGCCCGGGGGCAACTGCCATGGCAGGCCCACTCACGACCTGCATCATCTCGTCGGCGGCCTTGACGGTGCGCGTGACCTGCGGAATCGCCGCCCGGATCGGCTCCTCGACATCGACGAGCAACGAGTTGATTCGCTCGGTGGTCTCGTTCAGGTTCTCCATTGTCCGGTTGAAGTTCTCGACGCCCTTCAAGAACTCGTCGACCCCCTTGCGGAACTGTTCGATCGAGCGCACGGTTCCCGACAGCGGTGTGGCGAAGAGCGTGAACAGATCGGCCAACGGGTCGGGGCGTGCGTCCGGCATCGCGGTCACGCTAGTGCAGTGGCGTAGGCCTCGAGGGGCTCGCAGGAGCAGACGAGATGACGGTCGCCCTGTGCGCCGTCGATCCGCGAGACAGCGGGGAAGTACTTCTGCGCCCGCAGTCCGACAACGGGGAAGGCACCAAGTTCGCGAGGGTACGGACGGTCCCAGTCGCCGAGCAGATCCTCGGCGGTGTGCGGTGCATGGCGCAGCGGGCTGTCGTCCAGCGGCCACTCGCCTTGCACGACGCGGTCGATCTCGCCTCGGATGGCGACCATCGCATCGCAGAACCTGTCGAGCTCTCGCACACTCTCGCTCTCGGTCGGCTCGACCATCAGAGTGCCTGCGACGGGGAAGCTCATCGTCGGTGCATGAAAGCCGAAGTCCATCAGGCGCTTGGCGACATCGTCCACCGTGACTCCGGTGGTCTTGGTGATCTCACGCAGGTCGAGGATGCACTCGTGGGCGACTCGGCCGTGTTCGCCTCGGTAGAGGACGGGGAAGTGGGCATCGAGCCGCTCGGCGATGTAGTTGGCGGCGACGATGGCCACGCTGGTCGCTTCGGTGAGTCCTGCAGCGCCCATCATCTCGATGTACATCCAGGGGATCGGCAAGATGCCGGCCGAGCCGTACGGTGCAGCCGACACCGCTCCTACCGGCTGGTCGTCGCGCAACGGGTGGCCCGGAAGGAACGGGGCGAGGTGGCTGCCGACCCCGATGGGGCCAACGCCGGGACCCCCGCCGCCATGCGGGATGCAGAACGTCTTGTGGAGGTTCAGGTGGCTCACGTCGGCACCGAACTCTCCGGGCCGTGCATGGCCGACCAATGCGTTGAGATTGGCGCCGTCGACATACACCTGACCTCCGGCGTCATGCACGAGGCGGCACAGCTCGACCACGCTGGACTCGAAGACCCCGTGAGTGGACGGGTACGTGATCATGATCGCGGCGAGCCGGTCGCCGACCTGGTCGATCTTCGTGCGGACATCGCCGAGATCGATGTTGCCCCGGTCGTCACAGGCCACCACGACGACGTCCATCCCCGCCATCACGGCGCTCGCAGCGTTCGTGCCGTGCGCGCTCGACGGGATGAGGCACACCGTTCGATCGCCATCGCCACGTGAGCGGTGGTACGCCCGGATGGCCAGGAGGCCGGCGTACTCGCCCTGGCTGCCGGCGTTCGGCTGCAAGCTGACCGCGTCGTAGCCGGTGATCGTGGCCAGTCGTTCCTCGAGGTCGTGAATCAACTCGAGGTACCCCGCCGCTTGGTCGACTGGCGCGAAGGGGTGGATGTCGCTGAATTCGGGCCAGGTGATCGGCACCATCTCCGAGGTGGCATTGAGCTTCATCGTGCACGAACCGAGCGGGATCATCGTGCGGTCGAGTGCCAGGTCGCGATCGCTGAGACGACGCAGGTAGCGCAACATCTCGTGCTCGCTGTGGTATCGCTCGAACACCGACTGTGTGAGGAACTCGTCGACGCGCCGCACGGTTGCGGCCAAACCGTCAGCGACATCGTCGAACTCGTCCGAACTGATCGGTCGGCCGCCAAGCGCGACGACGATGTCGTGCACGTGCTGCGGCGTCGTGGTCTCATCGAACGTGATGCCGATCGCGGTGTCGCCCACCCGACGAATGTTGAAGCCGGCCGCGAGCGCAGCGGGCAGCGCCTCGTCAGCGGACGGCACGGTGACCGTGAGCGTGTCGAACCAGGTGTCGTTGCCGAGTCCGAGCCCGCCGGCTTGCAGGCCGGCCGCGGCGATCGATGTCAGCCGTTGCACGCGTTCGGCGATGCGGGTCAGCCCGTCACGTCCGTGCCACGCCGCATACAGCCCAGCGATGTTGGCCAGCAGCACCTGCGCAGTGCAGATGTTCGAGGTCGCCTTCTCGCGCCGGATGTGCTGCTCGCGGGTCTGCAATGCAAGTCGCAACGCCGGCCGTCCCTCGGTATCGACGCTCACTCCGACGATGCGTCCGGGCATCGAGCGCGCCGCCCGTTCGTGCGCCGCAAGGAACCCGGCGTGGGGGCCGCCGAAGCCCATCGGCACACCGAATCGCTGCGCCGAGCCGATGGCGATGTCCGCGCCGACCTGACCGGGCGGCACCGTCAACAGACACGCGAGGAGATCGGTCGCCACCACGGCGATGCCGCCGAGTTCGTGAACGTCGGCGATCGCCTGCGACCAGTCTTCGACAGCGCCGGATGATGTCGGAAGGCTGAACAACGCGCCGAACAGCCCGTCGCCCGACCCGATCAGGTCGACCTCGCCCACAACGAGGTCGATGCCGACGGGCTCGGCCCGCGTACGCAGCACGGCGATCGTCTGCGGATGGGTGTCGTGATGGACGACGAACCGGTTGGACTTCGACTTGGACTGCCGTCGCGCCATCGTCATGGCTTCCGCAGCCGCGGTTGCCTCGTCGAGGAGTGATGCGTTGGTGACGTCGAGCCCGGTCAGCTCGGTGATCAGCGTCTGGAAGTTCAGCAACGCTTCGAGGCGGCCCTGGCTGATCTCGGGCTGGTATGGCGTGTAGGCGGTGTACCACGCCGGATTCTCGAGCACGTTGCGGGCGATCACCGGAGGGGTGATCGTGTTCGTGTACCCCATGCCGATCAGGCTGGTCACCCGTCGGTTCCGGCCCGCGATCCTGCGAAGGCGTTCGAGGGCGTCGGCCTCGGACACGGCGTCCGGAAGTCCGAGCGCCGCCTCGGCGCGAATGGTGCCCGGCATCGTCTCGGCGAGCAGTTGCTCCACCGATTCGACGCCGATGACGCGCAGCATGTCGGAGACGTCGTCGGGCGTCGGCCCGATGTGTCGACGCGAGAATTCATCGGGCTCGATGAGCGTGCGCAACGGACGTGGGGGAGTGGGATCGGACACGCGGAAGCCTCCTGTGGTGGATCGGACTTCCCCGGCTGTCATCGATACCTGAGAGTTTCGACCGGGCGAACCCGGGCTTTCCCCGTCGGTGACCTCCCGGTGTCGTCACGAGTCAGGGCGACTCGACACCTGGTGGCGCTTTCCAGCGTGCCTCGCCCGGGCGGTCCGTGGGCCTGAGAGATTCCGGGGAAGTTGCTCCTTCGGCGTCATCTGACGATGACTCTCCCGCTCGGGTGGAACGGCAATTCAGTTGTGCCTCGATCGTAGCCCTCAACGGCCGGCCAGCGCTGCATTGCGCGACCGGTGCGGCGGACGTCCGATTCAGGCGCGTGGAGCCGTGACGTTGCAGGCGTCGATCGGCTTGATCACCGGGTACGGATTCACGGCCGCACCGCCACCTGGGTGGACCTCGAAGTGGAGATGCGGGGTGGCAGAGCTGCCGGTGCTGCCGACGGTGCCGATCACCTGGCCGGCGACGACCTTCGCGCCGAGAACGATGCCCGGGCCGAACGTGTCCATGTGCAAATACGTGAAGTAGGTCCCGTTGTCCTGTGCGACCCTCACTCCGTTACCGGCGAGCGCACCGGGCGTGTCGTTGTACACCTTGGAAATCGTGCCCGAGACCACGGCATACAAGAGCTTGCCGCGAGCAGCGATGACGTCCACGCCCTCGTGCAGGCGGCCACCGCCGCGAGGGGCCTGCCAGGTGTCGCCGAACCAGCACTTCCCTTGCACCGGGAACACGTCGATGGAGATACCAGCCGTCGACGGGGGAGCGGGAGCGGGCGCGGCCGCGGTGCCGAGCCGGGTTGCGGTTGCCTGATCGATCTTTCCGGTTGCCGGTAGACCCTCGCGTCGCTGGAACGCAAGGATCGCTCCGGCGGTCGCAGCACCGAAGACGCCGTCGGCGCCACCGGCGAAGCTGACGCCCGCCTTGATCAACGACTGCTGGAGCGCGGTGACGCGGGCGCCGCGTTCGCCATACACGGCGAAGCCGGCTTGGTTGCTCACGCCCTGAGGAGCGGCGGTGGTTCCGAGCGAAAGGACCGATGCGTCAGCGGCCGTGACGACCCCGGTCTGCGCCCGCCCCTGTGCCTTCTGGAACTGCATCAAGGTGCTCTTCGTCATGTTGCCGAACACGCCGTCGGCACCACCGCGCAGCGTCAACCCGGACTGCATCAGTGCTCGTTGAAGGTCCTTGACGAGTTGCCCGTTCGAACCGACCTTGAGGCCGACGTGCGACGCACCGACCGGCGGGGCCGGGGTGGGCGCTGGTGAGGGCGCTGGCGTCGGGGCCCCGACGACGAGCGCCAGTTTGGCAACCACTGCTGCGTCGACCACACCATTTGCTGTGAGGCCGTTCGCTTGCTGGTAGCTGGTCAGCGCGGCTGCCGTCATCGGGCCGAACACGCCGTCGGCGCCGCCGCGGACGCTGATGCCTGCGGCAATCAGCGCACGCTGGAGCACTTTGACGTTGTCGCCACGAGCGCCGGTCTTCATGCCGACGAAGGCGGTGGTCACTGGCGTGGTGGTCGCTGCCGGCTTGGAGACGCCCGCCGGTGCGGCGGGCGTGCTCGGAGCGCTGCCGAGCTTGAGTTTCGACGACGTTGCCGCGTCGACCTGGCCGGTGACCGGCAATCCATTCCAGCGCTGGAAGTTCGACACGGCTGTCTTGGTCGCCGGGCCGAACACGCCGTCGGCCCCGCCGGGCACGAACACGCCGGAGGCCATCAGTGCAGTCTGCAACGCCTTGACGGCGTCGCCCTTCGCGCCCACGCTGAGTCCACCGGTCGCCGCAGCTGCCGGTGCGGCTCCGATCAGTCCGAGCGAGGTCGCCGTGGCGTTGTCGACGGTGCCAGTGGTCGCAATGCCGGAGCGCGACTGATAGGCGGTGAGCGCCGACTTGGTGGCCGGCCCGAACACACCGTCGGCACCGCCAGGAACGGTGACGCCGGCGGCGATCAACGACTTCTGGAGCGCGACCACGTCAGCACCGGTCGCACCCTGGGCCAAGCCGACGACGGCCTGGGCGAGCAGCGGGGCCTGCATCGTCGTCGGAGACGCCGTGGCCACCGAAGGAACGGTGGCGAGGGTCAGTCCGGCGATCGTCGCAACACAGACGCCGCGAACGGCGAGCCGCGCACGGTGGTGGGGACGTGTGGCGTTCATCATGGACGGAGAAGCTCCCTGCACTGTGGAGTTGTCGGTCCGCCCGGTTTGGACCTCAAGCCGCTTGGCAAATCTCAACGTGACGTCAAGATCCCTGCACGTCGACCGGAGATCTCGGCGACCTCAAGGCCCCAGGTAGTGGCCGTGTCGAGGGGAGGGGCCATTCTGACGGCTGCAACTGACCTCGTCCATGGTCGCACCCTGATATGACATAACGAAGATTATGGGCGAGGTGGGTACGACGAGGCGAAACGGTGATCGCTCACGCGGCACCGATTTCCCTGTTTCGCAAGGGCCGGGCGGCCTCGAGGATCCACGCCAGCGCATCGGCGAGCTCTCGTGCGGTGGGCGTTGCCCGGTCGCCGAGGTCACGTTCGACGTCGTCGACTGCGCACGCCAGCACGTAGAGCTCGTCGTGGAGCGCGTCGAGTTCGGATCGAGCGACGACCAGTTCGTTCTCGCTGAGCTCCAGCTCGGCCGCTCGATGTCGAGCCACCCAGTCCCATTGACGGCATCGACCCGAACAGAACTCCCGTGGCCGTCCAGGGCCCGATCGCTCGGGCAGTGCCCGTCGGCACCAGCGGCAGTGAACGGTCGCCGATCCTCCGCTGCCATTCCCCATCGCTGATTGCGTCATGACGTTATTGTACCGATGTCGTCGGTGCGAGACGGCGATCTGGCTGGGAGACTCCCGGTGTGACGACACTTCCGCCACCACCCGCCCGCGCCTTCGCCAGCGACAACGCCGCCGGCGCCCACCCCGCGGTGCTCGACGCACTGCTCGCTGCCAATGGAGCGTCTGCACTCGCCTACGGCGACGACGACCACACACGAGAGTGCGCCGCGCGATTTCGCGACCTGTTCGGCGCGGATGTCACGACACGGCTGACGTTCAACGGCACTGGAGCCAACATCGTCGCCCTGGCCACGTTGCTCGGGTCGCTTCCCGGACCGAACCATGCCGTCGTGTGCACCGACTGGGCTCACATCGCGGTGGACGAGACCGGTGCCCCGGAGCGGACGCTTGCAACGAAACTCATCGACCTGCCCTCCCCCGGCGCCAAGCTGGTCCCGGAGCAACTCGCCGAACTGGCACAAGTTCAAGGCGTTCAGCACCATGCGCAGCCTGGCGTGGTGTCGATCACGCAGGCAACCGAACTCGGCACGCTGTACAGCGCTGACGAGATTGCTGCGCTGTGCGATCAGGCGCATGCGCTCGGCATGCTCGTTCACCTCGACGGCGCTCGCATCGCGAACGCCACAGCGGCACTCGGCGGTACTCGCGCCGTGTTGCGGGCGATGACGATCGAAGCCGGGGTCGATGCGGTGAGCTTCGGTGGAACGAAGAACGGTCTCCTGGGAGCGGAAGCGGTTGTGTTCCTCTCGCCCGAGGCAGCGATCGGCTCGAAGTACGTCCGCAAACAGGTCACGCAGCTGCCGTCGAAGATGCGGTTTCTGGCGGCGCAGTTCAACGCGATCCTGCACGACGACCTCTGGATCGACCTCGCTCTGCATGCCAATGCAATGGCCGTCGAGCTCCACCGGCTGACCCACGGCATCGAGGGCGTCGAGCTGTCCGGCGTCCCGGCGGTCAACAGCCTCTTTCCCTGCCTCTCCCCCGACGTGATCGGCCCACTGCGCGACTGGTGCTTCTTCTGGGACTGGGACCTGAGCCGCCACCAGGTGCGTTGGATGACTGCGTGGGACACCACGATCGATGACGTCACGACGTTCGCCCAGGGTGTCGAGCTGTTGGTCGGCGGCTGAGCAAGGTTCTCGAAATTCGTTGCTCGATACAATTGACTCGGCGGTCGATTCGACTTATTCTGCCCATCGCTCGGGGTCGATCGGCTTCGGGCAGGGGCTCTCCACACGGGGGTGTGAGTACATGTCGGCCATCGAACTCGACCGCATTGCAACCGACGACGACTGGATGCGTCACGGAGCATGCAAGGGGTTGACACATCTGTTCTTCCCCACTGCGGCGGAACGCCCGCAGGCCCGTGAGCGTCGCGAAGCGGCTGCCCAGGACGTGTGTGCCGGCTGTTCGGTACGCGTCGACTGCATCGAGTTTGCCCGCCGGAATCACGAGTATGGGTTCTGGGGCGGTGAATCCGAGGACGAGCGACACGCCGCCGGATTCCGCCTGATCGCCCCGATCGGCATTCGGGCTCGAGCGAGCTGAGTGTTCGACGTCGCCGTCGTCGGCAGCGTCAACCTCGATCTCGTCGCGACCGCCCCGCGTCTGCCCGGCCCGGGCGAGACCGTCTCGGGCACTGCCTACGCCGAGTACGCGGGCGGTAAGGGGCTCAACCAATCGGTTGCTGCCGCGCGATCTGGTGCGTCGGTGGCGTTGATCGGCGCAGTCGGCGACGACGACGCCGGTCGCCGGCTCCGGGCACTCGCTGAAGCCGAGGGGATCGACGTCTCGTCGCTGGCGGTCGTCGAGATACCGACCGGTCGTGCCCTGATCACGGTCGATGCTCGTGCAGAGAACTCGATCGTTGTCGTTCCGGGGGCGAACGCGCTCGTGCCCGTCGACGCCGTCGTCGACGCCCGCGTCGTGATCGCTCAACTGGAGATCCCGATCGAGACGGTGATCGCAGCGTTCCGATCGGCACGCCGTCGCGGCGGCTGCACGATCCTCAACCCTGCACCAGCGCGGTCGCTGCCCGACGAGTTGCTCGAGGTCTGTGACATCGTGATCCCGAACGAACACGAGCTCGAGCTCGTGGGTGGTCTCGACGCGTTGCTCGATCGCGGCGTCAGCACCGTGGTCACCACCCTGGGTGCAGCAGGGGTCGATGTCGTGGACGTGGTCGATGGAGCCTCCCGGGCGTGGAACCAGGCTGCGTTCACGGTGTCCCCCGTCGACACGACGGGCGCCGGCGATGCATTCTGCGGAGCGCTCGCGGCGCGTCTCGCATCCGGCGATGAGCTGCCGAGTGCTCTTCGCTACGCAGCAGCAGCCGGGGCGCTTGCCACGACCTCGGCAGGCGCTGTCGCCTCTCTTCCGCACGCAGAGGACATCGACCGGATGCTCGCTTCGACAGGAGGCTGATGTCGCATGGAGCCGACCGATCACCTCGCCGCACCAGATCAGCACCTCGACCCGGAGGTTGCTGCTCACTACGACGCTGCAGTTGTCGATCGCTCAGGCCGCGACGCCGTCGATCCGACGGTGGCGACGCTCGTCGAGCTGGCGGACGGTGGTGTGGCCATCGAGTTCGCCGTCGGGACCGGCCGTATCGCACTACCGCTCGCCGCTGCTGGTGTCGAGGTACTCGGGCTCGACGTGTCGGAACCGATGCTGGCTGAGCTCCGCAAGAAGGATGGAGGCGACCGGATCCCGGTGACTGTCGGCGACATGACGACGACCCGGCTGTGCGCCGACGCGTCACTCGTGTATCTCGTCTTCAACACGATCGGCAACCTGCGCTCACAGCGCCAACAGGTGGACTGTTTCCGCAATGCTGCGGCGCACCTCCGGCCTGGCGGACGGTTCGTCGTCGAAAACGGAGTACCCCGGCTGCGCCGGCTCGCCCCGGGTGAAACGATCGTGCCGTTCGATGTGTCCGCACACCACCTCGGATTCGACGAATACCGCGACCTCGTCGACCAGATCCTCGTCTCGCACCACTACTTCGTCGACGGTGATCGCGTCCGACTCGTCGCGGGCACATTCAGGTACGTCTGGCCGTCAGAACTCGACCTGATGGCCGAGATCGCAGGTATGA
>Ga0307380_10003856_pt1 | contig 20508 bp, 17 predicted proteins | sample UN3MG_FD_202239 | JGI IMG/M metagenome (GOLD analysis project Ga0307380, IMG submission 202239) | Soil microbial communities from Risofladan, Vaasa, Finland - UN-3 | ecosystem: Environmental > Terrestrial > Soil > Coastal area > Acid sulfate soil | place: Finland: Risofladan, Vaasa | collected... | reverse complement strand
ACACGACGATATCCTCGACCATTGCTGCGACGCCTGGAACAAGCTCATCGATCAGCCATGGAAAATCATCTCCATCGGTCACAGACAATGGGCCCATCGGTCATAATCAGCGGGACTTGGTATTAGCATTTCGGGCGGCCTGCACCTCGTGCACGGCCAAGCCACGCGCGTTGGGGAAGGGTCATGCATCCCATGCAGGTTGTTCAGGACAAGCTTGAAGCGGTGCTGGCCGAAAGCGCCGGGCCGACGCCGCGCGATCTGGTTTCGCCCTTTGGACACGCGCTGCTCGCCAACACCCGCCGCGCCGGCACGATCATCCACCGTGTGAACCTCGTCGCCTGGATTGCCGCCGGCGCGATGCCGCTGTGCATTCTTGCCGATATCGTGCTGCTGCCGTGGGTGCTCGCCGAGGGCGTGGCTATGGCGCGTTCCGTAACCAGCCTTGGTTTTCTTGTCCTCGCATTGTCGACACGGCGCGCCGCGAGCGTATGGGCCGCCCGGGCCGCGCTCGCCGCGCTTTTCGTCATACCGATCAGCTTTTTCCTCTATGCCAACTGGTCGCTCGCCGACGTGATCAGCCTCAGTATCGCCACCGCGCTGGCCGCCGCTTACACGCTGCTGCCGTTCATCGTCGCAGCCGGTATCGCGATCTTCCCGGTAACGCTCATGGAGGGCGCGCTCCTCCTCCTGCCGATTGTCGCCGCCACCGCGGCCGCGCCCTTTCTGCGCGGAAGCCCGGTCGACGGGGGTCAAGCCTTCAGCGCGCTCTGGCTGCTGGTCATGATCGGCGGAGCCGGGCTCGCCGCATCGGTGAGCCAGCTCCACCTGCTGCTGCAGCTTCTTGGCACGACGGCGCGCGACCGCCTTACCGGCGCCTTCACGCGGCGCGTCGGCGAGGAGCTGCTCGATCTGGCCTTCGCCAATGCCGAGCGCGAGAACAAGCCGCTCGCGGTGGTCCTTGTCGATCTCGACGACTTCAAGGCCACCAATGACCGCTTCGGCCACGAAGCCGGAGACCGCTCCTTGGCGGCCGCGGCGAACGTCTTGGCGCTGGCCATGCGGCGCGGCGACAGCGTGGTCCGTTGGGGCGGAGACGAGTTCCTCATGGTGCTTTCCAACACCGGCGCCGGCGGCGCGCGGCAGCTCGTCGATCGCATCTGTGAGGTCGGCTTCGGCACCCGCCTCGGCGGCGGCCGGCAAACCGCGAGCCTTGGCATCGCCGAGCGACAGGCCGACGACGCTGCGGGCTGGCCCGCCATGGTCCGCCACGCCGATGCCCGCGCCCGGCTGGCCAAGCAGAGCGGCAAGGATCGCTGCGTCGGCTGTGACGATCTGCCCGCCGACGATCTGTTCGCTGCCTGAGCTAAAAGTCGCTTGCCTGGAGCGGCGTTACTCGATCCGGCCGACCTCGGCTTTGGCCGCGGCGATCAACTCGGCATCGAGCTCTTCGGCTTCCTGGGCGCGCACCCTGGCCATCGGCGCGAGCAGCGAAAACATCACCGGCGTCAGATAGAGCGTGAAGAGCGTGGCAAAGCCGAGCCCGCCGACCACGATCCAGCCCAGCGCCTCGCGCGCCTCCGCCCCCGCCCCCGACGACACCACCAAGGGCACGCCGCCCAGCACGGTGGAAATCATCGTCATCATCACCGGCCGAAAACGGATGCGCGCGGCATTGCGGATCGCCTCCTCGACGCTCTCACCGCGGTCGCGAAGCTGGTTGGCGAACTCCACAATCAGGATGCCGTTCTTGGCCATGATGCCGACCAGCAGCACCAGGCCGATTTGGCTGTAGTAGTTGACCGAACCACCCGTCAGCAGAACCGCGTAGATCGCCGCCGCCAAGCCGAAGGGCACCGTGATCATGATGATCGCCGCACTGATCAGGCTTTCGAACTGCGCCGCCAGCACCAGGAACACGATCAGGATGGCAAAGCCGAAGACGATGAGCGCGCCGCGCGTGCCTTCTTCGAGCGTGCCCGCCTCGCCGAGCAGGATCGTACCCATGCCGTCGGGCAGGGTCTTGGCCGCCGCCGCGCGCATCTCGGCGACCGCCCGCGACAGCGGAAAGTCCTCGGCGAGACTGGCCCGGATCGGAACGGCGCGGCGCTGACCCTCGCGCCCCAGCGACGGCGCCACCGCCACCTCCTTGACGGTGACGATCGACGACAGCGGCACGATCGTGCCGTCGCCGGCTTTGACGAACAAATTCTCAACGTCGCTGGGATCGTTGACCGGCCGGGCGCCGCCGGTGACCGTGATGTCGATAATTTCGTCGCCGACGAAGAGCTGCGCCGCGGTCAACTCATCGACCATGCTGCGGATCAGCGTCGTCACCGAGGCGATCGGGATGCCAAGCTTCCTGGCGGCGACCCGGTCGATGGTCACCGTCATCTGCGGCTGCGTCGTGTCGTAGTTGAAGCGAACGTCGGTGAAACCCGGAACAATCTGCAGCGCGGCGACAAGCTTTTCCGCCTCCGCCGCCATCTTGTCGTAGTCGCTGCCGACGACCGCGAAGTTGAGCCCCGTGCCGGCGCCCCGGATGCCCAGACTGTTGGGCGAACGCATGACCATACGCACGCCGGGGATCGTAGCCATGCGTCGTCGCAGTTCCGCCTGGATGGTCTGCTGCGAGCGCTTGCGCTTCGACCAATCCGCCAGCGGCACGATGATGAAGGCCCGGTTGGCGCCGCCGCGTCCCACCAGCGACAGCACGTTGCGCACCTCGCCCGACTTGACGTAGTCGGCAAGAATGCGCTCGGCTTTGGCGACCTGCGTCGTCATGTAGTCGAGGTTCACCCCCTGCGGCGCCTGCGCGACGATCAGCATGACGCCGCGATCCTCAGATGGGGTCAGCTCCTGCGGCAGGGCGAGATAGACCAGATAGGCACCAACCGCGAAGACCCCCGCCACCGCCAGTACTACGAGCCGGAAGCGCAGGCACACCGCAAGGCTCGCCGCATAAAAGCCTGCCGTTCGCTCGCCCAGCCGGTCCCAGAACCCCGCCGGCTTCTGCGGCCCGGCACCCGCGTCGTTGCCCGCCTCCTGGCCCGGCACGCCGCGATAGAAACGCGCCGCCAGAACCGGGCCCAACGACAAGGCCACGAAGGATGAGATCGCCACCGCGAAGGCCAGCACGAAACCGAACTCGGAAAAAAGCCCGCCCGCCGTGCCCGGCAGGAAGGAAATCGGGATGAAGACCGCCGCCAGCGTCACCGTGGTCGATATCACCGCGAAGACGATCTCGCGCGTACCCAGCACTGCGGCGGCGCGTCCGGCCGCCCCCATGCGGCGGTGGCGCTGGATGTTCTCCAGCACCACGATCGCGTCGTCGACCACGATGCCTGTCGCCAGCACCAGCGCCAACAGCGTCAGGATATTGACCGAGAACCCGGCGATCCAAATGCCGGCGATGGTGCCGAGGATCGAGACCGGAATGGTGATCGCCGGGATCATGGTCGAGCGGAACGAGCGCAGGAAAAGGAAGATCACCAGCACCACGATCGCCGTCGCCAGGAACAGCGTCGTGATCACCTCGTCGACCGCGCCCTGGATGAAGACGGCGTCATCGGAGGTAATCGCGATGCGCGTGCCTGCGGGCAGCTCACGCTGGAGCTCGGCCACCGCCGCGGTGACGCCCCGCGAAATGGTGAGCGTATTCGACTGCGCCTGGCGGATGATGCCGATCCCGATCGCGGTCCGGCCATCGACGCGGGTGGCCGAGGTCGGTGTCGCGGTGCGCAGACGGACCCGCGCCACGTCGCGGAGGCGCGTCTTGTCGTTGACGAAAAGCGCGCCGATATCCGCCGCGGTGAGCACCGGCGATTCGGAGCGCACCAGCAACGACTGCTGGCGGCTTTCCAACGTGCCCGAGGGCGCGTCGAGCGAGGCGTTTGCCAGCGCCGTGATCACGTCCTGCATGGTGAGCCCGCGGCTCGCCAGCGTGACCTGGTTCACCGCAACCCGGATGACCCGCGCCTGAAGCCCGTAGGCCGAAACGTCGGCCACCCCGTCGACCGCCGCCAGGCGGTCGAGGATTCGGTCCTCGACCAGGCGCGTCAGCGGACCGACGGCAAGCGTTTGCGATGAGACGGCAAGCCGGATGATCGGCGAGGCATCGTCATCGGCCTTGACCACCACCGGAGCCTCGGCCTTTTCGGGCAGCCGCCGCGCGACGCCCGCCACCGCATCGCGCACGTCGCCCACCGCAACATTGAGATTGGTCTTGGGCGAGAACTCGACGGTGATGCGGCTGGAACCGTAGCGCGAGCGCGAGGTGATCGAATTCACGCCCTGGACGCGCGCAACCGCGCTTTCCAGGATCTTGGTGACCTTGGCGTCGATGCTTTCGGGCGTCGCGCCTTCATAGGTGGTGCGCACGGTGACCACCGGCCGGTCGACGTCGGGCAGCTCGCGGATTTCCACGCTGCTCAACGCCGCCAGCCCGGCGATGATGATCAACAGGTTCATCACGAATGCCAGCACCGGACGCCGGATGAAGAGCGCCGTGGCGCCGCGGCGTTCGCTGGTCTCGCTGGTCTCGCTGGCGCTCATGACCGCACTCCGCCGGCTACCGGGTCAGTCATTCTTGACCAGCGTGACCGTGCCGCCCGGTCGGACGTTCTGGTGGCCTTCGACGACTACGTTTTCGCCGGGACTGAGCTTGCCCTCGACCGAGACCATGTTGTCCTCCCTGCGCCGGATCGTGACACCAACGCGCACCGCCTTGTTGTCCTTGCCGACCCGCCAAACGTAAGCGCCGTTACGGTCCCATTGGATCGCCAATCCGGGCATTGACGGCAGCTTACGGCCCTCGATGCGCAGGCTGACCGAAAAGGTCATGCCCGAAATCAAACGCCCGTCCGGGTTTGGCACGCTCGCCTGCACACGCAAGGTCCGTGAGGTCGCATCGATCCGCGTATCCAGCGCCGAGATCTTGCCGCGGAAGACCCGGCCCGACAACGCCGGGGTGGTCAGGCGCACATCGTTGCCGAGCTTGAGCTGGCTCGCCACGCGCTCGGAAATCACGAATTCGACGACCAGCTGCGAGCGGTCGTCGATGGTGGCAATCGCCGTGCCTTCTTTGAGAAAGTCGCCCTTCACCAGCGTGGTGATGCCGATGACCCCGCCGAACGGCGCAATGATAGTGCGGCGCTTGAGCTCATATTGCTTGGCCTCAAGCTCGGTTTTGGCCGTGGCCAACGCCGTGCGGGCCTGCTCGAGTTGAACCTTCGCCAGTGCATTCTGCGCGGCAAGTCGCTGGTAGCGTTGCATCGTTGTCTCGGCGTCGCGCAGCTTGACTTCGGCCTGCCGCACCGCGATGCCTTCGGCTTCCGATTGCAGGATCACCAGCGGCTTGCCTTCCTTGACCGTCTCGCCGGGGGTAAAGCCGATGCTATCGATAATGCCGGTCACATTGGCGGTAAGCGTGAGGCTGCGCAGGGCGCGGCCGCTGCCGACGGCGGCGACGCGATTGCCGATGGTGCGAAGTGCGACCTCGGCCACGATCACCCGGGCAATGCCCCGCCCGCCCCGTCCGCCGCGACCGCTTCGGCCTCTGCGGCCCTGACGGCGTCCGGCCGTCGTGCCGCCGGCCGCGCCGGTGCCGCCAGATTTGGCGCCCGCCTTGCCGCCTTGAGCGCCATTCTGCTCGGTCGCGCCGCGCAGCCCAAAGTAAGCGCCGACACCGACAATGACCGCCGCCGCAAGCACAAGGGCAGTCAGACGTCCAAAGCCATGCTTCATCTGCGTCGCCAATCCTGCATGCATCTTCCGGCCGCCATCATCATCGCGATGATCGCGGCTACACAAGCAAATAGTACGATCGCTCCGTGCGCGTTGGTTGCTAACGGCCGCGCTTCACATATCCGTCGCGGGTCTGGGGAAGCTTCTCGCCGAGGATGCGCGAGGCCACCACGGTCTTCAGGATCTGCACCGTGCCGCCGCCGATGGTGAACATGCGCGCATCGCGCACCATGCGCTCGATGCCGGTATTGCGGCTGTAGCCCTTGGCGCCGAAGACCTGCAGCGCCTCATTTGTCACATCGATCGCCATCTCGCTAGCGAACACCTTCGCCTGGGCCGCCTCCAGCGGATCAGGAAAACCATCGCCCGCATTCGCCGCCGCCTTATGGATGAGTGCGCGCGCCGCCTCGATGCGGATCGACATGTCGGCCAACATCCATTGCAGTCCCTGGAACTCGAAGATCGGCCGTCCGAACTGCTCGCGCTCCTTGGCATAGTCAAGCGCCCGCCCATACGCCCCGGCGGCAAGGCCAAGCGCCACCGTGGCCGCCCCGACACGCTGGCCGTTATAGGCATTCATAAGGTCGGCGAATCCGTGCTTCAGCCCCCGCGGCGGCAGCACCAGCGCATCGGGCATCAGCTCCATATCCTCAAAGAACACCTCTGCCTCGGGGATGCCGCGCAGCCCCATGGTCGGCTCGCGCTTGCCGATGCGCAAACCCTCGGTCTCGTCGCGAAAGGCAAGGAAACCGCCGATCCCCTCTTCCTCGCCCGCCTCGTCGAAGACCCGCGCGAAGATGAGATGAAGCCGCGAGACCCCGCCCCCGGTGATCCAATGCTTGGCGCCGTTGACCACGAAGCGGTTGCCGCGCCGGTCGGCGCGCGTCGTCATCTCGCTGGCGGCGCTGCCGGCTTCGGGCTCGGTGATGCAGATCGCCGGCTTGTCGCCGACCAGCACCAGCTCCGCGGCCCGCTTCTTCTGGTCCTCGCTGCCATAGGCCATCACGGCGCCGATCGCGCCCATATTGGCCTCGACCGCGATGCGGCCCGTGACGCCGCAGACTTGCGCGAATTCCTCGATCACCAGCGCGGCGTCCAGATATGTGAGCCCGCGCCCGCCATAAGCCGCCGGGATGGTCATGCCGAAGAACCCGGCGTCGGTCATTTTCTCGACCGTATCCCAAGGATAATCCTCGCTCGCATCGACGGCGGCCGCGCGTTCGGCGACATGGCCCCGTGCCAGCTCGCGGGCCGCCAGCTGCAACGCTTCCTGTTCCGGCGAAAGCCGCCAATCCATTGTCAGATCCCTCCCTGCTTGCTGGCGGCGAGTATGCTGTGCGGGCGCTGCGCCGAGCAAGCACCCGCATCTCGTGTCCGCCTTGAATGCGTTCCCCCGCGTGGTCTACCGTGCGCCCACCGTCCCAGCCAGGAACTCCATACCAATGACGATCTCGCTTTCCACGCCGCTCGACCTGCCCTGCGGGGCGATGCTCGCGAACCGGATCGGCAAGGCGCCGATGACCGAAGGTCTGGCCGACGCCAATAACCACGCGACCGAAGAACTCGTGCATCTCTACCGGCTGTGGTCGGAAGGCGGCGCGGGGCTGCTGATTTCCGGCAACGTGCTGGTCGACCGACGCTATCTGGAGCGCCCGGCCAATGTCGCGATCGAGGACCGCTCCGGGCTAGAGGCGTTGAAGGCCTACGCCGCGGCCGGCACCAGCGCGGGCAATCATCTGTGGATGCAGATCAATCACGCCGGCCGCCAGACGCCGACCTATATCAACAAGGAGCCGCTAGCCCCCTCCGCCGTGGCGCTTGAGCTGCCCGGCGGCTATGGCACGCCGCGCGCCATGACTAGCGCCGAGATCGAGGACGTCATTCTCCGCTTTGCCCTTGCCGCCGAGGTCGGGGGCGAAGCCGGCTTTACCGGCGTGCAGGTCCATTCCGCGCACGGCTATCTGCTCAGCGAATTCCTCTCGCCCAAGGCCAATCAGCGCACCGACGAATGGGGCGGCACTCTGGAAAACCGCGCCCGGCTGTTGCTCGAAATCGTGAGGGCAATCCGCGTCGCCTGCGGGCCCGATTTTCCGATTTCGGTCAAGCTCAACTCCGCCGATTTCCAGAAAGGCGCCTTTACCCACCAGGACTGTTTGCAAGTCGTCCAATGGCTTGAGGCTGCCAGCGTCGATCTTCTCGAGATCTCCGGCGGCACCTACGAGCAGCCGAGCATGATGGGCGCGCGCGCCAAGGACCAGCTTGCCGAGAACACCGTCAAGCCGAGCACCGCGCGGCGCGAGGCCTACTTCCTCGACTACGCCAAGAGCATGCGCGCGGTTACCAAGATACCGCTCATGGTCACCGGCGGCTTCCGCACCCGCGCCGGCATGCTCGATGCATTGGAGAGCGGCGATCTCGACGTCGTCGGCATTGGCCGGCCGATGTGCGTGGACACCGGTTTGCCCGCGCGACTGCTCGACGGATCGCTCGACGAGGCCGGCCGCTACGAGGCCTCCATCGTGCCGCCCAAGGCCGGGCTCGCCTGGTTCTGCCTGCAGCTTATCCGGATCGGCCGCGGCGAAGCGCCCGACACGGCGATGGACGGCCCGACCGCGATCGAGGCCTATAAGCAGAGCGAGATCGCCGCCGCCAAGGCCATGCGCGCCTGAACGTTGCGAGTACGGCGTAGTGCGTGAAAGTCCGCGGCGCCAATTCTGTCCCCTCCCCCCTTGAGGGGGAGGGTTAGGGTGGGGGGTGATGTTTCCGACGAAAAGACTCTCTCCCGCGAGTGTGCAAAACGGCACCACACACCCCTCCCCCGCCCTCCAGCTCAAGGGGGGAGGGAGAAATCCGCACCGCTGAGTGAGGGACGGCCCCCATGCCCACCGACAATCACGGCCTGGAGATCACCGCCGCCAATGACGACGCGGCCCAAGCCTATGACGCGACCCTCGCCGCCTATCTGGGCTTCCGCCGCGACACCGGCGCCCATCTGAAGGCCGCCTTCACAGCCGATCCTGACCTACTAATGGGCCATTGCATCAAGGGCTTTTTCCTCCAGCTCTTCGCCAACCGCGTCCTCATCCCTAAGGCTCATGCGGCACTCGATGCGGCCAGCGCGTCAGCCGACAAGCACGGTGCGACCCCGCGCGAGCGCCGGCACATCGCCGCGCTCGCCGCTTGGCTGAACGAGGATATGGCGGGCGCGCTGGCTGACTGGGAGGCGATCCTGGCCGAGCATCCGCGCGACGCGCTGGCGCTGCGTCTTGCCCACCACTTCCACTTTTATCTTGCCCCGGGCGAGGCCATGCGCGCCTCGATATCGCGCGTGCTCGACGCCTGGGACGAGGGCGCGCCCAGCTACGGCTTCGTGCTCGGCATGGCCTCCTTCTCCCACGAAGAGGCCGGTGACTACGTCGCCGCCGAGCGCTTCGGCCGCGAGGCTGTCGAGCGCAATCCCAGCGATATCTGGGCGGTGCATGCGGTCGCCCATGTGATGGAGATGCAAACCCGCCACGCAGAGGGCATCGACTGGCTGGCCGGGCTGGAGCCCCACTGGACGACGGCGCACAATTTTCGCTTCCACGTCTGCTGGCACGGCGCGCTCTTTCATCTGGAGCGGGGCGAGATCGACGCCGTGCTGGCGCTCTATGACGAGCGGATCCGCGGCGAGGAGCCCGACAGCAACGACTACCTCGATCTCAGCAACGCCATCGCCTTACTGTGGCGGCTGGAGGCGCTGGGCATTGATGTCGGCAACCGCTGGGCCGAGCTTGGCGAGAAAGCCGCCGCCCGCGCGCAAGACCATCAGCTCGTTTTCGCCGATGCGCATTACATCATGGCCCTCGCCGCCACCGGGCGGCATGAAGATGGCGAGGCGATGATCGGGCGCATGGAAGCGCTTGCCCGAACCAGCAAGGCCACCGAGGCGGGCGTGACCCGCGTGGCCGGGCTGCCGCTCGCCCGCGCCATCGTCGCCTATCAGTCCGGTGAATACGCCGCTGCGGGCGAGGCGCTCGCCCCGGTCGCCGATAAGGTCTGGCGCATCGGTGGCAGCCACGCCCAGCGCGATCTCTTCGCCCAACTCCTGATCCACGCCGAGCTCAAGGCGGGCCGGTTCGAGGCGGCCCGCGACCGTCTCTCCGCACGCACCGCTGCCCGCCCGCAAAGCGCATCAAGCTGGGCCTGGTATGCCGCCGCGCTCGAAGGCGCCGGCGATGAGGCCCAGGCCATCGACGCACGCAAGAAAGCCGACGTCGCTATTTCGGCATAAGCCGGATGCGTTTGCTCGTTGGAAACCCATGCATGCCGTTGCTGGCGAACGCATAGGCGTTCGAACGCAATGGATCGCCGCTCACCACCAGCAGAATGTCCTCCGGCCGTACGGCGATCGGCACCAGGCGGTCGGGATCGTCGCTTTCGGCGAAAAGCGGTTCAGCCTGGCCGGCTTCGACAAGCCGGCGCAGCGTTTGCTGCCCCGGCACAAGGTTCGACCAGGCGCCGATATAGGCTTCCAATTTTTGCGCCGGCAGACGCGCCAGGCGAAACAGCGCCTCCTGCACGTCGCGCTTCGACAGGCCCGACCCGGCCAATGTCCGCGCCACCAGGGGGCTCAGCACCAGCAGTGGGCGGTAGGTGCCCGGCGCAAACCCAACCGTGAAGGCCAGCTCCCAGCTCACCTGCCGCACCAGCCCATCGGCCAGATAAGGAAGGATCGCTTCGGCGCTGCCGCCGAAAATCGAGCCGACCACCCCGCCGGCCGTAAAGCGGCCGATCGTCACCACATTCTCGCCCGCCGCGAATCCCAGATCGGCGCTGAGCGGCGGCCAGCCGAGATCGCCGCAGGCAGCCTCGTTTTCGGCCAGCACGACACGCCAAGTGTTGCCGAATGTCGCCTTGTCGGCGCCGCCGGGCAGGAACCGCGCCACGTTGCGCAGATAAAGACGTAGGAAGCGCCCGACGCTGGTATTGGCGTGATACCCGTCGCGCAGCGCCGCGCCCTCGCAATTGAAGCCAAGCGCGCCGACGACCGGGCCGTTCAAGATGATCAGCGCCTCGCCGCCGGTAGTATCCCCGCTGTGCTCGACCCCGTAACCGGGGTCGGCTAGCACCTCGGCGATCGCGACCAACACGGGCATATGCTCCGGGCGGCAATTGGCCATGACGCCGTTGACCGCAACATTGCGGACGGTCGCGCACGAGCCCGAGGGCTGGAGGACGCCGATCACACGGTCCGGATCGTCGCTTGTGTGAGCAAGAAAGGCCGCGACTTTCTCGGCCGTCGGCGGCACGATCGGCAGCCCGTCGCTCCATTGGCGCTCAAGAAATACCCGGTTGATTTCGTCGAAGCTGCCCCGCGCGGCGATGCCGTCCGCGGGCGCGATTTCGCCCGCGTCGCCAACCGCTTCGGGCGCCGAAGTCAGGTGGCGGACCACGTCGTCGACCGTGACCTTGATCAGATTGTCCGTCAGCTCGCCCGCGCTCTGCCCGTCAACATGGCCGACGACCCGGGCCACCGGCAGACCGGCGATGCCAAGCCCGCCCGACAGGGCTCGCGCCTGTCCGAGGAACCCATCACAAACCAGCGATACCGACGGTACACCGGCTTTTTCGACAATCGCGCTGGCCCGCAGCACGGCGGGCGTGCAGGCGCCTCAGCAGCCGATGCCGGTGATCACCGCATCGACATCAAGCTCTTTCAGCCTTCCCGGCAGGCGGCTCAGCACCGCGTGCTCATCGCCGCCGAATACCGAGCCGAACTCGTCGTAGCCGACGAAGCGCACATCGTCGAAGGCACTGTCGATGGCCTTTTGAAGCACCGGAAAGATCTCCTCGCCGCGGAACATATAGTCCCACAGGAAGCCGATGCGTTTGCCGTCAAGGGTATCCGGCCGGGGTGCGGGTTCGATCGCCATGACGCCGTTCGCGCCGCCTGGCCAAAGCGCCGCGAGCGCGCCATCTTCATTGTCTTGAGCCCTGTCATTCGCGTCCATTGTGCCGCCCTCTGGTTCTTCTCACCGATGTCCAAGCTGATGGTGTTGCGGCCCGGAGCCTAACATCACGGCTGGCGCAACCGCCACTGGGCTCATACGATAAAGCGAGAAGCGTGCCGGCAATAGCGGCGCGGCAACGCACCCCACCAGCACGGTCCATTCCCCATGGCGCGCGCCTATGTCGACGGGTACTGCGAGCGGATCGGCCCGGAGATCTGGGGCGAGCCGCTCAATGCCGTGACCAATCTGGCTTTCATCGTGAGCGCGGTGATGCTTGCCGTCATGCTTGGCCGCAGCGAGCAGCCGGCGCGGCGCGATTGGGGTGCCTGGGGCTTGACCGCTCTGGTCTTCCTGATCGGCATCGGCAGCGGGCTCTTCCACACGCTGGCGGTCGGCTGGACCGCGGCCGCCGATGTCATTCCGATCGCGCTTTTCATCCTGTTGGCGACCTTTTTGGCCCTCACCCGCCTGGTCGGGCTCGGCCCTTGGGCCAGCGTGTTTGGCGTGCTGTCGGTACTGGGTCTTGCCGTCGGCATCTCCGCGCTGCTTCGGTTTGGCGGCGGCTCATACCTGGCGGCGCTGGTGGCCATGCTGACGATCGGTCTTTACCTGCGATTCCGCACGGGCCATCCGGGCGGCCACGTTCTGCTTATAGCGGCTGGCGTTTTCACTATCTCGCTCACCCTCAGAACGCTCGACCGCCCGCTCTGCGATGCCTTGCCGACGGGCACGCATTTCCTGTGGCATGTCTTGAACGCGGTCGTGCTCTATCTCGTCGCACGCACGATTGCCAAGCACGGCCGACCATGCGAATGAGCCGGAAACGTCACGCCGCGCAATTCCGCACTGGAAAATCTGAGCGACCAGCGTCATATTCCTCGCGAAGGTCCAACAACAGAAAGGAGGTGATCCAATGTCTAGTGTTATCGGTGCTACTTCGAGCAGTTCCGGTGTAGATCGCGGACAGTGGAGCAGCCTCTTCTGCCCGCGCTGACACCACGATCTTACCGATCAGGGCTGCCAAGTGGCCCGTACACGGAAAGGCGGCCTTCGGGCCGCCTTTCTTCGTTTCGATCTGTCAGGTCACAGCGGCAAATGCCCGCCGCTGACTAGCGGCAGAAAACCCGCCGCTGACTAGCGGCAGAAAATATGCGTGAATTTCCGGAACTGCTTGCCGATGTTGATCCGGTGCAATTCGTGGACCTTGGCACCGACGCGGATATGCCGCGTGCCGTCACTGCGGCGGCTCGGCGCCAAGGCGCCGTCGGCCTTCTGCACCCGGTAATAGACGTAGCGGTTGGGGGTCGCGAGGTAATCGGTCATCGCACCCGGCTGCAGGTCATACCAGCCAAAGGTGCGCCAGCCACGCTGGGCATCGACCATGTGCAACAGCGCGCGTACCGGATAGCTGCATTTGTTCTGGACGCGATACTCGTTGGTGCCCGCGGCAGCGAGCTGGTCCGTCGCGCGGATGTCGGCGGCGAGCGCCGACATGCCGGCCAGCAGTGACGCGATCGCCGCGCCGATCACAAGTGCCTTCCCCAAAGCAAACCTCCATCATCGTCGTTACAGCGCGTCCCCCGGTGCGGCTATTGTAGCGCGACGGTGATACGGCCATCCACCCATCGGTCCTACGCAGCATGGACCGATCCATCCCCGCCGATGTTACCGGCGAACTCTTGCGACGGGCTTAAGCGATGCAAGAAATCCCTCGATCGCATCGATCGCCGCGCCGGGCTGCTCGAGCTGTAGGAAATGGCTGGTCTCCGGCAAGTAGACATAGGTCCAGCCATGCATCTCGGCGAGCACCCGCGAGATCGCCGCCGTGGAGCGAGCCAAGGCGGAACCCGGATCGCCGCCCAGAACCAGGACGGGGCACTTTATCGCGCCGCCGCCCTGCCAGACCCCGGAATCGTCATTGGTCTCGAAGCAACGGGCTTCGAAGGCCGGCGGACACACGGTCACGAAGTCGCCGGCTTCTTCGTCAAAGCGCACGGTCGACGCCGCCATCAGCTTCTGCGCGCCGTCCACCCAGTGCTGCGATTCCTTGCCGGCGCGCAACAGGAATTCCAGCATCCCCAACGATCGGTAGCGTTCCGGGCGACGGCGCGCGCGGCGGCCGAGTTCTTCCATATCGCGGTCATGCTTGGCCTGCAGCGGATGGCCGTCGGGCGGCGGCGCGGGCGGGTCGACCGCCACCAGGGCATGCCAATCGCCGCCGCCGTTGACGCCATCCGCCAGGCTCGCCGCGGCGGACAGCGAATGGAAAATGCCGGTCGCCGGCTTGGCGCCGAGTTCGGCCTCGATGCCGGCCTGCACCCCGCCAATATCACGCGCGAAATTTGCCCAGTCATGGCTTTCCAACTCGTGCACCGGATTGTGGCCGTGGTTGCGCATGTCGAAGACGATTACCTCATAGTGCGCACAAAGCCGGCCCCAGAACGGAAAATAACCATCGACCGCAAGACCGTTGCCATGGCTGATCACGACGCGCGGCCCGGCGGTGTTGCCGTGTTGACGCACCCGGATCACCGCGCCGTCATGCATGGCGCAATCGAAAACGGTGCGGGGTTCGGGCAAGGCGACGGCCATAGCTGGGGGGTTAGGCGGGGCGCGCCATGCCGTCAAGCTTAACCGGCAAGGCCACGCGTCCGGCAGAGCCCCCGCTCCCGGCAGAGCCCCGCTCCGGGCAAACCCCCGCACCCGGCAATGCCAAGCCAGGTGGCGCCGAGCCCGGGTATGGGTGCTAGACTTGTTTCCCGTCAGGCGCGGGGGCCCTCCCATACGGACAGGCAAGACCGGGAACACGGCATGAATTTTCGCACCAGCCGGAGGGTCAGGCTCGCCTATAGGCTTTCCGGCACGGGGCCGGCCGTGGCGCTCTTTCACTGCGCCGGCACCTCGGCCGCCCAGTGGCGGACCGCAAGGACCATGCTCGAGCCCGATCATACAATGCTGACCCCCGACATGGTCGGTTTCGGCCGCTCCGAGCCCTGGCCCGACGACACCCTCAGCCTCGATGAGGAAGCCGGCCTGTTGGCTGAGTTGCTGGAGGCGACGACGGGTCCCGCCCATCTCGTCGGCCATTCCTTCGGCGCGACGCTGGCGCTGCGCCTCGCGCTCCGCCACCCGGCGCTTTGCCGCTCGCTGCTGCTCTACGAGCCGATCCCCTTCGGCATGCTGCGGCAGGCGGGCGAGATGGCGCTCTATGAGGAAATTGCCGGTATCGGGCGCCGCTTCGTCGCGCTCTACGAGGCCGGGGACGCGGAGAACGCGGTCAAGACCTTTGCCACCTACTGGACCGGCGAGGACGGCTGGCAAAGCCTCACCCCGGCGGCACGGAGGGCGATGGTCGAGGCGGCGGCGATGCTGCGATTGGAATTCCACGCCAAGGAAGCCGACGCCGTCCGTTTCGAGGACCATGCGGCAATCGGCGTGCCGGCCAAGCTCGTCGCCGGCGAGGCATCGGGGCCGGTCAGCCACCGCATCGCCCAGGCGTTGGCGGCGGCGATCCCGGGGGCCGAGCTGGTCCGGCTGCCCGGCAATCACATGGCGCCCGCGAGCGACCCCGTCCCTTTCGCCCAGCTGCTCCGCGCGCATCTGGGTCATGTGGTTCACCAGTCGGCAGGCGACGCCGGCTGAGGGAGCCCGGTTCCTGGCGCCGCTGTCGGCCGGCTCGCCGCGCATGATTTCACTCCGCCCCCGCACGCACCAGACCGGTCGAAGCCGCCAAACGCAACGGCGTCGATCCGCACGCGTGGCTGCCCGATGCTTTCGGCCGTATTGCCGACCACATAATCACACGCATCGACGAACTGCGGCCCTGGCGATCCGCTCAAGAATGAGCGCAGCAAGACGAGCCCTGTAACGCCGGAGCTGGTTCGCCGGTCGGGGACCATTGACCTGAAGTCTGGCAAAAACCGATTGACACGATCACATATTAATATAACCATATTATTATGGAACACTTAGGTTATACAAATCCTCAGGCGAATCTCGACGCTGTTTTTGCGGCGCTGGCCGACCCTACGCGGCGGGCAATCCTGTCCCGGCTCGCTGATGGTCAGGCCTCGGTAAACGAGATCGCGGCACCGTTTGAAATAAGCCAACCAGCGGTCTCGAGGCATCTGAAGGTGCTGGAACGGGCGGGGTTGATTGAGCGAGACGTTGACGAACAACGCCGCCCTGCGAGATTGAAAGCCCAAACAATGGCGGCGGCGGTCGACTGGCTTGTCGAATTCAAAGCCTTCTGGGGGACGAGCTTTGACCAGCTAGATGACGTCCTCTTCAACATGAAGCACGCCGAAGCGAAGGAAACAGGCCATGAGTGAACTACCAGAATATATATTCGACCGCGTTTTCGACGCTCCGCGCGAGTTGGTTTGGCGCGCCTGGACCGATCCTGAACTTTTGCACCGCTGGTATGGCCCCGGCATAGAAACGATCATCAACAGATTTGACCTAAAGCCGGGCGGATCGTGGCTCAACGAGATGAAATGGGGCGGCAAATCCGATTTCAGTAAAATGGTTTTTCAGGAAGTTACCGAGCCGGAGAAACTGGTTTGGCATCATTCTTCTTCAGATTCTGATTGGAACATCATCACTAGCCCCATGATGGCGGATTGGCCCCGGATACTTCTGACGACTGTGATATTTGAGGACATGGGCGACAAAACGAATGTGCACCTCTCTCAGCTACCTGTTGAGGCCACAGACGCCGAAATCGCCTGCTTTGCCACGGCTATGGCCGGTATGGATAAGGGTTGGGGTAGCGGATACGCACTGATAGATGAACTGTTGGTGGAGTTGCGGGCAGAAAATACTTAGTTGCAAGGAATGGTCGAGGACGCAGCCAAGATCCAAAAGGCCTAGCGCGTCAGCCCATAAGGCCACTAGGACGTCGGGCGCGGCCGGATAGCGCGGACCGGCGGCGTCTCGCGCGCACCGTCGCGCAGTGCACGCAGCACACCGTCACGGCCGTTTCTAAGGCACCAGTCGACGGCCCCGTGATAGCCGAGGGTTTCGACCAGAAGCCGGGCGTGTTCGAGCCGGTCGCGCTGTGAGCGCCGTCGCCTTTCCAGGCTTGCCGCGGACATTGTTCCTGCCCCGTTAGCTGCGTTCGCGCGCACCCGTTCACGTCATACGAACGAAGGGCCCGGCCGCGTGCCCCACGCCTGCGATCACATCGGCGTGCGCTCAAACCGGGAAAAGTCGCTCGATTGCATGCCCCCTTGTGAACCCTTCGTTAGGGTTAACGAATTGTTAGCTCCCTTATGCGCAATGTGGCCCATCAGCGCATGCGCTTACTTGGCAAGATTGCCTGGCAAATATGAGGGCCACCATGCCGCTTAACCTCGAAGAAACCTTCCGCGAATTCGCGGGCGAAGCTGCATCCGGCCTCGGCACCGATGCCGCGCCGGCGCAGGCGACAGCCACAAACACGGCCGCCCCCGCACCTGCACATCCCGTTCAGGAGGCAGGCGAAGACGACGCCGGCGAGGCCGTCGTCAGCAAGAACTTCAAGATCATGGGCGATCTCAACTGCCACGACGTCCTGCGCATCGAGGGATATGTCGAAGGCAACATCGAATGCCGCACACTCACGGTCAGCGAATCGGCCCGCATCAAGGGCAACATCCGTGCCAAGACAGTGATTATGAGCGGCAAGGTGATCGGCACGATCGAGGCCGGGACCCTGACGCTCAACCGTCCCGCCATCGTTGCCGGCGACCTCATTGTGCACGACCAGCTCGGGATCGAGCCGGGCGCGCATTTCGAAGGAAGCTGCAAGCGGGTCAGCGCCAAGAAAGCGGCGCCGGCCAAGCAAGCCGTACCAGCCGCTCCGGCGGCCACACAGACGACCGGCCAGGCGCCAGCGCCCCAGGCGCGAAGCGCACCGGCCGCAGCCGCCGAGTAACGGCACCAAGAGCAGAACGCCGCATCCGCGACACTGGCAGGTTGAAACGGACAGCGGCGGCACGAAGAAGCCTAGAAACCCGCGCTCCTAGGACGGGGTGCGGGTTTCACCTCCCACCCGGGGGTGCGGCCCCCGACGATATGGGCAAGCCGCACCTCCGGGCGCTCTGGCGCAGATTCCCACCGGGTCACGACCACACATGTTCGCCAAATTCGAAGATCTGCTCGAAGGCGCGGTATTCAGGAGCCGTTGGCTTCTGGCGCCACTTTATGTCGGGCTTGCGCTGTCGCTAGGAGTTCTGGCGATCAAGTTCGTGCAGGAATTCCTGCACATCATCCCCGGTATCCTTGCCGCCAAGGAAACCGACCTCGTCCTCAGCATCCTGTCGCTAGTCGACATCGCGCTGGTCGGCAATCTCGTGCTGATGGTGGTCTTTGCCGGCTACGAGAATTTCGTCTCCAAGATCGACGTCGCCAACCATCCCGACCGGCCGAGCTGGATGGGCAAGGTCGATATGAGCGGGCTCAAGATCCGCTTGATCGCCTCGATCGTCGCGATCTCCTCGATCCAGATCCTGAAGCAGTTCATGCGCGTCACCGAGGGGCCGCTCAGCGACGCCGGCGAGCGTCAGCTCTTTTGGCTGGTGACCATCCATCTGGTCCTCGTGGTCTCCGGCCTGCTGCTCGCCCTCATGGACCGGATCGCCGGCAAGCACTGAGCGCGGCGTGCTGGCCGCGGCCTCGCATCTTTCAGTGGCGTTTCACCCTCGCTAGCAATTCACCCTCAGTAGCAATTCACCCAAGGTGCGATTAGGTCGTGCTTGCGCTTGCGGGGACGATACATCCGCCCGCACGGGACCGTGTACGAGCCGAGCGAGAGTTGATTCATTACTCGGCCGGAAAATGTCATCGTTACTGAACTGAAGAATTGACCCTCCGATCCCGGCTCCGACCGGGCCTCTCCTAAATGTTATTTCGCGGGCGCGCCTTGACTGGCAATTTTACGTCCTCGTAAAAAGGTGGCGCCCGAACCTCTGTTCCCTGCGCCGGCTCTGCGCTATGGCTTCATCTCCCGAGCGGCGGAGTTGGCAAGAAGGCTTGTGCGCCGGAACCGCAGCAAAACATCAAACGCAACAACGAGCACGTCAGGACCATGCAATCCGTCTATGACTTCATCCGCCTAAGCGCCACCCGCGCCCCGCACCATCCCGCCATGGTCGACGACCGCAGCGACCGGTCGCTCAGCCACGCCCAGCTTGTGGAAGAGGTGGACCGCATCGCTGCCGGCCTGGTGCGGCAGGGCATAGCGCATGGCGACCTGGTTGCCACCTGCCTGCCCAACCTCTACGAGCACGGCCTCGCGCTCTTGGCGCTCGAGCGGCTGGGCGCGGTGCCGGCGCTCGTCAATCCAAGGCTCAAGCCGGCTGATATCGCCAGCCTGATCGCCCAGGGCGGCATGAAGGCTGCGATCGTGGCTGCCGATCCGGGACTGGTGGCGGCCATGCGCACGGCGCTGGCGAAGGATGCGCCGATCATCACTGTCGGCGGCAGCACCGATGGCACCCCCGACTTCACCGATTGCACCGCCGATCCGGCCGATCTCCCGGCCTATCGGCGTCCGGGGCCCGAGGACACCGCCTTCGTCTTCTATACCTCTGGCACGACCGGCCTGCCCAAGGGCGTGCAGCTCCCCCACCGCGCCACCGATGCGCGCTTTGTCTACCTGCCGATCCAATGCGGGCTCGTGCATGGCACCCACAACAAGGCGATCGGGCTGATGCCGCTCTTTCACGTGGTCGGTTTCTATTCGGTTTTTCTGAGTGTGATCGGGATCGACGGCACCTATTTCGTCGCCTCCGCCTTCGATCCCGCCGCCGCGGTCGAATTGATCGTGCGCGAGGGCATCACGCTGCTCTATGCCACCCCGACGCACTTCCATGCGCTGCTCGCCGCACCCAACTTCGCACCCGAGAAGATGGCGAGCGTCAAGAACCTGATCTATGCCGGCGCCGCCATGCCGGGCCCGCTCCTCGACCGCGTAGGTGATGCCTTCAATGCGAAGATGATCAACATCTACGGTACCACCGAGGTCATGAACGGGCTCTACATGGCCGATCCGGTGGGCCGCCCGCATACCTACCGCCCCGGTTTCGGCTCCAACGTCCGGGTCGGCCGATTCGGCGGCACGGTCCATGACGAGGCGGCATTGGGCGAGGATGGCGAGCTGCTGGTCGACGCCGCGGCGGACGCCACTTTTACCGGCTACCTCAACCGGCCCGAAGCCACTGCGGAGAAAATGACCGAAGGTTGGTACCGCACCGGCGATATCGCGGTCCGGCGCGCCGATGGCGACCTCGACGTCAAGGGCCGGGTCGACGACATGATCATATCCGGCGGCGAGAACATCTATCCCGAGGAAGTCGAGGCGGCCTTGCTCACGCATGACAGCGTCGCCGAATGCAGCGTCGTCGGCGCGCCCGACGAGAAGTGGGGCGAGATCGTCGTCGCCTGCATCACGCCCAACGGCGCGCAGCCTGAAGACGCCCTGCTTGATGCGCATTTGCGTGCAGGTGCGCTCGCCGACTTCAAACGCCCGCGCGCCTACCTCTTCCTGGACGACCTGCCCAAGAACGCCGCCGGCAAGGTCCTGCGCCGCATCCTGCGTGAGACCGCCATGCAAAACATCGAACCCGCCTGAACGACCTAGAGCACGGTCGTGTCACAGCGATTTAGTCGGTCGTTAAGAAGCGCATTTAAGCGCTGAACCGGGCATGAGGGCGGCGAAGAGGGTGGCCAGGATTTGGCGCAAGAGAGCCCTCAGCCATTTCAGGATAAGGCGGAAGTTGTAGCCGACGGC